>Ga0172366_10004059_pt1 | contig 11538 bp, 12 predicted proteins | sample LakKivSesite69cm_FD_114533 | JGI IMG/M metagenome (GOLD analysis project Ga0172366, IMG submission 114533) | Sediment microbial communities from Lake Kivu, Rwanda - Sediment site 69cm | ecosystem: Environmental > Aquatic > Freshwater > Lake > Sediment | place: Rwanda: Western Province, Lake...
GGATCATCAAGGGAGAAGTTTGGTTTTGAGTCATGCATTGCAGCCCACGTAACAGCTAACGCTATAGGTTTTATCCTGCCATTAATATTATGATTGCATAACCTAAAAATTTAAAAGAAGTTCTTAGATCTTAAAGTAAAATGAAGTTAGCTTTGATTAATCCAGGTTTAGGATCTTATGATGGTAACCTTAATGCTACTGGTTCAACACCGCCATTAGGTCTTTTATACATAGCAGGCAAGTTAATCGCTGAAGGCAATGAAATAATATTCATTGACCAACCGGTTAAGAAAATAACTGATGAGGAATTAATTAATAAGATTAAAAGAAAAAACCCTGATTACGCGCTACTGTCAGTAATGGTAACTGAAACTAATCACTCTGGAGGGTTGTCAGCTAAGATTAAAGAAGCAATGCCTGAAACAAGAATAGTTTGGGGCGGGCCGCAGCCAACTTTCTGCCATAATGAGATAATGAGTAATTACCCTGTTGATTACTGCATTAGGGGTCCTGGTGAGGAGTCAATAATTAGTTTAATTAACGGGGTTGAACATAAGAGCATACCTGGTTTAGTTTACAGGGATAATGGTTTGATTAAGAATGCTGTTCAACCATTAGGTTTTATTAAGAACTTAGACGAACTGCCTTTCCCTGCAAGGGATTTAATAATTAAGGACATGGATTTATATGGTGGTATTAGCGGCTTCAGGCTTGAGAAGTGCGGCAGCATAATATCATCAAGAGGCTGTCCTTACTCGTGCACTTACTGCGCCTGCAATGCATTAACTGATAGAAGAGTTTATTACAGGAGTGTTCAGAATGTTTTAAAAGAACTTGATTTAATGGCTAGCCAAGGTTATAAGATAGTAATATTCTTTGATGACAGTTTAACGCTTAATGAAAAGAGAACTATTGAATTAAGTAATGAGATTAAGAAGAGCAAGTTAGGCATTGACTGGGTGTTTGAAGGAAGAGTTAATTGTTCAAGCAAAAATATGTTTAAAGCAATGGTTAATTCGGGCTGTAAAATGGCTTACTTCGGTATTGAAAGCGGTGTTCAGAGAGTGCTTGATTACTATAAAAAAGGGATTACGCCACAAATGGCTGTTAAAGCTTTAAGTAATGCAAAAAAAGCAGGTATTGATTTTATTAATAATTCATTTATCATCGGAGCTCCTGGCGAGACTGAAGACGAGATTAATCAAACTATCAAGTTCATTAAATCATTAAGTGAAAATTACGTTGATTTTTTTCAAATAACTAAATTAATGGTTTACCCTGGAACAATATTATGGAGTGATATGGCAAGCAAAGGTTATCTTAAAACAGCTGATTACTGGTCAACTGGTGTTGAAGCTGTTAAATTATGGCATGACAAACACCCAGACAGCATATCGCAAGAATCATTAAGCAATAAGTTAGTTGAAGCTTATGAGAGCTACTTATATGATAAGAAGTATTGGGCTAAACATGTTTACCGCGCAGTTAATAGCAAATGGAGGGCTAAACAAGCAGTTAATAATATACCTTACATAGCTTTTGGCAAAGGGACTCTGCTTACTAAGTTAACTGGTTTGCCTAAACATGATGATTATGAGTACATAAGAGAAATAATTAATAAAACTCCAATAACAAGGTTTATTAAAGATATTGGCAGCAAGATTTGCTCTTGAACTAACTAAAAAAAAGATTTTTATACCAGGGTTCATTAATTAATTATTGTGGGATTGGTTAAGGAGTTCAGGGAATTCTTGATAGAGTATAAAGTCATGGCTTTAGCAATTGCTTTCATAATTGGGGCTGCAATCAGCACCCTAGTCCAGTCGCTTGTTAATGATATAGTAATGCCTCTAATAACTCCATTCATACCAGGCGGTGAATGGCAGACAGCCACACTAACACTAGGTCCTTTTGTAATCAAGTGGGGATCATTCCTAAGTTCATTAATTAATTTCTTAATAATTGCTTTTGTAATATTCTTAATAGCAAAATTTGTTCTCAAAGAAGAAAAAGTCACTAAGAAATAGGATTGTTTTGCTTTTTTGATACGTTTAAGTAATTATTAAAAACTGAGTAAGACAACTTTATAATTTTCTCATCATCAACCATTTGCGAAGCGATGTAAACAACTAATATTTTATTAAGTGTTTTACTTGAAGGTTCATCAAAACTTGCAAATAAAAGATCCTGGCAAGAAACCCATCTTTTTAATCTATCAAAGTACTCGTCAAAACCAATTTCTTTAAGAACATTAACTGCTAAATCAGGTTTATCAACAGTTCCATAATCACTAATAAGAGGGTAGATGCAAGTATTAGTAAACGCTTCAAACATTGTTCCTTTAAGCTCGTCTGATTTGTAGATAAATTCAATTAATTCAGAAAGGTTTGATAGTTTAAGATGGTCAAAAGTATTTGCCGAGAATTCCAAGTTAGTAATTGACATTTAAACCACAGTTTATTTTTAACATATATTAGTAATTGATATATATCAGAACTTATATATAAGGCTTTTCCTTTAGAAGATAATAGTTTTTTCCTGATATGAACTCAATAGTAATCCATTACAGCGAGATAGGGCTTAAAGGTTCTAACAGGCCCTTCTTTGAAAAAGCGCTAATCAAGGATATTGAGAACAAAACAGGTAATAAGGTTAGGAAAGAATACGGCAGGTTTGTTATTGACTCAAGCGAAGCCAAAGGATTAGAGCGCGTTCCAGGAATTGCTTATTACTCGCAAGCTTTCAAAGTAGGACTTGATATTAATGAGATGAGCAAGTCAAGCGAGTTAATACTTGACAAGTCTAAAACAGTCAAGGTTGTTGCAAGCAGGTCTAACAAGCAGTTCAGATTCAAGAGCCCTGAAATCAACAAATTAGTTGGTGATTACTTAGTAAGCAAAGGATGGAAAGTTAGCATGCGACCTGAGCAGGAATTATTCATTGAAGTCAGCGGAAGAAACGCTTATGTTTACAAAGACAAGATCAAGGGCATCGGCGGCTTGCCCTTAGGCGTCAGCGGAAAATTAATAGCATTAATTAGCGGAGGCATTGACTCGCCAGTTGCAGCTTACAAGATGATAAGGAGAGGCTGCAAAGTAATACTAGTTCACTTCTATCACACTAAGGAAGGCATTGAAAAGATAATTGGCATTGCTAAGGAGTTAAGCACATACCAGGGAAGCACTAAAGTGTACTTAATACCATTCCAAGATATTCAAGCTAAGATAATTACAATAATCCCTGCAAAGTACAGGATGATTACTTACAGGCGCTACATGCTAAGGATTGCTGAGCAAGTCTTAATCAATGAAGGCGCTTTGGGTTTTGTCACGGGTGATAACATCGGCCAAGTAGCAAGCCAGACTCTTGACAACTTAAGAGTGGTCTACTCAGTTACTCGCGAGCCAATATTCACGCCGCTAAGCGGCCTTGACAAACAAGACATCATTAACGAAGCAAAGATTATTGGCACTTATGAGTTAAGCATAGAGCCTTACAAGGATTGCTGCAGCTTCCTAGTGGCAGAGCACCCTGAAACAAGATCAAAACTTGAAGACATCAACAAGATAGAATCAAAATTAAAACTAAAAAAACTAATGAGTGAAGCAATAAAGAAAACTGAAATTAAAATAATCAAATAGCTTCTTGTATTGGCGGAACTACTTGAGCTTTACGGCTCATTACCTTTGGCAGGTAAACTTCGTGGTCCTTTATTGGTTTCTTGAAAGCTTTCTTAATTAATTCCTCGTCGCCAACAAACCAGAGCTTAGTTGCTTCTTCAATAATATTAGTAACCATTAATATTGTTAAACGCTCGCCTTTAGAAGCTCCAAGCGCTGCAAGCTCCCTTAACAACTCATCCTTCCTCGCTATTGCCTCATCATAATGAACTACTTCAATCTGGCTAATACCATACTTATAACCGTTCTTTTCAAATTCCTTGAAATCAGTTAGTATTAATTCCTGAGCAGTCCTGCCTTTAAGTGTTGCTTTCTTCTCCTTAATCTCAATGCCAAAAGGCACTGGCTTAATTTGAGCAATCTTAGCAAGCTTCTTAACCATTAACTTATCCTTATCAGTTGTTGTAGGAGACCTCAGGACAACAGTATCTGATAATATTCCTGCAAGCATTAATGAAGCCAATTTTTTGCTAACTGGGATCTTGTGGTAAAAGAAGAAGTCAGCCACTATAGTGTCAGTTGAGCCTACTGGCTCGGCGTGGAATAATATTGGCGCGCTTGATTGGATGCCGCCAATCTTATGGTGGTCTAATATCTCAAAAATCTGCGCTTTATCAACTCCATTAACAACTTGCCCCATCTCATTATGATCAACTAATATTATCTTCTTGCCAGAAGCGTCAGCAAGCAATTCCGGCACAGGAGACTTAAGCTTCTCAAGAACGTACTTAGTCTCAGGATTAAGCTCCCCTGCCCTAGCTGGAATGTACTCATCATCAAGGTCAACCTTCCCCTTGAATTCAGCATAAGCTATTGCAGCTGTTACTGAATCAGTGTCAGGCGACTTATGGCCAATAACATAAACTCTTGCCATAATTAATCAAAAAGAACAACTGTTTTTTAAGGTTTACTGAATCGATTACTTGTGCTTGAAGAAGTACAGTTCTTGTCCTGCGACAATACTCCTCCTATCATAAGTATAATAAATGTTGTTGATCAACGAATTTGATATTATTAACTTAGCAACATTATCCTTGCCAGCTTTATCTATAACTGATTTAACTTTTGCTGATAAGCCTGGAGGCAAGTTTAATATTATCATCGCAGCGTAATCACTTAATTTTTTATTTTCATCAAGAGCCATATTAATGTCAATTAAATTAATAGCAGGCATTGCCTTTATTAAAGCATCATCTAATGAAGTGCCAGACTCAAGCCCAATTATCCGGCCTTTATTACCTATAAACTCTCTTTTAACAGCGTCAGCAACCCACTTAGCATCCTCTGGCTTCATAATATTCTAATGGATGATATCAGTTTAAAAACATTTTGTTTATTAGGGGTCAAATCCTCTGAAGAAGTTTATAAGCAATCAACAAGAGTTTATTATTATGAGAACAGGATTAGTAAACCTTCCATTACACCCTGGAAGAGCGCCAACATGGCTTTTTAACCGAATGGTTAAGTTAGTCAGTGCAATAAGTGATGTTGTAACCAATGAGTATGGGGCTAAGGAATTGCTTAACAGGCTAGCTGACCCTTACTGGTTCCAAGCATTATCATGCGTTATTGGATTCGACTGGCACAGCAGTGGGACGACCACTACTACTTGCGGAGCGCTTAAACTAGCGCTCAAGGATTCAAGTCTTCACGTTTGCGGAGGCAAAGGAGCAACAAGCAGGCAAACACCCAGCGAAATTGAAAGCAATCCATTCAACCTTAACACCGACAAGATTAGTGAGATGATACACGCAAGCAAATTAATTGCTAAGATTGATAACTCATGCGTTCAGGACGGCTACCAATTATACCATCACTCATTCATTCACGATAATAAAGGTAATTGGATTGTTATTCAGCAGGGAATGAACCAGTCTTACGCCAGGCGTTATCACTGGGACAGCAATAACACTGATTACTTTAATGACGCAGAGAAAATTGCCTGCGATAAGATTGGAAACAGGGTGTTGAACACAGCAGCTCTTGAGTCAGCGGAGAATAGGAGGACTGCTGTTGACTTAATTAATGACGGGCCAGAACACTTATTGAAGTACTTTAAAATGCCCTCTCATCATGAAGTGCTTGCTTGTGATTTGAACAAGCGCGACTTAGAAGTATTAACTAATGCTTATAATATTCAACCAAGGAATTACGAAGAATTAATCAGCGTCATTGGATTCGGGCCTAAGAAAGTCAGGGCACTTGCTTTAATCTCTGATCTTGTTTTTGGAGCTAAAGCAAGCTGGCGCGACCCAGTCAAGTACTCTTACACTCACGGAGGGAAAGATGGCCACCCTTACCCTGTTGACAAAGAATCTTATGACAATTCAATACAATTCCTAAAAACAGCAGTTGAGCAGTCAAAGCTCGATGACCATGAGCGGATTAATGCGATTAAGAGGCTTAAAGAATTTTTGTAGAAAAACTTTTAAACCAATGTTTTTCAAAGATTTAATATGGCTGATTCAATTGAAAGCTTATGCGAAGAGCTTGACAATAAGCTAAGATTGTCAAGAGCGATTAACAGACTAATTAAAACTTTTAAGGAATCTTGTCTGAAAAGATATCTTGATTTAGAATCAAAACTAATGGGCTTCTTTGACGCTGTTGGTTACTGCAGGGATAAATGCCCTATTATGCCTGTTGGCTGCTGCCAGGGGGTTCACTACCTTGATTCGATTATAGAAGAAAGGGTTAGGAGGTATGGTCTTCCGAGGAGTCATATTCAGAGAAATGTTTGCGGTTACCACACTAAGAAGGGCTACTTATTAAAAACGCACAAACCAGCTGTCTGCAATTCAACAATTTGCGATGGGTTTAGAGATTACTTAAAGAATGAGTACGGCATAAATTACGATGATGGTTATGTGCTAGTAATGCTTGACTTAGCTCTTTACGAAAAACTAAGCGATAATTTTATTAATAACGTAGTAAAATACCCTATGTCAAAGAAATTGATTGACATTGAAACATTCAAGCTTATTTTAGGTGAGTGGACTGCAAAAGTCAAAGGGTGAAGCAGTGTAAGATTTATAATCATTAAACGTTTCAGTTTATTACCGTGATACTTAAAATTAAGAAAAGGGACGGCAGGATTGTTGATTTTGACCAGTCAAAAATAACTAATGCAATCCATAAGGCGTTAATCGCTGTTCTTGGCAATGATAAATTATCAAAGCAGTTGTCAGATCAAGTTACAAGAGAGTTAAACAATCGATTCAAAGTAACTCCTAGTGTTGAGGATATTCAGGATATTGTTGAGAACGTACTTGTTAATAATAAATTGGATGAAGTTGCTAAAGCTTACATACTTTATCGGGCTAGGAGGGCCAGGGTTCGTGAATTAAAACAATTCCTAAGAGTAAGTGATGACTTAAAACTTGGTATTAATGCAATTAGAGTAATGGAGAAGCGCTACCTGCAGAAGGATGAGAAAGGGCACGTTATTGAAACTCCAAAAGAGTGTTTCTTGAGGGTTGCTAAAGCAGTATCGCAAATTGATAAAAGATACGGAATTGATTCTAATAAGTCATTTAACGAATTCTTTGAGGTTATGAGCAACTTGTTATTCCTGCCTAACAGCCCTACATTAATGAATGCCGGCACTAGATTAGGACAGTTAGCCGCTTGCTTTACAGGAGAACAATCAATAATAACTTCTAATGGAATGAAACCAATAAGAGATATAAAAATAGGCGATTGCGTTTTAACTGCTTCAGGGAAATTTGCTTTTGTAACAGAAACCATGCAAAGATTATCTAAGGGCAGATATATCATTAATGTTAAGAACTTACCAAATAATACTCTATCTGTTACAGAGGAACACCCCATATTATCATTAATAGACGGAAAACCCGCATGGGTTATGGCTAAGAATTTAAGGAAAGGCGATTACGTTGCTATTTCTTACCCAAAGGAAGTTAATGATATAAATGAAATAGCAGTGATTGATTTCTTGTCTGACAATAGATTCGTAGTCCGTAACGGCTTAGTGCATAGAAAGAATATAGATCGTCGTTTACGTTGCGGTGAAATAAGTCTGCATGTAAGGCCAATAAAGAATAAATTAATCATAGATTCGGATTTTTTAAGATTATTAGGATATTACGCAAGTGAAGGAGATATTGATGGAACAGATTGTGTTAGGTTTACTTTTTCAGCAAAAGAGATTAATTACGCAAAAGATGTACTAGGTATTATCAACAAGAAATTTGGTTTGTCAAGTAGAATAGAAAGATCGAATCATGGAAACTGGATAAATGTAAAATTCCACTCGTACACTTTAACTAAATTCTTTGCTAATCTAATGGGTAATGGATTTAACACTAAATTCGTTCCTAAATGGATATTAACATTACCTCACGAGAAACAAAAAGGGTTTATCATCGGTGCATTCAGAGGTGATTCGACATTATTCTTGAATAGACATGTTCATAATGCAAGACTAGTAATGTGCAATTATAATTTAGTATACGCTGCTTGGGTTATATTATTACGAATAGGCAAGATACCAAGACTCTATTACGAAAAAATACCCAAATTAGGCAAAACCATACCTTATTGCTGCACAATTAATGCTTCGGACAGTGCTGATTTAATCGAAGAAATCTTTAATAGCAATATTAACAGCCCAACTCAGATGAATATGCAAAGAAAAACTGCATTAATATTAGGGGATAGAATTTTCTTGCCAATAAAAGATAGTAAATTTATTGATGAGGACACAATGGTTTATAATTTTGAAGTAGAAGGAGAGCATACTTACGTAGCAAATGGCGTAGCAGTTCATAATTGTTTTGTCCTGCCTGTTCAGGACTCGCTTGAAAGCATTTTCGAGACAATAAAGAACACAGCCTTAATCCACCAAAGTGGTGGGGGCACTGGTTTTAATTTCTCGAGGTTAAGGCCAAATGGTGATGTTGTTAAATCAACTGGCGGTATTGCTTCAGGGCCAGTATCATTCATGAGAGTCTTTGATATGACAACTGAAGTGATCAAACAGGGAGGCAGGCGCAGGGGAGCTAATATGGGAATACTAAGGGTTGATCACCCTGATATTATTGAATTCATTAACTCAAAACAAAAACCTGATTCACTTAATAACTTTAATATCAGTGTTGCAGTAACTGACCAGTTCATGAAAGCGGTTAAGAATAACAGTGATTACTGCCTGGTTAACCCGAGGAATAATGAGCTGGTTAGGAGAGTTAATGCCCGCGAAGTTTTTGAATTAATTGTTAATAACGCTTGGAGAACAGGCGACCCAGGGTTAATATTCATTGATGAGATTAATAGGCACAACCCAACACCTCACTTAGGGCCTATTGAATCAACCAACCCTTGCGGCGAGCAGACTCTTTTGCCTTATGAGAGTTGCAATCTTGGTTCAATTAATTTGTCAAGAATGGTTAAAGATAAGAAAGTTGATTGGGACTTGCTTAGGAGTACTGTTCACACTGCTGTTCACTTCCTTGATAATGTTATTGACGCTAATAAATTCCCATTAAATGAGATTGAGCGTTTAACTAAAGCAAACCGCAAGATAGGTCTTGGTGTTATGGGCCTTGCTGACATGATGATCAAATTAGGAATTAGGTATAATAGTAATAAAGCCTTGTTCACTGCAGATAAGATTATCAAGTTCATTAAGAAAGAATCAATTGCTGCTTCAGCCAAGCTTGCTTTGAAGAGAGGTTCTTTCCCTAATTTTAAGAGGAGTGTTTGGAAGACTAAGGTTAATGCGTTGCGCAATGCTACATTATTAACTATTGCCCCTACTGGCAGTATCAGCATTATCGCCGGCTGCTCAAGTGGTATTGAACCTTTATTCGCTATTAGTTTCATAAGAAAAGTCCTTGAGGGAACAAGCTTGCTCGAGGTTAATGAATTATTCGAGCTCGAATCAATAAAGAAAGGCTTCCACTCTGATAATTTAATGAAGAGTATTGCAGCAACTGGTTCAATAAAAGGAACTAAGCTTCCGGATAGCATTAAGAAATTGTTCGTAACAGCCATGGATATCAGCCCTGAGTGGCATGTTAGGATGCAGTCAATCTTCCAGAAGCATGTTGATAATGCAGTTAGCAAGACTATTAACTTCCCTTATGAGGCAGGCATTGATGATGTTAGGAGAGCTTACTTGCTAGCTCACAAATTAAAGTGCAAGGGGATAACTGTTTACCGCTACGGTAGCAAGCCAGAGCAGGTATTGTACTTTTCTAAGGAGAAAGAGTACGTTACTGCTGAGAGCGATTATGCCGGCGGCTGCCCAACAGGCTTGTGCCCTTTTTAGTAATTAGCGAATTCAAGTTTAAAGTCGTAACTGCTTACTATTGATATTAATTGCTCTGCAATTTTGATGTGAACCATCTCATCATTCATTATCCTCTTAACGACTTTAACTGTTTCAGGGTCCATAGCCCTAGAGTATGATTTTAACGCGTTCTCATAAAGATTTTTAGCGCTTAACTCAAGATTCTTTAATCGCTCAAGCATGTAAAGCAAGTCGCGCTTAGGTGTTGCCCTAGTTAATCTCTTGCCAATTATCTCCCTGCTAATTTTTGAGTTATCAACAAGGTTCATCTTTGAAGACCCATTAATTCGTTGGATATTAGTTTAGCGTGGATTATTGATTCATCAAGCAACCTGTTTAACAGTTTGATGATGAGCTCTTTAATGTCCTCTGACAAGTATAAGTGATTGAATTGTTTTATTAAGTACAGTATCGGCTCTATTACATCAATCTCCTCAAAGTGCAGAGCTTCGACTAAGAATTGTTTTAAGTTAGGCATTAAACAAAGATTAAGTGATGAGTATATTTAAATCTTAGTAATAGTTTATGATTAATTGATGATTTACTTAATTACTGGCAACGGCGGGGGCAAAACAACACAATCGCTTGGTATTGCGCTAAGGGCTGCAGGCCATAATAAGAAAGTAATTATTATTCAATTCATGAAAGGAAGGGTTACTGGCGAGGTTAAAGCGCTTAACAGATTAAAGCCTTATGTTGTGTTAAAGCAGTTCGGCCGAAAAGGCTTCGTGAATCTTAAGAAACCAAGCAAGGCTGATAAGAGGCTGGCAGTTATGGCTTTGGATTTTGCTCTGCAGTCACTTAAAGAGAAACCTTTCATGATTGTTCTTGATGAAGCATGCCTTGCAGCTGCAATAGGATTGATTAGTGTTGATGAATTGCTGGCTTTACTCAAGAAAGCTGGTAAGACACACATTATTATGACTGGCAGGCGGGCGCCTAAGGAGTTAAAGGATGCTGCTGATATTGTTAGTGAATCAACTGACTTGAAGCGCAATTTAATGCCTAGCAAAAAAGGAATTGAGTACTAGTGATATAATATATTTCTTAGTTTATTCTCAATAGTCCTGCTAACATCGAATATATTTCTTAGTTTATTCTCAATAGTCCTGCTAACATCGCTAGTCATCGCATTGCTTTTTAAGTATTTGCACCAATTGTTATCCTTTAAGGCTATATAAATCTTCATTAACTTGTCCTTGATGTCAATGCTGCTATTTTCACCCTTAACAACAGCAACCACTTTAGATTCAGTGTCAGTTGTCTTATCTTTGAATTTCTTAAGATAGATCCTCATCTTATTGCCATTATCATCTCTTAGCATTAACTCCTCAAGTTCTGATTTGAAAGCCTGCTTAACAACTTCATCAAAACCAGTTAAGAAAGGAGCTACTAAGTCCTCATCAGTCTTAATCTCTGACTGCAAGTTCTTGCTTAGCAGACTCTTAAAGCACAAGCCATTTTGACTTATTATGTAAACACCAATTGAACGCTCAATCTTGTTGTAATCAATCATCCAAGCAATTAGTAAATTAATGCTTTTAA
>Ga0172366_10004061_pt1 | contig 11537 bp, 10 predicted proteins | sample LakKivSesite69cm_FD_114533 | JGI IMG/M metagenome (GOLD analysis project Ga0172366, IMG submission 114533) | Sediment microbial communities from Lake Kivu, Rwanda - Sediment site 69cm | ecosystem: Environmental > Aquatic > Freshwater > Lake > Sediment | place: Rwanda: Western Province, Lake...
AGACATTCCTGTCTGCCCAAGACATTCCTGTCTGCCCAAGACATTCCTGTCTGCCCAAGACATTCCTGTCTGCCCAAGACATTCCTGTCTGTCCGAATGCAGATTATCAACAGAGCCAAATAGCCTGTAAGGATTGGGAGCGAGAAAGAAGACACACCACGTGCGGCGGACATGCGAAACGAGGCCGATCAGGGCGACCGGCCTCGCGTTCCTGACGTGCTCACCAGTAGATGTACCGGGTGAACATCTTGTATTCGTCGGGGTCGAGCTTACGCAGGTCGGGGATGATGTAGCGATTGTCGTCCGTATCGAGGATGACGCGGCCAAACTCGCTGTATTCCTGCACGCGGTTGTACTCGTACCGCACGGCGAATTTCTGCAGGCCCTTGCTCGTCTCCGCCTCGAAATAGAGGAACCCGAACTTCTCCTTCACGGAGATGAGCTTGTAAATGACGTGCATGAAGTAGCGCTTGCGAAGCTCGCGACGGATGAGCTGCTTCTGCCCTTCGTCCAGTTCGGCGAGGTCCCGGATCATCCCGATTTCCTGCTCTTCGCCCTTCGTCGCGCCGATGCGCAGGCTGATGTATTTCTCCGGGTCGGAGATCGGCAGCGCGAGCGACGCCCGCACCTCTTCGTAGGTCGCGTCCCCAATAGTGATGTTGATCCCCGCCAACGGCGATTCGGTCATTACGAGCGTTTTCGGGTCGAGAAAGACCAGACCCTTGTAGGTACTGCCCTCTTTCGGAGATTCCAGCGTCTCCATAGGTGCTCTCCTGCCGCCAATGAGGAAAACGGCGGCTATTTCCGTGCGGCCGCTTCCAGTTGCAGCCGTTCAACGGTCGGTTCTGAAGTCAGTTGCGTCTGAATCTTCACCAGCTTATAGTACGTCCCTTCCAGCGCCATCAACTCTGCGTGCGTGCCTATCTCGATGATCCGACCGTCGTCCATGACGATGATCCGGTCGGAGTTCCTCAGCGTCGAGAGGCGGTGCGCGATGGCGATGGTGGTGCGGTCCTTCGTGACGACGGCGAGCGCGTCCTGAATCTGCTTCTCCGATTCGGTATCCACCGACGAGGTGGCTTCGTCGAGGATGAGGATTGCCGGGTCGTAAAGGAGGGCGCGGGCGATGCTCACGCGCTGCCGTTCGCCGCCGGAAAGCCCGGAGCCGTACTCGCCGAGCTTGGTGTCGTACCCGTCCGGCAGGCGCATGATGAAATCGTGAGCGTTCGCCGCCTTCGCCGCCCTCATCACGTTCTCGATGTCCGCGTCGGGCCTGCCGTAGGCGATGTTCTCCCGCACGGTCCCTCGGAAGAGAAACGGCTCCTGGAGGACAAGGCCGATGTTCCGCCGCACGTCGTCCTTGTGCAGGTCCTTGATGTTGATGTTGTCTATGAAGATGCCGCCCTGATCCACCTCGTAGAACCGGCAGAGCAAGTTCACGAACGTCGTCTTGCCGGAGCCTGACCGCCCGACGATGCCGATCATCTCGCCGGGGTGGATGTGGACGGACACGTCGCGGATCACCGGATTATAGCGGTCGTAGCCGAACGTGACGTTCTTGAACTCGATCTCACCCCTGCAAATGTGCAGGTGGTACGCCTTGTCGCTCTCCTCGATCTCAGGCTCGGTGTCGAGCACCTCGAAGATGCGCTGAGCAGCCGTCATGAACGAGGTGAGCCACGAGGAGATGTACGTGAGGTTGGAGAGCGGGCCGTAGAACATGCCGAGGTACGACGTGAACGCGGTGAGCGTCCCCAGGGTGAACCCGTACCTCTGTTCGAGCACGTAGCGACCGCCGACAAACCACACGATGAGGCCGCCGAGTCCGAAGATGAACCCGACAATGGGGTAGAACGTGCTCGTCGCCTTGTCCACGCGCCGACGGGCGGACTGGAGGTTGGTGCTCAGCTTGTCGAACCGGGCGATCTCGTGCTCTTCCTGGGAAAACGCCTTCACGACGCGGATGCCGGAGAGCACCGAGTTCAACATGGCCGACATCTTCGAGCTGCTATCCCAGTATTTGTAGTACCTCGGATAGACGTGCTCCCAGAAGTAGTACGTCGAGACGATGACGAACGGCGCGGGGATCAACACGTAGAGCGTGAGTTCCGCGTTCATCTTGAGCAGGGTCGCGCCGATGAACACCGGGAGCAAGATGTTGACGAGGAACCCCTGCGTGGACTGGGTGATGAACCCGTGCAGCGCCTCGGTGTCGCCCGACACGCGCTGCATGAGGATGCCCACCTGGTGCCGGTCGTAGTACTTCACCGACAGCTCGGAGAGCCGCGCAAAGAGCTTGTGCCGCAGGTCGAAGGTGATCTTCGTGCCGACGGTGACGGAGAGCCGGGCGATGATGATGTTCAGCCCGATCCTGAGAACCTGCACGCCCGCCATACCGGCGAACACGACCCAGAAGAGCATCGTCACGGGGTTCGTGCCGATGATGTTCCGGATCCATTCCGGGGTGAGGTAGGGCCGGTTGGGGTCCCGCACGAACACGTCGTCCATGAGCATACGCGAGAGTTGCGGCGGGATGAGGTCAAGGCCGATGCCGGTGAACACGAGCGCGAGAGTCCCCGCAGCCCATGGCCAGTACGGCTTCATCATGCGCACGAGACGACCGAACACCCGGTGCTTCTTGATGCAGCGCGGACAGATGTCCGTGGCGCTGCGGAGCAACAGACCGCAGGTCGGGCACCGGTTGCGCTCCTTCTCGTCTTCCTCGGTGATGATGACCGCCCCGGTTTCCTTGAATCGGTTGATCTTGGCCGCGATCCGCTCGAACCAGATGGCGCGGGCGTTGGAGAAGCGGGCTACTTCGGCCCAATGTCCCCTCACTTTCACTTGGAGGAAGCCGCTCCCCACGCGGGGGTCCAACCGGGCAGCTTCGATCTCGCTCATCGGGAACGAGCGGGCGGCTTCGACCACGCCGTCGGTCTCCTTGAGCATCATCACCGCGTCGCGGGTGACCACCACCCAGCGCTCGGAATATTCGCCTTCGAAAGAGATGTCATTGCTTGTAGAGAGGAGCACGTCCTCCGGGCGGACATTATGTTCTGCAAGCCATGCCGCGAATTTGGGAGGCAGTGGTTGTCTCAACATAGAATCGGAACCTTTCCTTGCCTTTCCGCGAACATATCACGACACACCAACGGCTATCCTGCGAACGGATACATAGCACCTCGGTGTGAATGCGCACTGTGTCGGGAAACAAGAGGAGACGTCAGATGCAACTGCACGGGCAACCTTTGCCCCACGCAACAACACCATGCGTTCCGTGGTAGGACTCGATGCACCCTTCCTCGGGGCATTCCGCGACCAAACCCCGGTCGGCGATGCGAAACCCGCCCCAGAGCAGCGTGGGAAAACGGCGACGAGGCGTCGTCGTCACATCGACACACAACGATAACGTCCGTTCCGGGTGACATGAACCCCATAGGGTGCTCATGCTCATTTGTTCACCGGACTTCGCATTATCTCCTTATAAGCTATGCTGCAAAAACGGATATGGCAAGTGGACCTCGGCGAACATTGTCGTAATTTACAGGGCGGTGTGCGCTCCTGGTCGCCGGTCCGGGGCGGGGTTCGGCCCGCTTTCGCACGACACCCAACAGCCACGAGGAGAATACGCATGTCGGAGAGGAAATCATCGGACGAACAGGGCAAAGGTATGAGCCGTCGCAGGTTCCTCGGCGTCAGCGCCGCAGGATTGACTACTACCGCTCTCAACGCGTGGATGCTGTCTATGAACAGAACCGCCATTGCCGCCACAGGGCCGGGCGACCGTCCCTATGCGGTGATCCGTACCTCCGAGTTTTTCGGCGATGAGGAGATGGTCCTTGCCTTTCCCCCCGGCTGGCAGATTCAGATGTGTCGCATGGACGGACACGATGCTCCCGCGCTCACCGACGACGAGATTCGTGCCGCGCTCCGCAGCACCATCGGCACGGCGCGCATCGCCGAGTTGGCTCAGGGCAAACGGAACGTCGTCATCACCTTTGACGACCTTGCCCGCCCCACCCCGACGGGGAGGGTGGTGCCGTTTGTGCTTGAAGAACTGCACGCCGCCGGGGTGACGGACGAGCGAATCTTCTTCCACGCCTCATTTGGGACGCACTGCCCGCTCTACCAGCAGGACATGGCGGCCAAGCTCGGCGCGGACATCGTCGCCCGGTATCCGACCTGGAACCACGATTGCTTCAACGGCGTGGTCTCCGTGGGCACGACGAGCCAGAGGATGGAGGTCAAGCTCAGCAAGCGCTTTGTAGACGCGGACTTCAAGATTTGCATCTCCGGCGTGAAACCGCATGGCATGGCTGGCTACGGCGGCGGCGCGAAGGCGATTGTCCCTGGCGTCGCGCACATTGATACGGTCGTCTACGCGCACGACGTGCTCGATAGAGAATTTCCGACCGCCGTTGGATTCGTCAACAACGGAGTCCGGCTCCAGATGGAAGAGGCGGCCCGGCTTGCCAGGCTTGATATGAGCGTCAACATCGTCATGAACGGGGACCGTCAGGTTGCTGGGGTACATGCGGGCGACGTGGTGCGCGCCCACCGTTCGGCGGTGCGCGTCGCTCACGCAAACTACAACACTCCCCTCGCGCAGAACGCCGACGTGGTGATCTGCAATGCCTACCCGCAGAGCGTGGAAGCGGGCAAGGAGTTGAAATACGCCAACTTGAGCCTGAGAGACGGCGGCAGTGCGGTCCTCGTTCAGGACACGCCCGCCGGGCAGCGCAAGATTCACTACTCCGGCTGGAAGCACGACACCCGACGCCTGCCCCGTCGTCGGCCCAGAGGCGGGCTTCCGGTGAGGCAGGCCGGGCAGGTGATCGTCTTCACCCGCTTCCCCTCCAAATGGGACGAGCTTGAGTATTCGCCGGAAGTGTACTTCGCCAAGAGCTGGGACGAGGTGCTCGACCGGCTCACCCGCGTGCATGGAGAGGGCACGAAGGTCGCCATCTACCCGACCGCCGCGCTCCAGCACGAGCCGATGGAACTGAAGATCGAGAGCAACCTGTGAACCACGAGGGCCGCGCCAATCTTCGCAATGTGTGAGGGCACGGCAATCCCGTGCCCTCGCAGAACGTCTGTCAACATGCCGAGAAAACCATCTAGCGAGAGAGCCACCGATCTGGCGGTGAGAGACCATGAACGAGAAGCACACGCACACCTTCAAGGTCGCAGACGGCTGCGAAATCAAGGCGGACGTGTACCGTGCGCCCGACGACGCGGTGCGTCCCGTCATCTTCTGGATTCACGGCGGCGCGCTCATCGGCGGGCATCGGGAGAACATCAGGCAGGACCAGTTGAAGTGCTACCTCGACGCCGGGTACGCGCTCGTCTCCATTGACTATCGTCTCGCGCCGGAGACGAAGCTGAAAGGGATCATCGAAGACCTGCAAGATGCCTACCGGTGGGTGCGCGAGAAAGGACCGAGCCTCTTTGGGATTGACCCCGACCGCATCGCCGTGATCGGGCATTCGGCGGGCGGGTACCTCACCCTCATGACCGGATTCTGCGTGAACCCGCGCCCGAACGCGCTCGTCCCCTTCTACGGCTACGGCGACCTCGTCGGCGGATGGTACAGCCGTCCGGACCCGTTCTACTGCAAGGCCGCGCCCGTTCCCAAAGCGGAGGCATACGCTGCGGTGGGCGGCGCGGTCATCTCCGAGGCGAGAGGGCCGGACAACCGCTTCCGCTACTACCTCTACTGCCGCCAGAACGGACTCTGGCCGAAGGAGGTCTCCGGCCATGACCCCGACGCGGAGCGCGAGGCGTACAGGCCCTTCAACCCGCTCTGGAACGTCACGCCGGAGTATTCTCCGACGATGCTCCTGCACGGCGACCTCGATACGGACGTGCCGTACGCGCAGTCGGTGCTCATGGCGTACGAATTCGCCCGTCATGGAGTGGAGCACGAGCTTGTGACAATCCTCGGCGGCGGGCACGGCTTCGACGGGTGGGGGCTGGACAAACCGGAGGTCGCCGGGGCGTTCGACCGGGTTCTCGCGTTCCTGAAGACGCACGTCTGAAAGGCGGCGCGGCGTCCGGTTCCCAGCGAGGTGCTGCGCGCTTTTCTTTTGCGGAGAGGGGAAGGCTTCAAATCTGCCCGCGCTACATTCCCGTGAGCACCGCCTTCAGGGTCTGCACGAACCCCTCCGGGTCGGCCACGCTCACGAGCACGGAGAAGCCGTCCCGCGTCGGGATGCACACTACCCGCTTCTGGTCCGTCACGAAGACGAGGGCCTTTTCGCCGTTCCGCAATTTGAACCAGCCGGAGCTGTACCCCGGCAGCCCGATCCCGTTGGTCCTTCGTTTGAGCGCGTAGCTGCTCTCGCCGGTGAGGTCCATCGCTCGAACCTGTTCGACGACCAGCGACGCTGCCGGGATCGCACGACCGTAGATGTCCCCCGTGATCTCCAGCCCCTCCGGAGAGAGCGCGAACTCCGCGTTGCGCGACGAGTACGCGATGTACCCGGAGAGCGAGAGTAGGGCGATCATGACGAGCGCAAGGACGGCGACAAACCAGAGCGGTCCGCTCGACGCGGGGACTATCGCAAATACGTGCCTCATGCCTGTGACCTCCTCTCGTGGGGGCCTGATATGCTTTTCAGTTACAGGCCCTCTCAAAAATACCGAAAAAATGGAACCGTCATTCTGACGCAACGAACTCGCAGAGTTCGCCCGAACGCAGGGCGTTCGCCGTTCAGCATGACGGTTTCCCGATTTTTGAGATGGCTTATTGCCACTTCGGACAGGTGTGAGCGAAATTGTGTCATAGTCAGACGTTGTCCGCGATCACGAATGCCCTTCCTCGCGCCGGTATGCCGATTGGTACAGGCGTTGCTCTGCTTCAACCCCTACCCTTTTCGCCCACTGGAGCAGGAGGTTACGTGTATGGCAGCCTTTAAGGGCGGTGTCCATCCGCCGGAGACGAAAGAGTTCTCCGCTCACCGCCCCATCAGTGTCCTCCATGCACCCAAGACCGTGGTAATCCCTCTGCACCAGCACCTTGGCGCTCCCTGCAAGCCGACCGTGAAGGCCCGCGAGCACGTCGCTCTGGGTCAGCTTGTCGGCGAGCCGCAGGGACGTGTCTCCGCGCCGGTGCATTCGAGCGTATCGGGCACGGTCAAGAGCATTGAGCCGATGTCTCATCCGAGCGGCAAGAGAGTTGAGGCGCTGGTGATCGAGGTTGACGCGGAGCAGCCGGAGTGGCCCTGGACACAGAGGCGCGCAGCCCCCACAGACCCGCAGGAGGTGCTCAAGGCCATCAGCGAAGCCGGAATCGTCGGCATGGGCGGCGCGGGCTTCCCCACCCACGTCAAGCTGAACCCGCCCCCCGGAAAGCGCGTTGATACGGTGATCCTGAACGGCTGCGAGTGCGAACCGTTCCTGACCGCCGACCACCGGCTCATGGTGGAGCAAGCGGAGAGGATCGCCGCCGGGATGCGCCACATCATGCACGCGATGGGAGTTGCTCGCGGCGTGGTGGCCCTGGAGGACAACAAGCCCGACGCGGCGGAGAAGCTGCGGAATGCCCCCTGGCCGGAGGGCGTGGCAGTGCGGGTCTTGCCGACGCGATACCCGCAGGGCGCGGAGAAGATGCTCATCAAGGCGTGCCTTGGGCGGCGAGTGCCTTCGGGCGGGCTGCCCATGGATGTGGGGGTAGTGGTCCAGAATGTGGCAACTGCCGCCGCCGTCGCCGATGCGGTGGAGTACGGCACGCCGCTCATCCGGCGCGTGGTCACCCTCACCGGTCCGGGGGTACAAGAGCCGGGCAACTACCTCGTGCCCATCGGCATGACCGTAGGCGACCTCGTCGAAGCGGCGGGCGGCCTCAGGGAAGGCGCGGGCGCGGTCATCTTCGGCGGCCCCATGATGGGCGTCGCGCAGGCGACGATGGACTCGCCGATCATCAAGACCACCTCCGGCGTCGTCGTGCTCATGGAAGGCCAGGTCTCAGCCGACGGCCCGATGCCCTGTCTGCGCTGCGGTCGCTGTGTGGAGGTATGCCCGATGGGCCTTGCGCCGGTGATGCTCGCCAGGTCGGCCTATAAGGAACGGCTCGACCTCATGGAGAAGCTCTCCATCCTCGATTGCATAGAATGCGGATGCTGCGCGTTCACCTGCCCGTCACATCGCCCGCTCGTACCATGGATCCGTCTGGGGAAAGGATTGGTCACGGCGGCCCGCCGTCGCGCTGCCTGACTTCAGCCATGCCGAACCTTCAGCTTGTCATCGAATCGTCCCCCCACCTGCGGACTGCGGAGTCCATCCCGCGCATCATGTGGACCGTCGCGGGCACGCTCGCTCCGGCAGCGGCCATGGGGGTCTACCTCTTTGGTCCGCGTGCGGTGCTATTGATCCTGGCCTCGCTCCTCGGTGCGCTCCTCGCCGAAGTGCTCGCCGACCGGTGGCGTCTCTCCCTCTGGCGAGTGCCGTCCGACGGGAGCGCGTTCGTCACGGGGCTTCTCCTGGCGCTCTGCCTGCCGCCGGGCTTCCCGCTCTTCGAGGCGTTCCTGGGCGGCCTCGTTGCCATCGCCGTCGGGAAGCAGGTCTTCGGCGGACTTGGGCACAACATCTTCAACCCTGCTCTGGTGGGCCGTGCGTTCCTTCAGGCGGCGTTCCCGGTGGAGATCACCACCTGGGCCGCGCCGAACCCGTCCGGCTGGAGGAAGCTCGGCGTGGACGCGCTCACCGGCGCGACGCCCCTGGCGCAGATGAAGTTCGAACACGTCGCCCCGGCCCTCGAAAAGCTCTTCATCGGCACGACGGGCGGCTCTCTGGGCGAAACCTCGGCGCTTGCGCTGGTCATCGGCGGCGCGGTGCTGCTCGCCCTCCGCTACATTGATTGGCGCGTGCCTCTGGGGATGATCGGCACGGTGTTCCTCTTCACCGCCCTCCTGCGCCTCATCAACCCGGCGGCCTACCCCGACCCCGTGTCGCAGGTATTCGCCGGTGGTCTCATGTTGGGCGCGTGGTTCATGGCTACGGATATGGTCACCACCCCACTCACCTCCGGCGGCAGGCTCGTCTTCGCGGTGGGCTGCGGCGTGCTGGTGGTCATCATCCGCATCTGGGGTGGCCTGCCGGAAGGGGTCATGTACAGCATCCTGCTCATGAACGCCGTGACGCCGCTCATCAACCGGTACATGGAGCCGCATCGCTTCGCGGAGGCTGCCTCATGAAGACCGTCCTGCGCCTGGTGCTTGTCCTCACCCTGACCTCTCTCGTCGCGGCGGCGGCGCTCGCGGAGGTGTACACGTACGCCCAACCGAAGATTCAGCGCCATAAGGAGGCGGCTCTGAAGAGGGCCATTTTCCAGGTCCTCCCCGGCACGCAGACCTACGCGGACACCGTCATGCACGGGAAGACCGTCTATGCCTGCGCCGGGCCGGACGGTGCGCGGATCGGGTATGCCATTCCGGCGGAAGGAAACGGCTATCAGGGCACAATCTCCCTGATGTTCGGCGTCACGCCCGACATGCGGAAGGTGACCGGCATGAGCGTCCTTGGGCACGCGGAGACGCCCGGCCTTGGGGCCAAGATCGAGGAAGCGTCGTTCACCGGCAAGTTCGCGGACCTGAACGTCTTGAACGGCATCGAACTGGTCAAGAACGCGCCGCCCGACAAAGCGACGGGGAAGGTTGACGCGATCACCGGCGCGACAATCTCGTCCAGAGCGGCGGTGCGGATCATCAACGCCGCCCTCGCGCAGGTGGGAGGGAACTGAACATGCCCCGGCACGCGCTTCCCTTGAGCGAGGAGTTCCTGAAAGGGGTATGGAAGGAAAACCCCATCCTCGTGCAGGTTCTGGGCATGTGCCCCACGCTGGCGGTCACGAATTCGGCCATCAACGGGATGGCGATGGCGCTGGCGACCTCCTTCGTGCTCATCAACTCCAGCCTGTTCGTCACGCTCCTCAAGAGCCTGATCCCCCATCAGGTGCGCATGGGCACGTACATGATCATCATCGCCGCCTTTGTGACGATTGCCGACCTCGTGCTCGCGGCGGAGTTCCCCGTCATCAGCAAGGCGCTCGGCCCGTACGTCCCCCTGATCGTCGTCAACTGCATCATCCTGGGCCGCGCTGAGGCGTTCGCGTCGAAGCAGCCCGTCGGACGCACCCTGCTCGACGCGATGGGCAACGGACTGGGCTTCCTCATGATCCTCACGTCGCTCGGCGCGGTGCGCGAGTTCTTCGGCTTCGGCTCGGTCTTCGGCCTGGGGCTGCTGAACCAGTGGCCCTCCTTCCATCCGTGGGTCGTCATGGTCGGGCCTGCCGGAGCGTTCCTCACGCTGGGAAGCGGGCTGGGGCTGATCAACTACCTTGCCCGGAAAGGAGGCGCGTGATGGAGCTGATCCTGCTGTTCATCGGGGCTGCGGTCATCAACAACTTCGTGCTCACGTACTTTCTGGGGATATGCCCGTTCCTGGGCGTGAGCAAGCAACTGGACACGGCGGTCAGCATGGGAATGGCGGTGATATTCGTCATGACGCTCACGGCGGCGATCACCTGGCCGATCAACCACCTCGTGCTGATCCCGTACAACTTGCCATTTCTGAAATACGTCGCGTTCATCCTCGTGATCGCCTCCCTCGTGCAACTGGTGGAGATGTTCATCCGGAAGGTGAGCCAGCCGCTCTACGTGGCGCTCGGAATCTACCTGCCGCTCATCACCACCAACTGCGCGATCCTGGGCCTAGCCCTCTTTGCCGACCTCCGGGGCTACAGGTTCGTGCAAACCCTGGTCTTTGCGCTGGGCGCGGGGACGGGCTTCACCTTGGCGCTGGTGATCATGGCGGGGATACGCGAGGAACTGGAGTTCGCCGAAGTGCCCGGCGCGCTCAGAGGGCCGGGCATCACGCTCATCGTCGCGGGGATTCTCGCGCTCGCGTTCATGGGCTTCGCCGGGTTGGGCGGATGAGACGATGAGGACGTAAAGGAGCGCATCAATGGGACCTTTGACCATCTCCCTGCTCGGCATGGGAGGCCTTTCAGCCGGGCTTGCTGCCGCACTGGGCGTGGCGGACCGCTATCTCCGGGTCGAGACGGACCCCAGGGTTGAGAGGATTGCCGACATCCTGCCGGGGGCCAACTGCGGCGGATGCGGCCTTCCCGGATGCCGGAACTACGCCGAAGCCGTGGTGAAGGGCGAAGCTCCGCCGAACAAGTGCGCGCCCGGCGGTTCTGAGGCGGCGAGGGAGATCGCGGCGATCATGGGCACGGAGGCGGGCGAGGTCATCAAGCGGATCGCCGTCGTCCACTGCCGGAGTGGGAACAACGAGCGCAAGGTGCGCGCCCGCTACGTAGGGCCGCAGACGTGCCTTCTGGCCGATAGCCTGGGTGGGCACACCGAATGCACCTACGGCTGTCTTGGGCTGGGCGATTGCGTGGAGGCGTGCACGTTCGACGCCCTCGCGCTCGTGGATGGCCTGCCCGTCGTTGACCCAGACAGGTGCACCGCGTGCGGAAACTGCGTGCAGGCCTGTCCGCGAGGCATCTTCTCGCTTGAGCCGTTCGACGCGGA
>Ga0172366_10004062_pt1 | contig 11537 bp, 6 predicted proteins | sample LakKivSesite69cm_FD_114533 | JGI IMG/M metagenome (GOLD analysis project Ga0172366, IMG submission 114533) | Sediment microbial communities from Lake Kivu, Rwanda - Sediment site 69cm | ecosystem: Environmental > Aquatic > Freshwater > Lake > Sediment | place: Rwanda: Western Province, Lake Kivu...
CAGGCCAAGAAAGATAGCGGAAACTCTGCTGCCTGCTGGCTGCTTTTTTGCTCTGTGTATTCTTCAGCCATAGATGGCCTCCTTGCCAAAGACGGTTATTTGATGAATAACACATCGGCAAAATAGGCCTTTTTGCGTGAAAAACTGTACTACCGTATGCCAATATCATGAGGCACTACCGCTACTTTTACTTCAAGAAGAATTTTGCAGGATTTTCGGAACCTAAGGTGCATAAATTCTTCTGCAGAATTATTCGCCTGTATGTAACTTTGCTTTGCGCAAGAATTTATGCGTAATCAGGCAGAAAACCTACCCACAATCGATTCTGCGGTAACCACCTTCCATCTTATCAACAATATCTCTGTGAAATCTGGTCAAGACTCAGCTTTTCGTTAGTTGCGTGCTGGGCATAGATTCTTCTTGGTACTTCGGGCCTCCCACGACAATTGTGTTGATTTGCCATCCATAACATTCGACCTCTGCAAAACTGGACATCGAACTGGATTAAGCCATTGTGTGAGCAGAAGACATGCCGGAGCGGTATATCACAAATGAGGTAGGCGCTTCGGAATACCGAATCTTTGAGCCTTTCAAAGGCTACGTCCTAACGCCCCAGGTTTTCTCAACCTCAAACCTGGCACTAGGACTGGTGCGCTGCCGCTCCGGCTGCTACAGTGTACCAGAAAAACGTAGGGAAACAAAAAGATTCTGCCAGGCAAAATGTTTTCGGCACGCGTGTCGTTCTGAGTTAGAACTCATAGGTAATACTCAGGCTTGTCCAGTATTCGTCCTGGGTATTGACTGAGTCATCCCAAGATGATTGAAAGTAAAAGCCCGGAGTAAATGCAAGATTTTTGCCGAGGTTGAAACACGTCGAGGCACCAAAGACAGCGTGCGACCAATCATGGTCTGCCCCATAAGCGCCATCATTGTAGATTGTCTCCGCAGACAAATGAAGAACTTGCTCTTTGGTTTCAGCAGGAAAGCCCCGGATAGTTAAGTCATAACAAAGCTGAAAGATGTGAAACCAGCCGCCGTAGTCTCTGACGTCTGAGGCATGCTCAGACGGCCATGTGCACACAACAGTGTAGCTTGGAACCAAGCCTCCCGGATGTATATTTTGCCAGGAAAGGTTTAAAGAAACTTCCTGCATATCCGCAGCTTCTCGTGGTTCATCAGGGTAGTAGTAATAGGTCCAGCCGATTGTGTAGTCCGTCTTGTAAGTTTTGCCTTCGAAGAGACTTTTGTTGTAATATAAGGTGTAATCTATTTCCTCATTATTCTCAAAACCGCTTGTATTGGCCCTTGACCACCAGACATTAAGGCCCCAGCCCGTTTCAGAAAGAGCAAGGTCAACACTTGGCTGGATTGCACTGTGATTGTTCGGGTAAGCATCGAAACCTCGCCATATATATCTACTCACGTAGGTGACATCGACAGTAGCATCCAACTTATTCTCTTCAGCTTTAGCGAGGCTCAGTCTGCTTAACGCGAGTATGGTAGCTAAAAAAACCGCTTTTGCCTTCATTTTGCATAGACTCCTTGATGGCGCCAAATTCTGTGGTCTGACACCGCTGAATGCGAACAGGTGCGCTTTGAACAACCTGGAAACCACAAGAATTTAGGTATTAAAAAAGCCCCCAATCTTTGAGAATTAGCAGGCCATTTACCTCTTCGGCTCTGCTTGGAGACTATATCGGCCTACACGGCTTCCAAACTAAATGAAAAATAAGTGAAGACCCTTCAAAATATCGCCGAAAAATCCATAAGAGTCATCTGGGCAGCAATTCATAAAACGGTGCAAATGAAACTGCCAAATGGGGGCGATTTGCGATTGTGGAAACCAATAAGGACAAAACGAATACCGGCAGAAAAACACACGGATACTTAAGACTACAAACGAAACTCGCTATCAGTTTTTCACTCGTGGCAATAATCGCCTCAGCACTGCTCACTTTTGCTCTCTATCTTACCGTTAAAACCAGATTACGGGAAGATATTCGTCACCGCCTCTATGATATTGTAAACATCGCGGCCTTGCAGGTGGATGGTGACGAACATGCAACCCTTGTCGATCCTGCCCAGGAAGGCAGCCACGCCTATATGCGTATTAAACGTGTCCTGCAAAACATCCGCGATAGGGAAAGCGATATCCGCTTTGTCTACACCTGGCGTCGAAACGCTAATGGACGACTCATCTTTGTTGTGGATGCCGAGACCGACCCTAACGAGATATCTCATTTAGGTGACATCTACGATAGTGCAGAGCCATCGATATTAGCGCAGCTTGCAACGCTTGACCATACTGCGGTGGATGAGAAAATTAATGCAGACCGGTGGGGCGTATGGCTTTCAGGCTATGCGCCGTTCTACAGATCCGATGGACGTATGGAGGGAATATTAGGCATCGATATCGCCGCTTCAAAGGTACTGTCATACGAGCGGCAATTCCTATGGGTTGCATTGGGCGTCTTTTGTGCGCCCATCCCATTGGTGATGGCGTTAGGATGGTTGTTCGGTCACAAATTGGCCGCTCCAATTGTCCGATTGACCGCTGGTAGCAAGCATATTGCTGACGGCGACCTGAGTCATAGGGTCTCCATTCAAAGCAATGACGAGATCGGCACTTTGGCCAAAACCTTCAATGAGATGACCCAGACATTACAAGAGTCGATTACTCGCCGTGACGAAGAAATCGTGAACCGAAAGAAAGCTGAGAGTGGCTTGGAAGCCTTAAAATAGGGAATTGAAATTGACTATTCAAGAACTAACTGAGGCAAACCGTCAGCTTCAGGAGTTCGCTTCCATAGCATCGCACGAGTTAAAGGAGCCGCTCAGGGCGATAGGGACTTTAGCCAGCATGATAGCCCAGGATTACCGCGACAGGTTGGATGAAGAGGGGGAAAGAAGTCTGGAGATACTTGTCGGCAGGACAAAGCGAATGAGCAGTTTTATGGATGGTCTGGTAACGTACTCTAAACTCGGACGGGCTACTGAGAAAAATGAAGAGGTTAATCTGAACAACATTCTAAAAGAGGTAATCGCCCAACTGCATGCGCAGGAGAAAGATATTGAGGTAACTATAGAAAACGAACTACCCGTTGTAATGGGCGAAGAGACACATATCGTGCAAGTATTTCGCAATCTGCTGGATAATGCTGTTAAATATATGGACAAACCCAAAGGCCGAGTCAATGTTAGCTGTGTCGAAGACGACGGCTTTTGGAAATTCAGTGTTGCAGATAATGGTCCAGGTATCGAGGAGAGGTATTTTGAAAAGATCTTCAAAATCTTCCAAATATTGAGCACCCGTGATGTCCGTGAAAGCACAGGTATGGGGCTGGCAGTGGTGAGAAAAATTGTTGAGATGTATGGTGGTAGAGTGTGGGTACAATCCAAAACTGGAATTGGAAGCACTTTCTTTTTTAGCTTGCCAAAGGCAGAAATGGGATTTAAGGATCCGCCGCTCCCTCCATCCTCCATACTCCATCGTCCATCGCACGCCGGCTGATGACGGACGACAGATGAGGAACGAGGGGGATGCAACACTCCACTTTTCCACTTGCTTGTCGTTAATAAAGCCGCTATAGAATCCAAGGAAAATTTAACTGTTGCAGAAAGCTTTGGAGACTGCTAATTTCATGCTTGCCGGTGCGCGTCCCGCCCGAGGATCAGGAGTCGGGAATCGGCCTTCGCGCCATATATTACATCCTTGATAATTAAGGGCTGACCGCACAAAAGGGAGTTTTGCCCAATGGAACACTACATTTGTATTCATGGCCACTTTTATCAGCCGCCAAGAGAAAACCCGTGGCTGGAGGATGTCGAAGTCCAGGACTCTGCGTATCCGTATCACGACTGGAACGAGAAAATAACGTATGAGTGCTATAGGCAGAATGCGGCATCAAGAATACTGTGCCCAGATAAGAAGATTATCGATATAGTCAACAACTATCTGAAGATAAGTTTCGACTTCGGCCCCACTCTGCTTTCCTGGCTGCAAAGGCACGCCCCAGATGTCTATGAAAGCGTGATCGAGGCCGACAAAAAGAGCCGAGAGATGTTTTCGGGCCACGGAGCAGCAATTGCGCAGGCCTATAACCATATCATCATGCCACTTGCTAATATCCGAGACAAGTACACGCAGGTGATCTGGGGCATACGTGACTTCGAACATCGTTTTGGACGACTGCCCGAAGGCATGTGGCTGCCTGAAACCGCTGTAGATATGGAAACCCTCGGAGTCCTTGCCGAGCATGGGATTAAGTTTACAATTTTGGCGCCACATCAGGCCCAGCGCGTACGCCCAATCGGGGCAAACCAGTGGACTGATATCGATAGGAATAGGTTAGACACGACGAGACCTTACCTCTGTCGGCTCGCTTCCGGACGAGCGATAAACCTTTTTTTCTATCACGGTCCGATTGCCGGAGATGTCGCTGACGGGCGCATTTTGCAGAATGGCGAAGTTTTTGCCAAGAAGTTGGCTTCGATCTTTACTCAGAACAACGAAAAGTCTCAACTTGCACACATCGCTACGGACGGCGAAACCTACGGTCATCACCATCGCCACACTGATATGGCACTTGCCTATTGCCTTCACTACATCCAATCCAACAACCTGGCTAAGATTACAGTGTATGGTGAGTATTTGGAAAAATTTCCGCCTACTTATGAAGTCCAGATCAACGAGAATACCTCCTGGAGCTGTAGTCACGGCATCGAAAGATGGAGGGGCAACTGCGGCTGCTATTACGGCAGGTACCCTTCGGGGAAACAACAGTGGCGGGCACCTCTTCGAGAAGCTATGGACCGGCTGCGCGACCAGCTCGCTTCAGTTTATGAAAGTAAAGCCGCTCAGTACGTAGCCGACCCCTGGCAGCTAAGAAATACGTACATCGCGGTTATAAATGACAGGTCGATCGAAAACATCGAAAATTACCTGTCGAGCTCCACAGGCCGAGAACTCCCCTATGACGAAAAAGTAGCCGTCTTGAAGCTGCTCGAGATGCAAAGAAACACAATGTTGATGTATACAAGCTGCGGCTGGTTTTTCGACGATATATCCGGAATAGAAACGGTTCAGATAATGCAATATGCCTCTCGGGCAATCCAATTGGCAAAAGAAGTAGCTGGGCAGGATTTTGAGCCTGGATTCAGGGACATTCTGGAGAAAGCGCCGACCAATCTTAAAGAATTTGCCAATGGTAGACAAGTCTACGACGCCTTTGTTAAATCCAGCAGCATCGACCTGAACCGCGTGGGTGCACACCTGGCGCTCAGCTCCATTTTCGAGGAGTACACTGACAAGATAGACATCTACTGCTATTCGACAAACATCGAGTCATACGACCGCGTCTATGCAGGCGTTCAGACACTCGCTGTCGGCAGAGCAACCATTCAATCCAGTATTGTCCTGGAGAGACATCCGGTAGATTTCGCGGTGCTGCACTTCGGTGATCATAATTTAATCGCAAGCGTAAACGCCCGAATGCCAGACGACGCCTTTTCCAGCATGCAGGAAAGTCTAAAGAACGCATTTGGCAGAGGTGATACCACCGAGGTTATGCGCCTTATGAGTATCTCCTTCGGAGGAAACAATTATTCGCTCTGGCACTTGTTCAAAGACCAGCAGCGACGCATTCTCTATGAGTTGCTGGAAACAATATGGCAGGAGATAGAATCCTCTTTCAGACAGATTTACGAGCATAATTACACAATAATGAAGATAATGCGAGGAGTGAATATGCCTTTACCGAAGGCGCTTTCTGCTCCTGCCGAGTTCATCCTGAATCAGGACTTGCGCAGAGTCATACAGAATGATAAATCCGACCTCAAGAAACTGAAGAAACTCGCTGATGAAGCATCCAGATTATCACTGCAGCTTGACGATGCCGCCCTAAGATACGAAGCAGGTCACAAGATTAATAACCTTATGAGCAGGCTTAAGAATTCACCCGAAGACACTGCGCTTCTTGCATCAATAGAAGCAACCATAGGAACTTTGCTCACGGTGGTTCCAGAACTCGATCTGCAAACCGCTCAAAACGTCTTATTTGCCATCAGTGTGCAAACATATCCGCATGTCAGGGATAAAGCCAATTCAGGAGAAAAAACCGCTAAAAAATGGGTTGAAAGCTTCAGGAACTTGGCACAATACCTGGGCGTAAAAGTCGAATAACACTCCCAGCACGTAGCAAGCGTAAAATGTAAAGCTGAAAACGTAAAACTATGGAATTTGCAGGTTAAAGTTTTTAGCTTTTCACTTTAAGTCTTAAGTTTTTCCGAAGCAGGTTCTATTCTGCCCATCTGACCAACCGAGGGTGCAGGTCTTGCGAGATCTCGTTAGCCGGTTTTATGCGAACGTTTATATTCTGCACTCCGGACCCCTGCGCCACAAAAGAACAGCCGTAATGTGCCAATGTTCTCTCTCTTGACTGAAGCTGCATGGGAATGACTTTGAAGCCGTTTTGGTTATTAAGCATATAGAATAGCTCGATACTGAAAAGCTTAGGCTGAGCCTGGCCCAAATCGATGGTGCAGCTCACCTCGAGCTTGTCACCTTCCACGAGCCGATCTTTCTTATCTGCGTTGATGGCAACGGCTGTAAACTTGACGGTGTCCCAGGATGTCAGAATTTCTTGAGCCTGCTCTACGGCCTCTTTCAGGCATCGGGAATTGTCCTGTGATAGCGTTTCAAACTCTTTTTTAGATGGCACATAAAGCTTATCCACATAGCCCATGAGCACACGGTTCAAATTAAACTGCCGACAGACACTGCCAATGCTCTGCTTCATCATCTCGACCCACCGCCGCGGTATGCCAAACTCATCTCGATCATAAAACATCTGGGTTATTTCTTCTTCCAGCAAGTCGCAGATTTGATTAGCTTCGGCCATTTCCTGTAGTTCTATATGGCGGTAAGATTCACCGGCAGTTATTGCCCAGCCGTTCTTACCGTTGTAGCCTTCGGGCCACCAGCCGTCCAACACGCTCAGATTGAGCACTCCATTGATAGCCGCCTTCATACCCGACGTTCCGCTTGCCTCGTTTTCCCTCAGCGGGGTATTCAACCAGACATCTGCTCCCCAAACCAGATGCCTGGCGACATTCATATCGTAATTCTCAAGAAAGAGCACTTTGTCCTGAAGCTGGTAATCTTTGGCGAAATCCAGAATCTCTTTTATCATATCCTTGCCGACATTGTCTGCGGGATGAGCCTTGCCGGCAAAAATAAGCTGTACGGGCCTGGTGGTATCGGTAAGAATCTTTTTCAACCTCTCCTTGTCCTTAAGAATGAGGGTGGCGCGTTTATAGCGGGCAAAACGCCTGGCAAAAACAACGGTCAGATACTCAGGATTTAGTAATCGCGTGAGATTCGCAATTTTGGGCTGGGCATATCCTTTTGCAGCGAGGTCGTCGGCAAGTTTCCTGCGTATGAAGGTAGCCAGACTTTGCTTGTTTTTTCGATGCGCCTCCCAGATTCCCTCGTCCGGAATATCCGCAATCTTATTCCAGAACCGGTCATCCTGCGCGCAGTGTATGTAATCCGGGCCAATATGGCGATTAAACATATCGGTGAAAGGCTCGCTCAACCATGATATGTGCACGCCGTTCGTAATATAGTCTATGGGGATTTCTATCGTTGGTAACTCTGGGAAGAGACTTGCCCACATTTTACGCGATACGTCCCTGTGGAGTCTGGAAACACAATTTACGTACTTGGCAAACCTTATAGCAAAGGCAGGAAGCCAGAAGTCATCCTTTTTACCTTCGATAAATCCGTGCGCCGCAAGCTCATCAAAGGAAAGTCCCAACTGTTTAACGGTCGGCTCAAGGTACTTCTTGACCATTTCAGTTTTGAAGTGCTCATTTCCAGCTATAACAGGTGTGTGCGTAGTGAAAACGGTGGAGGCGCGTATTAACAATTTGGCCTCTTGGAAAGAGAATTTTTGCCCTATCATCAGTTCCTGCAGCCGGGCTATTACTAGAAATGCGGAATGTCCCTCATTTATGTGGAATATCTTGGGCTTTATGTTTAGCAGGTCCAGCGCCTTTATTCCTCCAAATCCGAGCACAAGCTCCTGCTGCAGGCGTTTATCTCTGTCTGCGACATATAGCTCATTCGTGATGTCTCTAAGGTCCGGAGGATTGTCTTCTATATCTGTGTCCAGTAAGATGAGCCTTGTTTTGCCCACATCTATTTGCCATAGCTTAATCTTGAGATCCCGGCCGAGTATCTGCATCTTCACGCACGCCTTATCATCGCCGGGGCACTTCAGTTCACGAATAGGAAGAAGGTGATTCTCAAACTCAACGAACAGCTCTTCTTGCTGTCTGTCCAGGTTGATTCGCTGCGTAAAGTAGCCGAACTTGTAGATCAAGCCGACACCCACTATTGGCACATCCAAGTCCGATGCGGCTTTTAAGAAGTCGCCGGATAAAATTCCCAACCCACCCCCATAGATGGGTACGCACTCGTGCAAACCGAATTCCATTGCAAAGTAAGCGACTATGTCACTTTCGCTGAGTTCACTGCCGCCTTCACTCGTGGCCCGTCGGTACTTCATATAATCTTGGAACTTTTCCCAGACTTTTTCCAACTCGAACAAAAAACCCTTGTCCCTGGAAAGTTCGCCGATGCGGTCCTCAGACAGGCTCAGCAGTAGTCTCAAAGGATTGTGATTGACTGCCCTAAATAGTTGCGAATCGATCCTGTAAAACAGATCAATTGCCTCGTAATTCCATGTACACCAAAGATTACGGGCCAGGATATATAGTCTGCTCAGGTTCTCAGGGTACTTGGGATAAACGAAGATATTCTTGAAAATCATGGTTTAGTTTCTCCGATCTTCTGCAACTGTTACCAATCCATTAGCAGCCTGAGCGTACCACACGAGCACAGGATACACAATGCAAAACTTAACAGAATCCTTCCTTGTTTTAATAAAAAATTCAGGACTATATAATGGTTTCCATTTAGTTTGAATCCTATAACTACTTCATTCCTGGCGTGGCAAGGGACACGACAAAAAGAATTCTCGCTCGTTGCCACACTTTCGCGAAATTGACTTGACTGCGAACGGGCTATATGTTATCATAATATAACTTTCATGGGGGACGACCCAAAACTTGAATTTCGCAAGTATGTCTTGAATGGAATGGAGGGCAATCATGGGAATACAAGCCTTGCCAGAAGGGTTCATTCTTGTCACTTTACCGCAGCAGCCACATCTAGGCTATGAACTGCAAAAGATCAATGAAATCGCCTCTAACGGATGCGACTGTGATGTGATCGTTGATTTGTCCTTTGCCCAGATACTAGCTTCTACGAGCATTTGCAACCTGTTGTTATTGAGAGACTTTCTGAGTGCATTTGGCCATAGGGTCATCCTGTGTAATGCTTCTCTACCAATCAAATGCCTCTTTATTCGCCTTGGCCTGGAAACGCTCTTTGAGTTCACCGATTACAGATCTGCAGCAATAGAAAGCATCGCACAGAATCGCCATAAGAACTGACTCTGCGCGGCTGCGTCACTGCTAAGGGACTATTAATAGGTCGAGTTTTTTCATTGATAAAGCACATCGACTGTTTATCGGTGCTAAGATTCGTCATTTCATTACGTTACCAGATCGGAATCATACATCACACCACAAATTAAGTTGATTTGCCTTGTTTTTTTGTCGATGAGAGATAAAGCTCTCGCTGCACCTTTATTGAGAAGGGTATAAATGAGAACAGTGGCAATAGCAAACCCAAAGAGTTATTGTGGGAAAACAACAACAGCGGTAAACCTTGCGGCTGCCCTCGCAAGAAAAGGGATGAGCGTATTGATAGTTGATCTTGATCCGCAAGCACACGCTACTTTTGAACTGAGCCATGATCCTGAGATTTTGAACAAAACCGTTTATCATTGTCTGGTTAATAAGCAAATATTAATCTCCAACGTAGCCATAAACACATACATTGAAGGACTAAAGCTGGCCCCAAGTAATACTTTATTGACAAATGCCGAGTTTGAACTGGCAGCCGCTCCCCACAAAGAGTTCATCTTAGCTGACCAGCTCGAACGAGTAAAGCACGAATATGAGATTTGTTTTATCGACTGTCCACCATCGCTTGGTCTGCTGACGCTCAATGCACTTGTTGCCAGCACTGATGTCATCGCGCCTGTCCAGCCGAATTACTATGCATTGGAAAACTCATTAGCAAGCTTAAAAAAGTTACTTGATACAGTAGAGCTTATCAGGAAGCATTTTAGTGATTGCCGCATACAAACACTGGGCCTATTGCTAAACTTCGTAGAAAACGCCACGTCACCAACTCAGGAAGTAGAACGACAGATAAAACAATACTTCGGCGATTTTGCGTTCCAAACAGTTATTCACAGGAGCATAGATTTAGCTGAAGCGATGAGTGCCGGTCAATCTATCTTGACTTATGCCCCCGAAAGCGCCGGGGCAGTCGATTACAGGGCATTGGCTGAGGAGTTATGTGATCCGAAGAGCCAAAAGAAGCACAGGTTATACAAAAAAAGGTCCGCGCCTTCACTGCCGGTTACAGCTCGACCTAAAAAATTTAGACCGGCTGCTGCACTAGTGAGTCTGGTAAAAATCTCACACCGAGTCTTTCATTTAAGAACTATGAAGAGGAAGGTTGGGCTTTTCTTAGGATTAGCAATTCTTGTGGCTATTACGGTTTCGATGATTACGGCCACGATCGTTAACCACCAGCCCGTAGCTGACCAGATCAGGGTGACCACACAGGTAGGCACGCCGCTGCCAATTACCCTGACGGCTACCGACTTGGATGGGAATAAGCTTACCTATACCGTAATAGAGGGACCATCACACGGGAAACTAACTGGTGAACCACCTTGTCTGACTTATGAGCCAGCGCCAAACTATAATGGGCCGGACAGCTTTGCATATATGGTGAACGACGGCATCATAAACAGCACTCCAGCCAGGGTGTCTATCACAGTGATCCCGGTCAATAAGCCACTTGTTGCCGAACGTAACAACGCTACAGCTCAGCAAGACAAATCAGTAACGGTTGATGTACTGCAGAAGAGCTCCGACGCAGATAAGCATCCTCCTACGAATAACTGCCCGGTAATCACCTCTATGCAACCTCAGATAGCTACGTTGCCCATAGTAGATGGCTACGATGAAAAGAATCAGAGAATGCTGTCAGCGAAAAACGAAACTTGGGCTGTCCAGTCTAGAGACGGCAAATGCTGGGAAACGGACTCCGGCTTATGCACAGTGTATGACTTTTCGGATATGTTTATTCCGGCAGACGCCGTAATAGCATCTGTCAGCATTTACGTGCAACACTTCGAGCAAGAGCAATTCCCCTCCGGGAAACTGCAATGGAGCATAGGAACAGGCTGGCCGGCTAACCCGGTCGTTTGGGCATCAATAGATGCTCCAGTGCGGCAGGGTGAACAGAATAAAGCCATTGAGGGATGGAATGTTACAAGTTCTGTGAATACCGTTGAAAAAGTAAATTCGCTTCAGTTGCGAGTGAAGAA
>Ga0172366_10004063_pt1 | contig 11529 bp, 11 predicted proteins | sample LakKivSesite69cm_FD_114533 | JGI IMG/M metagenome (GOLD analysis project Ga0172366, IMG submission 114533) | Sediment microbial communities from Lake Kivu, Rwanda - Sediment site 69cm | ecosystem: Environmental > Aquatic > Freshwater > Lake > Sediment | place: Rwanda: Western Province, Lake...
ACATCAAATCGTTCTTCCCACCCTTATTCTTCCAAAAGTAAAACGTTCCCCGCAGAAGCCGCACACTTCCCTTCTTATTCACCAGCACAAAATACGGAAAATGCGGAGAATAAAGATAAGCAAACCTTTCAGCCTTCATCTGCCTGACCAAAAAACGCGTCGCAATCTTGCCAACCAAACCCAGACCTGGAAGTCCCTCAATCAAAACGGGATTATTCAATTCGATTTTCGCAAATTCTTTGATGTAAGTAGTTTTCACTCCGCTGAACGCTCCATCTTCAAGGCTATCCTATACTTGAGGTACTTGTCGTCAAGAGAAAACTTTGGCGGATGAGGTATCCGGACATTCCCGCCGCAGTACGGACATGCGTCTTTTCTCAACGTGTAGTTTCCGCATTTTTTACATTTTCTCAGAAGCCAAACCATCACTTTTCCCTTCTAAAACTGCCGTGTCCGCCACATGTGACAACATTCGAAACCACGTTTTGGGCAACCCTCTGCAAAACGTCTTCGGCACGTTTGTAGTTTTCAGCCAAAACCTCAACACTGTACTTCGGCGCGGCAATAACATAAAAGCGAACGTTAACTCCCTTGGATTTTTCGGATTTTTTGGCGTTGAGGAAAGCGTCTTTGATGATTTTCACTCCGTTGGGCTTCATGCAGCGAAGTTCGATTATGCCTTTCACTTTGACCGTTTTCAGATGAATTCGTTCTTGCGCGACTTCGGCGAAGGTCTTGGCGAGTTCTTCAGGTATGCCTATTCTGGTTAGGACTTCGGTGCCTTCTTTGACGGTTTTTTCGAAGCCTTCGTACAGTCCGTATTCCTGTTCGATGAGTGTGCCGGCTTTCTGGTATAGTTCTTGTGGTGGGAGGTTGAGTTTTTCTGCGACGCTTCGGAGTAGGGTTTCTGCTTTTCTTTCTTTTTTCCAGGATTTTATTTTTTCGATTCTTTCTCTTTTGGTGACTCGTCTGAGGGATAGGTCTATGTGTGCTTTTTCTGTGTCTACGCGTAGGACTTTGAGGACGGTTTTTTGTCCTTCGCGGACGAAGTCGCGGATGTTTCTGATCCATGAGGAGGATATTTCGGAGACGTGTAGTAGTCCTTTTTTGTTGTATTCGTCTAGTTTTGCGTAGGCGCCGTAGTCGGTGACGGTTTCTATGGTGGCTATTACTAGGTCGCCTGTTTCGGGGTATTCGGGTTTTGTGGGGGTTGTCATTTTTTGGTTTCTTCCTGTTTTTATTCGTAGATTGTGGTTGTTTCGCCTTTGATCTTGGCTTTTCCGCCTGTTGGTTGTGCGAGTTCGTTGCCGCAGACGTTGCAGGTGACTTTGTTTGTGGCGTGGCTGAAGATTAGTTGTTCGTTGCCGCATTTTGGGCATTTTACGCGTAGGAAGGCGCTTGTTGGTTTGGGGATGAGTTTGTTCCATTCTGCCATTGTGTTTGTCTCCCTTGTTACTGTATTGTTAGTTTTCGGAGTCGTATGCCGTCTTTGTGTCTTGTGTAGCCGCAGACTCTGCATTTGAGTTTGAGGGTTTGTTTTTTTGTTGTTTTGGCGAATTCTCTTTGGAGGGGGTATTTTTGTCCGCCGTAGCCTTTTTTCTCTCTTTTGTGGTGTCGTTCTCCTTTGGCGAGTGCTCTGCGTTTTCCTGCCTTGTACAGGGTTACCGTGTGAAGTTGGTGAGTTTTGCATTTGGGGCAGTACGTGCGGATTTCTTTGGGAACGTTCATGTGGGTCACTACTAGCGTTTGCATTAGAGAAAACGTACGCACTCTTATAGTTTTTCGCTTTTGTGGTGGAGATCTGACGCGTGAAAAACAGACTATAGCCCCCTATACATAGAGTGAGCCGCCGATTAGACTCTGATGGCTTCAGCTCTGCTTCCAAATTGGCGAAGTCTAAGAGAGCAAACTAAGATTTGATGAAACAACCGATCCAAAGGAAAAGTTTTGTCTTGTCAATCAGATAATACATAGCTTGATAACTAGACAATAGTACGTCAATCCTCCCTTTTTTGCATTAAATTTTAGTCAACCAACCACCCAAAGACGACACAAGTCTGATTTTTTAGGAGTGATTAACCATTCCTATCCTTAACCAAAATATTTTTGCGTCCGTTTTGGTTGGTCGGATTAAAATTTAATGCACACACAATCAACGCTTATCAAGGCAAGCTACTGACGGTGGCAATAATACTAAGCAGGTCAAGATACTGGTACGCAATAAAGAACTCAAGGATAGTATCGGTGTAATGCAGGCATTAATGTTCTGAAAGAAAGAGAGAGAAATCATAGGGCAAGCTATAGATGCGGTAAAGAAAAAGAAAGAAAGGGGGGGTAGTGGCATGTTAGGGCAGAGGATTAAAGTTAATTCACAACTAACTGACCTGACCACAGTCGGGTGGCTATTTTATTGCTCTTTTTAGAATTCTCCATCCAACCATAAGCAAAATAGCGACTATTAACGATGCCATTAGGGTTATGCTCAGCAAATAGGAATTGTACCCAACCACCTGAAATACGAAATAGAAAGTGACCTGCAATACAATTGCTACGCAAATTCCCCAAACAGCAAGTTTGAGGACAGCGGCAATGTCCATGTCTCTTACCCTTTATAATTAATCTACTCGTAGGAGTTATATGATTTATGAACTCAACCTACACATCATCGGGATTAGAATTTAATCTTTGTTCATATTCAAACCTCAGAGGTTGTGATAGTTTGCATTGTATCGGTTGAATCTGCAGAGTCTTGGTAACTAATGTAATTTGAAGTTGCTGGTGAAAATGCTTTGGCGGTAACAAGCCTTAATACATTTCCCACAGACATCAGCATCTAAATTGAGTTGCATAATGTATCGTCTACAATCTTCTCGGTAATTTTCGAGTTTCTCTTTGTTTCTTAAAAAAGGACATGCTCTAATACAAGAATCGCAAACCCCACACAAGTTTTCGACTCTTCCTCCCGTTGTGAGAGGAAAGGTTGTTAATATTGAAGCAAATCTCAGAGCACAACTGAACGTGTCATTAACAATCAGCTCATTTTTGCCTCGCCATCCTAAACCTGCATTTTCAGCTATAACCCTGTGAGAAATCGTCATTTCATAATATTCTTCAACATTGTTAATTTTACTTGCGATTCCCTCTATCGTCGCAGGAATAGAAATGCCGTAAAAACGTTCTGAAAGACCTTTGGAAACATTATTTAAGATTCTGTTGAGCTTATGATATTCCTTTGCATAGATATTCCATGTATTCCTATCAGTCGTTCCATCGCCAAATTTAACGTCAATGCAATCAATAATATATTCAGGGTAAGCTATTCCTAAACAAATTATGGAACCTTCCTTCATAAAATTCTGGAACTGCCCATTGCATATTTCCTTCAATTTTTTTCTTTGAACAGGCATCAACTCGTGATAGACCTTTTGGAATCCTGCAGCCCCCAAGATACCGTTGTATCCTATTCTTTCCAGTTCCGTGTTAAAGAGACTTCTAACCATTTGGAAATTCCTTTGTTTTATTTCCATATTTAATACGAATATTTTCAGGTTAAAAATAAACTTATTTGGGATTGGATGGGTTGGGACTAAAATTTAATCCCCCAAGCTCCAAAACAATAGCAGAAAGCTAATATGTGAATTATTCCACATTTTATTTGCATGGTCAATGCTTTTGAATCTTTGTTTTCAGGGGTTATCTTCGGACTTGTTGCAGGGCTGTCTCCTGGACCGATGCTCACCTTAGTTGTAGCAGAGACATTGAAATTTGGAAAGGAGGAGGGATTTAAAGTCGCGGTGTCTCCTCTGATTACTGATTCGACAATAATACTCCTTACATTACTCGTGTTGTCAACTCTTGCCGAGCATGATGTAGTGATTGGCCTAATTTCAATTTTTGGTGCTTGTTACCTAGTATACATAGGTCTACAGAATTTTAGAACTAAAACCAGTAAATTCGAAGTTCTAATCGTTAGAAAAGAATCCTTCAAACGAGCTATCATCACAAACTTCCTGAATCCACATACTTACCTTTTTTGGATTTCTGTCGGAAGTCCAATTATTCTGAGGACTCTGGAAACGGATGCTTCAGCAATCATTCCTTTCCTGCTGGGATTTTACGCTTTCCTGATCGGTTCAATGGCATTCGTTGCCTTAGTCATGGACCGGTCGAAGTCTTTTGTTAAGAGCAAATACTACTCTTACGTTGTTCGCGTTCTCGGGATTGTCTTGATCTTTTTCGCTTTAGTTTTTCTGACAGAGGGTTTAAAGTTATTACTTCGCTTTAATCCCAGGTTGAATGGCAAGATTTTTGGTGCTGTGGCGTAGGAGTCCAGCCACATGGCCTAAAGACCCTGCAGAAAAGTCAAAGCTCATACGAAAGACAGCGACGGAGTTTATAAACGGCAACATAAAGAAGGGTACAATAAAGGAGCACGGTCATTTTCTAGACGGAAATTCAGGATACACAATCTGGGAAGTAGAAGCCACCGACCTCTTCAGAAACCAAAGCGTGGTTTGGCCCTACTACGAATTCGAGGTCCACGAGATAATACAATACGAGAAAAGCGGTAAAATCCTATGAGAAGTTTTCAAGATCCCTGCAGAAGCAGCGAAGAAGTGAACCTTAACACCTCAAATCCCTCTCTTTTTGTCCTTATCAGTTCTTTAGACTCTGCTATAGTCTTACCACTCCTCTCACATTTTGAGGTTTCTAATGGTTTTTACATGGGATACGGACTTTAACATTGTTTGTTCGGAATCAATGGAAAAAGGAAATTTTGGTTGGATTGAAATTTAATTCGCAAACACGGAATTTTATTGCTGTTCAGGTAGAAGGGATGCACTTTGGTTAGGGGCAGACCCAGAGGAAAAAAGGCAGAATAATGTCTTCTTTCAAAAAGTTGGGGTCTTTCTCCCCTGTGTAATCGCCCAAACGTTTTCTGCCATCATCTTTTCTTTCAAGTCTTCTTTAAGCAGCCTGCTCTTGGCTCGTAGATTGTCCCCTCGCGCAGCAACTGGGCAATCAGCCGTTCTGTCTCTGCTCTCGAAATCTTGTATTTGGATTCCAACTCGCTTAGAAGAGCCGCTTTTTCGACAATGCCTGTTTCCTTCTCCATTTCAATCAGCGTTGAAAGGATTATTTGCAGCTTGTCTCTTACGCTTTTGGGCTTTCCAGTCATTATTATGTCTATGTCTATTTTGTATGAAGTCACGTCTATTCCAACTTCTTCAAGCGACCTTTTCATTATCGATATGGCTGCTTCCGCGTCTTCTGCCAAGACTTCTTTTCTCAACGCTGCACGAGCTCTCGCTTCAGCAATGCGCACCAGGGACTCGAGCTGACGTGCAGTGATCGCTACTGGTGAACCCTCTGCTTCGCTTGCTGAACGCATCGCCAAATAGAAATCGCTGAGACGTGTTAGCGCTTCATTAGTCAAAACTGGTCTAACTCCTTTGGCGTAGCTCACATATTTTCGCATGAGCTCTGACTGGATAGGCGGTTCTGCAGGGCTCAGACCTTTCCTGTGAATTTCCAAGATGTGTTCTGACATTTTCCCATCCGCTTCCTTGTTTGGCACGTCCCTCAAAACAAAGATCAGGTCGAATCTTGAAAGGATCGTCACTGGCAGCGAGATGTTCTCAGCTACCGTTCTGTGCGGTTCGTATCTTCCTAAGGCTGGGTTGGCAGCCGCGAGAATAGCTGTTCTGGCGTTGAGTGTTGCGACGATGCCGCCCTTCGCAACCGAAACTGTGTGTTGCTCCATGGCTTCATGGATTGCCACCCTGTCTTCAGGTCGCATTTTATCCATTTCGTCGATGCATGCAACGCCTTTGTCAGCCAAGACCAATGCTCCCGCCTCAAGGTTCATACCGCCCCCTTTCTCTCGTATAACGGCGGCAGTCAAGCCTGCTGCAGTTGTGCCTCTGCCTGAAGTGTACAGTCCTCGAGGTGCTATCCGTGCCACATACTGCAAAAGCTGAGACTTGGCTGTTCCCGGGTCTCCGATTAGAAGAGCGTTCAATTCTCCTCTTATCGTTATGTCGGGTAGAGTTTTGGGTACGCCGCCGAAGAGAAGATACATTATCGCTTCTTTCACGTGTTCGTATCCATATATTGAAGGCGCGATTGAGTTAATTATTTTTCGATGTATCCAGGGATCTTTTGCAAGTTCGAGAATTTTCTCTTCTTCTTCTGGCGATGGAAGCGTGGTTTCCGGCTCTTTGCCCAAAACTTCAATTGAATTGGCATCTAAGTACAAAATGAAGGTGCGAAGTTTACCTACTCCTGGGCGTGATGGCGCAAACGCGCGAACTACTCCAACTATGGAAACATGATCACCTGGCCTTGCGACATCAACTATTTCGCTTCCTACCAGCTTAACGTTCAATGTGCGTGGAAGCTGACCCGGCGGGAGATCTTCAGGTCTCTCTTGGAGGCGAAGATCTTGGGAGTCTATGAACGCGGATTCCTCTTGGACGAATTCGAAAGGGCCTTTTGCCCTGCACGACGGGTCGGAGTATTCAAACGGCGCCCTCAGGAATTGTCCTGCTTGGTCTATGCGAGTTATGGTCCCGCATCTTTTACATTTGAACAAGGCCTGCATAACCATAGGGCGAACGGGTGTTGAACGCACAACTATGGCTTCAACCAAGGCAAGCCTTCCAATATTGTTTGAACCTAATTTTCGCAATTGCGCCTTTTCTAGAAGTTGCACGATTCTTACGGTTACCGTCTCTATTTTTTCGGCATACTCAGGGTCTTCTATCCGCAGTTGCGCATAGGCTGCGTTGTTTGCGTGTTTGAAGTATTCGTCTGGCTTTTCTAAAAGTTTTTCAGCAAGCTTCTGGTCAAAGGCGAATAGTCCTTCGAAGTCGGCTGCTATCGATTCTCTACCTGCTATTGCCATCTGCGAAATCTTTTGGCGGTATTTTTCAGTTTTAAAAAATTCAAGGAAACGTTCTTGCGGGTCTACTGTTTCTAGTATTCCGGTCATTCTTCTCCCCCGTCATATTCCAGTATCTGAACCCTCCATTCACTAATAATCTTGTAAAGCTGTTCGTAGATGAATTTTTCTTCGCCCGTGAAATTTTTCAGGAGTTGCTCTGCTCGAGCTGGAGTTGAAGCCAACGAAACTATCTTCTTTAGTCTTGAATTCACGATATCGCATGCTAGCTGTCTGGTTTTCTCATATTCCCGAATTTTCTCAGGTTGTTCAGCTATATCTCGTTTCAATTCTGCGAGGTATCTGCGAAGTTTAGGGTAGAAGTTTTCCGGAAGTGCTGACATTTTTCCTGCTGCTTGAACGCGTTCCTTCCATTGAACCTTGTAGATACTAGCTGAATCCAGTTTTTCTTCTTCACGAAAGTTTGTGACTCCTGATTTTTCAAGTTGGCAGGCTGCCCAATAGGGAATTTCATATTCGTTCCCCTCTTCCAATGGTCCAATGTTTAGCCCGGCAAGTTTAATCTCTGGAAAATTTCGATTCGCTACTATTTTTGGATGTGAATTTTCAAAGATGAAATCTAAGTTCTTGATTTTTCGTGAGACTGTTGAATTCAATTTTTCCTTTTCCTTCTTCGAATGCAAATTTAGAGTTCAGTTGAAATATAAAGACTGCAGTCTAAAAAATGTGACACGGGGATTTAACAAATTGCATTTCAAGATTACGAGTTTCTTAATTGTACGGGACCTTAGGGAAAAAATAGCTCCGCCTCTTATGGACATACACATAAGGTTTTTGTTGCTTCAGCCACTCTTCTCACGCCAAGCATTAAAGCTTCTGTTCTTGTGTCACATTTTTCTTTGCTGGCCAATTTGTCAACTTCATGAAGGTGCACTATGGAAAGATTCCCCTGTCTGTAACAATTTGCAATGCCCTAGACAGAGCTAATACACAAGCTGCTTCTCTATTAGTGATACTATAACGGTCGGCAGTCAATTTTACGTCATTGTACGCGTTGGCCATTCTATATCTGAGTTTGTTGTTGACCGTCTCTAGTTCCCACGTATTGCCTTCTTTGTTTTGAAGCCACTCAAAATAGCTTACTGTAACTCCGCCAGTATTAGCCAGAATGTCTGGGAGTAAACAAATTCCCTTTTCTTGGAAAATTCTATCCGCAAGATTGGTAGTTGGTCCGTTCGCAAGTTCAAGGATGACCTTTGTTTCTATTTTATTCGCAATTGAACCGGTAATTTCTGTTTCTTTAGCGGAAGGAACTAGGACATCGCATTCCTTTGTTAAAAACTCCCTAGTAGGCAAGCCCACTAAACCTTCGTAGCCAATTACTGATTTTTTTTCGTTTTTCTCATCATTTTTGTATTTCGAGACGTCACCTGGATCTAGGCCTCTGGGATCATAGATGCCTCCTTTGGAATCGCTTATCCCGACAATTCTGGACCCGTAATCCCTGCGCAAAATATCTGCTATGTAAAATCCAACGTTACCGAAGCCTTGGACAATTACGCGTGCATCCTTCAATGAAGACAGTCCTTTTATATGCCCTTGTTTCACAGTTTCTTCCAGTACGTAGGCACCGCCTTGTGCAGTTGCTTCTTTTCTTCCTTTGGAACCACCCAAGCTCAATGGTTTGCCAGTTACAACAGCAGATGTGTAGGGAGCTTTCGGGTTCAGCATTTTATAAGTGTCATATATTATTCCCATTATCCTGGAATCTGTCCCTATATCAGGTGCAGGCACATCTGTATCAGGACCTATAATCGGCATAATTTCATAAGTGTATCTTCTGGTCACACGTTCGAGTTCTTTAGGCGACAGATTTTTGGGATTGCAGATAACACCTCCTTTCGCGCCACCAAAAGGTAGATCGACAACTCTGCATTTCAATGACATGTCCATGGAAAGAGCTGTTATCACGTCCAATGTTACATCAGGGCTGTATCTTATGCCGCCTTTAGTAGGTTCATATAATCTGTAGTGTTTAACTCTGTAACCCGCAAAAATTTTTATTGAACCATCATCCATAATTACAGGAAAGTCTACGCTTAGTCTTGTCGAAGGGTTTCTCAGAAAATCAACAATGCCCTGCTCAACGACTCCTTCATTCTCGTTTATAATATCAATTGCTTCATCAAAGTGTAATAATATTCTTTTTAAATAATCAAATTCTTCTTTTACATCCTTACTTGAAGCCATCCAATAACCTCTCCTGCCAATATCTCTTCGGTCTTCTTCCAAACACCGGTAGAAGGCATGCTCATCTTAAAGATTTCGATTCGTTTCTACACAACCCTAACATACTATTCAATTTTTTTGGGTGCCAACTCAAGCAGCTGAAAAGAGGATTGATCTTCCGAAAGCCTGTTGCAGAAAAACTTGCAGAATATGCAATCAAGAGCTGATTTCATTCGGCTGTAAGCATTTATTAGTTATTCCGCGTATCAAGCTATAGGAGGCTTAACTTAGTGAGCTTTGAGATGTGGGCTGAGAAATACAGACCAAAAACGCTGAATGACATGGTTGATCAGAAAGAAATAGTTGAACGTCTAAAAAGTTTTGTCAAATCAAAGAACGTCCCGCACTGCATTTTTGCTGGACCCCCCGGAACTGGAAAGACAACAGCAGCCCTTTGTTTAGCAAGGGACCTCTACGGAGAAGCCTATAGGGAGCATCTCATGGAGCTGAACGCGAGCGATGAGAGGGGCATAGATGTCGTCAGGGAAACTGTGAAAACTTTTGCCAGAGCCCGATCTATCGGTGGCGTTCCATTCAAAATATTAATTCTGGACGAAGCCGACAACATGACCACGGATGCGCAGCAAGCTTTGAGACGAACAATGGAACGATACACAGAGACTTGCCGCTTCATCTTGTGCGCAAATTACAGTGGAAAAATAATAGAACCCATCCAGTCAAGATGTGCTCCATTTCGTTTTACCTTCTTGCCCAGAGAAGAACATGACAAATACCTTAAACACATCGCAGAAAATGAAGACGTCAACCTTCTAGCCGATGGGACGGATGCCATCTTTGAAGTTTGCGGCGGAGACCTTAGAAGGGCAATAAACGCACTGCAAGCTGCGGCTTCGTTGAACAAACCTGTTGACGCTAAACTTGTTTATTCGATAACCGGACGAGCAAGCCCGCTGGACGTGCAAAAAATGATTGAGACAGCAATGAAAGGTGACTTCTTGGACGCCAGGAAGCAACTGCGAGACATGATTCAGAAGTATGGCGTAGCCGGAAGCGACATAATCCGACAAATTCACACAGAAATCTTCAGAGTTGATATTCCAGAGCAATGGAGAATAAAACTAGCCGATATTACAGGAGAAATAGATTACAGACTCGTTGAAGGCGCAGACGAAGAGGTTCAACTGAGCGCTCTATTAGCAAGACTCGTTGAAGCTGGCACTGAACTGAAAAACACAAAATAGGTGTAGCATTTGTACGCCGCTTGGGTCGTCAAGCACAAACCGGAATCAGTAGCCGAAATCGTTGGAAACACAGAGGCAATACACAAGTTTACGGATTGGATAAAATCCTGGAATAATGGCGTTCCTAAAAAAAGAGCGGCGTTCCTCTACGGGCCTCCTGGCGTTGGAAAAACAGTCACCGTTGAGGCTTTAGCCAAAGATCTGCGCATGGAACTTGTGGAAAAAAACGCAAGTGACTACAGAACGGAAGATGCCGTAAACCGTTTCGCAGGGTTGGCTTCACAGTACGGCTCATTGTTTGGTGGGAAGAGAATAGTTTTGCTCGACGAATTGGACGGTCTGACAGGGACCTCAGACAAGGGCGGAGTAAAAGCAATAACCCAGATCGTAAAGACTGCCCAGTGCGCAGTAGTTTTGATCGCTAACAACGCCTATGATCCGCGTTTTTCGAATCTTCGCACCCATTGCCTCCTGATTGAGTACAAAAAACCGCCTGCGGGCGAAGTTATGAAACATCTGAAACGTATATGCGAGCGTGAAAAGATCCAGGCTGATGAAAATGCGCTAAAATTCATCGCCCAACGTTCGGAGGGCGATGTCCGTTCAGCGGTGAATGATCTTCAAGCTTTGGCGCAAGGAAAGAAAAGCATAACTTACGATGATGTTTCTTGGCTTGGCTATCGGGACAGACAGGATTCGATTTTCAACGTTCTTAGAATGATAATTTATGGGAGGACGTGCTTTGGTGCAAAACAGGCGGTGGATATGGCTGACGTTGACATTGACATGCTCTTCGAGTGGGTGTATGAGAATGTTCCTTCGCATCTGACTGATGCTCACGACTTAGCGAGCGCGATGGATGCTCTTTCGATGGCGGACCTCTACCGTGGCAGAATTCGCGCCACCCAGGATTGGAGCTTTTTGCGTTACGTGATTGATTACATGACTTGTGGTGTGGCCATGGCTAGACGGAACACGAAGGTTCACGGTTGGATACCGTTCAGGTTTCCCGGGCGCATACAGACGTTATCCAGGTCTAAGGCTGAACGGACAATGAAGCTGAGCATAGGTCAAAAGATAAAGCGCAAGAGTCACATCTCAGCCACTCGAGCCTCAAAAGAAGTTTTGCCCTAT
>Ga0172366_10004065_pt1 | contig 11527 bp, 6 predicted proteins | sample LakKivSesite69cm_FD_114533 | JGI IMG/M metagenome (GOLD analysis project Ga0172366, IMG submission 114533) | Sediment microbial communities from Lake Kivu, Rwanda - Sediment site 69cm | ecosystem: Environmental > Aquatic > Freshwater > Lake > Sediment | place: Rwanda: Western Province, Lake Kivu...
ATAATCACCTCTTTTTTGGTACCAGACTTTTCTTTTGTAACTTAGTACAAAACCACAGCGTTGAAAAAATCATATATCCTGATTTTTCTCATCCTTGCCGGGTGTAAATCAAATCCATCAGAAGAATGGAAACTGACCATTTTCAGAAAACCAGCTGAAAATCCGATTATCAGGGCCGATTCTTCCTTCACTTTCATTGATCCGGTTAAGGGTACAGAGGTAAATTGGCAGAAGGCTGATGTTTTTAATCCGGCTGCAATAGTCAGGGATAATAAAGTATACCTTCTTCTCCGGTGTGAGGATAATCCTGCTGCACACCTTGGCGGACGTACTTCAAGAATAGGACTGGCTTATAGTGATGATGGAATTAATTTTACAAAATACCCGGTACCGGTGCTTTACCCCGATTCAGACAAATTCATTATCTACGATTATCCGGGAGGCTGTGAAGATCCGCGTATTGTTCAAACCACTGATTCAATGTACGTTCTGACATATACGTCGTGGAATTACAAGATTGCCAGGCTGAGCGTTGCATTTTCGAAAGACCTTATTCTATGGGAAAAGAAAGGGCCGGCATTTGCAAAAGCATATGACGGGAAGTTCCTGGATATCTGGTCAAAATCAGGATCAGTTGTAACAAAAATGGAAAACGGCAGGCTTGTGGCTGCAAAGATAAATGGTAAATACTGGATGTACTGGGGCGAACAATTTATCAATCTTGCCTGGTCAGATAACCTGTCGGAATGGACGCCCCTGCTGGATGATAGAGGGGAACTGAAAAAGCTGGTTATGACACGCCCCGGCAGGTTTGACAGCGACCTTGTTGAATGCGGCCCACCGGCATTGATGACTGATAAAGGGATAATCTTATTCTATAACGGGAAAAATGCCGTCGGTGAAAATGCAGATAAAACATTGCCGGAATCCACATATTCGGTGGGTAAGGTTATTTTTGATCCAGGTGATCCTGAAAAGGTAATAAGCCGCTCTGATACCTGTTTGCTGAAACCGACTCTGCCTCACGAGATTTCAGGTCAGTATAAGGCAGGAACAACCTTTTCCGAGGGACTGGTTTATTTTAATTCAAAATGGTTTCTTTATTATGGAACTGCTGATTCCTTTGTCGGAGTAGCTGTTTCTGAGTGATTACGTTCATCTGATTAACCTGATCGGTTTAAGAAAATATTTTTTCAAGTTTAAATCCAGTAAAATGAAAAACAAGACCTCAAAATTTACAACATGGAAAGTTCTTATAGCGAAAGAACTTGCGGGAGTTTTATTATTTCTTCTGGTCCTGACAGTTTCGGGCTGTGCTCCGGAAAGTCAGGAATGGCGACAGCTTTTCAATGGAAAGGATCTGACAGGCTGGAAACATATTGGTCCGGGTGACCATTATGTGGAGGACGGGCTCATCAAGTCACACGGCGGAATGGGACTGCTCTACTGGTATGGTGAACAGTTCGGCAATTGTGTTATTAAGGTAGTTTACAGGATGCGCGATGAAAACAGCAATTCGGGGGTTTTTATCCGTATCCCGATTGAACCCAGGGAAGAGTGGATGCCCATTCACTATGGTTATGAGGTTCAGGTAGACAATAAGCCGGAATTATCAAACGAAGACGAATACCATTATACAGGTACGCTATATTCTCTCACTAAGCCGATTGTCAAAGCAGGAAAACCTGGTCCGGAATGGAACACATTTGAAATTACACTCGATGGCCCGCGCACAGTTGTTTTCCTGAACGGAGTAAAAGTGACAGACTATACCGAAGGTGATCCCGTGCCGGACCGGATATTTGATTTTGAACCCATTCGCGGATCAAGACCCGACAAGGGTTTTATAGGTGTTCAGAATCACGGCGAAAGTGATGTAGTGTATTATAAGGAGATCGCAGTAAAAAAGCTAACAAAGAAATAAGCCAGAAAATGAAAAAAGTCACTAAAGGTTCAAAAAACACAGATGAGATTTCAAGGAGGGATTTTGTCAGGACAGCCGCTGCAGGAGCTGCTGCCATAACAATTGTTCCAAGCTTCGCGGTAAGCGGCTGTGGACATGTCGCACCAAGCGATAAACTCCTAATTGCGGCAATAGGATGTGGCGGAGAAGGTGCTGATGACATCCGTCACTACGCCATCGCACCTAAGAAGAATGCAGAGATAGCCTTCCTCTGTGATGTCGATGACAGGCAGGCTTCAGGTAAAAGAAAAGAGTTTCCAAAGGCTAAATTCTATTACGACTGGAGGGAGTTGTTTGATAAAGAGAGGACGAAATTTGATGCAGTTTCAGTAGCAATACCTGACCATAACCACGCTATCGTGGGCCTTGCCGCGATGCAGCTGAAAAAGCATCTGTATCTGCAGAAGCCCCTCACGCATGATATTTACGAAGCCCGTATTCTTACAGAAGCATCTGAGAAATATAAGGTGGTTACCCAGATGGGAGACCAGGGTGCATCATGCGATGGGATGCGCACTTTAAGGGAATGGATAGAAGCTGATGTTCTTGGTGAGATTGAAAAGGTATATTGCTGGACTGACCGTCCTGTCTGGCCTCAGGGAATACCCTGGCCGGCAGCCAGACCCTCTGTTCCGCCTGAGCTGAAATGGGATCTCTGGCTCGGCACTGCTGATGACACTGAATATATTGATAACCTGGTCCCTTTTAACTGGCGCGGCTGGTGGAAGTTTGGAACCGGAGCGCTTGGCGATATGGGCTGCCACATCATGGGGCCGCCTTTCAAGCTCCTTAATCTCGGTTACCCGACAGAAGTCTCATGCAGTGCAAGTACTGTGTACAGCGGGATATTCATTGAAGGTATTTATCCTGATAGCGGACCTGTTTCAAGTTCAATTCGCTTCAGGTATAAGCTGGGTAACGGGAAGGATCTCGATCTTTACTGGATGGACGGAGGAATAACACCTGAACGGCCCTATGAGATTGAACCAGGACTTAATATGAATAACGTAATGGCAGACTGGCCGGGACTTAATGATTATGAAGGCGGGACACTCTTTATCGGGACAAAAGGAAAAGCTGCATGCGGCTGGGGAGGACGTAATCCTGTTATGCTGCCAATTTCGAGGAATAAAGAGATAAATGTTCCGAAGAAGTATCCCAGGGTGGAGGGAGATATGGATGGTCACTGGTGGCAATGGATTGATGCCTGCATTGCCGGTTACGGAAATGCAGAAGTTGATTCTCCGTTCGTAGGATATGCCGGCCCTCTGACTGAAACGGTACTTATGGGAAACCTGCTTTTAAGATGCTTCAACATAAGGGAAAAGATCAAGCGTAAAGATCCTGTCTATGGCGAAATGGAAAGTTATATCTTCCCGGGAAGGTACATATCATACCAATGGGATGGTGGAAATATGAAGATTACAAATTTTGAGCAGGCAAACCAGTTCGTCAGGAGAGAGTACAGAAAGGGGTGGGGAGAGTTGAAGGTTTAGTATTCAAATACCTGTAGTGCATCGTTATTTATTGCAGCAATAAGATATTGTTTACCGGATACTTCAATGGTAATGATTCTTCTTGTATCTCCTTTAATCTTGAGGCCGCTCTCTGAAGGAAATAAAGGTTTAAACCGGTAATCTTTTTCACCCAGCAGGCACCAGCCATAACTGGCATCGTACCTGCCATAAGTGGGTCTGACACTATACATATTTCCTGCAACTGCAAGGTCGTTTATCCCGTCATTGTTGAAATCGCCGGTTACTATAGAGCGAATCGGCGAGAACTGAGCTTCAAGGGGCAGTTTAACTGTCGAAAAGGTTCCGTCTCCGTTATTTACAAAAAGGCAGCTTTCAAATAATTCAGCCTTCCTTTTAATCGATTGATCGAGTACCTGCCTGCTGAAAATAGCTTCAATTGTCTTGCCTGCAAAATCGGAATAATTCGGGAAGTTTTTGTCAAACCCCTTCATCTGAGTTGCCAATTCATCAAGTGAAGCCACAGGGTAGCTCAGGCCTTCCTGGTAGTAACAGATTATCTGGTCAGGCATACCGTTATTATCAAAGTCATTCAGATACATTTCAACTGGTTCCGCTGATGTTGCCTTCAGGATCGAATTCAATCCAAGGTTTCCTCCAATAATATCCATATCTCCATCCCTGTCGATGTCAAATGTATTGATGCAATACCACCAACCTGATGTATTATCCAGTCCCGCTGAGCTCGTTACATCCCGGAAATGGCCGTTTTCATTTCTGTAAATACATATTTTCATCCACTCGCCGGTAATTATCAGATCCTCATTCCCGTCATTATCATAATCTACCCACTGGGCATCGGTTAGCATGCCTGCTTGTTTTATTTCAGGTATTCTTTCCTCTGTAACATCCCTGAATCTTCCTGTTCCATCATTTTCAAGAAGAAAATGGTTGGGTGACCATCCGTAGGCTCCCGGCACAGATCTTGAACCGATAAATAAATCATTGTCCCCATCCTTGTCAAAATCTGCTGCCCTGACACACGAACCATTAGTGGCCATGTAAGGCAATGCTCCTTTTGGACTCCTGCTGAATTCACCTTTACCGTTATTGATAAGCAACAGGTCTGCCAGGAAAGGGTCCCCAACAGGGTACTCATTGCCTCCCCTGACTATATATAGATCGAGATCACCGTCACCGTCGGCATCAAAAAAAACTGCATCAACATCTTCGGAGTACCTTTCTCTTATGAAAACCGGCATATCCAGTTCCGTGAAAGATCCGTTCTCATTTTGAATGAATATCATGGCCGGTTGTCCCTTGGCACCTCCAATAAACAGATCATCAAGCCCGTCACCGTTAATATCTCCAACGGCAACCGGTGGACCTTCTGCCGACAAACTGTGAGGGATAAGGTTTTCGCGATAAAAACCGGTGTATCCGTCTTCTCTGTGTCTGTACTCCAGTCCCGGGATCACACTCCTTCTGAACAGTTTTATGTCTTTTTCTTTCTTCTTCTCTGACCCCCGGGGTTTATCTGCATGGGTCATGTTCAATATAAGGAAAGTGTCTGCGGGAATATTTTTCAGCACCTGTTCTGAAAGATCAGGCCACCGGACAATGATTGAATCAATTATTGTTGCAGATCCCAGTCCGAAATGCAGTACATCCGGGACAGAGGACATAAAACCCCTTGTCGGGAATTGCTCGGAGACCTGCTTTTGCCCACTTGAAAACAGGGTTACCCGTGTGCCGATAGCTCTTGTATTCAACCCTTTGCCGTTAAAAACTATCGATAGAAAATGATTACCTGATATTTCCCGTGTATTATTCCTGTAGATAAAAGCATGGTCATTAATATTGTTTACGATGAGATCAAGGTCGCCATCATTATCAAGGTCGGCATAAGCAGCTCCATTGGAATATGAGGGTATGGTAAAACCCCACTCTTTTGCCATATTGGTAAATGTAAGATCCCGGTTATTCTTATAAATATAATTGATGTTTGGGTGCAGGGGCATCTTTTCGTACAATACACTGTTCGGGACATCAGTATTATCCCTGGAGGGGAAGAATCTGTTTCCTCCAGTCAGAAATTTAACATAGTCCAGATCATTTGCCCTGCGGTATATGCCATTCGTGATAAAAAGATCTTTCCATCCGTCATTGTCCACATCGCAAAACAATGGTGACCAGCTCCAATCTGTTGAATAAATACCTGCGAGCAACCCGATCTCACTGAAAAGGCCATCGCCGAGGTTAAGCTGAAGGTTATTGCGAACAAACTGGTAATGATAACCAAAGTCTTTCTTTATCTCAAACAGTTCATAATCATCTTCCCCTCCTGATTGTTTTCTTATTTTTTCGTTATCGGGCAGCATATCAAGAACAATCACATCCAGAAGGCCATCATTGTTTATATCCCCTACATCATTTCCCATCGAAGATCTGGTAGTATGAGCCATAAACTCAGTAAGCCGTTCGGAAAACGTTCCATTCCCGTTATTAATGTATAAATAATCATTTTCGTGGAAATCGTTTGATATATAGATATCCGGCAAACCGTCATTATTGATGTCGCAAATATTTACACCGAGCCCATAGCCGATCTGACTGCTGAAAATTCCGGACTGACTGGTAACATCTGTAAAAAAATGCTTTCCTTCTATTATGTCGTGTCTGAATAATTTATCTCCTGCCCTCGGGTCATATTCTGAACGTAATGAAACCCCTCCGTAACTTCTCGAGGTATGTACTGAATGATTAAGAAGGTACATATCAAGATCACCATCCATATCATAATCGAAAAAAGCTGCCTGGGTTGAGAAGCCCTCAAAATCAAGACCATATTCACACGCTTCCTCCCTGAATGTAAGATCGCCCTGATTTATGAACAACTGGTTTCTGCCATACAGGTTTTTATAATTACCGACCTGACATACATAGATATCAATATAACCATCGCCGTTAACATCCACCATCGTTACACCTGTTGCCCAGTTACCCTCACCTGCTACCCCTGCAGCATCTGTAATATCTTCAAATCTAAAATTACCCTTGTTCAGATAAAGTTTATTCGGCTTTTGATTTGAGGTGAAATACAAGTCAATCAGTCCGTCATTGTTTATATCACCGGCTGCAACTCCGGCGCCGTTATTGAAATAGAGGTATTCGATAATATTGAACTCCTCATTTTCCGTAAGCTGGTTATTGAAGAAGATATTAGTAACCTCCGGCGGTAATAGCGAAAACAAAACATCTGCCTCTTTCCCTCCGTGTTTACATGAGGCAAGAAACAAAACCATAAGCAAAACCGGAAAATGGTTTTTCATAAGAAATCTTCACCTGCTAAGTTTCTTAAAAATTTGCAGTGGCTGGTTATTACGGGCAACTACTATTATTTCTCCGCGGGAAGTTGATACTTCCAAAATGTCTCTGATCTCTCCGTCAAGATGAAATCCTGTCACTCCTGGAGGGATATATTTAAAAGCACCCTGCCCGTCACCTTGCAGGAATGCCCCATAGCTCGCATCGTAGCGTCCAACCTCCGGTTTGACCCTGTACAGATTTCCCCCCAGCAGGATATCGCATTTCCCGTTTCCATTATAATCATTGGCAGAGGCAGCATATACCGGTGAGAACTGAACCTCAACAGGCAGCTCTCCTTTTTTAAAATGGCCGGTTCCGTCATTTATAAAGAGTGTGGTTTCAAGGAGGCACACCTCATGATATATGGAGTTGTTTAATTGTTCCGGTGAAAAGATATCTGTAACCTGTTGATCTTTGTACATTTCATATTTCGGGTATTTTCTTGTAAGGGAAGGTATTTGCCTGGTAAGATCGTGCTTCAGGGCAAGAGGATAAGATTTTTCTCCGTTATATACGCTGATTATCTGCTCTACTGTGCCATTCAGATCAAAATCATTAACATACATTGTTACCGGTTTCTCGGGTGTTGCTTTAAACCTTGAATTCAATCCGTGATTTCCGGCTATGAAATCAATGAACCCGTCACCATTAAAATCACCGGATGCAAGACAGTTCCACCAGCCTTTTGTATTGATATCAATTGCTTCCTTCCTTTCCTCAAAAGTACCTTTTTCATTAATAAAAATCTTTATCGGCATCCAGTCGCCTGCAAGTATCATATCCTTATCCCTGTCTCCGTCGACGTCCTCCCAAATCATATCCCTTACCATACCAACATCTTTTAATCCGGGTGCGATTCGTGAAGTAACATCAGTGAAGGTTCCTTTACCATCATTCTCAAGTATATAACTGCTTGTTGGAACTCCGTACAGAAAAGGTTTAAGACGTATGCCGACAAATAAATCAATATCACCGTCATTATCAAAATCTGCAGCCCTGACACAGGAACTGCTTTCATATTTTCCTGCAGGCAGGATCTGAAGCGATTTAACAAACTGACCCTTGCCATTGTTTAAATATAAACGGTCAGCTAATGCCGAAGAACTTTCAGGGAATTCATTCCCTCCGCAAGCTATGTACAGATCAAGGTCACCATCGCCGTCTGCATCAAACATCACACAATCCATTTCCTCTGATATTCTATCCTCTTCAAAAACCGGGGTTCCAGCCGGTAGAAACGAACCATTCTTCTGTTGTATGAACAAACCACCCGGGTATCCTTTGGCACCACATACGTATACATCTTCGAGTCCGTCTCCATTTACATCGCCTTTACATATACGCGGGCCTTCAGTAGAAAGCATGTGGTAAATCAAAGATTCCCTTTCAAAATCATTGAAATCGAGCTCTTTGTGAGTGAAATTGATAATTTTATCACCAGTAATATCTTTAAAAAGCGGATCATTTCTCTTTATTGAGCCTGAGATATTCCAGGATATTCTTTCTGCATCTCTCTGGTGAAGAGTTAATATCTGATCTGCTTCAACATCTTTAAGAATTGTTACCCGGTCATCGGGCCAGACAACAATAAGGGAATCTATCATTGTTAAGGGACCCAGTCCCAGATTGGGGCGCGGGTCGCTTGATGACAGATATCCTCTCATAGGCATCTGTTCAAGGTATATGATATTTCCATTGTGTCTTGCTGTTACTTTGGCACCAATAGCCATCGTATTACCCGGTTCTCCTTTCAGAATTACTTTCAAATAATGATTATCTGGAAGCTTCTGGTCCGTTTCATTCCGGTAGATGAACATCGGCATGTTGACGTTGTTGACTACAAGATCCAGATCCCCGTCGTTATCAAGGTCACCGTATGCAGCTCCGTTTGAAAAGCTTGGTTCATCCAGTCCCCACTGAGCTGCAACGTTCTCAAACCTGTAGCTCCCGGCATTTCTGAAGGCATAATTAGGTATCTTTACAGACGGGATGGCATCAATCAGGGTTTTATAATCAACGTTAATGCCTGATACAATGGACATTACCATATCACGGTTTGAAAAATACTGAATATAGTCCTGATCTGTCAGGTCCTTGTAAATACCATTAGCGACAAACAGGTCTTTAAGTCCATCATTATCGAGATCCATTATTAAGGCACCCCATGACCAGTCAGTTGCATTAACCCCGGAGAAACGTCCTATTTCACTGAAAGTTCCGTCAGCATTGTTTAATTGAAGCATATTGCGGGTAAACTGGTGGTGGTAGCCATTATCAACACCTGACCGGTATCCGTCCCAGTTATCGAAAGTAGTTTTTGTTTTTAATCGGTCGTTGTGTTCAGGTACCATATCAGTGGCAAATATTTCCGGGTAGTGATCGTTGTTAATATCTGCCATGTCAGCACCCATCGAGGCAGCGGAAATCGATCTCATCATACCTGTTAGGGTCTCCCTGAATGTGCCGTCATGATTGTTCAAAAAAAGATAATCTCTCTCAAAGAAGTCATTCGAGACATAAATATCCATCCATCCATCCTGGTCAATATCCCCAACTGTTACACCCAATCCAAAACCAATCACACTTCCAAAGATTCCTGCATCAGCACTGACATCCGTGAACCTGTTATTATCATTTCTGAAGAGCTTATCTCCGCCAATCGAGTCTCTGATAAACCGCTGGTTTTCCTTCAGGTTAAAACTGCCGATTGCCTTTGAGGAGTTATTCATTAAATACAAATCTAGATCACCATCTTTATCATAGTCAAAGAAGACTGCATGTGTTGAAAAACCAGGATCATCAATACCGTATTGATGTGCCTGGTCGGAGAAAGTGAGATCGCCGTTATTAATATATAATTCATTGCGGCGGTCATCACCTGTAAGGTTTCCCGAGTTGCAGATATAGATATCAAGACGTCCATCACCGTTCACATCGGCAAGGCTTACACCCGTCGCCCATTGTCCCTTTCCTCCGATACCTGCACTTACTGAAATATCCTCAAACCTGAAATCCCCCCTGTTCAGGTATAAAACGTTGCTGCCCATATTGGATGTCAGGAATATATCGATAAGGCCGTCATTGTTAACATCTCCGAGGGCTACACCACCGCCATTATAGAAATTCCGGTAGGTATAAATATTGAATTTGGTCTCAAGTTGTTTATTGTAGTCGAGATGATTAACAAATACGGCATTTGTTGATGATGACGGCATCAGCGTGAATAAACCGTCGTCCGGACTAATATTTGTGATTCTGCCGCAGGAAGATATGAAAAACAATGAAAAAAATAACAGGAGTCCTGTTATTGTACTGGAATATTTTCCGGTTCTTTTCATACTATTTTGTGTCAGGGATGTTTAACAGAGTATCTGCATCATCTCCAAAATCAGTATTGAATTGAATAGAATCAGTATCAACCATCATATCAGTAAAGAGCGCCCACACATACATATCATCTTTCTTAAAAATCAGAATGCGCCTGTTCCCGTTCACTTTAAGATATGCAGTTCCTTTTTTAGGATGTTTCACTTCTATGAAACCGCGGCCATATATTTTCTTGTACCAGTTTAATACATCCTGTTGCAGTTTATCAGAAGAGAGTTCTGCCTTCCATGGAGCCCATCCGGAATAGACAAATCTTACAGGCATCTCAGAAATCCTTTCATTAATGAATGTCGGATAAAAATCCATTAGCGCAGGATGCTTTAATTCAGTCTTTAAGATATATTCAACAGTTGTGTTGTTTGTGCCTTGTTTTACAAGTCCATCACGATTAAGTTGCCAGCAATGAACATAAAAATCTTTTTGAGGCATTCCGAGGTATATTCCCAGGAACATGGAGTCATTCCTCATTCCTCCCGCCAACTCCTGCTTCAATCTTCTCTCGTACCGGGTAGATGGTGTACACCCTGACATTAAAGCTAAAGAAGACAGATAAAATAACAACAATAATAATCTTGTTTTCATTGCAAAATCAATATTGGTAAAACTGCAAATTATCATTATTTCTAGCAACAATGACAAATTGATTTTTATTTATTTCAAGTATTTTCAGATCACGTATTTCTCCTTTGGTAAAAAAGCCCGATTTGAGGGGTGGCACAGGTTGCCACCTGCCTTCATCAGTTCCTTTTAAAAGCAATCCGTAGCTGGCGTCGTATATGCCTGTTTCGGGTTTTGCCCTGTAAAGGTTCCCGCCTGTCAAGATGTCACAAATACCGTCATTATCAAAATCATCAGCAGCAATCGCATAAACAGGTGAAAACTGAGCTTCAGCCGGGAGTGACGAGAGCGTAAATGATCCGTTTCCGCTGTTTATCAATATGCAGCTCTCCATGATTTTGGCATTTAGGATGACAGATCTATCCAGTATCTCTGAAGGGAATATATTTTCGATTGTCTGATCTTTATAATCATTATATGTTTTGTATTTATTCTTCAGGGAGGGAATTTGCTTTACAAGGTCATCCTTCATCACCATTGGATACGATACAATTCCTTTGTAACCACAGATTATTTGTTCAATACTTCCATTAAGATCAAAATCATTAACATACATGGTTAAAGGCTTTTGGTCAGATGCTTTGAAGAATGAGTTCAATCCGTGATTACCCAGGATAAAATCGATATTCCCGTCTCCGTTCAGATCCTTTGCAGTAACAGTATTCCACCAGCCTTCGGTATTCATCAAACCGAAACGATCAGATTCATCTTTGAA
>Ga0172366_10004066_pt1 | contig 11526 bp, 13 predicted proteins | sample LakKivSesite69cm_FD_114533 | JGI IMG/M metagenome (GOLD analysis project Ga0172366, IMG submission 114533) | Sediment microbial communities from Lake Kivu, Rwanda - Sediment site 69cm | ecosystem: Environmental > Aquatic > Freshwater > Lake > Sediment | place: Rwanda: Western Province, Lake...
ACGGAGTTGACTGTTCAACTCGTCAAAGGCGCCGACGAAGAGGACGTCATACTGATTCCAGTTCTGAAGGGAGTGTTGCCGGCTGAAGCCAACCGTGCGGAAGTGGACATCGCGCAAATCAGAACTGCCGCAGAAAAGGCCTTGCTTGTCCATCCCGTAATGTTGCTGCGTGAAAGCGAGGTTTCGGAGGAAATTGTGCGTTCAATATTCGAAAGTGAATTCAAAGATTTGAAGACGAAGGCTTTCGAATACTTCCTGCAGATCTTCTCAGAACGCTACAGTCGTGACGATGCTGAAAAAATAGCTCGCTTGGCCGTGACCTTGATTGAACCGTTGACGAAAAAGCAAGAGGAGAGAGTGAGGCAAACCTTGGAGGAACTTATGAAGTGAAAATCGAGATTGTTCAGCTGGAAAACATTCGCTCCCACACAAAATCAACATTGCCGTTTACAAGAGGTTTCAACTGTTTAGTAGGTGGCCTAGGCTGTGGAAAATCTAGCGTTTTGTACGCCATCGACTTCGCTCTATTTGGAGATCCACTTGGCAGAAGCTTTGAATATTTGTTGCGTGACGAAGCAAATACGGGAAAAGTTACTGTTCAATTCACTCAAAACGAAAGAAGCTACAGAATAATACGTGGACTGAAAAGACGTGGAAAAGGCATAAGCCAAGACTTTGAGGAACTGAAACTCTTCGAAGGCGAAAACCTGATAGCAAGCGTGAAAAGTGATGCCATCACCGAACAATTGAAGGCGGTGACGGGCCTAGAGAGAGACCTTTTCCGCGAAATAGTCTGGGTGAGACAAGAACACCTGAAAGAGTTGTTAGACGCCGCACCCAGAGAAAGACAAAAACGTCTAGACGAACTGTTTGGCCTGTCCGACTACGAAACCGCATGGAGTAACATCGCAGAATATCAACGTGAATATGAAGGCGAAAAGAGAGCCTACGAAAAAGACCCAGACGTCGTTGGAATGGAGAAACTGAGCGCGGAGTACAGTCGCATAACTGAAGAATTTGCGCTCCTAGAAATTGAACTGCAAAACGCAACGGAAAGGCTTGGAGAAGCCAAAAGAGTCCTGGAAGACGCGGATTCAGAACTGAAGAAACTGGAAGAGAAAAAGGTCGCAGTAGAAGAACTCAGAAGAAAAGAAGCCCAGTTACAAGCAAACTTGACGAATATTGAAGATTCTTCAGCTGCGCTAGCCGAGCGAATTGAAGGGAAGAAAACCATCATCGAAAATTTAGAACAGCGCCGAACCTCCATGGAAGCCCAAACAAGAACCTACAAAGGCGAACTCGAAGAAATTAGAGTACCCACAAATCAGCCCTTGGAAAAGCTGAGACGATATTTGGCAGCCTTTGACGACCAAATCGCGAGCTTGAAAGCGGAGCGGGAGGCAAATCTTCGAAACATGCAGGCGGACTATAGGAGAACCACGTCATTATCCACCGAAAATCGTTGCCCGCTCTGTCTGCAGCCGTTAAACGACGAATACAAGAATAATCTGGTGCAAAGGATTCAAGAAGAGAACAGCAAGAGGCAGAAAACAGTAAGCCATCTGGAGAGCGAGATTGAAGAACTGCAACGAATAAAAAATACAGCGAGCGATGCGTTGTCACAGTTACAAATACTGGCTCCGAGAGTTGAAGAACTGAAAATTCGCATGAGCGAAGAAGAAAAAAACATGAATGACCTTACAAATGAGTTTGAACAAAAACAAAAAGCAGAAATCGAGCTGCGAAGGCAACTTGAGGCCACGCATTCAGAAATCAGCAAATTCGACATGTCCGATCTGGAAGCTGCAAGAACGAGGAGAGAACAAGCGTTCCGTCAATATTATTCGCTGCAGTCTGATTTGCGAACAAAGGAAAACCTCAAGAAAGACCAGCTTAAGCGGATAGATGAAATAAAGGACAGAATTGACAGTGCCCAGCAGAAGCTTGAGCGTATGGAAAAGATAGCGAAAACTGTTCAGGTAATAAGCGGGATCCGTGACGCTTATAGGAGTATTCAACCCAGACTGCGAAGCGAGTTTGTGAAAGTCTTGAGAAACTTCGTCCAACAGGTTCTTGACAGTCTAGTCGGCGCAGAAGCTCCACTCCTGAATGTATTAATCGACGAAACTTACTCGCCTTACGTTAAGAGTGAAAGTGGTGTTGAAAGGGAAGTTTCAAACCTGTCAGGTGGAGAAAGAACACTCCTAGCCTTTGCTTATCGCTTGGGACTAGGTCAGCTCATCATGCAGTCTAGAACTGGTCATGGGCTAAGCGTGCTTCTTCTTGATGAACCCACTGAAAGTCTGGGAAGAGAAGACGGTTCCGTAGACCGATTGGCGGAAGCAATTTCGCGCTTCAGAGCCATAGAGCAGATAATTGCAGTCACGCACAACGAGGTCTTTGCAGAAAAAGCTGAGCACGTAATGAAGCTCGAAAAAGACGCAGGGATAAGCAAAGTTTCGGTTGAGCGATGATTGGACAGGTAATGTTCATCTGGCTTAGAAATAGTTACTCTTCAACGACGCTGTTCTCCAGTACGCCGATTTTCTCAACTTCTATTTTTACGACGTCGCCGGCTTGCAGGAATTTAGGTTCAGGTTTCATGAAATAGCCGACGCCAGCTGGGGTACCTGTTGCGATGATGTCACATGGTTCCAGAGTCATTACACGGCTCAGGTGATGCACTATTTCGTAAACGTTGAAAACCATATTTTTGGTCGTTGAATTTTGGCGAAGTTCATTGTTAACCCATGTGCGAATGGAAAGGTTGGATGGTTCTTGAAGCTGGTTTGAAGCTGTTATACATGGTCCTGTCGGGGCAAATGTGTCAAAGCCTTTCCCCCTCGTCCACTGTTTATCCTTGAATTGAATGTCCCTGGCTGAAACATCATTTAGAATTGTATATCCGAAAATGTACGATTTAGCATCTGAAACAGGAACGTTTTTGGTTTTTCTCCCCATAACAATAGCTAATTCAGCCTCATAGTCAAGTTGCTTGACAAAGCTTGGTTTAATAATAGTCTCATTTGGACCAATTATGCTCGTATGGGGCTTCATAAAAATTATAGGTTCATCGGGTGGTGCAGAACTTGCTTCGGCGGCGTGGTCCTTGTAGTTCCGACCTAAACATATAATTTTGCGGGGAAACTCTATTGGCGCCAACAAGGTTACTTGGTTGACTGGCGAAGAAAACTTTCGAATAGCATTTTCTGCAATTCTTTCAAGCAAATTCTCTGCATGTTCAATCGCCTTTGCTCCTGAGGCTACGAGTCCTTCCAGTCGTTTTGGCACTCGCTTTTCCAGATGCTTTGCCAGAATAGGCAAACACACCACTTCTCTATCGTTCACTAAGGCACCGTAGGTCTCTTTTCCCTTGTCACGATATCTAACCAGTTTCATTCTCAAATCCTTCTTTTAGCATGAAACGACGTCTATGCTCGTTACAGAAGCGGTGTTTTTTCCAGTTCATGGCCACGTATATTGCAGTGTCTTCTGGGATTTGCTTTAAGCCGGCGAGTTTTAAGGATAGATTCATGATCTCCTCGGTGTTCAGTGTAATGCCTCCTTCAGGCTCTTGAAGTCATGGTTTAAAGCATTTGCAGCTATTTCAGTCCTTCTAGGGGAAGTGACGCGAATCATATGCAGAGGCATTGGAAAAACGTGCAAAAAATGATTTTCTAGTATTTGACGCTGAGGTATAGCAGTACGGTCAGTGCTCCAAGGGTAAAGAGGTCTGGCAACAAGGCAAATGGTCCTAGACCAAATGGTCGAAAACCAAAAGTCCACATCACTATAGGGTTTGAGGCAAGAGCGTTCAGAAGGAAAACCAATGAAAATATTATTAATCCAATTGTAAACTCTGACCGAGTCTTCCTGTAAATGCTAATGTATGTAAACAATAGGAAGATTAGCATCGCGACATTGATCGTGGAAACTACGGTTTTCGCTGCGTAGAAGAACTCTATGTCTCCAGGGATATTGTATGGAGGTCGTTCACGGGGTTCCCAAGGGAAACGTGGAAACCCAAGGGTTGATGTAACCCAGAATGCCGCTAAGATAGCTACCACTACTACGATTGGTATTAGTAGCAACAGTAGCCAAGTTCTCGGTTTTTGGTTCATACGAGGCTTCATTTGCTCTACTCCTTTTTCTACTTTTTCCAAATTTTCTTCACAATCTCCTCAAACAATGCGTAATTCTCCTCCATTGCTGGAGACAAGAAATACGTGGTACCGTACCCCTCTCCAGCTGATGTTATTATTCTGTTTTTCTCAAGCACTTCAAGATGGTGCCTTATTGTCCTATAATCCATTCCAAGCAGGTTTGCCAGCTGATTTGCGTTTTGCGGAGTCTCCTTCAGGGTTTCAATTATTTTGGCGCGAGTCGCGCCACCTCTTGTGCCTGCGATTAGCCACCCAAGTAAATACTTCAACTGACGCCCGCTAGCAGCCATGCATACCGCTCCGCGTAGATTACGGAGTCTTCGTTAAACCTATTTCAACATGTTAATAAATATGTACTTCGAGCGCAGCTGAACTGAATTAGGTATGAAATTGAGTCTAATTCTGAAATATCTTTAATTCTGTCGAACTACTGAAACAACTCCGGAGCGGTTGGAGGAGGCAAAGCTTCTTTAGCACTCCCCTCTGTGCTTTCTCCCTCCGGGTTTCCAGTCCTCCTCCAACCTTGACTCAAAAAGCCAAGCGACTTTGACATTTTTCTCCATCGTGAATCCACGGATAGGACAGTTGATACATTTTTACTTGACAAGATTTGGAAGAGAATCTGGCATAATTCTGAAAAATTGTTTAATAATCCGTCATTTAACGAGCTTTCAGGAACACGAGAGGAGGTGAACACCATAAACAAAAGAAGCAAGGTTTTAGCTTTACTGTCGGTGTTAGCTGTGGCAGTGATTATGAGTGGTATTCTACTGACCACACAAGCGGCTAACTCGACTGGCACTTCAGATGAGCGCACCAATGGTTCTTCAGGATTGATCTATGGAAGCATGGGGCCAGGAAGATGCGGATGGAGTCGTGGAGGGCTAGGTGGATGGGGACCCTATGGACATATTCAGGTCAGCACAGAGTTCCAAGACAAGGTGATCAGCATAGCGGAAAACGACACAGACGTCCAAGCGCTGCTTAATGATGGTTACAATGTCACAGGAGTGAGACCGATCATTACAGCTACGGTTAACGCAAATGGCAGTGTTACGATGCAAGCAACGACGGCCGTAGTGACGTTGGAAAAAAACACAACAGGCCGCGCGTCTGTTTTGGTGGATCTGGAACAGGGAAAAGTAACACAAATAGTGATCTCTACGAGAACCGTGATCGATAAGCCCTAAACTTGATGCATTGACGACTAAGATAGGACCCTCGCGCACGGGATCTGAATAGTGAGCATGTGCCCATGAAACGATCGAAACCGAAGGATAAGATCCAGACAAAAACTGATAACTTCTCACCTTTTTTGGCCGAATTCTAGGCGCACGGAGAAAGAGAACAAAAGCTCTGTTCATTTTCTATTTTTTCTTTACAGAAGACTATTTTGCACGATTGGATTAAATAGATGAATTTGGGTCTAATTTTGAAAAACTGTTTAATAATTCACGACAGTATCGATAGCTTTAGCAAAAAATAATGGGTAGATGAAGGCGATTTACTATTGGAGCTTCCTCAAAAAACGAGGGCAAAACGCGTTTCAAATATTCTCATAGTAACAATCGTAATAGCCAGCCTATTTGCAGGGGGACTGCTAGGCTATTCAATAGGCTACTCGACTATTTCAGGCAGAATCAATGAGCTGCAAAATCAAACTTCAGCACTTCAAGAGGAAATTTCAAATCTTCAATCAACACAAAACATTGTAAATCAAAACAACACTTACATTCCGGGAGAAAACCTCTCACTTTCTCAAATGTATGAGCAAGTGAAAGATTCTGTCGTCGTAGTCCGAGGAGTAACGGTACAATACGACATTTTCGGACGACCCTGCGCTTACTCAGAAGTGCAAGGATCAGGATTTGTCTCTAACTTGACAGGAAAGTTTGTGATCATCACAAACTACCATGTTGTTCAAGACGCAATCAACATTACTGTAACATTTACAGATGGAGACGTTATGCAGCCAATGTAACTGGTTCTGATCCTTACGCGGACCTGGCGGTGCTTTCAGCAAACGCACCACAGTATGAATACAAGCCTTTCATAATCATTAGTTCATCGATATTAAAAGTTGGCGACCCCGTAATCGCCGTCGGCACTCCTTTGGGACTAACTGGATCAATGACTACGGGAATAGTGAGCGCTCTTGGCAGAACAGTCTCGGTGTCTTGGTCCAGCTATGGTATAGCTGATTGCATACAGACAACAGCGTCCGTAAATCTTGGTAACTCGGGAGGACCACTTCTGAATTATCAGGGTGAAGTAATCGGTATAACCTCTTATACTGCAATTACTTCCCAAGGAGTAGCTGCTCAAGGGCTGGGACTGGCAATCCCTTCGAGCACAATACTGCGAGAAATCGAAGCTGTGATCACAAACGGTTCATACAACAGTCATCCTTGGCTGGGAATATCTGGAACAGACATGACCTTTGAGGTTGCGCAATCGATGAACACAAAGGTAACCTATGGTGTGCTAATCACCCAAATCACAAGCGGAGGACCGGCGGACAAAGCCAGTCTCCAAGTAGACGACATCATAATAGAAATCAATGCGGCGTATATAGCGGCGAGAATCAAGAGTATGGACGATCTCTCAACTTTCCAAGAAGAGTGTACTTTGCCGAACCAGACGATTAATGTGACGATAGTTAGAAATAGCCAGACAATGACTGCCTCAGTCAAACTTGGAACGCGACCACCGTCAACGTAAGCCACTGTCGATTCTCACAGCAAATTGGCCTCAAATTTTAATAATACTTCAGAAATCGCCGGGATTGACTTTTCCTAAATAAAGCAAAAGCAACCCGTCTTGGTCACTGCCTCGTTTTTGGAATTTTCTATATCCTACTTAAGAATTCAGAAAGTCAAGTTCTGCCGAAATAAATAAAAAAAGTATCTTCCCGTATTAATGTGCAAAATGGAGTGATACCATGGGTGCCAGCGAGAAGATAGGGAAGTCTTTGAAAACAGCCATAACCCACACAGAAAATTCGATACAGGCTTTAGACAGAAACGATGAAGACGCGTTGGCTAACAGCCTTTGGCATGTTGGAGCAGAATTGGAGTATACAGTCTTTCTCTTATCAATAACCATGGAAACCAAGCCGCCCCAACTGGACAAAAGCTCGGAGCTTAAAAAGACTGAAAACGACAAACTGCTCGCAAAATTGCATGAATCTTTGAAAGAAGCTGAAGGCTTCATTACTGACGGAAAGTTTACAGACGCATACAAAAGTGCTTACACGGCGAAACTTTGCTTGTCCAAGCTTTATGATAACCTCGCCAGAAAGAAATGTGAAGCGGGCAAAAAGGGATAGCGCCTATTCCTCTTCCTCATAGAGTTTCTTTTCTTTGATCGTCAAAATGTTTTCTCGCCCGCCTATTACTCTGAAAGTGTCTTTCAGTTCGCTTTTGTGCAAAAACTTTCTCAGGAGCACCCGCAGATACTTCTTGGAAACCGCATGGCTTTCGCCTTCAACGGTTACCTGGCTCCCTTCACTTTTCACTTCAGCCCCGGTTTTTTCTTTCAGAAAATCGGCAAGTTGCTTGATCACATCGCTTCCTTCACCTTTCAGGTCTGAAATCTCAACTTTTATTTCCGTCATGTGCATTCACCTTATTTCTAACAATTATGACTCTTACTTGGTCACACGCATCTTCACAGGAGTCTGCAATCATCTCTATAGCCTCGAAAAGTTGGCTCACCAAGACTGCTACTCCAGCCTTTGGCAACTCTTCTTTGCCAAGGAGTTTTCTGGCTTTTTCATGGATGTCGTCTATTTTTTCTTCTTCCCGCTCTACATCATCAGCAGCTTGGAGGGCTTCTTCAGCTTTCGTCATCATCTTATTAACGCACTTTTGAACCGAAAAGGCACATTCTTTCACGCTCTTTGTCATCTCCAAATATACGTCTTTGATTGAGTTGGGCACATGTTCCATTGGGATTGCATCCAATATACGTATGGATTCTCTGCACCAGTCCGCTATCATGTCTACTCTTTTCACAAGGTGCATAATATCTTCTCTGTCTATTGGAGCGAGATCACCAATTGAAACTTCATCCATAACCTTCCTCCTTAGCATGTCTGCTTCCCTTTCGGCATCAACTATTCGTTCGATACATCTGTGTGTTTCTTTTGCGTCTCTATCTATCGCTGCAGTCACAGCTTTTTCTAAGTCTTCAGCTATCCCAGTTGTTAAAGCCAAATGCCGCTGAATGGTAGTTAAGGCTACAGTTTCTCTTCGCTTTCCAAACCATTTTATTAACTCACTCAACAGCTATTGCCTCCTTCAATCCCGCTTCGGGATACTTGAATACGTGAGCTTTTTCAAACGGAAAACTAATGATGACTTGTTCACCTATATTAAACCACTCTCCAATCATGGAAGGCTTAACAACTATTATCAAATCTTCATTTTCAAGTCTGACCTCATACCTTATGTTCGATCCCTCAAAGGTCACTCGTTCTATCTTACCAAAAATTGAATCGGATCCCTTCTTCACGCCTTTCTCAAGAGTCAGGGTTTCCGGTCTTATGGCTAAAACTATTCTTTCACCGTTTCTTGCATTTTTGTCAGAAGCCACAATTTTTACTCCGCCACGAAGCTCTATAATTGCCCTGTTGGCCTTCGTGTTTAAAACGTATCCCTCAAGGAAATTTGATTCCCCTATAAAATAAGCCACAAACACGTTTTCTGGATCCATGTAAAGTTCATTGGGAGTTCCAACTTGCAGAATCTTCCCCTTTTTCATTACTGCTATTCTGTCCGATATTGCCATGGCCTCAGATTGGTCATGGGTTACGTGTATGGCTGTCAATCCCAGGTCCTTGGCCATTTTTCTAATTTCGTATCTTATCTCGTTTCTTACTTTTGCGTCTAATTGTCCCAAAGGCTCATCCAAAAGCAGTAGTTTGGCGCCTGCCGCAAGCGCCCTTGCCGCAGCTATTCTCTGCATCATCCCGCCGCTTAGTTCATTGGGAAAAGCGTCTAAACGCTCATGAAGCTTAACCATCTCAAGCACCTCATGTCCTATCGTTGCTGCTTTTTTCATGTCAAAACCCTTCACTTTTGGACCATAAGTCACGTTGTCCCAAGAATTCATATGGGGAAACAAGGCAAACGTCTGAAAAACAAATCCGATATCCCTGTCTTCCGGCGGGACATCATTAACAAGCTTATCTCCAATGTAGATCTCTCCCTTGTCCGGACTGATTAACCCTGCAACGAGCCTGAGCAAAGTTGTTTTGCCGCACCCGCTCGGACCAAGCAAGGAAAAATATTCCTTGTCGCGGACGGTTAGGCTTACGTTGTCAACCGCTATGATTTTTCCAAATTTCTTAGTGACATTCACTATGCGAACATCAGGCATTAGTCAGCGCTTCCTCCCCATTTTACGTAATAACGCGATGGTATCGCATAAATCTTAGTCTGTTTGTTAAGCATGTTAATACGTTCCTTTTTCTTTAACCATCAGCCTCAGGACTAATAGGATTATGAACGAGAATAATATTAGGAAACCACTGCCTAAACCAATGTCCAGTGGCGTGGCTGGTACTATGTGTTTAACCCAGTCTACCAGAACCACTGGTGCCGTGCGCAACGTCGTGACTACCGCGAGTGTTGCGCCAGTTTCGCTTACGCTTCTGGTAAAGACCATGATTGCGCCTGAAAATAAGGAGTACTTTGTCAGTGGAAAGATTATCGTTCTAAAAACACCTGAGGGTTTGGCGCCAAGGGTTCTTGAAGCTTCTTCCAGATCAACGCTTATTCTTTCCACAGCAGCTGACACAGCCCTCACGAAATATGGATACGTAATGGCTATATGAGCAAAAATCAACAACAACATTTCAGGCATAAAAGCGAAATTTTCTTTCCAGAATATCCCCAAAGAAACGCCAAGGGCTATCGACGGGACGACTAGCGGAATGTTGACAAGCACATCCAATATTGCTGACAGCGAGGATCCAATCTTTTTCCTAGCGATCAATATTGCAGTTGGCAATCCTATAACGATGTTGGTAACCGTGACGACCGAGGCCAAAACGTATGAAAGAGTCAAACCTTGCCAAAATTCCGCCCAAACGCCACTGCCAGCCAGGGCCTCAGAGAACGTGTTTGTGAAAATCGCTTCAAATGCGGGGAACGCAACAAAAAGGGATGGCGCAAGCACTACCACCAAAAAGACTACGAGTGTTACACCATTTCTAGAAGATGCCGCTCTTGTGTAACTAAGTTTTCTCTCAGTCACTGGCCAAACTTTTTTCATCGGGAATTTCAGTCTTGGCCCGAGAATGCGTATCAATGCGAAGATTGTGGATGACACAGCTATGAGTATGAAGCTGGCAAAGACTATGGAGCCTTCGTAGGTGGCTTGACTTATGATTCCATTAGAGAACTCGGTTTTCATGTCTTGAATAAAGACAGAGCCGTTTTCAAACAGGCCAGCAACCATTATTGTCGCCCCTGTTTCCGAAATTGATCTTGCAAATGCGAGTATGAAGGCAGCTATCAGCGATGGCTTAAGAATTGGGAAAGTGACCGTTCTTACGACTGTGAAGGGCGGCGCACCTAAGGTCCTAGATGCCCTTTCGTATTCCATCTTGTAATCAAGCAGTGCCCCAACCATCACTCTGACGACAACGGGATAAGAAAACGTAAAATGCAGCAAAATGACCAACAGCCAGCCAGGCGAAATCAGTGATCCGCCGAAAAGAGCTGAGATGCCCCCTGGACTGCTCCAAAAAAGAAGAACCGAGTAGCCAAGTGCCGTCGTGGGTACGATGAAAGGAATATCAGACAACGTGTCAAGGACGTTTAGCCATCTCGATTTTCCACGCGAAATAAGCCAAGCCATTGGAATTCCAGCGACAATATCAATAACAGCAACGAGCAAGGCTACAGTGAAGGAGTTTCGGATTGCGTTGAGTGCACGAGCCATCAGACTTGGCTGGCTGAAAATTTGTTGTATGGTGTTCCATTTAGTTATGATCCCAAGTATTGGCGGTAACAGTATCAATGCAAAGAATACTGCAATGCCAGCTGAGTAGACGCCATACTTGAGGGCCTTGTTTGATGAAAGTTTATCCAAGGCTTCTGCAATTTTGGTTTTGGGCAAACATTTTTCCGCCTAGATTCCACATCCACAGCTCTGGATTTTGATTTCGCTCTTTCATCGGCATTTCAATTGATAAGTTTTCCGTATAAGATATGTCAGTTTGCCCGTCGAGTCATATCACAGCGTTGAGCTCTATTGACTCTCTAGCTCATCATCCAAGATAGATGAGGGCGCAAACATCACTTAAGTTTTTTGCGATCCGATCTAACGGTCGCTACCAAGTAAACCTGTTGTG
>Ga0172366_10004068_pt1 | contig 11522 bp, 13 predicted proteins | sample LakKivSesite69cm_FD_114533 | JGI IMG/M metagenome (GOLD analysis project Ga0172366, IMG submission 114533) | Sediment microbial communities from Lake Kivu, Rwanda - Sediment site 69cm | ecosystem: Environmental > Aquatic > Freshwater > Lake > Sediment | place: Rwanda: Western Province, Lake...
ATGCCACAGTGTGTACTGGCTGTTCCTGGCTGCTGCCCATCTCGAATTGGCCTGCTGGCACGTAGACCATGACCATCCCATCGCGGATGCGGGTCTGGGTGTCGCCCATTTCCAGCACGCGCGTAGGCCGTGGCGCTGCGGTGGGCGGCGCCAGTGTCACACCAGAACCAGCAGCCGGCACGGATTCCGGTCTACAACCGGCCAGGATGACCAGCAAAGCAGTGACTGAAAAAACCACGTGCTTGTTCATGATATCCATTTCCATGCTGACCGGCTACGATCCTTCGCAACTCAGTGAGAGGTGACGTTCAGAATAGTGCCAATGACGAACAGTACCGCGAATACAACCCACAAGGGGCGGCTGAGGAGGGCAAGCGGCCACCAGTAGAACTCGTTTGCGCACTGCAAAATGGACGATATGGACGATCTGAAAGAAAAATGCCCAAACCACAAACAGGGTGTCTAGGATGTCTAAGCCGAACATTTTGTCACCTCCAGGTCAGAATGGACAATGAACAATGCCCCAATGAACAATGAACAAATCGCCATTTGCTATGATTGGGCAGGGTGTGTTGAGATGGAACGCCGGATGGATCTATAGATCCCAAGCACCAGCAATAGTATGCCAATAGCGAGTAGGGCATGGCTCATCTTCATTATAGGCGATCAACTCGCCCTTCTCCACCGTTCCCGATTCGATCCGCCACCGGCTGGGGCTGAGGTGCCCGTACAAGGAATACAGGTTGGCCTGAGGATGGTCAACGATGACCAGCCATCCATAACCGCCTATCGGCCCTGAAAAACTGACAATGTGAGCAACCGGCAAGCAAGAACGAGATCAGAAGGATCGTCAATACACGTAGCCTGAACATATCGCCTTTCCGCACGCCAGCCCGGTCCGCTTCAGCCAGTCGCTAGGTGAGGTGCAATTCATGCTGTGCTGGATTTAATCCTGCTGAATATGAATGGGCACTCCTTGCCGCCGTACCCCATCGTGGTTGGTCGTTCAAAGGATACACCATGCTTTGCGGGATCAATCGGCCTGATCCAGTTTTCATCCCAACTGCAGAATACCCGCGTCAACTGCTGGGCACCTGCAGCCGTGAAGAAATCATGGTAGAAGCACCTGGTGCTTGTCATCGTGAATGAAGTATCCGTTTCTTCAAACCTGAACTCCCAGGCTGCACCGTACTGCTCCATAGCGCGTCTCTTTCCAGCGCCCGTTATCGCTGAAAACGGATCCTTACTGAACATCAATATGGCTTGAGTGTAGAGCGTGAGCGTTGTTCGACCGATGCTGACAAATACGTCCTCGACCAGGTCTAGCGCTTGTGTTCGATCCAGCAGTCCTGAAGAAAGCGCTTGATAGCTTGCAAGCACACAGGCCGTCAGGCGCAGGTGAGGCTTGGTTTTCTCATCCACCGCCAAGTGTGAATACTCGACCATGCTGCGGTCGATCTCGCCGTTGATCTTGCGAATCAGTTCTCCGTCCTCGATGAGTCCTAGCCTGCAGAGACGGTTCCGGAGCCGGCGGAGATATTCCTTCTGAAAGCGAAGATCCCAGGTCATTCTGTCCATGCGCGGGATGGCTCGCAGTACCTTCATCTGATCACCCCTAAGAAGATGGCGACCAAACCCAGCGCGTTCTCGGCCCAGTGAGCGACGATGCCAGCGGATGAGTACATCCGGGCGTGGTGTTCTTCAGCATATTCAGTCGGCAGCACCTGCGACACGTCTGGACGAAGCGGATGAGTACATCCGAGCGATGGCAGAAACTCGGGCGGGGCAAACAGAGGGAGCGAGGCCAGCCATCTGGCAGTGGGCAACAGTAGAAAATACGTGCCGGGACACACCAGGCAGAGCCCCGGCGTCCAGAACCACTCTTTCCCCCGCAGCGGCTTCAGCCGGAAACGCGCCCTCACGCCTGCCCACGACAGCGGGTTGCCCTCCAGCCGGTAGGCGACGAAGGCCGCCGCGAGCATCAATGCCAGAGGGCCGACGATGCACAGCAGCGAGTTCCAGAACAAGGGGACGCCGGCCCGGGCGAGGGCCGGCAGGCCTACATAGATGCCCAGCCAGCCTATCGCCGAGGGGATCCCAAAGAACAGCGACGATAGCCAAAATGGCATCGGTTTGATCGTGGTCGGTTGGCTCATTCTCTTCATCCCTCTTTGTTATGCATAACCCAGCCTGCGATCCCACCGAATACCAACATGGAGGACAAGAGCTCAAAGAAATGTGACTGGCGCACCAGGGGAGGCATATATGGATTGGGGAACAACCCAATGCCGGAGGATAGCAGCCCCGCAAACGTCGAGGCCACTGCCAGCGAGGCTTCCCACCGTTTAGCCTTCATCATGCGCACGATGAGCATGGCAAGCGCAGTCCATAGCGCGCCGCGCAGCAACTGGAAGGGGAGGATGATTGGATCTGTGCGGAACAGATCCCAAAAGTGAGTGAAAAACGGCTTGATGGCTGTCGTTCCCGAGTAAAACATGCGCGTTTCCGCCCACTGCCAGGCGACGAAATAGCCGAACATAAAGTACACGATCACATAAAACACCGCCAACGCAGCGAAACGCTGGCCCCACTCGGAGAGTTTCACGGCTGCATGCTTCTCTTCCGGCTGTACCGGCTTTCTCATCCTGCCGAGGACCAAAACGGCGAGCGGTGCAAAAACCAGTGCCCGCAGCGCGCCCGCAGCGACGATACCCACAAACTCGGCCATGCCCATCTGAACGGCGCGATTGAAGTAGAGCGTTTCAATCTGCGCCATGAAGGTCTCCACGCCGAATTGGACGAGGATGACCGTACCAATGAGTTTCAGCCCAACCAAGCGCGAGCGCAAGATGGGATAAGACAGCACCAGTGCGTTAATCGTGGAGACAAGAAAAAGCGCCTGCCCCGCCCGACTTGCCTCTTCAGGTGTCATAGTTACGTTAGTTTGCCCGATGACCTCCAAACTCAGAATATAGGCAATTGACATAGCAATGGATGCCAGTGCCAGGCGAATCAGCAATAAGGATGCTTTCTTGATGTGAGACATTTTTCACCTCCAGGTCTTGTATGATCCCAGTTCTGACAAAGGCGGTCTCGCATTTTCATCGAAATCGCTCAACGCTTTCTGGCCACCTCGGGCGACATCTCGCCCTCTAACGCCAACGGCAAGGTGATGACCAGCGTGCACTGGTCGTGGCCTTTGATCAGCGTCTCCATGTGTTCCACCTTGATCGGCTGGCCCAGAATCCCCTCCCATAGCCGCCTGTACCAGCCCGCACCGCACCAGCAGAAGGTCGGGGACAGTCTGGCAGGTATACGTCTCATCGGACGATTCAGGCGTGAGCCGTTCGATCCCTTCCATGACCTGCTGCCGGGCCACCGCGCCCAGGACTTGATCCACTCCCTCGGCCAGCAGGCGATCCCACTCGTGCCGCACCACCTGCACCTCTGTCACGTTGTCTGCGGGGTGTTCCGGGTCCAGGGCCAGGTAGATTTCCCGCACCCCGCCCCCGACTGTCCCGGCGTGAGATTGAGCATACTCCAGGATCTTGAGAGTCGTTTCGCGGATGGTCGCATGCGGCCCAGGATGGCGCGAGGCCCAGGCGCGGCGTGTCTCTCCTCGTATGGATTGGTTCTACGATACAGGCTGCCCAGAATGCCAGGCCTGCGCAATTCCATCAATCTTGCGCCAGAACTCTGCGCGCCCCATGCCGAAAGCGGAGGCGATCTGGCTTTCCAACTCGTCGTGACGATAACGCTGCGTCAACAGGCTCTTGAGCAGCCCCGGTCGTGTCTCCTCGACGTAGCGCGTGAGCCAGTACCCCCGCACGTAGAGAAACACGATCGCGTGCGGGTCCTGCGTGGTGAACCTGGGATACCTGCCAGGGCTGGCTACGCCTGGCGAACGGGCCAGGGCCTCGATGGTCGCTTCTTTCACCGTCGGCCGTCCCAGGAAACGATCTACCGTCACCATCGCCAACCCTTCGTGCAGCCACACCGGCAGTCTGAGGTGCGCGGTAAACGCATGCACCAACTCGTGGCAGGCGATTTGTTGGATTTTAGCCTCATCGTCTGTTTTGACAAATATGCGCTCGCCGATGCTCCTGTCGCTCAACTGGATGAGGCGGGGCGGCTTCACCCCGACCATGCGCCGCCGGCCGTATTGCTGCGCCCAACCGCCGGCCACCTGCCAGAGCCTGCGGGCGCGCCAGCCCCACAGCGGCAAGGTGGCGCCCAGCAGGATGCGCCAATGCCAGGGGGCCGCGTGGAACGTGGGGCGTAGCCACGAGGTCATCACGTAAACGCGCAGGTCTTGGGGTGCAGTAAGCCCCCAGCACTCGTGGATGAGTTGGGCGCTTTTCTCACACGCCTGGCCGATGAGGTGCGCCGCCTCGCGCTCCTGTGGGTCGAAGAACAACGTCAGATCGTCTAGCGTTGTCGCTTCCATATCCGGTCTCCTTTGAGTGTCTCGAACTCACTTCTCAGCAACCCGAAACACAGCGTGCCACTCAGCGTTCCATCGGGGTTCCGCTTGTTCTCCCGGAAATGGGCCTCTTGCACCATTCCGCAACGTTCCGCCACGCGGATGCTGCGCACGTTGGTATCGTCACATTCCAGGCGCACGCGATGGGCCTTCAGATACTCGAAGATGAATTCCAGCGCCGCCCTGACTGCTTCAGTCACGTACCCTCGCCCTTCGTGGTCTACGTCCGCAAAGTAACCGATGGCGAATTCGGGCAGTTCCCAGTTGACAGGGCCAACGTAGATTTGCGCGACGAATTCGTCGGTCCTTTTATCGAATGCGCCCATGAAGAAGCAGTTGCGCGCCACCCAGTCGGCGGCCAGGTCGCGCACCGCAATCTCTGCGTCCTCCTCGGTTTTGATCGTCATCACGACGTTCCCCGATTCGTAGCATGCGAGGTGCTCACGGTTCTTCTGGCTCATCGCATAGTACCACGGGCCGTCGCCCGGCGCGTAGCAGCGCAGGTATAGGCGCTCGGTCTCGATGCGTGTGGGGATATCCAATAGCATTTTGTGCATGGTGTGTTCGTCTCTCGGTAGGACTGTGATTTACGCACGCTTTTCAGGCCACGGTTCAGCCGTGGCGGACGCGGGCATACGAATAGAACGTGGCTGCCAGGTTGATAAAGTACGTGACCAGCGTGATAAAGCCATAAGGCTTTCCAACCGCGAAAGAGTAGCCAATCATGGCAAACTGGCCCAGGTAAAACAGGATCAGGTAGGGGGTGAGTAGGCCGCTGTGCCGAAAGTCCACTTTCAGTGCATGATCCAGGACAAATTCCAGGATCAGGTAGGCGATGGTGACGAGCGGCAAGGCCCACGACCACCATTCCCGCCTGCCGATCACGTTCACCACAACTGCTGCCGCCAGCGGCAGCGCCATCGCCACAACCGCCAGGCCAATGACGTACTCCACGCGGGTCTCGCGGGTCATAGCCCTGGCGCGGGCCATGAGCATCACCACCAGCAGCAGGTTGATGATGTTGGCGATGACGAATACGCCAAGGTCAACAATGCGCAAAACATGACGATCCAACATTGGAGCCTCCTCACATAGTGTAACACAACCGACACACCAGCGCATCGGCCATCCGAGCAATCTTGGGATTGGACGTATGGCCAATTAATCGTCATTCGTCAATCACGTGGAACGCCATTTGTCCCTCGACACAAGAAACAAATCAATAGTTGTGAGGCCGCTATTGCCCTATGCTCGCCTCAGAGCGCCATGGGAGAACCCCAACCCCCAGGTGATGGCGAAGGTGATGATGAAGAAAGCCGCAACTTGATGACGCTTGATCCATTCAATGAGTTTGTTCATATTCGCTCCTTTTTGATCGTCGTCAGGCGATCTGGATGGACAGCATGATGGCGGCGATCATCACAGCGAATGCAAGGAGGAAGAGCGCGGCTTGTAGATACCACGCAAGTTTCCTGACAGAGTCTTCCTCAGTCGCAACGCCCCAGCGGATCACGCCCCGCCGGACCATCCACAGGTGGAATGGATAGGCCACCAGTGTGCCTGCCAGGGCAGCCAGGCTGAGGACGCCCCACAGCGGTGGATAGAACAGGTCGATACCATACGGGCCCGCCCAAGAGTCGAGGAATCTGTTCACCAGCACGACTACCGTGGGGTATACGCCCGTGAGGACCAGACAGGTGGAGGCCATTTCCGCGAGCAGCGGACGGCGAAAAGAGGTCAAGTAGCGGGCATCGGACCGAGAGAGCCACCTTGATGCGGCGAAGATCAACCAGCCCGCGCAGAACGGCAACAGAATCGTCGTTGCGATCTGAAGGACGAGATTGCGGCTGAACACCTGCGGAAGGTAGAACAGCAGACCCAGGACCACGATTCCACCGCTCAGGTTTCCGGAGGCGGCCCAGGCAGCCGAACCAAGGGCGCGCCGTGATGGAGATATCGGCACGGCGGATTCGCTTGCGCCACCAGGCTGGCGGCCAGAAATCCAGTAGGCGACCAGCCCTAGCGGTCCAAGGAACACGGTCGTCAGGGGCCAAAGCAGGCGGGCGCCCCGTGGCGTCCGCCGCGTGCGCCACAGGTCTCGGGCCAGGAATGCCAGGCTGCCTGCCGTCAACAGGAACCAGGCAGTCATCGTGACCTCAACCCAACGTGGGAAGGCGGCCTGGTAGCTGGCAATGCCGATGGTCTCGCTGAGCCACTCCGCCTGATCTCGAAAGGCTTCACGCCCCAAGCCATGGCCGGCCTCGTACCAGCGGACCGTCTTCGGCTCGCTGCCTGCTTGTTGGTAGCGCAGGGCATCAGCGGGAGGCACCATCTCGTCAAGCGTCCCATTCTGAAACAGCAGCGCGGCGGGGGCAGCGCAGCCCACATAGTGGATCGGCTCGATCGGCCACATCCAGGCCAGCCACTGCCGGCGCACTTGCTCTGGCTTTGCCAGCCACCACTCGGTGTCCTCAGGCCCGGTAACGTGCGACACCAGACCACCATCGCCGACCATAAGCACATACGCCTGCAAACGATCCTCCACGCCTGCCAGCAGGCCTCCCATCGCTCCGCCATAGCTGCTCCCCAGATACGCCAGCCGTTGCGGGTCAACCTCAGGCCGGGAGAGGAGGAGATCCACAGCCCGGCGCAGGTCAACGATGAGTTGGATCTGTTCGCGGCGGTCTTGCTCCGTGAGCGTCATGGGCTCGTCCTGCCCGTCTTTCCGGCGGGCAAAGGGAGCGTCGATCGAGATGGCGAGGGCTCCCAGCCTGGCATAGGTCTCTGCCGTTGAGATCATGGCTTGGCGGCTACTCGGCATACCGTGCTGCAAGATCAAACCGGCGAACGGGCCGTCGCCGTCAGGAACGACGAGCGTTGCGGGCACCCGTCCGCCCATCGGGCTGGCGTAGGTCAGGTCGATCACCGTCACCCCTTCGCCCCGGCGACGGTTTTCCTCCTGGATATCAAGCGGCGCCTCCGCATCGTAGGCAAACAGGCCGCGGATCTCCTCGCAGGAGACAGGCGAAGCCGCGTCGATCCCTGCGGGAGGCTGCCAGGTGTCTACGACGTCAGGAGGGGCACTGGCGTCTGACGAACAGGCCGTCAGCATCAGGGCAAGTATGGTTACGCACACAATGAGACTCATAACACGTAGCTTCATCGGGAACCTCCTTTTTCGTCCTACATCTTCAATCGCTGTATTTCCTGATCCAGGCGATGATCTGTGCCACCAGGTCCTCCGTAAAGTAGTCTCCGTGGCCGCCCTCGGGAAACTCAATGTAGACTACATTCGCACCCATGGCTTGGAGTTTTTCGACAGCTTTTCTAGTATTGCCTATCGGGACAGCCAGGTCCTTTGCGCCATGAACGATGAAGATGTTTTGATCCCGAAGCCTGTCGGCCGTGCCAGGATCCAGACGGCCAGACAAGATGATCAACCCGCGGAAATAATCCGGCCTGAGGATGCCAAGTCGCCAGGTCCCAGTTCCACCCATCGAGAACCCTGCCAGGAAAACCCGGTCTCTGCGTACGTTCGGGAAAAGGCTGATAAAGTGTTCGATGCATTCGAACACATCCTCGCCAGAGTCGCCTTCATACTCGCTCGAGAGTCCTCTGGCTTTGGGGGCAATGATCGGGTACTCCAGAGTACCGAAGACACTCACCAGTCCGCTCATTAATTGTCTTTCGTCCGTTCCACTTCCGTGCAGAAAGACGATGAGCGGGTATTGTGTGCCTGGATTAAAGGACTCTGGCAGAAAGACCGAATAGGGCTGCAGGGTATCGTCAATTTTCGACCGGTGAGCGTATCTTTTGATCGTATTACCATCGAAGACAGCGGGCTCTCCCTTTTCCAGCCTGGCAATCAGGGAGACGATATCGCCCTGCCAATCGCCCAAGGCCGAGATATCCTCATAATTCGGCTTTTTATAAAACTCATCCAACCATTCAAAGCGGATCTCCAGGTTCGACAGGGAAGCCTCGAGGGCCTCTTGGGCCTTGTACGCAGCAACGCTCTTCCGATATTCCTCAAGCACCCCCTGGTTCAGGACGAAGATGTCGTCTGTGGTTTCGGAGGCCGGATTCCCGTTCTGGTTCATGAAGGTCACTCGCAGGGTGTAGTTCCCAGAGGGAAGAGCGCCGATTGTCAGGGGCAGAGTCCCTGCGTTGAGCCCGGGCTGGAGGTCCAGGGTGGTTTCCTCCTGCTGCTTTTCTGTACTTTCGCTGAGCACGGCCGCCCGGATGGTCATTTCTTCCTGGCTCTTGTCCGAGTTGACCGCATAGCGCAGCTCGATCGTCTCGCCGTCGAGGAAAAAGTTCTTCCGCAGGGTGGTGTGAACACTTGCCTCCTGCGCCAATTCCGGGACAGCGGTCTGGAAGAGGAAGAAGTGGCCTGCCCGCACACTGGAAGCCTCCGTGTCAAAGTTCTGGTCAGGGTAGACCATGACGCTGCTCACTCCCCCGCTGCTATCCCTATCGGTGTAGATGAGGTTGAGAGCCGCCTTCTCATAGGTGAAGGGGGTGAAGGGTTTGAGGAGCGTGAAGGGGATGGCGACTTCATAGTCCATTCCGTCGCTGTGTTGCTGGAACTTGAATTCGACATCCTGAACAGGAAGGAGCAAATACTCGCCGTCCCTGAACAACAGGGCCTGGCTCTGTTGGTCAAACGCGTACTGGTAGACGTAGCGCGACCTCTCCTTTCCCTCATCGGTAACGAGGGTGAAGAGAAAGCCATCGCCGTATCTCCAGGAGCGGTCTACCTTTTGGATGTCATCGTCCAGGGCTCGCACGGCCAGGTAGAACTTGTCCGTGTCGAAAGCGAAGGAGACTTTGACATCCAGGTCAGGAGAGGGAGCGAGTGGCAAATCCAACCTGGAAGTGCAAACAGCGAGCCATTCTCTGGCAGCCCATTCCGCCAGGTCGCCATCAATTGTGATCTCACCTGGTTTGACTTGTGAAATCGTTGGTTCTTGATCCAAAACGGAGCAGGGCTGCGGAGTCGGTGCGGGCGGCTGGGACGTTGAGGATGGTGATGAGCAGGCCGCCAGCAGCAGGGCGACGCAGATCGCGGCCAGCAGGATGGCTGACATCCTGATTGCGAAACGCTTGAAATTGGAAATGGGTTGCGTGTTCATAATGTCAAAACTCCTCGCGGCTTATGCGCCAGATGGCGACACCGGTGAACAGCACGCACCACAGCGCGGTGGCGATGATCGGAACCACCGTCGGCAGCGGTTGGCCGTTCGCCAGGTATCCGGCCAGCGGCCGGTTGTAGTTGAAATCAATCAGCAGTCTCCACGGCAGGACGTCATACAGCCAGGGCACATACTTTTGGATCGGCTCTGAGATGAACGGCATCGGCCCCGACCACGCCAGCACCAACGCGATCCCCAACACCGGCCCCCGGCCGTTGAAGAACGTGGCAAGCATCAGCGCCAGCGTCAGGTAGAAGAGCAAGTTGAGGTAATCCAGCCCCATGATCCCGGCGATGCGCAGCGCTGAAAGCTGGCCCCCTGTAGGGGACGCGAGCTGGAAGTAGGCCACCGCGCCCGGGAGCACGATCCACGCAACCAACAGGCCCAGCCCATGCGCGATGGTCTTTGCCAGGACGTAGGCCGGCCGGCGGAGCGGCTTGGAGAGCACCCACGCTGCCGTCCCCGAGTGTCTCTCTCCCAGGATCGAATCCTGAGCCAGGCTGATGGCGGCAACAGGTACACCGAGCGCGGCAATCACCAGGAAGTTCAGGCCAGCGTTGTCAACGCGCTGACCACCCTTCAGATTCAGCGCCAGCGAGCCGTTCAGCAAGAGCAGGGCGATCAGGCACTGGACCCACCACCGGCGCGTCCGCCAGAAGGCACCCATTTCCTTGTCCAGCATATTGGCCAGGCCCATGCGCCAGCCTCGCGAGCGGCTTGGGACCAGTAAGGTTGCATTAGCGCTCATGGTTGTTCTCCTTCACGATGCTCAGAAAGACGTCCTCAAGGTTCTGGACTTTGCATCCAAACTCGCAGACTGTGACGCCCCCGCCCGCCAGTGCCAGCGGTACCAGTTCCGCTTCCGCCACCTCCGGATCGCTGACCCTGATCTGCCAGCACACCCGGCCGTTCCTCGACATCTCCTCCATGCCGGTCACCCACGGCTGGCTGCGCAGGCGGGCTTCCACCGACGCACTGTCGCCCTTGATCGTCAGGGTGAACACGGCCGCCTGGCCCCGCGCCAGCAACTCCTCGATCGGACCCTGCGCCACCAGCGCACCCTTGTTCAGGATGACCACCGTGTCGCTGACGCGCTGCACGTCGTCCAGGATGTGCGTCGAGTAGAAGATCGTGGTGTGCTTGCGCAACCTGGACAACACTTCCAGCACGTCCCGCCGCCCGATCGGGTCCAGCGAGGCCGCCGGCTCGTCCAGGATCAGCAGGTCGGGGTAGTTCACCTGGGCCTGGGCGATGCCCAGGCGCTGCCGCTCACCACCCGAGAAGCCCTTGATCGGGCGGTCGGCCTTGTCGGCCAGCCCCACCAGCGCCAGCGTCTCCGCCACCCGGCTCTCGATCTCTGCCTTTGGCCCCTCGTAGAAGAAGCGGGCGGTGAAGCGCAACGTCTCCCGCGCCGTCATGTACTCGTAGAAGCGCGGATCCTGAGACAGGTAGCCGACTCGGTGCCGGATCTCGTCGTTCTCCTGCTCGATGTCCCTGCCGAACACCCGGCCACTGCCGCCGGTCGGCCGCGCCAGACCCAGCAGCAGCTTGATGGTGGTAGTCTTCCCCGCCCCGTTGGGCCCCAGGAATCCGCAGATCGAGTTCTGCTGCACGTACAGGTCCAACGGTTTGAGGGCCTGAACGCCCTTGTAGGTCTTGGACAGGCCGTGCGTCTCGATCACGAAGGGTGTAGATGAAGCCATCTGGGAACCTCCTTATACGTAATCCGTAATCCCGTGTACTCACGGGCGTAATCCCGTGTACTCACGGGCGTAATCCCGTGTACTCACGGGCGTAATCCCGTGTACTCACGGGCGTAATCCCGTGTACTCACGGGCGTAATC
>Ga0172366_10004069_pt1 | contig 11521 bp, 5 predicted proteins | sample LakKivSesite69cm_FD_114533 | JGI IMG/M metagenome (GOLD analysis project Ga0172366, IMG submission 114533) | Sediment microbial communities from Lake Kivu, Rwanda - Sediment site 69cm | ecosystem: Environmental > Aquatic > Freshwater > Lake > Sediment | place: Rwanda: Western Province, Lake Kivu...
ACAAAAGCCCGACCGATTTTATAAGCGATATTTTCGTTTAATTCCGAAGGATATATTCCTCGGATGTCATAGGACTTGAAAATGGATGAGTTGACCATAAAACTTATTATATTGCGTTTAATATAGCTTTATTATACTATGTTTTATTAAAGAAAAAAGAGATTTGACCTGACAAGCTTTATCTGTTAAAATGGCTTTACCAAAGTAAAATCCCAAAAACAATGAGATCATACGAGATGACATATTTAGTTGCTTCTGATATTTCCGAAGAGGAATTAAAGTCTTTTTCAGAAAAAATAAACGGGTTTATACCCCAAGAAGCAGGCATTTTAGAACAGGAAGAAAGGCCAGCCAAACAAAGGCTCGGTTATCCCATAAAAGGCAAAAACGAAGCTTTTGTGGTCACTGTAGATTTTAAATTGGCTCCGGAGAATCTGGAAAAACTGGAAAAGAAGATGCAGACAGAAGGCAAGGTTCTTCGCTATATGATTTCGGCAAAACAACCGATGGAAAAAACTCTGGCAAGAAAGCCGAGGAGGATTCCCAAATCAGTGCTGATGAAAGCGAAAGATGGCCTAAAAAAAGAAACTCCCAGAACCGACAAAAAGTCGGGTCTTCAAAAAGTGGAGTTGAAAGAAATAGATAAAAAAATAGAAGAAATTTTAAACGAATAAAAAATAAAAGTATGAATCTAAACAAGGTATTTCTTATCGGCCGCTTGACTCAAAATCCCGAAGTGAAAACTACTCAAGGGGGCCAAACCTTTTGCAGTTTCGGCTTGGCGACAAACCGCATTTGGGTTGATAAAAACACCAATCAAAAACAGGCCAAAGTAGAATATCACAATATCGTTTTATGGCGGAGACTGGCTGAAATCGCATCGCAATATTTAAACAAAGGCAGTTTGGTCTTAGTTGAAGGGCGGATTCAAACGCGGACCTGGCAGGACGCCTCCGGAAGCAAAAGATACGAAACCGAAATCATCGCCGACAACATTCAATTAGGTCCAAAAACAGCAAGAGAGCCATTGCCCTTCCGTCCTCAAGACGAGGAACCGCCCAAGGATAATCAGCAACGAGATATCAACGCCGAAGAAATTCCGGTTATTGAAGAAAGAAAAGAAGAGGAGATCGACGTAAAAGATATACCATTTTAAACAATCTTTAATTATGCAATTATTATGAATTGCTATTTTTGCCAGAAAAATGTTGAAGATATAGATTTTAAAGACACAAATACGCTCCGCCGGTTTATTTCCGGGCTTGGCAAAATCCGGGCCAGGAAAAGAACTGGAGTATGCGCAAAGCACCAAAGAAGAGTGGCTACAGCAATAAAAAGAGCCAGGCATTTGGGTTTGCTTTCGTCCACGACTAAATAGTAGCGATAAAAAAAACGTCCCGCCGCGGCGGGACGTTTTTTTTATTTGCGATTTTAAGCGGTTTCAACTATAGTTTTCTTGATTTTTTCTATGATTTCCGGATTATCTTGCAAAAATTTTTTAGCTCCTTCCAACCCTTGCCCCAATTTTGTATTTTCATACTGAAGCCAGCTTCCCGATTTTTTTACCGTTCCAAGCTTAAGGCCGGTATTAAGAATGTCAGCCGCGTATGAAATTCCTTCGTTGTAATAAATATCAAATTCAGTGATTTTAAAAGGAGCTGCCACTTTGTTTTTGACTATATTCGCTTTTATGCGGCTCCCCACGATTTCGTCGCCGTGTTTTATTTGGGCGATTCTCCGCAAGTTAATTCTGACTGAAGCGTAAAATTTCAGCGCCAAACCTCCGGGCGTGGTTTCCGGATTGCCGAACATAATTCCAATTTTCATTCTTGTCTGATTTAAAAAGATAACGATGGTTTTGGTCTTGGCTATTATTCCCGAAAGTTTTCTCAAGGCCGAAGACATCAATCTTGCCTGAAGCCCGATCTGAAACTCTCCCATTTCCCCGGCGATTTCCGCTTTAGGGGCCAAAGCAGCCACCGAATCAACCACAATAACATCAACTTCCCCGGACCGGACAAGGGTTTCAACGATTTGGAGAGCCTGCTCGCCAGAATCCGGCTGAGAAATTAAAAGTTCGTCAACATCAACGCCAATTCTGTGCGCGTAATCCGGGTCCAAAGCGTGTTCCACGTCAATAAAAGCGCCTACCCCTCCCAGCTTTTGAGCCTCTCTTAAAATATGCAAAGCCAAAGTGGTTTTGCCGGTTGATTCCGGCCCGAATATCTCAATAACGCGGCCGCGCGGAATTCCGTGAACGCCCAGAGCCAAGTCAAGCGAAATTGATCCTGTAGGCACCACATCAACTTGAGCGGGCTTGGCTTCTCTAAGTTTCATTATCGCCCCCTCTCCAAATCTCTGCCTGATTTCGTCAACCGCTTCCTGCAAATCGCTTTGCTCATTTTTTTTCTCTTTTTGAGTTTTTGCCATGGCGTTTAAAAATTAAATCATTAAAAATTATTTAAAAATTAAAAATTATAAAATTAAAAATTCTCTTATATTTTCTCCCATTTCTCCTCTTCCGCATCCGCATTTTCCACGGGTATGCTCTGGCTGCTTTCTTGAACGCTATAAACTTCCCTTGGTTTAGCTCCTTCGGCAGGACCCACAACGCCGCTCTCTTCCAGCATATCAATCAGCCGAGCCGCTCTTGCGTATCCTATCCTTAAACGTCGTTGCAGTAAAGAAGCCGAAGCTTTTTTTGCTTCAACGACAAGCCTTTTCGCCTCGGCAAACAAAGGATCTTCCTCCCCGCTGGAAAAACCCGAGGAAAACGATACTCCTGCTTCTTCGCCGCCGTTTTCCAGCGCCTGCACCAATCCGCTGTCCATTTCAGCGCTCCAAGCCGCTTCCTTTTCTTTTTGAGAAGTTATGTAATTGATAATTTTTCTAACCTCTTTGTCTGAAACATAAGCGCCTTGAATTCTTTTCGGCTTTGTGACATCGCCGGAAATATAAAGCAAATCTCCGGCCCCCAAAAGTTTTTCCGCGCCCGATGTGTCTAAAATAGTTCTAGAATCAACTTGAGACGCAACCTGAAAAGTGACACGGCTTATTATGTTCGCCTTAATCAATCCGGTAATGACCTCCACCGAAGGCCTTTGGGTGGCGACAACCAAGTGTATTCCGACCGCTCTTGCCATTTGAGCCAGACGGACGATCGCCGCTTCTATTTCGCGACCCCTTGCCGCCATCAAATCGGCAAGTTCATCAATCACCACGATAATAAAAGGCAAGGGCTCGGTGTTATTCTTCAGCGCCTGCTCGTTAAAACTTTTAATGTCTCTCGCTTTTGTCCCGGCCAGAACATCAAATCTTCTTTCCATTTCTCCCGTCAGCCATCTTAAAGCGTTTAAGGTTTGGGTCGCATTGTAAATCACCGGGCACAAAAGATGGGGGAGATTGTTGTAAACCGGAAATTCAACTCTTTTCGGGTCAACCAAAATAAATCTCAAAAACTCCGGGCCGGAACTTCTCGGATAATTATTGGGCTGATAAAGAAGGCTCAAAATTAAACTATTCAAAAATATTGTATTATGATTAACAAAGCCATTTCCAACAAAAGAATCTGAGCCCGGCACATAAAAATCATAACCAACCCCGGAAGTTCTTTCAATTTTTTTAATTTTATCCCAATAAAAATTTCTTTTCCAAATTTTCTCTAATTCTTGATATTCTGGTTCTTGAGAAATTGGCTGATAAAAATCTAAAATTTTTTCTATGGCTTGATAACCAGGCACTCGGAACCCTGAGTTATAAGTCCTTAAAGAACTAAAGGCGTATTTAGGGACTAAAATCCCTCCTTGATATTTCCATCCTTGATTGGTTAAACAAGCAAAACGATTAAGATATTTCTGACCCATTCTTCTAAGCAAGGAGGCGATATGGGGAATTAAGTCAACATTAGGGTTCGGAGATAACTTAAGAAATTGTCTTACTTTATTATATTTTTCTTTTCTTATAAAACCAATTTCACGAATAAATTTGCGTGCCTCTTGGCCGAAAATAGAAATCCGATAATAGTCATTATGTTCATAATTTTTTACTTTTTTGATCGCCAGCGAAGAAACTATACCAAAATTTAAAAGCATAATATGAATCTGATGGGCCAGCTTCTTGCTACTAATACAGAATTCTATGGAATTTTTTCCTACATAGCCATCGTTATCAAAAAGTGCTCTTAAATAAACAGTAACTATTTCCTTAGGCGCTTCTCTAATCGCCCTTGGCATTTCTTTTTGGGGCGATCTCCAAGAACCTATTCCAAGGTACGCCAAAAATTCTTTAAGGTGTTTACTATTTACTTCTATGTCTTTAGCTTTATTATTTGGATTTGAACCTGATTTTTTTTCAATGAAACGAATAATCCCAAAAAGCTCTTTAAGAGATTCTTTATAAAGCCGAATTAAACAAGAATTAGCTTGAGTATAAACTATCCTATGGAGTCCCTTTCTCTCTACTGATAAACCACCATCGGCAGTTAACAGCCCCAAAAATTGAGCCAACTGAGGAGTTAATTTAAAAGGAAAAGAAATCTTTCTGTGGTAACTCTTAATCTTACTTGGTTTAAAATCAGAAAGATTGATTTTATTGCCAAATAAACCGGGGCCACGGCTAATAGCTACATAATCACCTTTTTTGATTAAAGAAGCTGGCTTCCAACCTTGCGAGCCATCTTCATTTATAATCCATAAAGGATGTTCAGCCGTTGCTTTAACTTGATATCCACGACTTGTTGATAATTTATAAAATTCACAAATTCCATTGTTATAGTTTTTGCTTGTAGTTTCAATTCCATCCCTTGTGACAAGTTTAAGTTTAAAATCTGTCTCGCTATTTAAGGGAAGAGGACAAAGCTCTTCAAAAGTCAACATCCCCCTCTCAGTAAACATTAAAGTATCGGCAGCACAAGTTTTTCCCGAGCCCGTGCTGCCAGCCACCAGCATATGGGGCATCTTGGTCAGGTCGGTAAAAAAAGCGGCACCGGAAACATCCCGGCCCAAAGCAATCAGCAAGTTGGCTGAAGATTTTTGAAAATCTTGGTTTTCAATCAGATTTCTCAACCTTACTTGAGCTCTAACCTTGTTCGGCATTTCAATGCCCACCAAAGCTCTGCCCGGAATCGGCGCTTCAATCCTGATAGGGTGGCTGGCCAACGCCAACGCCAAGTCATTGGAAAGGGAAGTAATCTTGGAAAGCTTAACTCCTTCCGCCGGTTTCAGAGTATATTGGGTAACGGTAGGGCCGATGTTAACTTCGGACATTGCCACTTCTATCCCGAAATTCTGGAAAGTTTTCTTGATAATCGCCGAATTTATCCTGGTGTCGCCGCTGGTCGGAACGCCATGCTCTTTTTCCAGCAAATCAAGAGGAGGAGGCTGGTAAGCTGAAAGTTTGGCTCCGATTGCCGGCCTTTGTTCCATTTTTGCCGGAGCCGGCTGTTTCTCGTTTTGCTTATTTTCCGGCTGGGAAAACGGAGGCACTTCTTTGACTTCAAATTTGGGAGCAAAAAATTTTCTTATTATTGAAGGTTTTTTCTCCTTCTCTTCCCCGCCGCCCGCGGCTGGCAGAGTTTCTTCTTCCGCGCCTGATTTTTTTATAAACTGCCAGAATATCAGGAAGCCGATAATTATCGGAGCCGAAAATATAATTAAGGTTGCCCAAAATCCAAAATATTTCAGAAAAGGCCAGCTTATAAAATAGCCCGCCAGCCCCCCTCTTTTAAGCAAAGGTTCAAAAGCTCCCAGGATGCCGGTAATGCCAGAAATAACGAGAAGCACCGCGAGCATCACGGGCCACAATATTTTTTTCTGGGAAGAAACCGCGATGAAATTATGTTTTGATTTCAGAAGGACTACACCTCCGAAAAGCAAAATAAACGGAATCGGAAAAACAGTATCACCGACCAGAAGTTTGGCTTTTTCCAGAAAAAACTGGCCGGCCATTCCGGCTTTGGCAAAAAAACTTAATCCAATCAGAAGCGCGAACAGAATCATCAAAACTCCCCAAATCCATTGTTTGGTTTCTTCCGGAAGAGCAAAACGGTTTTCTTTATTCTTTCTGTAATAACTTTTTTGTTTCTTTCTCCTAAACACAAATTTTCAGCTAATTATGGAAAAATTAACTCAAAGCGCAAAACTCAAAGCGCAAAACCACAGCTTAAAACTCAAAACTTTTGACTTTTGCGTTGTGGTTTTGACTTTTGAACTTTGAGTTTTGAGTTAACGATATCTATTGAAAATTATTTCTTAAGCCCTGTCCCCGCTGGTATTAGTTTACCAATAATTACGTTTTCTTTCAATCCGCGAAGCTTATCTTCTTTGCCTTCCAATGATGCTTTTATAAGCACCCGAGAGGTTTCCTGGAAGGAAGCGGACGACAAGAAAGAGTCGGTGGTTAACGCCACGCGCGATATGCCGAGCAAAACAGAAACTGCTTTCGCCGGCTCTTTTTTTTCTTTTTTGAGTTTGATATTTTCTTCAAGCAGCTTGGTTCTCTCAACAATTTGACCGTCGGTAAATATGCTGTCTCCCGGTTTTTTTATTTTAACGCGGGAAAACATCTGTCTGGCTATAACTTCAATATGCTTATCATGAATTACAGCGCCCTGCGACACATAGATTTTTTGAATCTCCCTTAAAATATATTTTTCCGTTTCGTCTTTGCCGCGCAATTTGAATAATTCCTTAAGATCCAAATTACCTTCGCAAAGTTGCTGGCCTTTTTCAACGTCCTGTCCTTTCTGGACAAAAATCGCAGTTTTAGCGGGTATCTTATATTCCAAAATATCTTCTTTTCCTTTTGCGGATTTTGATTTTCCCTTCGGCTTCTCGGCTGAACTGTCCGGAGCCGCTTTAATTTTAATAACTCCTTCGGGAGTGACATCCAAAACTTTCCCCGCAGTCAGGGAAACTTCCGCTTTTCCGCCGGGCGTCCTTACTTCAAAAACTTCCTGAACTCTCGGCAAACCAAAGGTAATATCTCCTCCTCCGGCAACGCCGCCGGTGTGAAAAGTCCTCATTGTAAGCTGGGTTCCGGGCTCGCCTATTGCTTGGGCTGCCACAATGCCCACTGCCTGGCCTATGTCAACAACTCTGTTTCGGCCGAGATCCCAGCCGTAGCATTTTCGGCACATTCCTCTGACCGATTTGCAGGTAATTGGAGATCGGGCTTTAATTTTAGGAATGTCCGAATCGGCGATTTCCCTGGCTTTATTCCAGTCAATTATTTCGCCCTTTTTAACGACAACCTTATTTTTTACCTTTATTTCTTCCAAACTGGCGCGCCCCACAATCTTATAAGCGAAATTTTGGCCGATGTCGTCCGCTTCTTTTCTTGTGATTTCAAAACCGGTTTGGGTGCCGCAGTCCTCCTCGGAAATTACCATTTCATGGGCGACATCAACTAAGCGCCTGGTTAAATAACCGGCCGTTGAGGTTCTCAAAGCGGTATCGGCCGTTCCCTTTCTCGCTCCATGAGTGGAGATAAAGTATTCAAGCACGTTAAAACCTTCCTTAAAAGAACTTTTCACCGGCAGCTCTATAATTTGGCCGGCGGGATTAATAACCAACCCTTTCATCCCGGCCATCTGAACCGGCTGAGACCACGAGCCTCTTGCGCCGGCGTCAATAATAGTGAATATCGGGCCGAACTCCGGCAATGTTTTGGGAACCAATTTTTCAATCTGGGATTTTGCTTTTGTCCAAACCTCAATAACTCTGTCGCTTTTTTCTTCCTTGGACAGCAGTCCTTTTTTGAAGTGGCTTTCAATCATTTCAACTTCCTTTTCCGCGCCTTCGATGATTTTTCCTTTTTCTTTGGGAACAATCAAATCGTCCATTCCCCAAGTCACTCCGGAAAGGGTCGCGTTTTCAAACCCAAGGTTTTTTATCTTGTCAAAAGTATCCTCAACTGTTTGCTGGTCATAGTTCTGAATAATATCGCCGACGATTCTCTCAATTTTTTTGGAGCTCATCAAGTCGTTGACAAAATCGTGGCCTTCGGGCAGCGCCTCGTTGAATAAAACTCTGCCCAGCGAAGTTTCCAAAAGTTCCGCGGACTCCTGGGTTCTCTTTTTATCCGCCGAAGAAATTTTCTTCGGATTTAGTATTTTTATTTTGGCGTTCAATGCCAGCCTTCCGTATTCGTAAGCTAAAATCGCCTCGTTGGCGTCAAAGAAAACCGACCCTTCGCCTTTCGCTCCTTGTTTTATTTTAGTCAGCCAATAACAGCCCAAAATTATATCCTGCGAAGGAATAACAATAGGGACTCCCATTGCCGGCTTAAGCAAATTATGGATGGAAAGCATTATTTCCTGCGCTTCTTTTTGGGCCTCGTCGCTCAAGGGAAGATGAACTGCCATCTGGTCTCCGTCAAAGTCGGCGTTAAACGCCTTGCAGACCAACGGATGAATTCTGATTGATTCTCCCTCAATCAAAAGCGGCTGAAATGCCTGAATGCCCAGTCTGTGCAAAGTCGGAGCGCGGTTGAGCAAAACTTTTTTGTCCTTGACAACTTCTTCCAGAATCGCCCAAACCTCGTCAGTTTCCTGTTCAATCAATCTTGAGGCTCCTCTGACATTATAAGCGAGCTCTTTATCCAAAATTCTTTTAATAACAAAGGGTTTAAATAATTCCAAAGCCATCTTCTTGGGAAGGCCGCATTGGTGAAGCTTTAGCTCCGGGCCCACGACAATCACCGATCTCCCCGAATAGTCAACTCTCTTGCCCAAAAGATTTTGGCGGAAACGCCCCTGCTTTCCCTTTAATATGTCGGCCAAAGATTTTAATAATCTCCTGCCGCCCGTTGTGGCGGTGGTTAAAACACCTTTTCTCATACTGTTGTCAATTAAAGCGTCAACCGCTTCCTGCAACATTCTTTTCTCGTTCCTGACGATAACTTCGGGAGCGTTAATTTCCAAAAGATATTTCAGCCGGTTATTTCTGTTTATGACTCTCCTGTAAAGATCGTTTAAATCAGAGGAGGCGTAGCGGCCGCCGTCCAACTGAACCATCGGCCTCAAGTCCGGCGGCAAAACAGGAAGAACGGTTAAAAACATCCATTCCGGCCTGATGCTGGCCTTCTGCATTCCCTCAAAAAGCCGCAATCTTCTCAGAATCTTTTTTCTGTTTATGGAAACCGCCGTTTCCGCCGCTTTTTTTATTTTTGCGATTTCGTCTTTAAGATTGATTTTGGCGAAAATTTTGGTCAGAGTTTCGGCTCCGGTTCCGGCCTCAAAAATCGTTCCGTATTTCAAAGAAAAATCGTAGTACTCAACTTCGGAGAGAACCGCCAAAAGCTTAATGCTTTGAACCTCTTCTTTCGCTTTGTCTCTGTTCTCTTTCAACGCCTCTTGTTCGGTTTTCGCTTTTTCTTTAAGGCTTTTTAATTTAGTTTTGTACTCTTTTTCAATTTCTTCCAAAACTTTCTTTTTCGCTTCCTCGTTGACCGAAGTTACAATATACGCGGCAAAATAAATCACTTTTTCCAGTTGCTGCATTGGAATATCAATCACCATTCCCATCCGCGAAGGCACCCCCCTCAAAAACCAGATATGCGAAACCGGCGAAGTCAGTTTTATATGGCCCATCCTCTCTCTTCTCACCGATGACTTGGTGACCTCAACTCCGCATCTGTCGCAAACCACTCCTTTGTAACGAATCCTTTTGTACTTGCCGCAGTAGCATTCGTAATCTTTTTCGGGCCCGAAAATTTTCTCGCAAAAAAGCCCGTCTTTTTCCGCCCTTTGAGTGCGGTAATTGATGGTTTCCGGTTTTGTGACCTCGCCATGACTCCAGTTCAGGATATCTTCCGGCGAAGCGATTTTTATTCTTATTGCTTCTAAGTCTCCAACGCGCATAATATTTAAAATTTAATCTTTGTTTTTTTCTTCTTTTTGCCTCAACTTTTCTTTTACCTCCACACTCAAGCCCAGCGATTTCAACTCGGCAATCAGCAAATTGAAGGAAGCGGGAATGTTTGGATTCCTGATGGGTTCCCCTTTCAGAATTGATTCGTAAGTTGCCGCTCTGCCCGGGACATCGTCGGATTTAATGGTAAGCATTTCCTGCAAAGTGTGAGCGGAACCATATCCCTCCAGAGCCCAAACTTCCATTTCTCCGAATCTTTGTCCTCCGAACTGCGCTTTTCCTCCCAACGGCTGCTGGGTGATTAAAGAATACGGCCCGATTGACCTCATATGGATTTTGTCTTCAACCATATGTATAAGCTTCATCATATATATGTAGCCCACGGTAATCTTTTCGGAAAAGGCGATCCCGGTTCTGCCGTCGTATAAAAGCACTTTACCGTCCGGCGAAAAACCGGCGTTCTGCAATTCTTCTTTTATGTCCGCCTCAACAGCTCCGGCCATAGAAGGAGTTTCGGCGATATATCCCAGTTTCTGGGCGGCCAGCCCCAAATGGGTTTCCAGAATCTGGCCGATATTCATTCTGGAAGCGACACTCAAAGGATTTAAAATAATATCCACCGGCGTTCCGTCATTCAAAAACGGCATTTCTTCTTCGGGCACGACTTTGGAAATTACGCCTTTGTTTCCGTGACGGCCGGCCAATTTGTCGCCCGCCTGAATTTTTCTCATCACCGCTATTTCTACTTCAATTCTTTTTATAATGCCGGGCTCCAATTTATATCCCGCGTCCCTGGAGAAAATTTTCACGCCGACAACTCTTCCTCTTTTGCCGTGCTCCATCAAAAGAGAAGTGTCTTTCACGTCCCTGGCTTTTTCGCCGAAAATAGCCCTTAACAATCTTTCTTCCGCAGTCAAACCGGTTTCGCCTTTTGGCGAAATCTTCCCGACCAGAATGTCGTTCGGGCCCACTTCCGCCCCGACCCTGATAACGCCTTCTTCGTCAAGGTCTTTGAGTTTTTCTTCGGAAACATTCGGAATATCGCAGGTGGTAACTTCAGGCCCAAGTTTTGTTTCTCTCACGTCGCAGACAAAATTTTCAATATGAATTGAAGCGTAATAATCGTTCTTCACCAGTCTCTCGGAAATAATTATGGCGTCTTCGTAATTGAATCCGCGCCAGGAAATAAAAGCGACCAAAACGTTTTGCCCCAGCGCCAGTTTGCCTTGGGAAATCGCGCCGCCGTCCGCCAAAACATCGCCTTTTTTAATTTTTTCTCCTTTCTCAACTATCGGCCGCTGATGGAAACAGGTATATTGGTTGGTCCTTATAAAAATTCTTAAATCGTATTTTTTAGAATCGCCTTTCTGATTTTTGACAGTGACGTGGTCCGCGTCAACTTCAGTGACAACACCGTCTTCCTCCGCGACTATGCATTGGCCGGAATCTTTCGCCACCCTGCCTTCCATTCCCGTAGACACAAAAGGCACCTCCGGTTTGACCAAAGGCACCGCCTGCCTCTGCATGTTGGAACCCATCAAAGCGCGGTTCGCGTCGTCGTTCTGCAAAAAAGGAATAAGAGAGGTGCCGATAGAAAAGCACTGCTCGGTGGAAACATCAATAAAATCTATTTTGTCCGTGTCTGTTTCTCC
>Ga0172366_10004071_pt1 | contig 11520 bp, 10 predicted proteins | sample LakKivSesite69cm_FD_114533 | JGI IMG/M metagenome (GOLD analysis project Ga0172366, IMG submission 114533) | Sediment microbial communities from Lake Kivu, Rwanda - Sediment site 69cm | ecosystem: Environmental > Aquatic > Freshwater > Lake > Sediment | place: Rwanda: Western Province, Lake...
CGTTCTGGGCGATATTCCTACCTCCCTTCTTCATAGTGACCCTCCTTGCACCGTTCTACAGACGTATGCGGAGGGATCCTTGGCTGCAGGGCTTCCTGAAGGGCGTGAAGGTTGGGGCAGCGGCAACCATACTTGGCGCCGTCGTATCGATGGCCCCGGCGACCTTCACTGACCTGCTGACCGTCGCAATCGCCGCAGCCAGCTTTGTGGCCACGCTGAAGCTGAAGGTGAACCTGTCGCTGCTCGTCATTGGTGCAGGCGCATTGGGAGTGATGACGAGACTTCTGTGACTCCCACCTCAGCCGGGAGCCATTCCGGGCGGCAAGGCCCGCCGAACTTCGCAATCTCACGACAACGAGAGACGGGTGCCCCAAGAACGCCGCTGGGATCTCTATGGACCGAAGGCCGCTTGCCCATGTTCACTCATCTGGGAACTGCGAAATGTCCGGTGAGGCAGGCCCGGCATCTTCCGGACAATGCCGGACTCACTTCGAACGGTGAGCTCGGCAAGTACTGCGAGGGTGGTCGTAGAAGGGAAAGCGGCTGGGAGAGGCTGATCCGCAAGTACCTCACCAACCGACACATCAGGCATGGGCACCAGCCCTTCAAGGTGCCCTTCGCATTGGACGAAAGGAAAACCCTCACCTACAAGCCCGATATCACAGCAGGCAATGTCATCATCGAACCCACGCGATGATCGACAGCACGTTCATACAGAAGATGATGGCTTTCCGCAAGGCCTATCCACACGAAAAGACCATGCTGACCCTGCGCAACGATGACATCCCTCGCGTTCCCGACCAATTGTACGAGGACATCCTTCCGATAGAACAGCACGATCCCCTTGGACAGGGACTGCGCAGGATCGGAAGCCGCAGCAACTCCAGCGGTCGCGAAAGGGCACTGGCAGGGAGTGCCATGCCGAAGGAACCAAAGCCAATCCGAGGCACCGTCGGTCCAGAAGACAAAGGCAAGGAGGAACCGAAGAGGTCCAAGACGCCTGACGCAGAGAACGCAAGACAGACCATTCGCACAGTGATCCTGGACAGGAAAGGGCAGACGATACGCCGCGCGGAACTGATCGATGCCGGTCTCGACAAGAAACTCGTGGGCAAAGTGCTACAGGATCTCGTCAAGGAGGGATTGGTGACCTCCTTGGGGTTGGGACAAGTACAAGGCACATTCACCCGGTTGAGAGGGGACGCGAGTTCAGGATGGCAGAAGGCGTCTGTCGGAACCCCATGGCCTGCCTCAAGAGGCGAGGAGGCAAAGGGGCTCAGCATGAGGAACTGACGCTCCTTGGAAGGGGGCCAGGCCCAACCCCGCCTCGTCCTCGTCGGAAATCTTTTTAAGGATTTGCCCGGCCTTTTTAAACCAGGGCCATGAAGAATCCTCCCAAGATCGAGGTCCAGAACATAGTGGCGTCCGTGGACCTCAAGACGGACCTGGACCTGGTGGAACTTGCGTCCCTGCTTGAGGAAGCGGAGTACGATCCCGATAGCTTCCCAGCCCTCATAGTCAAGCTGAGGGAACCCAAAGTCTCCTTCCTCGTCTTCAGAAACGGCAAGATCAACTGCACCGGCGCCAAGAGCGTTAAGGTGGCCGAGAAGGGGATCGCGGAGCTGGTGAAGCGCCTCGGGTCCCTTGGCATCGAAATCAAGACACGCCCCGAGGTCGTCGTGACGAACGTCGTGGCAACGGTGGACCTTGGGATCACCCTCAACCTCGACGAGCTTGCCCTCAACGTCGAGAACGTCGAGTACGAACCGGAGCAGTTCCCGGGCCTAGTCTACAAGCCGTATGGATCCAACATCTCCGTCCTGGTGTTCGGTACGGGCAAGTTGGTGCTTGCCGGGATGAAACAGGCATCCGATGCAGAGGAGATACTGAACGGGCTCATTGAGAAGCTCGGCGACCTAGGCATGATGTAGGTTTCGCCTGCCTCCTCATGGCAGCCCTGAGCGGAGCGCGGACCGACGCCCTTAGTCAAAATCCGTGTCGGTCTCCTTCTCCTCTTCCTCTTCGCCTTCCCCGGCGGGCTTCTTGCCCGCCCCGCCGGCCGCCTCTCCCTTTGAGGAGATGACGTCGTCTATCCTCAACAGGATCCCCACAGCCTCCGTGGCCGACTTGATGGCCTGCCTCTTCACGACGAGGGGATCGATCACATTGAGTGCGGACATGTCCGCGACCTTCTTGTTGATGACATCCAGGCCGGTCGACGCGCCCTTCTGCTTTGACTGGGCAATAAGGTCCTGTAGGGTGTCTATCGGGTCCATACCGGCGTTCTCAGCCAGAGCCCTGGGGATCTCCTTCAAGGCCTCGGCATATCCCTGGACCGCAAGGCCCTCCCGCCCCCCGACCGACTTGCCGAACTCGCCCAGCCGGTTGGCAACCGCGATCTCTATGGCCCCGCCGCCGTACGCAATCCGCGGATCCTTCGCGATGTCCCCGACAACGCACACGGCATCGTGCAAAGCCCGCTCGGTCTCGTCCACGACATGTTCTGTCCCTCCCCTGACCAGGATCGTCACTGCCTTGGGGTCTCTGCAGTCCTCCACGAAGATCATGTCGTCGCCCGCTATCTTCCTTTCCTCCACGAGCCCTGCATAACCGAGGTCACTAGCCGAAAGCTCCTGCACGTTGGTTACGATCGTGGCTCCCGTGGCACGGGCTAGGTTCTCCACGTCACTCTTCTTCACCCTTCTGGCAGCAAGGATCCCAGCCTTGGCCAGGTAGTGCTGGGCAATGTCGTCGATGCCCTTCTGGCACATGACCACGTTTGCGCCGCTCGCCACGATCTTGTCGACCATCTCCTTGAGCATATCCTCCTCCTGCGCCAGGAAGCTCTCCAGCATCGAGGGGTCGGAGATGTTGATCTTGGCATCGGTCTCCGTGTCCTTCACTTCGAGCGCGCAGCTGAGGACCGCGATCTTGGCGTCCTTCACCCTCTTGGGCATGCCGGGGTGGACCCTCTCCTTGTCGACCAGGATCCCCCGTATCAGCTGCGAGTCCCCGGTCGTCCCGCCCTGTTTCTTCTCGATCTTGATGTAGTCGACGTCGAAGTCGTACTCCGCCGCTGCCTCGCCCTTCCTGGGCTTCTTCTTCGACACGACCTGCCTGACCGACTTCACGGCCAGGTCCGCAAGCTCGACGAGCGCGCTCTCTGCTCCTTTCCCACTCATGGAGGTCATGGCGACCTTCTTCATCGTCTCCTCGTCGTCCGGGTCGACCTTGACCGCAAGATCGTCAAGGGCCTGCAGCGCCTTCTCCTCCGCTTTCCTGAAGCCCTGTATGATGATCGTCGGGTGGATCTTCTGCTCGATCAATTCCTCGGCCTTCTTGAGGAGCTCGCCGGCCAGGACCACGGCCGTGGTGGTTCCGTCGCCAACCTCCTCGTCCTGGGCCTTGGCCACCTCAACCATCATCTTCGCCGCCGGGTGCTCAACGTCCATCTCGCCCAGGATCGTGGCCCCATCGTTGGTGATCACCACGTCACCCAACGTGTCCACCAACATCTTGTCCATGCCCCTAGGTCCGAGGGTGGATTTCACCGCCTCTGCAATGACCTTGCCGGCCAGTATGTTGTTGGCCTGAGCGTCCTTTCCCGTCTTCCTCTCAGCCCCTTCTTTCAGAATAAGAACGGGCGTGCCTGCCAGCTGTGTCGCCATGGAATGTCACCTTCAAACAGGCTGAAAGCCCAGATCAATATCCGAACCGGGGATAGCTTATTGGTTATATATAAATCTTCTCCGGAGGCCCCGCCCCGGTCCAAATGAGGTGGACGACTGTCGGAATCCCGATGCCCGATGGCTCGCAACCACGCGCCCGGCCAACGGTTGTATGATCGTGCCCAGTGCCGATGAAGTCTCGGCCAGATCAGTCACTGGGGTACTGTTGTTCGACCCAGTTCTTGATGCGCATTGCCAGCCCCGCCCCAATCTTAGGGATCGCGCCCAGATCGGCCAACGACGCCTTCTTCAGATCGTCCAGGCCCCTGTAGCCAGCCTTCACGAGCTCCCTGCCCCTCACCCTCCCCACCTGCGGTATGGCCACCAATGGCAGCACGTCCTCCTTGACCCCGTATCTCATCCTAACGCGCAGCCTTTCCAGCTCCGGCCTGCCCCCTGCCCTCAGCAACCTCGATATCTCGCTTGCTGCATAGAGGAGCCAGTCCGCCGTCTCCAGCTTGGCTCGCAACCCTCCCGGCGGTACCCCGAACTCGTCCAGTATCACATCCTCGCCGGCCTCGTTGATCCAACGCTCAAACATGAGGGCGGTCCTCAAGGCCCTGAGGAACTCCTCGTACTCGTAGCCCCATTCACTGGGCACGGGCACGATGTTGTCCTGTTCGAACTCCTTCAGCCTCTGCTCGATCTCCTCCCAGTTACCGCCGAGGCTCAGAAGCGGCCTCATCTCCACGCTGTAGCATATCATGACCAGGAGGGGCAGCGCCCCGATGCGCCTCTTTCTCTTCCTCCGCTCAGCCATCGCAAGGCATAACCTGTGACCTGTATCCGGGTCTATGTAGAGCTCGGAAACTCGCCTGCCCACCGGGGTCGCCTGGTGGATCCCGTCCTTGATCAGCACGAATCCGTAGTCCACCAGATCTCGTATCACGCCCTCGATCTTTGCCTCGAGCTCCTCGCTGGCGCCGAACTGATGGCCGTAGAACGTGGACTGCATGACTCCCACCATCTCCTCCCACTTCCGCACGAAGCCCGATGCTATCAGGCCGAGGATGTGCATCCGCAGCACCGGCTCGAGTGCGATCTTGGACTGTATGTCCTCTATCTCGCCCCGGACGTAGCGCTCCTCGATGGCCTCCTCCTCCGCCTTCGACTTGGCTATCGAGACAGCCTCTCCATGATCGTCGTACTGGGGCCTCCCGGCGCGGCCGCACATTTGCCGGTATTCAAGGACGGGTATGTACTCGGAGTGGAAGCCCGAGAACCTCCTCAGGTCCCTGATGATTACCCTCATGGCGGGAAGGTTCACGCCGTATACCAGCGTGGGGGTGGCGCAAACGACCCTTATGAGCCCCGCCCTGAAGGAGTCCTCGATCAGCTTCTTCTGTTCGCTGGTTTCACCCGCGTGGTGGAAAGCCGCCCCGCGGCGCACCACCATGGCCAACCTTCGACACTGCTCCGTAGGGTAACCGACGGCCGATAGAATCTTCTCCGCCAGATCTGCGAGCCTGATCCGGTCATCCTCCTCCAGTAGGGGACCCACGGCCTCGGCAGCTTCCTCGGCCAGCCTCTCCGCGCCACGCCTGGAGTTCGCAAAGACCAAGGCCTGCTTGTTCCTCACCACCGTATCGTACGCAAGCCTGACGGTTCCCTGCCCGATCTCGCCCTGGACCTCCTCCAACCGCTCCCCGTCCTCGTCCATGAATCTTATCGTCCTGTTCCTGTAGATGCCCTGGGTCAGCTTGACCGGCCGCCAGTCAGAGAGAACCTGTTCGGCGTCGAGCCACTCCGCGATCTCCTCCGGGTTCCCAATGGTTGCCGACAGGGCCAGCATCCTGACCTTGGGGTTCATCTTCCTGAACTTCGTGATCACAATCTCCAGCGTTGGCCCCCGATCCTCGGCGTCCAGAAGGTGGATCTCGTCCACAACCACGATCCCGACGTCGTCGAACCACATCGGCCTCGATCTTAGAATGGAGTCGCACCTCTCCGAGGTCGTGACGAGGATGTCGAACCTCAATGAGAATGGGCTCTTCGACAGGTCACGATCCCCGCTCTGGATGTTCACCCGGTAGCCGAGGGGTTCGTACTTCTCCCTGAACTCCTCGTACTTCTCCGTTGCCAGGGCCCTGAGTGGGACAATGTAGACTGCCTTCTGCCCGGACTCTATCAAAGTCTTCATCATCGCCATCTCCGCCACGGCGGTCTTGCCGCTGGCGGTTGCGGAGCAGATGACCATGTTCCTGCCGCTCAGGACCCCCTTCTCGACCGAGAGACGTTGAAGTGGGTTCAATTCCTGATACCCAGATCTCTCGAGAACAAGCCGAACGATGTCCGATCCCGGCCCCGCCTTGCCCGCGGCATGGGGGCCTACATCGCCGGCCTCACCAAGACGGGTCTGTCCCCTCAGGCTCTTTCTCAGCAGTCTCAACGATTCACGACTCCCCGCGATCTTGAAATACCTGTCCCCGCGCGATGTGAGGCGATCTGTCCGGCCAGCTTCATCTGCTCGTTGAAGGCTCCCAAGGCCGACCCCCCGAGAGCCATCCTGCCGATCTCCCCCAGAACCTCTGGCGCTATCCGAGAGGGCATCATTCCCGACATGGCGGACCCGGCGAGTGGCATGAAATGATGGACCCTCACCTTGCCGCCCATCTTGACGAGATCATGCATGACATCAAGGGTCTGCAGCTGATCGGACTCCCTTTCACACGGGAAGCCCAAGATGAAGTCTATGACCGGCCTCAGCCCGCCGTCCAAGATCAGCCCCGAAGCCCTGTACACCGCCTCCAAATCGTGCCCCCTCCTAACCTCCTTGAGTACGCGATCCGACCCCGACTGGGCCCCGATGCACACGGTGCGATTGTCCGTGAGGCCGGAGATCAGTTCCACCATCCGCTCCGTGACGAAGTCGGGCCGCGCCTCGCTGGGGAAGGAGCTGAAGTAGATCCTTTTATGTCCCTCGAGCCTCCGCAGCGACTCCAACAGACACTGCACGGCCCTCTCGTTGGGCTTCCGGGAGTAGGAGCCGTAGCCGAGTGAATTGGATGAGATGAACCTGAAGTCCCACCGGGACACGAGCCTGACGAGCCGTCTGCCCGTCTCGACAACCGACTCGATCGACCTGTGTCGGACGCGTCCAAGGACGCATGGAACTGAGCAGAACTTGCACCGGAAAAGGCAACCCCTGGTGATTTCAATGGGCGGGAGAAGCCCTCGCTTGATGGACACGGGCGAGAAGCTGTCCAGATCGGACAGTGGGATTCCCTCAACCACCTTGCCGGTGTGCCGTGACCGTGGTGCGGGCGCGATCAGGTCCCTCACAAGTCCCGGCAGGACCAGCTCACCCTCCCCCTTGACGACCACGTCGAAACCCATCTTGACGGTTTCTCGGGGCGATCCTGTGGCGTGCGGCCCTCCCGCCACGAGGGTGACCTTCTCGCCGAACTCCGACCTGATCTGTGCAATTTGTTCGATCACCCGCGGAAGCTGGGTGGTGAAGAAGGAGATGCAGCAGATTACGGGCTCGTATCTCCGACAGGCCTCCCTCAGCCCCTGCAGGATGCTCGTCGAAGGGATGATCTCCGCGCCGACGGGCGATTCATCCAAGCTGTTGACAAGGGGCACGAGGCTGTACCAGTTCTTCCTATCCAGATACAGCAGAACGGCAGGCCTCTTCAAAGCCCCATCCCCGGACCGTCACCCTATGAGGAAAAGCATGTCCCCAAGTCGGCCGTTGGGCAGCACCGCGTCGGCGCAGGCTTTCACCACGCCGCCCTTGTTGAAGGCTATCCCCGTGCCAGCCTCCCTCACGATGTCCAGATCGTTTGCCCCATCCCCAACTGCCACGACCTGGTCCAGGGTGAGGTTCAGGCTGGCCGCCAGCTCGCGCATCCTCCTGATCTTCGCCTTCGCGTCGATGATCTCCCCCCTGACGTTGCCGGTGAGCTCACCGTTCATTATCTCAACCGGGTTGCCGACCGAGTAGTCCATGCCCAGCCTTTCCCTGGCTCTTTCGGTGAAGAAAGTGAAAGCCCCGCTGAGGATGGCCGTCTTGATGCCCCTCATCCTCAGCGAACTGAGGAGCCTGACCACTTCCTTGGAGGGCCTGATCGTCTCCCAGATGTCAAGCAAGTCCTGCTCGGCCACCCCCCTCAAGAGCGCAACCCTCTGGATGAAGGACCTCTTGTAGTCGAGTTCGCCGGCCATGGCCATCTGGGTGATGCGCGCGACCTGCTCCTCCCTGCCCGCCCTCTTGGCAACCTCAATTATCAGTTCCTCGGTGACCAGGGTGCTGTCGAGGTCAAAGCATGCCAGGCCCTTGGGCTTCCTAAACATCGAAAGCGGCTGCACGAGCATGCTCAGGCCCAGCTTCTCAGCCAGCTCCAGGATCCTGACCTTTCTGGTCTCAAGCCTTGTTCCCATGCCGGTTGAGAGCCTCATGTCAAGGACGGTTGGCTCGCCATCGGAGAGTCGCAGTTCAATCAGATCAGTCTCGCCGATCTCGTCAGCGATCTCCTTCACAAGGGTCAGAACTCGTCCGTAACACCTCTCAACGAGGTCGGGACTGCCCACCGCTCGGACGAGCCAGTCCGTTCCCGGCGCTGCCTCCAACAAAGGCACCAGCGCATCCGTGCTCACTGGCACGCTCGGCCCAACGGCCTCAGCAACCCTCTGGGTCGATGTTGTCGCTGCCAACCGCACCCAGAGATGGTTCTGTTTCCTGAGGGCACCAGTCACGCGCAGGCCTCGGGACTCCAGCGCCATCAGTTTCTCCAGAGTCCGGTCGCCAAAACCGACTTCCAGAAGAAAGCAGATGCCCCGGAGGGCCATGAAGCAGCCACCAGTCCATTCACTATTTAATTCTTACCGCCTCATGAGAAGCCCATCTGTAGTGGTCGCGCCCAGACGCCAAACATGGATCAAGTCACGGGAACATATCACAGTATTTATAGTTCGCGAACTCAGACACGATCGACAATGAGGAGTCTGTCAAGGCGTCGCTTCCTCGAAATCGGGGCAGCAACTTCCTTCCTGGCCTTGCTTAACGAAAGGACCACTGGAGCTCAGTCAACCCCTGAACCTGACTCGGTTGTGGTTGCCCGCAACGGCACGCCTTCAGAGCTCGCTTCAGGGGCAGTGAGATCCCTGGGCGGAATGGACAGCTTCGTTGGAGCGGGCGACGTGGTATTGATCAAACCAAATGCGAGCTTCAGCGTTCCGCCCGGGACGGGAGCCAACACCAGCCCCGAGATCGCCTCCACCGTTGCGAGGCTGGCCCTTGAGGCCGGGGCTTCGAAGGTCATCTTGACCGACCACAGGATCAACAAGCCCGGCCCCCTCACCGTTCAGATCAACGGCCTCCGCGAAGCCGCAGAGGGATGCGGGGGCGAGTTCCTTGTCCTACAACAGGAGTCCGATTTCGAGACGGTGGACCTGAATCAGGCCAGAACGCTGACGAAGGTGGAGGTGGCAAAGGCCTACCTGGAAAGCGACGTGCTCATCAACCTGCCGGTGCTGAAGCACCATGACGCCACGGGTTCATCCGTAGGCCTGAAGGGCCTCATGGGGCTGGTCTACGACCGCACGGTCTTCCACAGGGAGGGACTGGACGCCACAATTGCGGATCTCTCCCTTGGCATCCGCCCGAACCTCACCATAGTTGACGCGACGAAGACCCTGATGACCAACGGCCCCCGCGGCCCTGGCGAGGTCATCGAGATGGGCAAGGTCGTTGCAGGGGTCGACCCCGTTGCGGTCGACGTCGCATCGATGGCCCTTGCCTACTCCCTCGGGTACCAGGACTTCGGCATCGATGACAGGAACGCCTATGTGAAGATTGCAGGCGAGCTCGGGGTGGGGGACAGCGATCCCTCCAGCGTCTTGGCGAGGACGTTCGAAGTCGACGTCAAAGAGCAGATCGGCCCGTGTCCACCTTCCACCAGGAAGGGTGCGATCCCCGCATGGACGCCCTACGCCTCGCTTTCCGTGGCTTCCGTCGCCCTCGGCCTGGCCGCAATGGTATACGACAGGAGGAGGACGCGGGATGCCAAGTAGCACCCCATTTGACGCCATGAGCAGACGTCACTTCATCACTACCGTGGGAGCGGGCGCAGCGGTCTCAATCATGGGTGCGAGCCTTGCTAGGGCCTCCGCGAAGGAGCCCGTCCTGAGGCCCCCTGGCGCAATCGACGAGGACGCCTTCCTGTCGCTATGTGCTCGGTGCGGCAGGTGCATCCCGGTCTGTCCCAATTCGGCCCTTCGCCTGCAGGGCCCCGGCAACGGCCTCCAGAACCTCATGACCCCCAAGCTGGTCCCGAGCAAGGGCTACTGCATCATGCCGGTCAACGGCTGTCAGAATTGCATCAAGGCCTGCCCCGCCAAAGTCCTTCAGCCGATCAGCCTGGAGGGACTGTCCTCAAGCCAGTTCTCAAGTCGGTTGAAGATGGGCACCGCGTCCGTCGACACCCGGATCTGCATCCCCTATGCCCTCAAGCAGCCCTGCCTGGCCTGCAAGGAGATATGTCCAGTCGAGGGCGCGATAACGACAAAGGGCGGCGAGGGCAAGGGGCCCGGCGCAACGGTAAGGAAGCCCGTGTTCAACAACGATGTCTGCGTGGGTTGCGGCGCGTGCGAGAACGCGTGCCCGACCACGCCCAAGGCCGTCACGGTGTCCAGCAAGGGAGCCAAGCGAACTCAGTGGAGGGCTTGACCCGATGGTGGACCCCGCAAGTGTCAGCCCGGCGGTGGACAGGTCCCTTCTCTCAGGAATCAAGTTCCGCTACATCAGGCACATCGTCCAGGCCCAGATACTGATCCTTGTCCTCTACGCCCTCACCAACTACTCCCTGCCGATACGCCTGCTCTGGCATGTCGATCCCCTCCTAGGCATCTCCGCCGCGCTATCCGGGGCCGTGAAACCGGCTCCGTTGCTGATGCTGGGTGCTGCCATGTTAGCGGGCAGCGTGGCCTTGGGCAGGGCGTTCTGCGGCTGGATCTGTCCGTTGGGCTTCGTGCAGGATCTAACCTCCTTCGGCAAAAGGAAGAGCTGGATGCCGGAGACGCTTAGATACGTCAAGTACGTGATTCTGGCGGCGGGCCTGATCATGCCGATCCTTGCCGGGTGGACTTTCCTCGAGTGGGTCACGCCGATGTCGGTCCTCCCAAGGGCCCTTGGCCCATTCTGGGGACCCTACGACTCTCTCGCCCTCGGACTTGTGGTCTTCCTCCTTGCCGTGCTCATTGCGGCCGCGACCGAGAAGAGGGCCTGGTGCAGGTACGTTTGCCCCCTGGGCGCGATCCTGTCCTTGCCTGCGTCAAAGAAGGCGATCGGTATCTCGGTCAACGAGGAAAGATGCATAAAGTGCCTCCGGTGTGAGAGGGCCTGCACGATGGGCATCATCGACATCAGAGGACAGTCGGGCCTCAGATGGGATTCGGAATGTATCCTCTGCCTTGCATGCCGGGATGCCTGTCCAAAGAACGCCATCGGGCCAGCATTCCGCACATGAGGGATCAGTATGAGGCTTTTGTTGATTCACGTCGAGTCGTTCTGGTACGAGGCCAAGATCAAGACCCCGATTGCAGTTGAGATACCCGAGGAACTGAAGGCGCGCAACTTCGGCGAGGCCGTGATCGCGCTGTACTCCACCGAGGCCGCTGACGATGAGGATCCTCCCCAGGTTGCGCGGCTGGCCGCCGACGAGATCCGGAACTACCTAGCCAAGGTGGGTCCCAAGAAGCTGATCCTCTTCGCGTTCGCCTTCCTTGTCGGTAGGGACGAGAAGAGTTCCTCGTCGACCGCAGCCGGAATGGAGAAGCTGCTTGTGGAAGA
>Ga0172366_10004072_pt1 | contig 11519 bp, 10 predicted proteins | sample LakKivSesite69cm_FD_114533 | JGI IMG/M metagenome (GOLD analysis project Ga0172366, IMG submission 114533) | Sediment microbial communities from Lake Kivu, Rwanda - Sediment site 69cm | ecosystem: Environmental > Aquatic > Freshwater > Lake > Sediment | place: Rwanda: Western Province, Lake...
CACCACAGTCTAAGCCTTTTGGAACCCCAAAATGAATACCGGTAAAGTTGAAGAACCTGTAAAGGGCTCCAAAAAGGAACACAACAGCACTATGATACATGTATTCTTCAACTGTAGTCTCCCAAAGAGGTGCTTCCTCTTCCCAATTTCTTATCTCTTTGAGCAACCCATCTAAATCTTTTACATATTTTTCAATGATGTTTTCTTCCATCGACCTCACCAAACCTCTATGCTATCTTTTAACTATCATTGTCTAGCTCTGTTTACTTAACATTTTCGCCTTTACTGAAAAATAAGGCTTCATCATGTTCAAACTACCGACCCTAATTGACCAACACAATTTAACCAACCCTATATTGACCAGAACCATTTAAGTAAATACTTATATTAAACGCTAGATATTTCGCTGTTATGCGATTTTTTCTACTGATTGAGTCCATCAGAAAGCGATTAGGTAAAATTCAGAATAATCTATTCTTCATCGGTATTTTCAGTCTTTTATGGTTCCTCCTTCGAACAGGCACGAAGCCCTCTAGGGCGGTTTACCCCTGTCAAAGAGCAGCGGCGGCGAATAGTTATCTATGGCTTACTACCTCCGTTATTCCTTTTCTATTTGCGGTACCGCGAGAAATAAAGAAAATAAATTTAGGCAAGAAACGACTAATGATTTTAGCGATTGTGGTGATAGTTGTGACGGCCAGCTCAGCAGTTTTATGGAGCTTCTCGGGAACAGGAGGAAAGCCGCTGGGGCAGGTTATCAGATTAACCCTAGAGGGTCGTTCGGCGACGGCTCAACCCGCCTCAGATATATTCGTAGTGAATGGTACCTTGGGGAATGACGAGGGGCTTAAAGAGCTCATAAATTTTATGGGTGAGCATGAGTTACTATTCTACAAGTCTGAGATGATTGGGAAGAATAGTGGTCCAAACGGCTTAATCACAAGGGACGATGTGGTCCTGATAAAGGTGAACTCTCAATGGGATGAAAGGGGCGGGACAAATACTGATCTTTTGAAGGCGCTTATAGATGCGATTGTGAATCACCCTGATGGATTCGTAGGCGAGATAGTTGTAGCTGACAATGGGCAGGCTCAATTTGGCTCTGCTGGAAGAGGTGGCAGTCTCAACTGGACGAATAATAATGCTGAAAACCGTTCTCAATCAGTCCAGAGAGTTGTCAATATGTTCTCTGGATCCCATAAAGTATCTACTTACCTTTGGGATACCATCACCGAGAATAGGGTTGTAGAATATTCTGAGGGCAACATGAATGATGGATACGTCGTCAACGAGACAACTAATTCGGTGACTGGGATAAAGGTATCTTACCCAAAATTTAGAACAAAAATTGGTACCTACATTAGCTTTAAGGAGGGAATCTGGAATCCAGCGACACAGAGCTATGACAGCGAGCGGCTAAAGGTCATCAACTTCCCAGTCCTTAAGTCTCACAGCGGATACGGGGTTACCGCCTGCGTAAAGCATTATATGGGCGTCATTTCCGACAAGTTGACGAGGAGCCTTGGAGCTCGTACTCACAATACTGTTGGCAACGGAGGCATGGGAACAGAGATGGCTGAGACAAGGATGCCAGTCCTAAATATACTTGACGCAATATGGATAAACGCCATTCCAGGTAGTGGACCAGGAACCCCCTATGAAGAAGCTACGAGGGTAAACGTTGTTATGGCCAGCACCGACCCTATTGCCCTTGATTACTGGGCTGCTAAGCATGTGCTCCTGCAAACAGCCAACCTTAAAAGATCTACACATACGGATTCAATTAATCCCGATATTCAAGCCCAGGGATCTTTTGGGTACTGGCTAAGACGGTCTATGGAGGAGATAAGAAAAGCGGGATACTATGCCACCGTGGATGAGCGCCACATGAATGTTTATGTGACTCACCTATCCCGCTAACAATACGAAAAATCATTGAGAATAAAGAATTCAATTCTATCCGATTGACTATTCTTGGCAATCCTCATAACCAGATGAATAGAGATAATCATTTGGAAGATTAACGACATCTAATCAATTTTTAAACAAACTAGCGCTTATTCCTGCCGCCCAAACTGATTGAGGGTATGCGTTTTTCAACATATACTTCTCAATTCATAGAAGTATTTAGTATCTATATCTTTAATTCATAAATGTATTTAGTATCTATAGTACTTAGTATCCATACCTTGAGTTCATTAATTATATTTAGCGCGTTAGCTAGAAGTCGACCTTGTCAATTGTCAAATCGAAAAGTTTGGAGCTAAGTGATAGTGATGAAAAACGTGTTAAATGTAAAGCGAACTCTTCTCACGCGAAGCGAAATTGCAAGTATCAAAACCAGAGCTTTGAGAAGAGGTGTATGGTTTAGAGTATTAACCAGGGCGGAACGAGCATGCGTAGACCTATCGATAATGATTGTCGAGAGAGTTCGCAGCTTTCTTCTCCAGAAAGTACTAAGTTCTATATTAAAGAAACTAGAAATGGCTTTGGAAAGTCGGGTCCAGCGCCTGATACGCGAGATAGGAGAGAACTTAGCCTCAAAGATGAGTCAGATCGCCCAAGATTGGGGCAATAAATCCGCGGTTCGATGGGCTCAAGACCTTGACTTTATACGATATCTAACCATAACTTCTATGAATAAGCCACTCTGACGGCTACCAAAAGCACACATTAGCATAGAGTTCAACTCAGACTTTCCCTTATTTGTCAAGATTACTCACAGAGCAGACAACCTTCCAGCAGTTTCAAAGCTTCGATACACCTTTATTCACAGGTGAAGGCCTCGTTTTGTCGGCGTTTTTGCTCATGCCAGTTCTAATCAAATCTTTCAAAGCATGGTGGCAAAAAGCTATGCATTCTGGAGTGTTGATGTCAAACTTAACCTCCTCTGTAGAGTTGCTATAGATATGCTCCCTGCCCGTCACCTTTGGACCCTACACAACATACTATCCTTGTGGTTGGCGTGAAAATATCTGTTGCAGTCAAGTTGGAAAAGGAAAGATTGACATTTAAAATTTATATATTTAATTCATAAATGTTAAATGCCAAAATCATTAACAACTAAATCATTAGAAAGAGATGGTGTCCGGTTGAGTCGAGGTAGAATCCTGCTACTGACACTTGCTATTTATGTTTCATTAGCTTTCGTATTAAGTCTTTTGGCGATTAAGCCTGCGTTCTACGGGCTTTCAACTATTCTCGGAACCACTATCCTCGGGACAACGGTAATGGGCACCACAATTCTTGGAACAACCGTTTTAGGGTCAACTCTGTTAGGTACTACAAGTTTGGTTCAGGTTTATTCTGAAGCTTTATTGATGGGGCAGTTGGCTCTAAGTCTAATTGCAATTTGGATGCTTGTTTACTTGGAACTTTCAGATCCCGCGTATGGTAAGACTCGTAGGCTGATTGAAGAGATTAGGAAGAGCTGGCTGCCTCTTTCAGTGATGCTTATACTACTCTTTGTGCTCATTGTGTTTTTCAGAATATCGGCTATCCTTGGTTAGCCAAGTAGTTTTACACCCTAAATTTGCCAGCTGATCTTAGGTATGGATTTCTCTCAGTTTAGTAGGTTTCCTTCGGGATTAATGGTAGCTGCTTCGGCTATTATAGGGGTCTCAACGATTTCTTACTTTATACTGAATGCATTGTTTGGATATGCATTTGAGCTTCTCTTGTTTTCTAATGTTGTTTTTACAGTGACAGGTTTATTGATGTTGTTTATCAGCGGTCTGCGAGGTTCCTTGGTTCTTGATGCCTTATATTTCGTTGTCGTTTTGGCTTTGGTTGAGGAAGTTTTGCTGAACAGCTCTTTGGCTTGGTATGGTTTAGCTTTGGCTCTCTTGGGCTTTGTCCTTCTACCTTTGGCTGGAATTGTTTTGGCTGATAAAGACGATAGGGTCAGAATTGTGTTTGAAGTTTGCGGTTTACTTTTTGCAACAAGGATTGTTTTTTCTCCTTTTCCTATTAGTCTGTTGGAATCTGCGGTTTTCTTGCCTGCTATTTATACTCTGATCATGAGTGGTGTTATTGTTTATTTATGGTTTAGTAGGATTCCATTGGGAAAAATAGGCTTTAGCAAGGGCTCAATTAGATTGAGTTTTCAAGTATTAGCTGGAATTAGTGTTGGCGCCATCTTGGGTTTGGTTGAGTATATTATTTTGAGGCCTAAACCGATCGAAATTGGCTCAAGTGCTATTTCTAATGTTCTTTATCTGGTTGTTACCATGATGGTTTTTGTGGGCTTGACTGAGGAGTTGCTGTTTCGTGGTCTGCTTCAAAGTCATCTGGTTGATTTGATGCCTAAGTGGCAGGCTGTGCACATAACTTCGCTTATCTTTGGGCTTTTACATACGGGATGGCTTAACCCTATGGAAATTGTATTCGCGTATTCGGCTGGAATAGTAACCGGATATTTGTTTATCAAAACAAGTGGATTAACTACACCTGTTGTGGCTCACGGTTTCGGAAACATCGTGCTTTATATGATTACTCAGTGGCTTTAACACTTTGAGCTTTTCACGTAAGGATACAAACATGGCCATTAATAGTAATGATGTTACCATTGTTATTCCTACGTTTAATGAGGAGGAGGCAATTGGTCTTGTTTTAGATGAAGTTAGGGCGGCTGGTTATGAGAATGTTCTTGTTATTGACGGCTATTCTCTAGATGGTACGCTTAAGGTAGCTGAGAATAGAGGGGTTCAGATTATTCAGCAAAATGGTCGAGGCAAAACTGGAGCCCTTAGGACGGCTGTAGATTATGTGAAGACGCCTTATATGTTAGTTATAGATGGAGACTATACTTATTGTGCTAAGGATATAGAGCGTTTTTTGAATCATGGTGGCCGTTACGTTCACGTTATTGGGATTCGCGATCGAACAAGCATAGGTTGGGTTCACAGATTTGGGAATTGGGTAATTACGCGTGTGTTTAATTTGCTTTTGGGTGCTAGTTTTTCGGATGTTTGTTCTGGTATGTATTTGTTGAAGACGGATGTAGCCAAGGAGCTCGAGTTGCAGTCAAGTGGGTTTAGAACTGAAGTTGAGGTTATCGCTCAGACGTTGATCAATGGTAACGTGACAGAGGTGCCCGTAAGTTATAGGTCTAGAGTTGGCAAACGGAAGCTTTCAACTTGGCGTCATGGCTTCGAAATTCTCGTTGCGATCATGGGTTTAGCACGTAGATACAATCCTGTTCTTTTGTTTTCAGCCGTTGCTGGACTCTCCATCTTCCCCGCTAGTTTTATTTTAGGCTGGGTAGGTCTAGAGCTCTTGTTATTCGGTGTTTTTCATAATTGGTGGGCTATGTTTGGGTTATTTTTGTTACTTTTGGCTTGTCAAGCTTTGACTGTTTCAACCATTTCTATTCTTTTGAAACGGACTGAAAAGAGGGTTATGCGGGCATTGGGGAAGGAGTAGAATATTGACATCTAAGGTTTCAAGGCTTAAAATAGATAATGACCTAGTTCTGGTCAATGTGTTCGGTGTATTGTTAGTTATTGCCACAGTTCTGTTTTCAGAATCATTTGTCCGAACAGCGATAGGGCTTCCTTTCGTGCTTTTCTTTCCCGGATACGTGTTAATATGTGCCTTGTTCCCTAAAAATAAGGATTTAGATGATATAGAGAGGGCGGCGTTGAGTATTGGGTTGAGTATTGCTTTGATACCTTTGATAGGTTTAATCTTGAATTATACGCCTTTTGGGATTAACCTTTACCCTATTTTGGTTTCTCTGTTCTTTCTCACGTTTCTAGTCTCATTGGCAACTGTCTATAGGAGGAAAAGCATTCCCGACAAGGATCGCTTCACTTCGTTTTTCTCTGTTTTTCAATTAGGTAAGTTGACTAAAACTGATAAAGTTTTGTCGGTTGGGCTTATTGTAGGTGTCGTGGTTTCTTGGGGGATAATAGCTAATTTCGCAAGTACTTCAAGGGAACGGTTTACGGAGTTTTATGTTCTAGGACCCTCTGGAAAGGTTGAGGGCTATCCAACAAATTTGACGCTTGGAGAAACTGGCACAGTGATTCTCGGTATTGTGAATCATGAGTATGCGACAGTTAATTATCGTGTGGTCATTAAGTTGCATAATGAGACTGTAAGAACAATTGAGAGTATAAGGTTAGGCGATGAAGAAAAATGGGAACAAAACGTGACCCTTACTCCAAATGTTGTTGGTGAAAAGTTGAAGCTTGAATTCCTTCTTTACATGAATGAAGGGGCTAATCCCTATCGCAGTCTCAACTTGTGGATAGTTGTCAATCCATCATAGCGAGTTAGAATACTTGTATTGCAATCTAGCCAAATTTCATTAAGAGCCCTATTTTGAGAATTAAGATTTCTATGATTCGAGTTTTACTTGTCCCTAGCAGTGACTACCTGGGTCACCCATTTCCTCAGAGGTATAATCAATTGTTTGAGAGGGTACACGACGGCAAGAACTTCGAGGTGCATGTGGTCAGGTTCAGGATATTCGATGGATCCAGTATGAAAACCAACTTGATAGTACACGAGTTAGATGATACTAAAGTGAAACCTGCAGCTCCCTATTATCTGTTGAATGTTGTTAATCATGCATTATCAATAAGGAGGATAATTAGGCAGGAGAGTATAGACTTAGTCGTGTTTTCTAATTTGCTTTCACCTTTCGCTTGTACCCTAATGGAAGAACTGACAAATATACATGTACCTACTATATTCGACTTGCCCGACTACTACCCCACAAGTGCGACAGGCTACATATTCAACGTGAAAAGCATTCAGGGCAAGTTGCTTACGGAAATATTTGATTACATGCTGCGTTACATAATAAGACGCGCAACTGTAGTAACAGCGGCTTCACATGCATTGGTTAAGTATTCTAGAAGAGCTGGGGCGCGTAGTGTAGTTTATGTCCCAAATGGTATATCAGAGCACTTTCTCAAGTTACATGACGGAAAAGGCTTGCGAGAGAAACTTGGTTTTAATGAGGACGACATCGTTATAGGTTATATTGGAAGTATAGAATTCTGGCTTGACATGAAAAGTCTCATACAAGGAGTCGCTCTGGCTAGGCGAAAAAATCCATATATGAAACTTTTGCTCTTCGGTGGAGGGCTTCATACACATTATTCAAAGAAGGTAGATGGGTGGATTAGACAAGAACGCCTTGAGGAACATAGTGTACAATTGGGTTTTGTACCGTATGAAGAAGTGCCCAAATACATAGCTGGATTCGACGTGGGCACAATTCCATTTGATCAGTCTAATTCTACAGCTTACTATGCCGCTCCTAATAAGATGTGGGAGTACTTGTCTCAAATGAAGCCCGTTATATCAACACCTATTCCCGAGGCACTAAGTAACAAAGATTTTGTTTTTATGTCTTCAACGCCACGAGACTATGCCCAGAAGCTTCAATTGGTAGCTAAAGGCGATGGCGAAGTTCTTTGGAAAGTAAAGAGAGGTCATGAGAGAGCCTTGAGCAGAACTTGGAGAAACTCAGCAATACGTCTCTCTTCAATACTATACGAGCTAACGGCGAAAGACGATTAGCCTATGAAAATAGCTCAAGTTTGCCCTAGATACCCTCCTTACATAGGCGGGGTTGAAACTCATGTGAACGAGATCAGTAAGAGATTGGCAAGCAGAGGCTTTGAGGTCGATGTTTTAACAACCGATCCGTTGGGAAATCTGCCGAAAGAGGAGAACCTTGGTGGCGTCACTGTTAAACGCTTTAAATCGTGGGCTCCGAGCGAAAGTTACTATGTTTCATGGCAACTCAAGAAATATTTGTCAAGAAACTCTGTGAAGTACGATGTAGTGCATGCTCATAGCTATCATGCCTTGCCAGCTCTCTATGCCGCACAAGCTAAAAGTAGAAATAGGCTTGTCTTCACCTCGCATTATCATGGAAAAGGCCATACTTTCTTTCGAAATTTGCTTCACGTTCCATGGATGTTCGTGGCAAGGAAGGCCTTTAAAAGAGCTGACAAAGTTATTTGCGTTTCTAACTATGAAAGAAATCTGGTAATAAGCAAATTTAGAATCAATGGCGAAAAAATCGCTCTCATTCCAAATGGCCTAAATTTGAAGGAATTTAACAGTTTAAAGAGGCAGAAAAAGAATTGTAAGGTAATTCTGTATGTTGGAAGGTTGGAGAAATATAAGGGTGTTGATAATATTATAAGATGTTTGCCAAAGCTTGACAACAATTTTCTTTTGGAGATTGTTGGTAAAGGTCCTCACAAAGAAGGTTTAATTAGGTTAGTAAACAGTCTCAAAGTACAAGACAGAGTTAGATTTTATCAAAATTTACCCAGAAGCGAACTTCTGCAAAAATATGCCAATGCGGACTTGTTCATTTTACTATCAGCTTATGAGGCTTTCGGGATTAGCATTGCAGAGGCGTTAGCCGCCGGAACGCCATGTATCGTTGCGAACACATCAGCTTTAAGCGAATGGATTGATGGCGAGAACTGCTTTGGAATAGATTATCCGATAATAGTTGAGAATCTGGTTAAAGTAATTCATCAAGTCATGGGGAAGACGGCTATAAGCATGAGATTTTCAGACTGGGAGGATGTTGTCAACAAATTAGAGCGTATATACAATGAGACTATGGAGGAACAAACTATCAATGACGTTCAACCTTAAGCATGTTCGTAGCGATCAATTGATATTTCGAAGATTAACTCATATTATTATCCTATTGGTTCCATGGCTGCTTGCACTCTATCTTGCTTACTCTGTGCGTATATATCAGTATTCGAGTTCTCTGGGTTTGCTCAAAGAGATGCCTTTAACATTCTGGATTGGCATGCTATGGGCTGCATCAACTAGTGCATACTATGCCTTAAAGGCACCTGGGAATAAAATGTTCTCGCATCTTTCCATTCTCCAGATAATCTGCACAAACATCTACTTCAACGGACTTCCCATGATCATGTCCGTTAATTTGAACATCGTAGGCGACTCTTTCTCTCATTCAGGTTTCAATGTTCTTGTCGACAGAGAAGGCAATGTGGCAAATACAGTCGGTCTGGCATCATACTGGTATCCAGGGTCATTTATTTTCACTGTTATTCTCAGTAAAGTCACTTTAATTGATTATTTCTCGATAGCGAGATACTTCTATCTTCCATGGTCTCTCTTCATACTGCTTCTTGCAATGGCTTTTGCGCGTGTTTTTCTCAAATCACCCATTTATGAATTGTCGTTGCTCTTCTTAGTATCGAGTCGATGGATTGGGAATTTCTATGATTATTACGTCATCGCCTCTGGTCTTTACTTCACATCGCTACTTTTGATAGTTAAGGCGATGAATAGCAAGCATATTCGAAAGGGTATCGCTATAGCTCTTTTGCCGATAATATTCACCCTTTCCTTTTCGCATCACTTGATGAGCATTCTTGTTACATTGATGTTAGCGGTAATGGTCTTTCTAAAAGCGGTTCGTTCTAGAATCGCTGCATTGGCGAATATAAATGAATTGTCTTTTGTGAAATTTAGCTTGTCAATTGGCTTCATAGCATTTTTCGTTTGGTCTATCTTCGGTAGCCCAGATGTTCTAAATACCTATGTCATCAAAATTTGGACTTTCCTTAATCAGGAATCGTACCTGGTTAGACCTACGCAGATCGCCATGTCAGAGGTAAGGCAGCTTAATGCTCTGTTTAAAATTGCAAGCACTGCATACTTTATGCTACTGGGTGCTTTGATACCTTTTTATTTCTTCGTACGAAGAAAGGAAAGAAGCTTATTAGTGCCATTTGTGCTTTTATCCTCTCTTCTACTAGTTTTTCCCGGGTTAGATTTCATTGTGCTAAAGGGAACAGTTATTGAGCGAGCGGTCATATTGGCACCTTTTGTGCTCTTGCCTTCCCTAATTGTTTATAGAGGCAAGAATACAAAGATTCTGGCGGTGCTTTTGGTAGCTGGTTTGCTCATTTCATTTCCTGCAGGGTATCTGGCAGAGATCGAATGGCATGCTACGCCCCAAGATGTCCAAGGCTATATTTTTGTAGCGGAAACTCATCCTGTCAATTCTATTGGTTACTTAATTAGTCCAACCTTGATGTTCGTAAACCCAGGTTTACCTGAGGAAAGCACTTACAAGTATGTATTTCAGTATCCTCCTCTTCTGTACTATTATATGTATGTTAATGCAAAGTACGCTAAGGAAATACCCGGATCGAAAATATATTATATTTACATCTTTGGGGATAATGTCAAGAACGTTAACATATTTATGGTGGGAAATGTGGAAAGATACGAAGAACTTTATGGAGCAGCCCGTCTATATAGATCATTAATTTACGATAACGGCGCCTTCAATTGCTACATTTAGCCTACGACTTAAATCCTCACGCCAATAGCCATAGTTTTTGTAGTGGCATGCTGCGTGATCTTAAAATATGCATGTTAATACTTCGGATAAACGAGGAGTTGGGTGCCTCAATAGCCACAAAAGAACTCGCAGATGCGCTGATTAGAAAAGGGACAAGCGTTAATATAATTGCAGAAGATGGAAATTACCCTTCTTCATCTAACCGCCATGGCAACCTAAGGCTCTACCTTCCAACCTATTTATTCAAATATTTTGAAATGTCAATGAAGGTACCTGCGCAACTGAAGATGTTCAATTTTGACCTTATCCATTCTCATCAAGGCTTGATAATATCAAAATTTTTGATGGCTAATTGCAGATCTCCATGGGTGCACACGGTCCATAGCACATATCTTGACGATATCCGATATTTTCAGAAGCATCCTCTAAGCGGTTTAGATCGATTGAGATACATTTTCGGAATCAGAACGGAACGCTTCATCCATTTGTCCTTTCTTAAACAACTTTGTGGTAGGCTATTTTTCATTGCTGTATCATCTAAAATTGAAGCCGAACTCCGTTCCCTTGGCATCCCTAAAAACCGGATCATCGTGATAACAAATGGCGTCAACATCGACCTTTTTAATCCGTTGCATGCCGATGAGTGCCGAACGGAGATAGAGAAGCGGATCGGAATTCCTACAGATAGCAAGATTGTATTTTCAGCAGGGTATATCTCCCCTATTAAGGGCGTGCATGTCATAGTTAAGGCTATTCCAGCTGTTTTAAAAACTGTCAAAAATGCCCACTTTTTAATTGCTGGTAGTAATCCTTTCCCAGCGTACACGATGTACTTGCTTTCTTTGGCACGAAGACTACAAGTGGAAGAGAGGCTTCACTTCCTCGGCCCTATAAAATATACTGCGATTCCAACGTACTTCAAGGCATGTGACCTTTTCGTTCAAGCAAGCTTCAGCGAGGGATCTCCTCTTACAGTTCCCCAAGCGATGGCTTGTAAGAAGCCGCTTGCGGTGACAGAAACATGCGCACCTGAGGACTACGGGATTACTGAATGCGCTGTTCCCATAAGTGATTTTAGTGCCCTTGCAGAGAAGATTTCGTTTTATTTGAATAATGAAGAAGAGGCAAGAAAGCTCGCGAACAAAAATTACCAAATAGTTCAATCCGGGTTGAGCTGGGATAAATTGGC
>Ga0172366_10004073_pt1 | contig 11517 bp, 14 predicted proteins | sample LakKivSesite69cm_FD_114533 | JGI IMG/M metagenome (GOLD analysis project Ga0172366, IMG submission 114533) | Sediment microbial communities from Lake Kivu, Rwanda - Sediment site 69cm | ecosystem: Environmental > Aquatic > Freshwater > Lake > Sediment | place: Rwanda: Western Province, Lake...
GTTGTTGCCACAAGAGTTGGAGGTATACCCGAGATAATTGACGACAGCAACGGAATCCTTGTAGAATCAGATAATTCCCAGGCATTGAGCGAAGCAATGAACTGGATGCTGGACAACGCCGACAGATACGACCGCAAAAGCATCTCTTTGAATGCACGCAAAAAGTATTCTTATGAAACCATCGGCGCAAAGATAACCGCCATATACGAAAAAGCATTGACCTCCTACAAGCAGAAGATGGCATAAATGCACCCGGAAAATGAATAAATCAGATAACCAGAATCCCCTTGTGAGCGTAATAATACCTGTCCATAACAGAAGCGAGTTACTGCCAAGAACAGTCAGAAGCGTTGTAACCCAGACCTATAGAAACCTTGAAATCATAATCATAGATGACGGTTCTTCCGAAGATATAAAAAGCATGGTTGACGGTTTTAATGACAGCCGGATAAGATATCTCAGACATGATACAAACAGGGGAGTTGCAGAGGCACGAAACACCGGGCTTAAAGCATCTCATGGAGATTTTATCTCATTTCTTGATTCGGATGACGAATACCTGCCTGAGAAAACGGAAAAGCAGCTGGATATATTTCTGAAACAAAACTCAGATGACCTGGTAGGGGTTGTTTATTGCGCCGTGTGGAAAGAAAACAGAGATAAAACATACCAGTACCGGCTTAACAATCCGACCAGTAAATGGTTTTTCCTGACGCAACAGATTATGTTGAAAAAGGAGGTTGCTGAGAGAATCGGCTTTTTTGATACATCCTTCAGTACTTCCGATGATGCCGATTATGTTTACCGGCTCAAAAAAGTCTGCAGATTTGCCGGCACAAGAGAACCGCTTATAATATATCATGATACTCCTTGCTCCCTCGACAAAAACCTGAAATTACTTCCCGTAAACAGGGAAACTTTTCTAAAAAAACATGCTGGCACAATGTCCCCCGAAGAAAAAAGTTCCCTGCTTTGCAGAGCGGCTAAATATTATCTTCATGACAGGAGAACAGTCAAAGGATATAAGTCTTTTTTCAGGGCATATATTTATTATCCTTTGAATATTCATGCCTTGAGAAAACTCATAAGATTGTTCCCTCTCTTTCTTTTTCATATCTTGAAAGAAAAAAAAGATCAGGAGAATACCTGACATTTTTCTATCAGGTATGCCTTGTATTTCCGGCAAGAAAAACCTCTATTGAAAATCCAGGAATTCTCAGATGGCAGCGGGGTTTATTGCCGAGGAATGGTTTATGTGCTAACATAAAAAATAAAATCAGGGATTTTAACAAATGAAAAAGAGATTATTTTTTATTTTGTCTTTGTTGGCATGTATTTTGCTTGCCAGTTGTGCCCATGGAAGAAAAATATCTGCAAGGGAGGCATTGGAAGAAGCTCTTGTCCGTTCAGGTCCCAAGAATGGGAGTATCCCTCCCGAAGAGCATTCCGGACAACCATCTCCTGCGGAAAAAAAAGAACAAGTGCCGGAAAACGCTGAAACAGGTTATTCTTACAGCAGAAAAAGACCTTACATTCTCTTTCCTGAACGTAAACAGATTGTTGAGCCTGTTGCACCGCCGGAAGAAAATCTTGTCCCTGTCATACCTGTTACTCCAGCCGTCCCGGAAATTCCGCAAGAGACTTTCGGAACGGAAGAAACGGCCTCACTGGCAAAGAAAGATATCCCGGATAAAACTGAAACAATAGAAAAACCGGAGGCGGCCAAAAAGGCACCTGCTATTCCGCCTGAGACGATTTCACCTCTGGACAGGTGGAACGGGGAATGTCTGGTGTATCAGATAACATGGAACTCCATACGTTTCGCCAAAGGATTACTGGCCTGCAGGAAAACGAAGAACGCCTATGGAGAAGTCTTCCATATTGTCGGTCTCAGTGTCCCGGAAGAAAAGATGTCCGGCATCGGTATGGCGCTATACAGAATGGATGCCTTTATTGACACCAAGACTCTTCTTCCATACTATTACTACCAGTACCGCAAAATCAAGGAAAAAGAGGACATCCTTGATATACGATTTGAATGGAAGAACAGGTCTTATGTATCAAAATACAGGAAATTCAAAAGCGGCAAGATTTACAGCACCAAGGAAAATACCGTAAAACTGCCTGATGCTGCCTATGATGCAATATCCATTTTTTATGTCATACGAACCCTCAACCTGGAAAAACCTATATGTCTTAACATCCCCATAGCACTCAGGGATCTATGGGAATTGAGCATTCAGATAGTAGGGAAAAGAACTCAAAATGTGCTTAATATGGGCAAAAAGGAGGTTTATGTTCTCAGGCCGCAGGCGCAGAGCGACGAAGGGTTTTTCACGAAAGGCGCCATGGACCTCTGGATTACTGCAGACCAGAAAATGATACCCGTATATCTGGAAGGGAAGGTTTCCTTTGGAAAGGCAAGAATGTCGTTAATATCGGAAACCAGACTTGCACCAGAAACAACTTTCAGTGCAGAAACAATAGCTGATATTCTCAGCAGATTCAATTAGATGAAAATCCTTTCTATTGAAACAACTTCAGAGATGGCAAGCATTGCATTTCTTCAAGATGGTGACATAGTTTCCGAACATTCATTCAAAAACGCTGATATCGCTGGTATTCTTCTGGAATATACAGACAACATCCTGGAAAAGAGCAGATGCCCGGTGAACAACCTTGATCTCATAGTAGTATCCCGCGGTCCCGGCTTATGGACAGGGATACGGTTGGGCATGGGAGTTGCAAAGGGACTTGCTGTTCCTTTTAAGACAGCCATATATTGCCTGGAAACGCCGGAGAGTCTTTTTTTTGGGCTCAAGGAAATGAAAGTTGCTGTCGCATGCGTAATAAATGCCTGCAGGGGTCAAGTACATTTTTCCAGCTTTGCCGGCAGGTTCAATTACAAAAGGCGTTACCCGCTAAAAATCATAAATTTCAACCAGCTCCATATGATCTGCAGTGGAAAAGGAATAATTCTTACGGGACCCGGAATTCCCGTAATACCAAAAAAAACAAGGGATTTAAAAACTGTCAAAATACTTTCAAGACAGCTATTGTATCCGAAAGCAAGCATGAACGCACTTCTGGCACTCGAGAAAATCAGAAGAAATATCCCTTCGCTGCCCCTGGAACCATTCTATGGTAGATGAAAATAGAATCAAGATATCATTCATAATTTCAGGCTCGGAGATTGGCGGAACAGAAAAAATGCTGCTTCTTATGACAGAAAGCATTACTCCTGAAAGATTCTATCCTCCAACTGTTTTTGCCATAAAAGGTTCCGGTAAATTCACGGAAGAACTGGAACACAAGAAAATCAAAACTTATGTATTTAATCTCAAAAAGAACCCTCTTGAATTTATAAGACTGCTTAGAACCGTCAAAAAAGAGTCCCCGGACATACTGCATTCATTTCTCTTCTACGGTAATTTGACAGGGAGGATAATCGGCAGGTTGCTGAAAATCAAGGTCGTCATTTCCTCACAGAGAAGTACTGATCCCTGGAGAAAGAAATATCACTGGTTTATAGATAGGGTTACAGCCAGATGGACAGATATCATAATTTCAAATTCACATGCAGGCAAGAAGGCCCTTACCGAAAATGCCGGAATAAGCGGCGAAAAAATAATCGTAATACCCAACGGCATAAGGATGGATAAATCAGGTTTTACGTATTCACGAAAAGATTTCGGAATAGAACCTTCGGAATATCTCGTTGGTACGGTAGGCAACCTTCGCAGTCCGAAAGGACATACCTATCTTATATCAGCAGCTCCCGCTATCCTCAAAGACTTCCCGGAAACAAGATTTGTAATAGTAGGGCAGGGGGAACTCAGACAAACGTTGGTCAACGAGACAAGAAAGGCAGGGATAGAGGACAGATTCATTTTTACGGGATTCATAAACAATGCCGCAGATATCATAGATTTATTTGATATTTTCGTTTTTCCGTCCTTGTGGGAAGGCTGTCCGGTTAGCCTTCTTGAGGCGATGGGAAAGGGGAAACCCTGTGTTGCGTTTTCGGTTGGCGATATACCACACATAATTGAAGATGGAGTAAGCGGACTGTTAATCCCTGTCAAGAATCACACGAAACTTGCCGGTGCAATAATATCACTGCTGAGAGACAGAGAGCAGCGCTACAACATGGGTGAAAATGCAAGAAAGCGGGTTAAAGAAATTTTCTCTCTCGAAATCATGATGAAAAAATATATTGCCGTATATACGGAAACTGTTGATTTTAAGAGAGAGAGAAGGTAAAATCTTACCTGAATTTCCATGAAGGAGTCTGAATGCAAAAAACCAAGAAACAAACAGTAGACTGGTTCAAATCAATCCTGGCAGCGGTGGCAATAGCTCTCCTTGTCAGGGCTTTTTTCATCGGTAATTTTAAGATTCCCACCACATCAATGGTACCAACCCTTGACGTGGGTGACAGGCTGCTCTCCAATGATATAATTTACAAGATAAGGGCACCCAGAAGAGGTGAGGTTGTCATTTTCAAGTATCCGGAAGAACCCAGGAGGGATTTTGTGAAAAGAATGGTGGGTTTGCCGGGGGAAAAAGTCATGCTGAAAAATGGCAGGATATACATAAACGGCAGACAGGTCAGTGACAAAAATATTGCGTCAAGATATTATTACAGCGATGGATATTATGGAAATGAGATCGAAATAGGGATTCCGGGAGAAAGTTATTTTGTTCTTGGAGATAACAGCATAAACAGCAAAGACAGCAGATACTGGGGATTCGTCCCGGAAAAAAATCTGGTAGGAAAAGCTGTTTTCACATACTGGCCCCCCTGGCGTATGGGTTTCATTCACTGACCGGAATAGGTATGAAAATGCACAAGCAGAAAGAGAATGCAAATGTTGAAACAACCCACATAAAGATACAGGATTTGACCAGATTGAGAGAAACTGCCCGCGGGTTCAGACAGCTGCAGAAGGATATGGAGGAAAAACAATCACAAATAAAAGATTTGAAAGAGAGATACTTGAGGACCATCGCCGAATTTGACAATTACAAGAAGCGGACAGACAGGGAGAAACAGGAAATATACAGATTCGGAACGGAGAATCTTGTTTTGAAGCTGCTGCCATTTGATGAAATATTTGAAGAGGTCATAAAGCATATGGAAAACAGCCCATCCCTGGAGTCCATTCACAAGGGCCTTGAAATGTTGAAGAAGGAGTTCACCAGACTTCTTGATGGCATGGGAGTCAAAAAAATAGAGACAACCGGGAAAATATTCAACCATGAGTTTCATGAAGCGGAAGAAAGCGTGGAAACCAATAAATTTGAAGAAGGAACAATTATTCAAGAAGTGAGAAGCGGTTATCTATTCCACGATAAAATCCTGAGACCCGCCCTGGTAAAAGTGGCAAAGAGACCGGAATCCAGAATTACTAAAAATGATAAAGATCCTGTCCCCGGCAAAGATTAATCTTTTTCTGGAAATCGGAGGTCTGGGGAAGAAACTGCATAATCTCATGTCGTTGGTAGATATAGTGAGTCTGTACGATGAGATAAGAATTGAAGAATCAGTTACAACTGAAGTCCTCTTCCATTCAGAATGGACTATTCCAGCCGAAAACACGGTTACAAGAACTATTTCTCTTCTCAGGAGGATTTTCAACGTTAATAAGGGCGTACGCATAGAAATTCTAAAGAAAATACCTCCTGGAAGCGGATTGGGGGGCGGTAGTTCAAATGCTGCGTCCGTTTTAAGGGCGCTTCTGAAAATATGGAAAATTGATTTGGGTGAAAAGAGACTTACCCGCATAGCCAGCCTGGTAGGCAGTGACGTTCCCCTGTTCATCCAGGGAGGAAGATGCATTGTTGAAGGGACTGGCAATAAGATAGAAAAGAAAGGTGTCTCCGGTATGACACTGGCCTATTATCTTTCAATACCTCCCTTTTCTGTATCAACCCGGGAGGTCTATTCACGTTTAGATTCATTGAAAATAAAGGGCAATTTGACAGAAGCAAGGGAAAAAATTAAACTTTTGAATGAAGAAATTGAACTCAAGCATATGGAAAATATTGAAAAAATCATGCAAAACAGACTCGAAGAACCCTATTTTGATTTATATAATCAAGCAAAGGGGGTGAAAAGGCAACTGGAGCGGCACACGGGGAAAAAGTTTTTCGTCTCAGGAAGTGGGGGAGCCCTGTTTTCGGTTTTTCCAGACAGGAGAGATGCCGAGACAAGAACGTCTCTGTTCAACGCTAAAGGGTGGAAAAGTTGTATCGTAGAAAGTATCAAAACTTCTTAGAAAAGGGGGATACGATGCAGATCACAGAAACAAGAATTTCACTCGTAGGCAGACCCAACAGCAGATTGAGAGCATATGCCTCCGTAACTTTTGACGACGTTTTTGTCGTGAGGGACATACGCATCATAGAAGGGAAAAACGGTCTTTTTGTCGCTATGCCCAGTAAAAAAATGCAGAGGGATTGCCCAAAGTGTGGATTCAAAAACTCCGTATCAAATAAGTTCTGCGGTTCCTGCGGTAACGCTCTCAATCCGATTGATGAACAAGCTTTTTCACCATCCCAACAGCATCGGGACCTTGCCCATCCCATAAAAACAGAATTTCGTGATTATATCCAGGAAAAAGTTCTTGCTGAATACAAAAAGGAAGAAGAGAAGAAATAAAACCCCTGAAATATCTTCATTAAGTATTTAGAATGAAGGTCCTTGCAGAATTTTCGTAATGAATACCTATACATATACGGCACTTGATAAACAGGGAAAGAAGGTATCTGGCAGAATGAAAGGCGAAGATACCTCCCGGATCAAGAAAACACTGAAGGAGCAAGGACTTTACGTAATAAACATCTCCGAGAGAACTCCATATTTTCTCCCATTTTCCATTGTAATAAAAGAAGGTGAGATTGTTGTCGCGATAAGAGAATTGGCCACATTCGTAAGTTCCAAACTCCCGCTTGATGAATGCCTCACTGGAGTTGTTTCTCAGATGAAGGATGGAAAACTGAAAAAGGTTTTTGAGGAAATTCAAAAAAAAATACGGGAGGGCAAAAGTTTTTCTGAAGCGCTCAAGGACTTTCCTTCAATATTTTCGGATATGGTAATATCAATGGTACGGGCAGGAGAAGAAACCGGAACACTTGACAAAATTCTTCTCAGAATTTCAGATTTTCTGGAAAAAAGACAGTCGTTCAAGAACAAGATTAGAAGCATAATGAGCTATCCTCTGTTTATGTTATTCATCTCAATTGCTGTATTTATATTCTTGCTTTCTTTCGTTACTCCAACAATAACAAGAATATTTGCCCAGATTGATATGAAGCTGCCTGTTCCAACTGTCATGTTGATCAAAATAAGCGGTTTTTTCAAAAAATGGTGGATTTATATAGCTATTGTGATAATTATCATATACGTCGGAGTGAAGAGACTTTTTGCATCCGAAAAAGGCGAAATGATTACGGATTTCCTGAGATTCAGGGCTCCTGTTCTGAACAATCTGCTTCTGAAAAGAGAGATTATACTTTTTTCCAGTACAGCATCCACACTTATACAGGGTGGCGTTGATATAATTGAATCGTTCCAGATTGCAGGACAGGTGCTTTCCAGCCGTTTATTGAAAAACGAAATAAATGATATTGTGGAATCCCTTTCCAATGGAGGTTCACTTTCGTCCTCATTCGGCAACAGCAGGTACTTCCCCTATCTGGTTACCCAACTTGTAAGCGCCGGTGAGAGAAGCGGTATGCTGTCAGAAATGTTCAGCAAGATAGGTGAAATATATGAGGAGGAAGTTTCGCAAAGTTCTACAAGACTGGCAAATCTTATTGAACCGGTCATGATTCTTCTGATGGGAGGAGTGGTAGGGATAATTGTATTGGCCATACTCCTTCCCATTTTCCAGATAAGCCAGTCTATACGGTGACGCGGGGGCAAATATCCCCCGGAGCGAGATGTCAGAAGCCAGACGTGAAATGCAATAAAACTGCATCCTGAATTTTTTTCGTCTCACATCCAGCATTTCACGCTTTTTAGAGAAGGGCTAAAAAGGAGAAGTGAAATGGACGGTACACCAAGAAACAGAAAATCGGGCTTCACCTTCATAGAATTGATGGCTGTAATTGTCATATTGGGCATCCTTGCGACAATAGTAATGCCAAAATTTTTCGGAAGGATTGATGAAGCACGTGTAACTGCGGCAAAAATACAGATAAAAAATATAGAAGAGGCGCTGCGACTTTTCTATCTGGATAGCGGTTTTTATCCGTCAACGGAACAAGGTTTGCAGGCACTGGTGGAAAAACCGACAACCGGCAATGTCCCAAAAAAATGGAGAGAAGGTGGTTATCTTGAGAAAAATACCATTCCAAAAGACCCGTGGGGCAGCGACTATATATACCTGAGTCCTGGCAAGAAAGGCGAAGATTACGAAATTATTTCCCTGGGAAGAGACGGCAGAGAAGGGGGAGAAGGGCCAGATGAGGATATATCAAGTTCACAGATATAAAGACAAATCTATTTTGCCACAAAATCCCGGCAGAGTTTCAGGCAAGATTCAAGACGTAAGGCCAATCTGTCATGGTTATACATTCGTTGAGTTAATGGTGGTCATGATAATCATAGGCTTTTTTTTTATCTTTCGTACCCCGCAGTAAAAAATATCCTGCCTGTGAAGGAAAATGAAAAAATACTTGAGTTCACAGATGCATTGCATAATGCATCCAAGTATGCCGCGGAACAGAACGAAACGGTTTCATTCGACATAGATATTGATAACAATACCTGCATGATGGAAATTGAAAGGAAAGAGACTTCTGAACCAGACGAAGAAAATGTTTACGAACCTGTGCCGGTACAAACACGACTGGATTTTATGATGGCGCGGAATGCCTCTATGGAAATTGCGGGGGGCAAGATATCCTTCCTGTTTTTCCCTGACGGCACAAAGGAATTCGGCATGATTTCGGCCATTGATCCGGATACCCAGGAAGAGTACACGATCTTCATGAATCCTTATCTGAAAGAACCGGAGATACTGAGAGGAGTTATTGATTTCAATGAAATGTATTCATTGTAATAAGAGCGGATTAACCATGTTAGAACTCATGATAGCAATTGTCGTATTTGCCATAGCCGGAACGGCCAGTCTTAATTCCTACCTGCTTTCTGCAAGACATCTTCAGATGGTAAACGACGAGAAAGTTCTTACGCTGCTTTCAAGACGCAAGATTGAGGAGCTGAAGGGCGAAAAGGTAAATATAAAAGATGGAGTTTCCGGATCTTTCGACGCGCCCTTTGAAAAATACACCTGGCAGATCTACTGCTCGGATACAACCATAACGGACACAGAATACGAAATCACATTCACCCCCTATGGGCTTAAGATAAAAACAGATAAAGGGGATTATTCGGTGATGGCTCCCTTCCTGAAAATCAATGAGAGGGAAATGCACGGAACGGGCTATGATAAGAAACCATAACTTTGCACAGAAAGCATTCAGGGTTCACGGAGGATTCACCCTTCTTGAAATATTGATTACAACCGTTCTTGTTTTTCTGCTCTTCACGCTCATATACGCAACCTTTTTCTCCGTCACAAACGTTACTGCTGGACTCCAAAACAAGATGAGATCTTCCGAAGTTCTTCTCAGGTTTCTGGCTAGATTCAGTGATGAGATTAAGTGCATGATATTGGATGACGGTAACAGATCTTTATTCAGCGAGAAAAGTTTCTCTTTTGTCACAAAGGAGACAGGGGTTCTTTATCCGGTACAGGTAACATATCTTATTGAGAAAACGGCCGATAACCATGAAAGACTCATAAGAAAGCAGGAAAATCTTCTCAGCAATTACTATTTCATTTTCCCTGTAATAGAAAACTGCGACAGCATAAGTTTCCTTTTCTATACGGGCACGACCTGGGATAACTCAGTTATTGAGGTTGCAAGAACCACGGCGGTAGCTGTTGAAATGGAAATTGACGGGGAAAAGATTTTTTTTCCTGTGAAACTGAACAAGGACACGAAAAAGGATGATAAGAAATAAGGGCGTTGTCCTCATTTTTGTTATGGTATTCACCACGGCGATATCCCTGCTTTCGCTGTTTATGCAAAGTAAATCAAAAAACTATATTGAAAACTTCGCTGATATTCAGAAAAATCTGGAAATTGAAAATATGGCCGAGATGGGAATAGAAATCGGAAAAATTTTGATTGATAGAAGGAAGGGGACGCTGAATACGACAGGTGAGGAATCTCGCAAGGAAATATATTATGATATGCCTGACATAATGCTGCACATCATAATTTCGGATGAGAACGCAAAGATCAATCCGAATAAAATCTTCGACAGGGAAAAAAAGGAAACCAATTCGCTTCTTATGGAAGTATATAAGAACTTTTTTGCTGTTATGGGATATACCGAAGTGCTGAGCGATTCCTTGCTGGACTGGATAGATGAGGATGACATTCCCCGTGCAGCAGGTGCAGAATATTTCCATTACAAGACTTCCGGTTTTCCGTATGTTCCTCCCAATAGAAATCTCTACGGTACCGAAGAGCTTCTTCTTGTAAAAAATTTCAGCAAGGATATAGTCCTGGGGAACAGCAAGGAAAAGATACCAGCTTTAATAGACTTTATAACTTCCTTTTCAGATGGTAAAATCAATGTGAACAGCTGCCCTCCTGAAATATTAGGCGCATTTGGTTTCTCTTCAGGAGAAGCAGAAAAAATAGTCAGAGAAAGAGAAAAGAGACCGTTGGAAGAACGCTTCTTAACGGAAACAAACAGGGATGTCTATATCAGGAACAGGAATATCATGATTTTCAAAAGCAGATATTTCTTGATAAGGTCGATTGCGGTAAAAAGTAATGGGCAAGAAAGAGAAATGAGAGCGTACGTCAAAAAGACCGACAAAGTCATTGAAACGACAAGGATAGAAATTGAATGAAAACTGTCACCTTTTATCCCCAGCAGAACCAGATCATTTATGCACTGAATAACGTGAAGAGCTCCGAGCAGGGTAAGATCCAGAATGCCGATGTTGAGAATTTCCTTTCGCAGAAGAAACCAGGTATTTTGAATATTGTGCTCCCGAAACAAGAGCTGATTTTCAGGCGGATGGAGTTTCCTTTCTCAGGTAAGCGGAAAATACAGCTGGTGCTTTCCTCCGAACTTGAAAACCTGCTTCTTGAAAGCCCTGATAACTACCTTTATACCTTTGAATTCTTCTCCGACGGCAAGAACAGGACTATTGTAAATATCTATGCTATACGTGTTTCGACCTATAATTTCTGGAAGAACCTTGCAAAGAATAACAACGCAAAACTCTTCTTATTTTCTGATGCTTTGCTATTCAATAACCTCCTCAGACAAAAAAAGGATAAAGGAAGTAACCATATTGCAATTTACGCCATTGATGATTATTTATTGATTAACATAACAGAAAATGGCATGCCTTCAGGTTTCTACTGCTATGATTCCAGAATCGCGCAAAGCACAGACGTCGGGGAATTGATAAAAGA
>Ga0172366_10004075_pt1 | contig 11515 bp, 8 predicted proteins | sample LakKivSesite69cm_FD_114533 | JGI IMG/M metagenome (GOLD analysis project Ga0172366, IMG submission 114533) | Sediment microbial communities from Lake Kivu, Rwanda - Sediment site 69cm | ecosystem: Environmental > Aquatic > Freshwater > Lake > Sediment | place: Rwanda: Western Province, Lake Kivu...
GGAAAGACGCTCACGGACGCTCTTCTTCTGGCTGAAGATGCGATTCGGGGGTATCTCGCCGTGCTTCAGGAAGACGGTGATCCTATCACGCGTGAGGGACGCGAGATAACGGTTGCTCTTGGCAAGAATCGGGAAGCGATCCTCCGCAAGGTTTCCGTTTCCATGAAGGCGGTAGAGGTTGCCTAAGCTGCCTCGGATAACGGCAAGGAGCTCGCACGCATCCTACGCCTGCTCATGCCCACGGCGTGATCGGAGAGTTGGCGTAGGGGCGACCCGCTGGGTCACCCCTGCTGGTGATGATATCCTATCTGACCAAAACGATGCGCGTTGTGGCCACAAAGTTACCTGCCTGGAGTCTGCACAGGTATACCCCCGAACTGACGTCCTGACCTGACTGGTCTTTCCCGTCCCAGACCGCCGTGTAGTACCCGGCCGGTTGGTAGTCGTCAACAAGAAGGCGTACCCGCTGTCCCAATGAATTCCAGACCTCCAAGGCTACGGAGGCCGCTTCCGGTAGCTGATATGGTATGGTTGTGGTACCGTTGAACGGATTTGGGCGGTTTTGGGACAACACATACCCTCGCGGCAGCGCTGAGTTCAGTTCCGCAACTGCTACTGGGTGCTTTACCAAGACAATCCAGGTATAGATGCATTTGTGTGTGTTCTCGCCATCACGTATGTCTGCCTTTACCTCAACCGTGTCGAGTGAGTTGGGGAAGCTCCACTCGAAAGTGGGGTCCCAGTAGCCATTCGTCAGTCTCGACTCATCCTGTTCCTTGATATCCCCATCGACAGACCAGTTAGCATACATATGCTCAGTAACGCCGTCAACGATGAATTTCACTCTATCTCCCCGATAAGCGGTTACGTTGTGTTCCATGTCGGGCCATTTGGAGAAGGGAATCCTGTCTTCATGAACGCCCGCCTCCACGACGGTGATAATCCAAGTGTAGGTCGATCGGGCCACATTGTCGGCATCGCGCAGCTCTGCCACTACCTCAGCGCTGCTGTCGAACGTCCACGTCTGCGTGGGGTCCCAATAGACGTTTCTCCACCACGCCTCATCTTGTATCTTAAAGTCCCCGTTGACGAACCAGTTGGCATACATGTGCTCACCGACGCCGTCAACGATAAACTTCACGCTTTTCCCGCTTTCGATGGTCAGGCTAGCTTTCTTATTGGGCCATTTCTCGAAGGTGATCTTTGACTTATAATCGGCGGCAGTAGGCGCAGTATCAGCGGTAGAGGCGAATGCAGAGGATACGCATGTCAGCAGGACAGCGACAGAGGAGAACGCCGACCACCACAGGCTTCGGTGGTTCGGTGGTTCGGTGGTTCGGTGGTTCGGTGCCATAGCGTCCTCCTTGTTCTCTAATGCTTATTCCTCCATATCTCTGACCAAATGCTAAATTACAACGGCGTACGCGCATATAATAAAATGCGCTCGTTGCGTCAAGGGGTAGCAAGGGCATCTCAAGGATTTTTCCTCATTGACCGGACGCCCGGCCTATTGCTATCATCATAGATAGCGTCCGAATTCCGTTCCCATCACACACTCAGGGGTATCGTATGGCGGAAGTAGTGCTCAGAAGCGTCACGAAGGTATTCGACAAGGACGTGGTGGCGGTCAAAGACGCCAGTCTGGAGATCGCCGACAAGGAGTTCGTCGTCCTCGTCGGGCCGTCCGGCTGCGGCAAATCAACCACGCTGCGCATGATCGCCGGGCTTGAGGAGATCACTTCCGGCGAAATCTACATAGACGGGCGGATCGTGAACGACGTGCCGCCGAAAGACCGCGATATTGCGATGGTCTTCCAGAACTACGCGCTCTATCCGCACATGACGGTCTACGAGAACATGGCGTTCGGCCTCAAGCTCAGGAAGTACCCCAAGCGGGAGATAGACGAGCGCGTGCGCGAGGCGGCGCAAATCCTCGGCATCGAACAATTGCTCGAACGCAAGCCGAAAGCCCTTTCCGGTGGGCAGCGTCAGCGCGTGGCGGTGGGCCGCGCCATCGTCCGCAAGCCGAAGGTGTTCCTCTTCGACGAGCCGCTTTCCAACCTCGACGCGAAGTTCCGCGTGGCGATGCGGACGGAGATCTCCAAGCTCCACGCGCGCCTCGAAGCGACGATGATCTACGTGACCCACGATCAGGTGGAAGCCATGACGATGGGCGACCGCATCGTGGTGATGGATAATGGCGTCATCCAGCAGATTGATACGCCGGTTGATCTGTACGATCACCCCCTCAACCAGTTCGTCGCGGGGTTCATCGGCTCACCCGCGATGAACTTCCTGTACGGCACGCTCACGCGCGACGGCGGCCTCGTCTTCGACGAAGGCTCTGTGAGGATACCCCTTCCGGAGCGGCTGGCCGGTCGGCTCAGGGACTACACCGACAAGCGGATCATCCTGGGGATTCGCCCGGAGTCGCTCCATAGCGGCAGGCCGAGTTCGAACGTCGTCGAGTCAGCCGAGTTCCCAGCGCGGGTGGAGCTTGTCGAGCCGATGGGCAGCGAGACGTTCCTCTACCTCAACACGGGCACGCACAACCTCATCGCCAAGGTGGAGGCGCACGTGCTGCCGGAGATCGGGGATACGCTCACGCTGGTAGCTGACCTCGGCCATGCGCACTTCTTCGATGCGGAGACCCACGCCGCCATCGTCTGAACCCGCGTGCGGAACACCCTCACAGCCCCGCGAGAGCCTTCGCTCACCCCCAACGAGATCGCTTCCCCTTTCGGAAATGCCCTCCAGGACGTTATTTTCTCGTAGGAGCCATCTTTACGAGGCGCGTTTTCCCCTGCGGATGCGCGGAGAGAGCGCAGGCCGGGTGTTGGAGTCGGGCGAATGGAAGGACACGAGGCGATCCTCCGGCGGTTGCTTGGGGCGCACCGGAGCGGGCGTTTGGGCCATACGCTCCTTCTGGCGGGCGGCGGCGGGCGCGGCGCGTACGACATCGCGCTCCGGCTGGCCCAGGCGCTCCTGTGCGAGGCGAATCGCGTGCAGCCCGCACACGCACGGGAAGCGTGCGCCGTCTGCCGGAACGTCGCGCATTTCAACCACCCGGACTTCCTGTGCGTCTCCCCGCTCTCTCCGGAGTACAAACGTCAGCAGGGCAACGACAGGCAGCCTGAGCCGGAGCCGGTGGTGCGTGCGCTCATGGAGGATTGCTACGCCGCGCTTGAGGTGGGGGCAAATTGGGGCATCACCGCCGATCAGGCGCGGCAACTCATCCAGTGGGCCTCGATGACGCCCTGGGAAGCACGCGGCAAGGTGGTGCTCATCGCGGAGGCGGATAAGGTGAACGAGGCGAGCGCCGACATCCTGCTCAAGACCCTCGAAGAGCCGCCGCCCGACGTGACGCTCATCCTGGTGAGCGCACGCCCGCAGGACCTGTTGCCGACCGTGCGTTCCCGATGCCATCAGGTGAGAGTGCCGCCGCTTTCCGAGGGACGGATGCTCGCGCTTCTGGCCGAGCGAGGCTTCCCGGAAGACCAGGCGCGTGCGGTGCTGCCTCTGGCAGGCGGAGACCTCTGGCAGGCGCGCGCGCTTCTGGGCGGTCAGGCGAACCGGCTGCGGAGTGAGGCCGGGCGGCTGATCGGCGTGGCACTCGACCCAACTCGCGGCACGGCTGAGGTCATGGTGGAAGCGCGACGTGTGCTGGAGGGCGCTTCAACGAGCGAGGTGAGCGAGTTGGTGCGGTGGGTCGTCTGGTGGCTGCGCGACCTTCTGCTCGCGCTTGCGGAGGCCCGGCCTGCCGGAGACGAAGCCCTGCGCGACATCCTTCCGGGAGCCGCGAAGCTGGGCCAGGTGCGGCTGATGGCGTGGCTCCGGGAAGCCGACCGGGCATACGAGATGCTGGGGCGCAACGTGACGCCTCCGGCAGTGGTGACGGCCCTGATGGTGTTCCCGCGTGACGAGCGCAGGATTGGGGCTGCCGCGACGTTTCCGCCGTTGCAGCACGTGAGGTGAATGACGAGTCCCGGTCCTTTCACATTCGGAAAGGAGGACCTTTATGCCGATAGAGGATGATTCGGAAGGCAAACTGGAAGACCTTGAAGATAAAGAGCTTCACCCTCAGGAAGAGGCAATCTCGGAAGGCGAGGAAGAGGCGGAGGCGAACGGTAGCGAGTTAGTGGAGGTCGTGTTCAAGGGCAACAGGCGGGTGGTCTATCATAACCCCGCCAAGGTTCCGCTCGCCTACGGCAGCTACGTCATCGTGGAAGCGGATAAGGGCGAAGACCTCGGTCGCGTCGGTCAGATCGGCGAGTCGCTCCGGCGCAGGCGGAAAGGCAAGCGCAAAGGAGTACAACGGGTGGCCGACGAGCGCGAGCTTGCGAAGTGGCGGCAGCTCAGGCCCCGCGAAGAGGAGGCCTACAGCGATTTCCAGCGCCGCGTCGCCCGGCGGATGATGCCCATGAAGCCGGTTGACGTGGAATACCAGCTCGACGGCAAGAAAATCTGCTTCTACTTCACCGCCGACCACCGCGTGGATTTCCGGGAACTCGTGCGCGAGCTTGCCTCCGTCTATCGGACGCGCATCGAGCTACGGCAGATCGGCGTGCGCGACGAAGCCAAACGGCTGGGGGGGATCGGCCCCTGCGGGAGAGAGCTTTGCTGCACTACTTTCCTCACCGAGTTCGCCCCGATCACCAGCCAGATGGCGCGGGATCAGAACCTCTCGCTCAATCCGTCGAAGCTTTCCGGCCTGTGCGGGCGGCTGAAGTGCTGCCTGCGGTTTGAGCACGAGTTCTACCGGGAAGCGCACGAAAAGTACCCCAAGTTCGGCACGCGGCTCCTCGTCGGCGGGCGCGAGGGAGTGGTGAACAAGCTCGATTTTCTCAAGGATTCGGTCACGCTCCGCTTCGAAGGCGGCGACGAGCAGACCATCTCTCTGGAAGCGCTTGGCGCACAGGCGCACACGCACGCAAAGGCACATGGGGAGGTGGACCTCCCTGTGCAGTAGGGTCAGCGGTCCGCATACCCCGTTCTCAGAGAGTGTACGAAAAGGGGTGCGGGAGGGTTTAGAAACCCTCCCCTACACCTGGAAATCGCCCGTAGGGCGGGTTTCATGGTCATAAACGAATTATGTATGCACGCGATGCGGCCGCAGAGTCAGCCAGCTTCAGCTGGCTTGGCTGTGCGTAGCCCCCGGCTTAAGCCGGAGGGCTTCTTCACACACGATCCCACCGCCCTCCGGATAAATCCGGGGGCTACGGAAGAGCGAAGCTCGCTCACGCGAGCTGTCTCCCGCGGTGACCGTTCTCTGGAGACGGAGAAACGTCATCCGTCAAGATATTTAGGACATGACCATCTAACCCGCCCGAAGTCGTTCCGAAAAGACTTTCCGTACACACTCTCAGGAAGGATCGTTCCTCAGTGGACAGATTCTACATCACCACGCCGATTTACTACGCAAGCGGCACTCCGTTCATCGGGAACGCCTATACGACGATAATCGCCGACGCGCTCGCCCGGTTTGCCAGGCTCGAAGGCAAAGACGCTTTCTTCCTCACCGGCACGGACGAACACGGGGAGAAGATCGTCCAGAGCGCGGCGGCGAAAGGCATTTCGCCCCGGCAGTGGGTGGACGACATCAGCGACAGGTTCCGCACCCTCTGGCCGACGCTGAACATCGAGTTCAGCGACTACATCCGCACCACGGAGGAGCGGCACAAGAAGGTCGTGCAGGCGATCCTTCAACGGGTGTACGACGCCGGGGACATCTACTTCGGCCAGTACGAAGCGCTCTATTGCGTCGGCTGCGAGATGCTCCTCGACGAGGATGAACTCGTTGACGGCAAGTGCGCGATCCACGGGACCGCGCCGCAGCATATCAAGGAGGGCAACTACTTCTTCAGGATGAGCAAGTATTACCCCTGGCTTGCCGAGTATCTGACCCGGAACCCGGAGACCATTCGCCCCGAACGGTATCGGAACGAGGTGCTCTCGCTCCTCAAGAAGCCCAGGGACCTCCCCATCAGCCGCCCGAAGAGCCGCCTCACGTGGGGTATCCCGTTGCCGTTCGACGATACCCACGTCACCTACGTCTGGTTCGACGCGCTCATCAACTACGTGAGCGCGCTTGGCTGGCCCGACGGCGAGAGGTTTGCGCGCTATTGGCCCGTCGCGCAGCACATCATCGGCAAGGACATCGTCAAGCCGCACGGCGTCTACTGGCCGTGTATGCTCAAGTCCGCCGGGATACCGATCTACCGGCACCTGAACGTGCACGGGTTCTGTCAGGGCGCGGACGGGCGCAAGATGTCGAAGTCGCTCGGCAATTCCATTGACCCCGCCGAGATGCGCGATATTTACGGCGCTGATGTCGTGAGGTACGCGCTCCTGCGCGAGATGCCCTTCGGTGTGGACGCGAAGATCGGCGACTCAATCATTGCCGAGCGCATGAACACCGACCTCGCCAACGACCTCGGCAACCTCGTCTCGCGGACGATGAGGCTCGTCTTTCGCTCGTTTGAGGGGCGCGTGCCGCACCCGGGGCCGCTCACCGACGAGGACGCCGCGCTGCGGGAGAAATGGCTCGGTGCGCCATCGGAGGTGCGGTCGGCGTGGCACGAACTCAGGATGGCGCAGGGCATCGAGGCGACGCTGGAGTGCGTCCGTGCGACGAACCGCTACTTCGACGCGATGAGGCCGTGGGAGCTTGCGAGGAAGGGCGAGACGGAGCGCCTCGGCACGGTGCTCTATTCGGCGCTTGAGGCGCTGCGCATCGCCTCGGTGCTGCTCTGGCCGGTGATGCCGGAGCGCATGACGAGGCTGCGCAAGCAGTTGGGCATTACCGCGCCGCCATCTCTTGAGAAGGCCGGGGTATGGGGCGTGCTTCCCCCCGGTCAGCCGCTTGCCGAGGGCGAGAGCCTCTTCCCCAGGGCCGACGCGGATCAGGCTCGCGCCCGCGAACAGGCGCGTCTGGCCGCTGCACAGGCCCAAGCAGCCGGGCAGCAGCCCGAAGCGCAACCGCCGCCGAAGGACGCACTGCTCAGCATTGAGGACTTCCGGCGCATGTCGCTGCGCGTTGGGAAAGTGCTCGCCGCCGAGCCGATCCCGAAGGCGAAGAAGCTCCTCAAGCTCACGGTGGATGTCGGCGAAGAACGGCCCCGGCAGCTCGTGGCGGGCATCGCCGAGCACTACGCGCCGGAGCAGGTCGTCGGGCGGCAGGTGGTCGTCGTGACGAACCTGCAACCGGCGACTATTCGCGGGGTGGAATCGCAGGGGATGCTGCTTGCGGCGGAGAGCGGCGACAGGCTCGCGCTTGTCGGGCCGGATACCGTCGTCCCGGCGGGCGCAGAGGTGCATTGAGCCGAACGCTCATGGTGTGGTGAGTGGCCTACATGCCCCTCTGAGACACGGATCACACTCTCTCTCCACATCACACCGGCAGCGTCTTGGAGACCTTCGCACACGCCTCGATCACCTTCTCGATGTCGCGTGCGCTCACGTCGAGGTGCGTCACGGCGCGGAGCACCGTCGGCCTTATGGGGTTGATGAGCACGCCCTCCGCTTTCATTCGAGCCGAAACTTCCGAGGCAGGGACTTTCGCCGTGATCTCGATCAGGACCATGTTCGTCACAACGGCGGAAGCGTCAACCCTCATCCCCGGCAGCCCCGAAATCCCCTCGGCAAGGCGGCGGGCGTTGGCGTGGTCCTCGACGAGGCGCTCCCGATTATTCCGCAGTGCATAGAGCGCACCGGCAGCGATGATCCCGGCCTGACGCATCCCTCCGCCGAGTATCTTCCGCTTGCGCCGGGCGCGCTCGATGACCTCCTTCGGCCCGCAGAGCGCCGAACCCACCGGAGCGCCAAGCCCCTTCGAGAAGCAGACGGAGACGGTGTCCACATGCTTGGCGTACGTGGCTTCCGGGATGCCCGTTGCGACGCTGGCGTTCCAGAGCCGTGCGCCGTCGAGGTGATACCGTATCTCCTTCTCGCGGCAGAGCGCGGCGATGCGTTCGATCTCGTCGAGCGGGAAAAGTGTGCCGCCTGCGCGGTTGTGGGTGTTTTCGATGCAGACGAGCTTCGTGGGAGCCACGTGCAGCGTGTACGGGTTCATCGCCTCAGCGATCTGCGCGGCGGTGATCACGCCCCGGTTTCCGGGGAGCGTCTTGATCATCACCCGCGAAAGGACTGCCGGTGCGCCTGCCTCGAAGTTGTAGAGGTGGCAATCGCGTTCCACGATCACCTCGTCGCCTTCGTCCGTGTTCACCCAGATGCCGATCTGGTTGCTCATCGAGCCGGAAGCGACGTAGAGCGCGGCTTCCTTGCCCAGGATCGCCGCCGTTTCCTGCTCAAGCGCGATGACGGTGGGGTCTTCGCCGAATACGTCGTCGCCAACCTCGGCTTCGGCCATCGCTTTCCGCATCTCCGGCGTCGGCTTCGTCACGGTGTCGCTTCTGATGTCAATCATCCTGTCGCCCTTCGTGAAAGAATCCTGCCTCTTCGGTCAGCATTGCCGGGCGAACGCCTCACCCGGACCGCTTTGTACTCTCAATGAACCACTCAAATGCGAAAAGGAATGCTGCCTCCCATCGAGGAATCCGCGATCCGTGCTCCTCAGTACCACGCCGTCTCGTTGGCGACCTCGTAGGCGGCTTCGACCTCTTCGAGCGCGGTGTTCGGCTGGACCATGTGCGAGGTGCAGAAGATGTAGCCGCCGCCGGGCTTGAGTTGCCGCATCCGGTCGGCCACCTCCTGCCGGATGAGCGCAAGGTCGCCCGTGCCGAGCGTCGTGCGCACGTCCAGCCCGCCGTAGATGGTGAGCCGGTCGCCGTATTCCCTCTTGTAGCGCACCATGTCCATCCCGGCGGATTGCTGGATGGGATGCGTGCACTGCACCCCCATCTCGACCACGCCCTCGATCACGTCCCAGAAGTAGCCGTCGCAGTGGAGCGAGAGGTACGCGCCGCGCCTGCGTGCGTGCTGCGCGTGAACCCGCTCGTTCGGGTAGACGTGCTCCCACCAGAGCTTCGGGCTGAACATCATCGCGTGGTTGCGGCCCCAGTCGTCGGAAATGTGGATCGTGTCCACACCAAGGTCAACGCACGCGTCCACGTAGCTGACGCCCCACGTGGCGATCTTCCGGAAGAGTTCGTGCATCTTCTCCGGCTCGGTGAGGAGGTATTCGAGCGCGCCCTGCAATCCGAGGAAGCCCGTGCTCGTCTCGAAGACGCCCGGCGTCTGCACGAAGACCGCCCGGCCCTTTTCGCCCTTGTGATACTCCACGTCGCGCCGGATCGGGGCGTAGATCGCCTCGTCGGTCGGGTCGGTGAGCACGGCGTCGAGCGCCTGATCAATGGTGAGCACGTTGCCGTAGCAGTTCTTGCGGTCGGCCTTACCAGTTGCGGACGCATCCGGCATGTCCTCGCTCGCCGGTCGCTCGCTCAGGATGCCCTTGCCGGGGAACGACTGCACCATGTCAATGCCGTAGTGGTCGAAGAACTCGTTGATCCCACCGTATTTCTTGGTGATCGGTTCCTGGATGGGATTGCCGAAGATCCAGATATAGAGCGGCACGCGGTCAGCTTCTTTGTGGTTCAGGGCGTGGAACACCCGTTCGCGTGAGAGCATGTGAACTTCTCCGTTCGAGCGCGGGTCGGAAAGGAAACATACGGAGGAGCATCGCACTGGCGGTAGGCCACCTGCGCGGGAACGCGGGGAAACGCGGCTAAAGGCTTTCTCAGACGAGAGTGGCCACGCAGGGAACCGAGCGCTCTCGTCTGCTCGCCGCCTGCCGCACGTACTGCCGACAAGCCCTCATGCCGGTAAGGTATGCCTGCCTCATCGGCATTCTTCGTATATCCCCCCCTACGCGAGAACATGCCGACCGCTCACGCGGCGCGGCGGCGAGCATCCTTTTCCCCATTTAAATATACGAAATTAGCAATACAATGACAAGTCTTGACAAAACAATATTTTAGACATATTCTCATGGGCGCACGTATCCGATCCGAGATCATGTTTCTTCGCTTACCAGGGGAGGAATCATGGCTGCCAAGACCGGAGACACGAACGCCCACGCCGACCTTCTCGCCATCCTCGCCGCCGACCGCACGCAGGCAATCGCGCTCTTCAAGCGGCTCTCGCCGGAAGAGCAGGTGGCCCTGGTTCGGAGGACGCCAGTGCATCGCTGGCACGACGTGCTCACGCTCGCCGACGACTGCACGCCGCTTGTGCGGGCGCTGAGCGTGCCGGAACTGCATCGGCTCGTGAGCCTTGAGGACCTCTGGCACGCAAGAGAGCTTATGGCGACCGCCTCGCCGGAGCAGGTGCGCGGGGTGATGGATTTCTCCTGTTGGCGAGGCGACGACCTGGAGGAGCAGGAGAGCCTCACCTGGCTGGAGTGGCTCGCGGAGCTTGCGGACGACGCGTTCGCCGAACGCATGGCGACGCTCGACGCGGCGTTCTTGGCATCCGTCCTTGGGCCGCACATGCGCCCGGAGCCTGAAGAACCCGGCGAGTTCCTCGTCTACTCGACGTGGGTGGATTCGCTGCCGAGGGCGTTCGCCTACGACGACCAGCTCGTGGAACAGCTCGTCTACCGCCTGTACCACGTTGACGTTGCACTCTACGACGAGGTAATCAACCGCATCTTCCGGGACGAGTGGACGCACGAGCGGGCGACGCACGGCGGCCTTGCCGATCAGATGGCCGAAGCGACTGAACGGCGAGCGCGGCGGCTGCGCAAGCTTCGGGTGCGCGACACGTACGAGTCCCGTATTGACCTGCTGCGCCCCCTGGAAGTGCGGCCTGCGCCGCGAGGGCGGAGGTTCGCCACGTCGCTGCCGGAGGTCGTCGTGAATACGTCGCTCCTGGAGCGCGTACTCGTGCGGACGGACGATCCTGACCGCCTCCGACGCCGACAGGAGGTGCTGGCGAAGCTCGCGGGGGAGGTGCTCATGGCTCGCGGAGGTGATCCCGGCAACACGAACGAGCTTCAGGAGGCGGCGGACGTGCTGAAATCGGCGGTGAGCCTCGCGCTCGACGCCCTGAGCGGCGGTTCGCTGGCGATGGCAGAAGCCTTCGCCGAGGCGTGGCGGTGGTCCGATCTGTTCCGGGTAGGCCATACCCTCCTCGAACACCTGCGCGCTCGCGTCGCCGCGCATGACCCGGAAAAGGTGTTGTGCGGGCGAGAATCGCTCTGGCTGGCCGGGCTGCTGGAGGTTCCCATGCGGGTCTACGATCCCTTCACCGGCGGCTATCGCCTGCCTGACCGTCTCGCGGACCTCGTCCGAGCAGTCGAGGCGCTGGACCGTATGGAGCGCCAACGCCGGAAGCCGGGCCGCGCAAACCGTCGCAGGAGGAACAGGCCGCGCAAGAGGAGCGTGTAACGCCGTTGCCTGACGCCCAGAGTACGTACGGAAAGTCTTTTCGGGATGATTTCGGGCGGGTTAGATGGTCATCAACGAATTATGTGTACACGCGACGCAGCCGCAGACCCAGCCAGCTTCAGATGGCTTGGCATATTAGCCCCCGACTTCAGTCGGAGGGCGTCACGCAC
>Ga0172366_10004076_pt1 | contig 11513 bp, 2 predicted proteins | sample LakKivSesite69cm_FD_114533 | JGI IMG/M metagenome (GOLD analysis project Ga0172366, IMG submission 114533) | Sediment microbial communities from Lake Kivu, Rwanda - Sediment site 69cm | ecosystem: Environmental > Aquatic > Freshwater > Lake > Sediment | place: Rwanda: Western Province, Lake Kivu...
GACGAGCGTCACCATGCAGTTCGCCCATCCGGTGTTCGATCTTTCGGGCAACCTCATCATCGGCCCCCAAGACATAAGGGTCTACCCGAAGCCGGAGCAGATGGGGTCGCTTGTTCGCGGGGCCGATGCGAACACGGTGACGTTCGATCTGACCCTGAAGGCGAACACGGTCTATCAGGTCGCCGCGTTCCTCGGCGAGACGGTCTTCTCTTCGGTGTTCACCACAGGGAGCCAGATGCCGACGGGCAGCGTGAGCGGGCGCGTGAGCCTTGCGCCTTCCGCATCCGGCAGGCAGTACGTCAACGCGACGTTCGTCGCGCTGCTCAGCGAGCCGCCGACGAGCGCGGACCCGGAGTCCCTGAAGATCGTCCGCATGGCCCTCACGATTGACGGGCGATACTCGTTCCAGAACGTGCCCGACGCGACGTATTACCCGCTCGCGGTTGGGTTGTACGTCGAAGCCGGTGGAGAAAACATCCTCACCAGCGCCAAGCAGCCTCCTCCGCTGGCCCTTCAAGCCGGAGCCGCGCTCAAAGAGGTCAATCTTGCGCTTGGAGAAGCCTCCGGCCCGCAGCCGCCGCGTGTGCTGAGCTTCGACGCCTCCGTCGCGCATCTGAAGCAGCGCATCTCCACCCCGCTCGGCGACATTAATCTTGAACTCTACGTGCCGATCATCAGCGCACGCATCATGGACCCGAACGGGAACAACACGATCCAGTCGGTCACGGTGAAGCTGCCGGACGGCTCTGAGCACATGCTCATCCCGAACGAGACCGGACTCTATCGGCAGCTACTGCCCGCGCTTCCCTCGTACACCGGAGGGATGTTCAGCATCTGGGCGACGGACAACGAGGGCGCATCGTCGGAGGTCGTGACGGACGACGTGCCTTTCCTCGCGCTCGGCATCCCGTCGCTCACAAAGCCGCTCAATAACGCGACGGATATCCCCACTTCTCCGATGCTCGATTGGGAGGACATGCCTGGCGCTGCCGCCTACATCGTGCACGTCAGTTCCAAGGACCCGATCAACCTGACCAATCCCCAGCAGGGGATTGCAGACTTCCTGGACCCGGCGAACGCGGTGGTCAGCTACCTCGATGCGCCGACCTCCACGAGCGAGTTGCGCATCCCGGAGGGCAGGCTGAAGCCGGGCACGAAGTACTTCTGGGTGGTCGGTGCGCTCGACAAGCCTGCGGATGTGGACAACATCTCATTGAGCGCGGTGCGTTCGTTCACCACCGTGGGAGGGGTGGTAGTCGCCGATACCACTCCGCCGGTGTTCCTGAAGACGCCGGGGCTTGTCGGCGTGGACGAGAAGAGCATCACCCTGGGGTGGGTGACCGACGAACCGTCCGATACCCGCGTGAGGTACGGCCTGTCGGCAGACGCGCTTTCGGATAGCGTGGTGGACCCCCGGTTGACAAGGGTGCATGTCATCACCATCCCTGACCTGACCAGCGGCACCGAGTACTTCTTCGAGGTCTCGTCTCGCGACTTCGCCGGGAACGAATTGCGCGTCGCGCTTCTCCGTTCGATATGGACTCGCCGGGCGGCGAAGACGACCCCTCCCGAATTCGTCGCTGGCCCGGTCACCCAGCGCGTAGACCTCGACCGGGTGACGATCTTCTGGGCCAACAACGACCCGACCATTGGGACGATCCTCATTACGGGCGGAGGCAAGGACACCACCGTCACCGACAACCAGCTCCTGCGCGAGCATCGCGTTGATGTGCTGGGGCTTGCGCCCGGAACGGTGTACACGTTCCTCGTGACGGTGACGGACGCGACGGGTCAGCTTCAGGCCGCAAAGCCGGGCCTGCCGTTCCGCACCAAGGACCTGCCCGACACGAACCCGCCGCGTGCGCTCAAGGGACCCATTGTCATTCCCCGCGAGAACGAGGCGTTCGTCGCGTGGGAAGCCGACGAACTGCACACCGCTCGCGTGGTGGTGAGCTACCCCGGCCCACAGGGCGCTCTTGTGGCCGAGGCGTTCGTTGATCAGCCGGGCATCGTACAGCTTGCCCGCGTCACCGGCCTCACGCCAAGCACCGCCTACAAGGCCGTCGTCGAACTCACCGACCTTACCAGCAACAGTGTGAAGACAAAGCCGTTGCCGTTCCGCACGTACGCGGTGCGCGATACGATCCCGCCGCGAATCCTCCTTGCGCCTGCGGCGGTATACCGCGCCGACACGCGCATTGTGCTCGTATGGGGCACCGACGAGCCGTCCGACAGCTACGTCGAGGTATGGCAGGGAGATCAGTTGGTCGGCACGTTCAGCGACGGCAACTTCGTGCGGATGCACATCATAGTGGTGACGGACCTCGCCGCCGGAGGAACCTACCGGTACAAGATTTCCTCCGCCGACGCATCGGGGAATCAGGTCACCTGGCCGCCCGCAGCCACTCCCTCAGGGAAAGCCGCGAGAAGGGCAGGACGGACGGAGTCGGAGTTCACCACCTCGCCGACCCCGGACGTGACGCCGCCGGTGTTGACCTCTGGCCCGACGGTGCGTGCCCGGACGACGACAGCCCTCACCATCGGGTGGACGACGGACGAATCGTCCAACAGCGTCGTGCACTTCGGCGAGGCGACGAGCGGCAAACTCGCCCGCCTGAGCGCCGATGACCTCACCGAGACGGTCACGATGACGGACAACGTCGCGGAGCACAGCGTGACCATCACCAACCTCAAACCGGCCACCACCTACGCCTATCAGGTCGGCTCTACGGACCCGTCGGGCAACGGCGAGACAATAAGTGCAGTGCAGACGGCGCTCACCCTCGCTGACGAGGACCTCACGCCGCCGAAGCTCGTGGAGCAGCCCGCCGTCATCGGTCGGACGGACTCGCGCATCACGGTGCGCTGGACGACCGACGAGCCGAGCGACAGCCGGGTGAGCTATAGACTTACCGGGTCGAGCGACCCGGAGCTTGAAGTGACGGTCCCCGACAGAGTGACCGATCACGTCGTGACGCTCACCAATCTCTCGCCGTCGAGCAGCTACGACCTGACCGTGGAGTCAACGGACTTCGTGGGCAATGGGCCGACCTCCGCGAAGATCACCGGCTCGACGCAGGCCACCAGCGACACGCAGCCGCCGGAGTTCACCGCCGGGCCGACGGTGCTCACCGACGCAGAGCAGGCGCGGGTCACCTGGACGACCGACGAGCCGGGCGATTCGTACGTGGAGTACGGCCAGACCGTCGCGCTCGGCAAGGTGGTGAGCAAGGCGAGCTTCGATACCCAGCACGAGGCGGTGCTCACGAACCTGCTGCCGAGCACGCCGTACTACTTCAGCATCGCCTCAAGCGACGCGAGCGGAAACATCGCCGACTCGACGAGCGCGGAGCTTGTCTGGAGGACCCTCGCAACGCCCGATACGATCCCGCCTGCGAAGGTGGCGGGGCTGACGGCGGCGGTCGGCGCGTATGCCGTGCGGCTTTCCTGGACGCCGAACACGGAAAGCGACCTTGCGGGGTACGTCGTCGAGCGCTCGACAGGCGGCGGGGAGTTCGGGAAGATCGCCGATCAGACGCTCACGACGTATACCGACGAGACGGTGAAGATCGGCAGCGCGTACGAGTATCGCGTGCGGGCGGTGGACCGCTCGATGAATCGGAACCTCAGCGTGCCGAGCGACCAAGTGAGTGCGGCTCCGACAGCCACCGATGCGCCGGGCGCGCCGGTCGCGTTCCGGCACGATACGACGGTAAGCTCTCGTCCTTTCCTGAAAGTGACGAACGCGCAGAAGAACACGAGGGAAATCGCCGGGTACTCGTTCATCGTGGCGACCGACTCGGCACTGACGCAGGTGGTGACGACGGCCTCGAACGTCGTCCCTGGCGCGACGACGACGGAGTGGCTCGTGCCGTTCGCGCTGGAGCATCAGGCGAAGTACTGGTGGGCGGCGCGTGCAGTGGACGATGCCGGGTTCTACGGCCCATTCTCGGAGCGGACGAGCTTCCAGGTGGACACGGTGGCGCACAAGCCGACGGCGGTGCGTTTAGCGTCCTTCGCGGCAAGCTCCGGTCGGCAGCATGTCCTGGTGACCTGGGCGCTGACGCGAGAGAGCGCGAGCGCGGCGTTCCACCTCTAGCGCGCAGCCGGAGAGAGCGGCGAGTTCGAGCGGCTGACGACGCGCCCGATACGGGGCGGTGGCCCCGAATGGCAGTACCTCGACGGCGGCGTGGTCCCCGGCATGGTATATCGCTATCGTCTCGAGGCGATGGGATCGTCGGGCCAGACGACGCTGTTTGGGCCGGTGGGCGTGAGGGTCGCCCTGCCGGAGCGGGTGGCGCTTGAACAGAACGCCCCTAACCCCTTCAACCCGAGCACGCAGATTGCCTACCAGGTTCCTTGGAACGCCGAGGTGCATCTGGCGATCTACAATGTGCTCGGCCAAGAGGTGCGGGTGCTGACGGATGCAGTGCACGCGCCGGGGTTCTACCGGCTGACTTGGGACGGGAAGACCGCGCTCGGCGAAAACGCCGCGTCGGGCATCTACTTTGCCCGTCTCGTGGTCACGCCGCAGGCAGAGACCGCTTCACAGCGCACGGAGACGCAGGTCATCCGCATGGTGCTCATCAAGTAGTCGTTTTGCCACTGCCGTGGAGGTAATGCGGTACCTCCACGGCCGGGGGGCGTTGGCATGAATACTGCCTTCGGTTCGGACGTTTTCCGGGCAGCGCACATCTGCCATCATCAATTGTCGCACACGACATAGCACCGAAGCATGTGCCGACGCCTCGAGGGAGGCTTAGGGTGTCGGCACGTTTTCTGAGAAAGGCATGGTGCGCGGCGCTTCCGTCGGGTTGCTCGCAGAGCACCGATGGTGAGCGCGCATCGGAGGGGCCAGAAGGAGGGGTCCGTATGTGTCTTTGAGACGGGTCCCGGTGTTAATCAGGAGTTCCGTCTTGCTCGTTGGAAGTTGGTTTTCTTACTTTTGTTTGCAGTTATATTGCAACTGCGCTACGGTGAAGTCAAGTTTTCGTGCTCTCCATGCTGGGCCGCGGGGGGCAGGTCGCCTTCATTGTTTGAAAGGGAAGGATGGAGGAAATGAGATACCGAGAGACCGGGGCGAGCCGCGTTCTTGGTATGATCGCCCTGTTGCTGACGGCTGTCGCTGTGGTACCACGCGCAGCCACGGCGCAATATCGCTACAAAGTTGACATTCAGAACAACGCGCGCGTGTTCGTCATCGCGTACAACGCCATGACGTACACCGTGAACAACGGGTCGCCGATCGCCATCGCTGCCGAATCCGTGCAGAAGGTTAACCTTACGGGAATCACCGGCCCGCTTGCCACCATCACGCTCTCCGGCAGCGCCGGTTACGTCTACACGACTTCCGATACCGCCGCGTACGTGGGAGAGAACGAGTCGAACGACCGGATGATCCTCGTGCGGGGCAAGACCAGCTACACCGACACCGAGTTCCTCGTCTACAACACCGCGATGGTGGTGGGCGGCAAAAGCCCCGGCAAGATGGTCATCACCGCGATGGCGAAGGACGCCAACGTCACCATCACGGACCTCACCAACGGGACCGACAACGAGAGCGGCAGAGCGATCAAGGCCGGGCTTGCCTACGTCAAGAACCTCTCCGATCCGTCGCTCCTGCGGGTGCGGAGCGATAACCCGATCAGCGTCTACCACGGCATATTCAAGGACGGCCACACGGAGATCATGCCGACGACGAACGGCGGGCTGGTCGGCGCGCTGGCGTACGTGGCCTCGCCTCAGTACGTCGCGGTGGTCGCCATGGGAAACGGCACGATCACCATCAGCGACCGTGGCGTGGACCTCGGCACTGGCGAAGTCTACGAGCAGGTGCGCGATACGAGGACGGTGACCAAGGGGCAGGGCATCTTCCTGCCCGAACTCCGCAGCACCGACCCGAACAACCCGATGGGCTACTTCAGCGGGGTGACCGCCCTCAAGATCAGCGGGACGGCTCCCTTCTACTCGTTCATCGGGATGGGCACGGAGTTTTCCACGTACTTCGGTGGGACGTTCATTCCGCCGGACCCCGACCCGGCATACGCGTCGTTCACGCACTACTACTTCCAGACCCTGCACCCTGCGCACAATAACAAGCTCGACGTGCTCACGTACGAAGACGGCACGACGGTCACCCTGCGGCCAGTGGGCGGCGGAACCGCGCTCACGCCGACGAGTTCTACGGGCGGCCTGCTCGTGTACGACATCCCCAAGAGCACGCTGAGGCCGGGGGATGAGTTCGGCGGGTTGGTCACCACCACCTACGAACTCACAGCCAACAAGCCGGTGACCATCCGTGAACGGCATCAGCCCGCCGAAGAGCGCGGCAGCATGGTGCTTTCGCCCGACTTCGTGCCGCCTAGCCCGCCGAGCATCGGCGCGTTCGACGTGACGAGCGTGCAGGTGGTGCCAAACGCGAGTCAGCTCACTCAGCGCACCTTCTACCTCAGGCTCAACATCAACCTGCTCGACGTGAATGCCGATCTGGTCTCCTTCGAGCTGAAAAACCCGAGGGGAGAGGTCATCACCGTCCCCGAACAGTACATCACGAGGACGCCCGCCGGGGCAGGGCCGTATTCGCGGATCGAGATCAAGACGGGGAACTTCGACCTCAGCCGCACCGAGTTCTTGCCAGGCACGTACACGATCAAAGCGACGGACCAGGGAGGCCTGGAGCGCGTCGGACAGGACGTGATCAGGAACCTTTCACTCGTTGACATTCTCAAACCGGCGATCAACAACATTCCGGGCGACCGCTCGACGAACGTGCCGACCTCTCCCATCTATGCGTGGTTCCCGCCAGCCACTCCCTACGCGGGGAACTACCGCATTCAGGTATCGAGCGACTCCACGTTCGCCAAGCCCGATTCGTTCATCCTGAAGACGGATCAGACGTTCACCCAGGACATCAGCATCGCTCAGGCGACGCTGACGACGAAGAAGCTCAACAACAGCCAGACCTATTTCTGGCGCGTCTTCTCCACCGCACGGACGCTCGACTGGGGCGAAGACATCGTCGTGGTCGGTCCCACGTGGAGGTTCGGAACGGCGGGCCTGCCTGACGTGACGCCGCCTGAGTTCCCCAGCTTGCCGTCGGTGCTCTCCACGAACGTGGATACCATCACGATCCAGTGGAGCACCAACGAACCGGCCCGGGCCATCGTCAGGTTCGGCGCGCCCGGCTGGACGACGGCACTCGGTCAGGTGGAAGTGCCGGACTATACGCTGAGCCATACCCTGAAGATGATCACCGGACTCGCGCCGGGCCAGTATACGTTTGAGGTGGAAGCCTTCGACGCGCAGGGCAACGCCCGAAAAAGCCCCCGCGTCCAGTTCAAGGTAACTCCTCTGCCGGACCGCACGCCGCCGACGTTCACCAGTGGGCCGGAACTCACCTCTGTGACCCAGATCAAGGCCAGAATCACGTGGGGGACGAGCGAACCTGCGGGTGGTCAGATCAACTGGTACATCAAAGGGATTGATCCAGTAGCTCAGCCGGATTCGGTCAGGGAGATGACCGCGCTCGATAAGCTCACCCTCACCAAGGAGTTCGAGCTTACCGATCTCACCCCGGATACGGTGTACTTCTACCAGGCAAAGGCCATTGACGCGGCGAATAACCTCACGACGACATCGCTGCTCAGGTTCCGAACACGCGCCGCACGCGATACCATCCCACCGAAGGTCATCGGCAAGGTCGAAGTCGTGAGCATCGGGGTGAACAACGCCATCCTCGCGTGGAAGACCAACGAAGGGGCGTATTCGAAGGTCCTCTATGGCACGGTGCAGACCAATCTCAACCAGGCGCAGGCCAACGTCGCGGATGTGCTGTTGCAGGAGCACCGCATCGAACTCACGGGGCTGACGGAGAATACGACGTACTACTACTCTGCGGTCTCCCTCGATGCCTCGCGCAACGCGGACACCACCAGAGCGCAGAGCTTCACGACGCGCTTGGCCCCGGACGTGACCCCTCCCCCCATTCTGCCGTACGGGCCGAATAAGGCGAACCAGGGGCTGGTGCTCGGAGCCAACGCAGGGCAGGGGCGGCCCGTGCCGCGGGCGCAGTGGTCAAGCTCGGAAGACAACACCGGCTTCGTCGAAGTGTGCACCGACTCGACGCGTGGGCCTGATTCGCTCTTCGTGAAGCGGGACTCCGTGGTGACGTTCAACGACCCAAGCTACGCGCACGAGCACAAGGTGGACCTGGAAGGTCTGCAAGCGGGGAAGGCGTACTACGCGGTGATCGTCGCCAGAGACCGCGCAAACAACGTGAGCAAGGGGATACTGATCGGGTTCAGCACGCCGGGTGTGCCGGTGGTTGACACAACCCCGCCTTCGGTTGACCCGAACCGGTCGTCGTTCAGCGGCGGAGAGGATAGCTGGCAGTTCAAGCTCGTGCTCACCGAACCGGCTGATGCGCGCATCTTCTACGGCGTGCAGCACTACGCCCTGAACGAGGTGAAGGCCAGCCTGGCCAAGCAGACCGAGCACAACATCCTCCTCCAGGAACTCCAGCCCGCGACGGAGTACTTCTACAAGCGCGTGCTCACCGACGTGGCGGGCAACATCTACGAAGACTCCGCGCCGCTCTCGTTCATCACCCTTGCGCGGCCCGATACGACGCCGCCGCAGATCGTCGAGGGTCCGCAGATCGTCCGCACGGACCGCAACGCGAACTTCCAGTGGAGCACCGACGAGCAGACGAACGCAAAGGTGTACTACCGGCCGGTCGCTTCAACCGGATTTGCGGAGTTCGTGACGAGCACCAACATCCTCTCGCGCAAGCATTCCGTCACCATCGAGAATCTGGTGCCGAACACTGCCTACGACTGGGCGATTGTCCTCACTGACGCGGCAGGCAACGAGACGAAGTTCCCGGAGACGACGGTGCTGGCGAAGGAGGGTGGCGGCGTGCGCCTGGTGAAGCTTGCCCGCGACGCCCAAGGCCGACAGGGAGCGGGCACGTTCACCACCTCGCCGAACCCGGACATCACCCCGCCGATCATCACCGGTGGGCCGACGGTCCTCAGCAGGAGCAAGAACGCGGTGGTGCTCGGCTGGAGCACCGACGAACCCGCCGACAGCCGCGTCCGCTTCGGGGAATCAGGCGGAGCCGGTAAGCCAGCCCGCGCTGGCGGCGATACCCTCACCAACCAGGTCGTGCAGGTGGAACAGGTGGTGGAGCACAAGGTCGTCATCACCGGCCTGGCCGAAGCCGGAACCTATGCGTACGAAGTGGCTTCCACGGACCTCTCCGGGAACGGCGAGACCGTGAGCACGAAGGGAGTGTTCACCACCACCGCCGAAACCGACGTGACCGCGCCGGTCATCACCGAAGGCCCGACGATCATCAGCAAGACGGACACCCGCGCCGTCGTCAAGTGGACCACCGACGAGATGTCCGATAGCCAGGTGGACGTGCTTGAGCACGGGCTGCCGCTCGATCAGCGCACCACGATCTCCGTGCCTGATCTGGTGAAGGATCACGTCATCACGGTCACCAACCTGAAGGCCTCGACGCTCTACGACGTGCTCGCCAGTTCGGTGGACGCCAGCCAGAACGGCCCGGTTACCGCGCTCATCAGCTTCACCACCGAACAGCAGCCGGATAAGACCCCGCCGGTGGTGACGCAGGCCCCGGTCGTGGAAACCAAGGACGACGTGTCGGCGAAGATCGCCTGGCGCACCAACGAACCCGCCGACACCTACATTGACTACGGCACGTCAACCAGCTACGGGATGGTGGCTCAGGAGCTGAAGCGCGATACAACCCACGCGCTGACCCTCACCAAGCTCACGGCTGGCACGAAGTACTACTACCGCATCCAGGCGGAGGATGGCAGCGGCAACGTGTACGTCCAGTCCACGGCAAGCGAGTTCACGACCGACGCTGCGGCGGACCTGACACCGCCCGCGACGCCTCAGGACTTCGCCCTAGTCGCGGGCGATAAGGCGATCTACCTCTCGTGGAAGGCGAATACCGAGCCGGACTTTGCTGGATATACCATCGAGCGTTCCACGGACAACGCGACGTTCGCGCCCATCGCCACGCAGTACCAGGGAACCTCGTACCTGGATCGTTCGGTGACCAACAACACCACGTACTACTACCGCATCAACGCGGTGGATAACTCGCGGAACGCCAACAAGTCGGCGTACGCCACCGCTTCAGGGAAGCCGGAAGCTGGCTTGGCTCCGCAGGCCCCGGCATTGACGGATTATCTGTTCGACCCCGGCTCCGCGACGCCCGGCTACCCGATCTTCACGTACTACAAGATGGACACGCGCCAGGGCGAGCCATTCCGTCCGGTGTTCCGAATCGGGAACGTGCCCACCGTCACGAGGGTGGTGGCGAAGGTGAAGATGTCGTACACGTTCGTCGTGGCGACTGACTCCGCGTTCAAGACGATCATCGCCACCGGCTCGAACGTCGCGCCGGGCGACACCATCATCGGGACGATGGAGACGTGGGTCTACGCCATATCGAGCCTCGATCCTTCGCTCCTCGATACGACGAAGATGACGCACGTGCCGGACTCGACCTCGTGGATCCCGACGAGGAACCTCACGCCGGGCGTGGATTACTACTGGAGAGTGCGTGCGAACGACGGCATCTTCGACGGCCCGTGGAGCGAGACCCGCGTCGTCGCGCAATCCCCTGTCATCTTGCTCCATCCGGGACGGGCTGCGTACTTCAACATCCCGTTGCGTCCTGAGGAGCCGCCCGCGCCAAAGCCAACCGCGGTGCAACTGGCTGCGTTCACCGCCGACGGCAAGCCGAGCGGCATCCGCGTCGCGTGGGAAATCCGCCACGACGGGGAAGCGCAGGGCGTGCATCTCCTTCGCAGCACGAATGCCGAGAACGTGTGGTCGTACAGACGGGTGAGCGAGGAATTGATGCCTCTCAAGGGCGAATTCCTCGACATCTCGGCGCGTCCGGGGGTGATCTATCACTATCGGCTGGAAGTGGAGCTTCAGGACGGCACGAGCACGATCATGGGGATCGCATCCGGGCAGCTTCTCGTCCCAACGCGGTTTGCGCTGGGGAACAACCGGCCCAACCCGTTCAACCCCGTCACCGTGATCCCGTATGCACTACCCGGCAAGTCGGAAGTGACGTTGAACATTTACGACGTGACAGGGCGGCTCGTGCGAACGCTCGTGAACCACGCCACTCAGGAAGCCGGATTCTATCAGGTAGTCTGGGATGGCACCGATCAGCTCAATCGTCAGGTCGGGTCGGGCGTGTATCTCTATCGCCTCGAACGGATACCGGCCAATGGCGGGCCTGCCGAGTCGCTCCTTGAGCGGATGGTGCTCATCCGGTAGCGAGCCTGTTGGCGGGCGCATTATCGAGTTATCTTGCGAACTCGGAAGAGTTCGGCGAACTCAGAAGAGTTCGATTGGCAAAGGGGCGGCGCAGGTGTCGCCCCTTTGCCGTTCCTTCCGTAACCGCAGACACTATACCAGAGCGGAGCCTGTGCGTATGCGAGCGCTTATTCCCGTCA
>Ga0172366_10004077_pt1 | contig 11511 bp, 14 predicted proteins | sample LakKivSesite69cm_FD_114533 | JGI IMG/M metagenome (GOLD analysis project Ga0172366, IMG submission 114533) | Sediment microbial communities from Lake Kivu, Rwanda - Sediment site 69cm | ecosystem: Environmental > Aquatic > Freshwater > Lake > Sediment | place: Rwanda: Western Province, Lake...
CAGCCATTTTATGCAAGGTTTATTAAAATTTGTAAGCTTATTATAAGTCAGTTCGGAAGACGCTATGAGATGAGAAAGGCTGGATAGAGGAATGAAGACGCTTAAAATATCAGACGACATCCACAGAAAACTGACAGCAACTGTTGGAACGCTTATGGCGCAAACGGGCAAGATGCAAACATACCAGGACGCCGTAGAAGCCATGCTCAATCGATCAGTGATATTGCCACGTGAACTGCTTGCGGAAATTGAAAACTTCATAGAAGAAAACAAGCACTTAGGCTTCACGACAAGAGAGGAGTTTATACGCGACGCAGCAAGATGGAGACTCAAGTTTCTGAGAGAAGATTTTGAATACGTGGAAATTCCAAGAGAGAAGTATAAGAGACTTGAAACTGCCGTAAAAGAGATGAACACACCCTATCACAGTGCATCAGACTTAATCTGCGCACAAATTGATGAAGCATTGGAAAAATTTAATACGTGGCGTGAAGAAAAAGCGCATCGTAGGAGATGAGATTTATGAAAAAGACGAAGGACGTTTCGCATCAGTTGCTTTACAAAGACTTAAGAAAGAAAGCACTCAACTTACGCTCATGTGAGACACTCTTTGATGTTTTCCTTAAAGCTTGCACAAACATGAAGTTGAACTGGAATGAAGGATGGACAGAATGGTCAAAGAAAATCCTTGTGTTCTTTGCCGATTTGGGTCGATTCTACGATTATCGTGTATATTTGGAACCACAATATGGAGTATTAGATACTGACAAGAAACCGACAAGCGAATACCTGGTGGATTTGTGTTGGTCTTTTGAAGATGAATATGCCAGGGCTTATTGGATAGAACTTGCTTTAGAGTCCGAGCTTTCAAGCCAAAACATTGACTCCATAAAGTATGATTTTTGGAAGCTTACAGATGTAAAGGCATTCGTCAAAGTGGGGATTTTTGCCCCGAAACTCAAAGACAAAAAGGCAACTCTGGAAGAAATTTCGTACCTTGTTGCCTCGCATGGAATTCAAGTACCTACTGAAAAATACCTCGTCATTCTGATTCTCAACCATGGTCCAACGGAGTTAGAATCTCAGAGAATTGAGATTACGGGTTATGAAATAGACTACATTAGTGGTCTCAGAGAAATCGGTTCAAAACGCTTTCCAGCAGTGCCATAGATTTTGTCCACAAGCATTCACGAAGCGTCAGAAAAATACGACGCGTGGCTTCAGGAAAAAGAAGAACACGAAAAAAGACAACGGAAAAAAAGAGATTTTTAGGTGATTGTGCCCGTGTAGCTTTCAATCATTGATAAATGTTGATTTGCCTTTTGAAGTTCCTGCCGAATAGCTCTAAGTTCTATCGCAATTGCTTTTAGGATGTCTATTTCCTTAAGCTCTTTTCCTTTTTCTTCAGTCATGTTTTTCACCTCCATTGTGGTTTTTGCCATTTTCAACCAATTCTGTATATTCTCTTTCTTCTTTGTCTTTTTGAATGTTTGTTAACTTCACTATCAAGTGATATGCGAAGTTTTGAGATTTCCTTATGTTCTCCGAAAACGAATGGTTCTTTCACACCTTGCTTTTTCTGTTGTGCTAAGGCTTTCTTGGTTACGTTTATTAAGGCTCTTAATGTGCAATAATAAAGTGGTTCTTGGTTGAGCGTGGAGTGGGCTTATGGACACTCGGGTTAAGGGTACTATGATTCTCAAGGATAAAGGTCGTTTCTTCAAGGTGATTACTGTGAGAACTGTTGGAGATAATAGGTATGTCTTTGATTGTCGAGAACTTGTGTCCAAGAAGAGTGAGGTTCTGACTTTCAGGATGTTAGGGTTGCTTGACGCAATGGATGCTGCAGCCCGAGTGATGAAAGACCCGAAAGACATCCTGCTAGTGGATCTGGACAATCAGGGAAAATGGAAAATACTGAGCAAGGATAAGATCGACAGAATCTCGAGGAGGAGCAAGACGGATGAGTGAAAGCGAGACTTTGAATACGACTGAACTTCCTCCAACTCCTAAAGACGTTTTTGACAGATTCGTTAAAGACTTGCCTAAGGCAAACATTAGGAAATTTACAGACTTTGAGCCATGGACGAAGTATGCCACTGAATTCTTCAGGAAATGGGGAGAAGCCCTTGGTTATGCAGTTTATTGTAGAGAAAAGTATGGTGGCGAAAAGGAATACATGTCATTGGACCTTGTATGGATAAAGAAGGCCGCTGATCAGAGGTTTATTGATCTTGCTATGGAACACGAAAATAGCTGGGGAAAAGCGTTTGAAGATGAACTTCAGAAATTGATGGACGTGAAAGCTTTGCTAAAGGTTTTGATCACATATATAATGTATAAGGAAGATAGAGATGACTTTGTTGCTAAAGTAGCATGGGCAATTAGAATGAGAGCACTTAAATTACCTGAGGAAAAATACCTATTGATGTTAGGTACTCTTCCTGAAAGCAAGAAACCTAATGAACCATATGTACAGTTTTATGGTTACGTTTTTGATAACACAGGTTGCTTAATTGAAAGGTTTAGCTCTGAGGTCATTTGCACACGCCATCTAGTTCATCCCAAATAAGTGGACGGTATCCCTTTGAGGGGTTCTGGTAATTCTTAGGGAGATGGCTTATTAGTTTTCTTCGGTGGTAACTTTTGGGAGATAAAAAGTAGATTCTAGATTCACAAGAAATTTAAGTTAAAGCCAAAGATTTGCATATAGAGGGACATTGTTGGAAAGAGACACTACAGAGTTCCGATAGCAATAAATACCAAAAATCGAAAGTTAATTTTATGGGCAACTAGGGAGGATGCCTAGAGTGACCGAGGAAGGAAAAGAAACTGATTTCCACTTCTTGAAGCCTGTAGAAGCTCTACCAATTCGTAAGAGAGAAAGAGCTAGTTTCTACGATCAAATTATTGATGAGTTTATCGAATCAAGGTTGAAATACGCCATGGTCAAAGAGATGGACAAGAAACCTCTAAGCATCACTTATGCCTTGAGACGGATATTGAAAAAGAGAGGTTTGAAAAATATTAGAGTATACCAAATAAAAAACCAAGTATATTTGAAAAAGTTAGGTTGAATGGTAGTCTTGTCAGAGGAGAAGAAAGAAAAGAGTCTTCGTTTCTTAATACCCATTCAAACGTTGCCTGAGAAAGCTGGAAGAAACGGAGTTTATGATGGTATCTTACAAGAATTTATGAACTCTGGATTAAAATATGCCGAAGTTAGAGATATAGGCAAAAAGCCGCAAACTGTTTCGATAATGCTTAAGATAAGAAAAAAGAAGATGCAAATCACAAATGTTGACATAGAAATTCGAAACAAGAAAGTATATCTAAAAAGAATAGATATTGAGGAAAACAACACACACGAACTGGGCACAAAAACTCATCTTCTTAAAATCCTTGAAACAAGAAAAACGGCCTCATCTGGAATAAAACCTTCCATTGATGTTACAACCATAGGTGGGGCAATGGTTATCAAAACTCGATGCCCAAAATGCAAAGCCTTAAACGCTAAAGACAGCCGCCATTGCAGCGAATGCGGTTTTGAACTTTACACTAACGAACGGGAATACTCTGAGTCAATTAAATCGATGGAAAGATTAGAAAAAGAACTGAACTGGGCGCGCAAGTAAATCTGATCTAGAAGGTCAATACGTATTAGCAATGTGGGGGTAAATCTTGTTTGGACCTTAGAGCAATTAACGTAAAGGTCACATATCGCTCAGTTGACTCAGACATCCTGAATGATTTCCTTATTCCTTGCTTACAGAACTCAGTTCTTTACAAAAGAGCTGTGGGATATTTCACTTCTGCAAGTCTAGCCGAGGCGGCCAGAGGTTTAGTAGGATTAGTCAAGAATGGAGGTAGAATGCTCCTTGTTGCCAGTCCTAGGCTGACAGAGGAAGATATAGAAAAGATCAATAAAGGGTATAACATTCGAGAAACTGTAAAGTCGGCCTTGATGAGGGATATTCAAATCCCTCTTTCAGAAATTGGTTCTGCCAGAGTCAAGAACCTTACATGGATGATTGCAAACAATAAGCTTGATATTCGAATCGCGCGCCCATGGGACCTGACGGGAATGGGAATATACCATGAGAAGATCGGCATTTTCTATGATTCCTACGACGAGGAAAAAAGCAACAAAGTCGCTTTTTCTGGTTCAATGAACGAAACTATGGACGGGTTGATTAGCAATTATGAATCAATCGATGTGTCCATAAGCTGGGATGAAGCAGAAAGAGAGCATCAAAGGGTGCAAGGTCATGTTAAACACTTCAGCGATCTATGGGAGGGAAAAGCTGTGGGTTTAGAGACTCTCGAGTTTCCGGAAGCAGTGCGGCGGCAACTTCTCCATACATATTCTCCCACCTTTCCTGAAAGGGAACCCGGCGAGAAGCGTCGTTTGCGTCCATACCAAGAAGAAGCCGTGAGCAATTGGATTAAAGCCGATGGAAGCGGAGTAGTATCGATGGCAACGGGAACTGGAAAGACATTGGTTGCCTTGAAATGCCTTGAAAAGTGTCCTCAACCTCTTCTATCGTTAATTGTCGTTCCGTCAATGGATTTAGCTAAGCAGTGGCTTAGTGAGATTAGAACCGAATATCCAAATGGGTGCGCTGTAAGGGAGGCATCTAGTCAGGAACCCAACTGGCCCACTCATGTTAAGAACTTGGCAAGCGCATTCTCAGATTTTCCCGAGAGTCAGAAGAGAAACTTCATCATAACAACGATTCAAACAGCTTCAAGAGAGAAGTTCCAATCTTTATTGTCCGACGTCCCACATGATAAGCTGGCAATCATTGTTGATGAGGTACATCATTCTGGTGCACCAGAGTTCAGCAAGATCTTTGACATCCGTGCTAAGTATCGGCTTGGTCTAAGTGCGACCCCAGAAAGAGCTTGGGATGATGTTGGTAACCAGGCAATATTTGATTACTTTGGTCCTCAAGTTTTCGAGTATGATATTTCTGATGCAGTGAGAGATGGGGTGCTCACGCAATATCAGTATTTATTGCATCCTGTCGCCTTGAACTTTGATGAACGACAAAGGTTTGGGGAGATCAGCCGCCAAATAGCGGCAACTCTTGGAACTGCTCGTACTCGTTATCCTAATCTTAAAATGAGGTCTATACCAGAGGTTCTTGAATTTCTTGACAGAGTTGACAGGGATTTGGCCCTGGGGCTGAGAAATTTGTACTTGACAAGAGTGGCAATAGTGAAGAAAGCCGAGGCCAAGAAAGATGCACTTAGAGAAATAGTGAGAAAGTACGAGCTGAAAAGATGTTTGGTGTATTGCAATGATCTCGACCATCTGGAAGAGTGTCGCAGAATCATTTTTGATGAAGGCTTTGAAGCAATGGAATTCTCATCACAGATCGATGCCAAAGAACGAGTTGATGTCAAAGAAAGCTTTGCAAGGGACACCACTGGTAACAAGTTTCTAGTAGCTGTAAAATGTCTGGATGAAGGTGTTGATCTTCCAGTGTGCGACTCAGCAATTCTAATATCTTGTTCAAGATCAACAAGAGAATTTATCCAAAGGAGAGGTCGCGTTTTAAGAAAGCACCCTAGCAAAGACATCTCAAAGATCCACGATATCCTCGTTTTGCCTTTCACAACTACCGAAGATGCATATGTCCTGAGTCGAGCCGAATACGATTTTGTTGAAGCAGAATTACGAAGGGCTGAAGAATTTGCCAAAAATGCTTTAAACAAGGAGGATATAAGGATTGGTGAATTACTTGAATTATTTAGAAGATCTTGCGCTAAAGAGGATTGAAGATGCCAGATAAACAGAAGCATGAGACGTTGGCAGATCTTCTTAAAGAAGCGGCAGACAAATTCGACGTGCCGCTTAAACTGCTTACCGAGGTACTCTTGGAGGAACGTATTCATCTTTATCTTGCACAGTCCTCAAGACAGAGTGTCCGGAAGCGCATGCGTGAGGTCATGCAGGAGGCATCAAGAAATGCAGCTAACTAAACTGGAAATGAAAAATTTTGGACCATACAGGGGCGAAGTCAAAATAGACTTCAAGGCGAAAGAAGACAAGAATCTATGCATCATATGGGGGACAAATGGGTCTGGAAAGACGCATATCTTAAAGGCATTGCTGTGGTGCCTTTATGGGTGTGATCCAACAGGGTCAAAAAAGAAGCAATATGGAACAGAAAGAGACGCATGGGAGTTCATTTATGGAACATACCTGGAAGATCAAATGCCACCTGAGCCTTATATGCACGTTAACCTGTTTTTTGAAGTTGACACTAAAGAGTCGAAAAAACCAAGCCAATACGTTGTTAAAAGGTCAGTTTCTCCCAGAACCCCGAATCCAATGAATCCTACTCAGATCAAATGTGACTTCGAAGTTATCAAGGATGGAAGGCAGAGCGATAGCCCCCGTGAAGAAATTGAGACACTGTTACCTTTGGCAGCAAGTCAGTTCTTCATGTTTCATGGTGAAGAAATCCGTGCAATGTCTCAAAAACACGCCGAAGAGACCCACAAGGCCATTGAATTGATTTTGGAAGCCGAGACATTTAGACAAGGAAAAGAAGACCTTTCTTCGATAGCTCGCGACATTGATAGCGATCTTGACGATGAACGACGGAAGTCCGGTGGTATGGGCGAGCTATTGAATCTCAAGAAGCGACTCCAAGAACGTATCCAATCCCTCGAAAGTGAGTGCCTACTTTGCAAGAATGAGATTTCTGAAAAGAAGAGGCAGTTGGAATCGGTGGAAGAGGGATTGGCTAGAAATGAAGAATCGAAGACATTGAAGGAAAAAAATGATCAATCGAAAGAAAGGCTAAAGGCAAACGAGGAAGAGCGACGAAAAATACTTGATCGCAGGGGAGATTTGATAAATGATTTGCCTGCGAAAATGATTCTGCCCGAACTAAAAAAAATCCTCAAGGAAAAAGAAGAACGACACAAGAAGAGAGAAGAGCAAAGGAAAACTATCTTGGAACTCAAAGGGAGATTGCAATTAGCTGAGGAGGTAGTATCGCTTAAGAGATGTCGGCTTTGCGGAAGGCCAATAACTGATGAGGAAAGAAAACACATCGAAGAAGAACGCCGCGCTTATGAAAGAAAGATCCGAGAACTCGAGGAGGGTCTCGAAGAAGAAGATCCTACATACTACGAAATTAGAGAAACCATTGCGGCGATACAATCTTCAGAGATGAACTTTGAACAATTCAAAAAAGATCTTCGCGAAAATGCTCTTTCTCATGACGAAATCGAAAGTAGCCTCAAAGAGATCGAGGGCAAATTGTCTGAATCAAAAATTGAAGAAGTTAGAACCCTGATGGAACAAAAAGAACGCCTGTTGACAGAGAAAGGGGCCGCCGAAGAGCGCCTTGCAAATTATATGCGAGATCTTGACGAACAAAAGAAAAGACTCGAAAACGCGCTCAAAATGATTGAGTCAAGAGAAAAACATGACAACATCAAAGAAAACTTGGAAAGACAGTATGATTTGGCTACGAGATGCATCAGTGCGTTTGAAAGTGTTCTGGACCGTCTGTCAGATGTGAGGAGACGTGCTATTGCCCATCATGCTACTGAGGTTTTCCGGAAATTAACGAACAAACCTGAAGAGTACGACAGAATAGAAATCGATGAGCAATTCAATGTTTCGGTGATGGATAAAAACAACAACATAGTGCATAGGGAAAATTTGTCGACAGGTGAGAGGTTAGTGGTGGCTTTATCGTTCATTTTAGGTCTTAAGCAAGCTTCCGAAAAGGTTGCACCATTAGTTCTCGATACCTTCTTTGCGCACCTTGACGAGGAACATTTTGAGAATATAGTTAAAGCGCTTCCAAAATTCGCTGATCAAGTTGTATTAATACTGACCAACCTGGAGTATAAAAACTTGAAAGAAATGGCGCCAAGTAGCTTCTTCAAGCATGTTGCAGAAACATTTCAAACTGTGCGAGACACATCAGAATTTAAATCGCACATTACGAAGAGCGAGGAGGTTAATTAGTTGGCTGAGCTTCCTACAACTATCAGTGTTTCAAAAGTTGCGTATAGAATGTTTAGAGCAATGTGTAAAGGCACGGAAGAGAGTGAAGCAGAAACATCTGAAAAACCAAGCAAGAAACGGGGAAAGATCGCTAGTGAAAAAGTCTTTTCAAACGCTACTCAAGCATTTCTTGTAGCAGTTGCAGTGGGTGTCCTGCGAAACAAAAGGGAGAAGACCAGCGAAGACACCGCCCAATTGATTAGAGGCGAATATTTGAGGAAAGACAAGAATCATAACTATTTCAAGCAATTAATCAAGTCCAAGTTTGATGCAAAAACAGATCACGAAATTGTTGATTTCATGGTACAGTTTTCAGAGGCTGGAGTTCGGGAATTATATGACGAGTTTCATAAGACCGGAGACATTGACTTTGTGAGATTAGCTAAGCTAGCCAGTCTAACCTCGTAAAAGAAACTGAGATGGTGACTTGCAATAACGGGAGCATCAGGGATCTCGTTTCTTTAATTCCTCAAGAGCATATTCAATCGCATGGGATATACTGGCGAATTTTTTTTCTTTAATCTTCCTCTCAATCCACGAAAGAAGTCCTTCATCTAAGGATACAGATGTTTTCTTTTTTGCCAAATAGCTCTCCTTACAGTACCCATGCGTGTAAATTGTTTAAAAGCGTTTATATACCTAACAATACCTAAAAGTAGTATTTGCGCCACTCCAATGAAGGGGGTGAAAATAGCTGAATGACAAAATTTAAGACGTCTTCCCACAGAGATGTCTCACGATCTGGAAGAATTAGAGCAAACAAGAGAGGATCGCTGACTTGAAACACGTCTTACTAGTTGAACCAAAATACTACACTAGATATCCGCCACTAGGACTTCTAAAGCTTTCATCATACCATAAAGGCCTTGGAGACACCACAGAACTCGTAAAAGGAATAACCTCTGCTGTTTTCCAAGAGCCGGATATCATCTACGTGACGAGTCTTTTTACTTGGGCCTGGAAACCTGTCTGGGAAGCAATTCGGTTCTATTCAAGATTTTTCCCAAAAGCCGAGCTTTGGCTTGGAGGCTTATATGCTTCTCTCATGCCTGAACATGCAGCACTTAGTGGGATTGACCCTAATCATATCTTCAGAGGAGTATTTAGTGGAGCTGAAGACCTCTGTCCAGATTACAGTTTAGTTCCTCAATGGAACAAGAAAGTTGGTGCTAGCGTTATTTTTTCTTCCAGAGGATGTTTGAGGTCGTGCACGTTTTGCGCCGTCCCGCGCATAGAAGGTAAACTGAATTCAGAGAAGCGAAGCATCAAACATCTGATTTGGCCAGGACACAAGAGAGTAATTCTCTTTGACAACAATTTTCTCGCAAGTTCAGGATGGAAAAGTGTTCTAGAAGAGATTGAAGAACTCGACCTTCGCGTCGACTTTAACCAAGGATTGGACGCAAGACTGATTTCAGAGCGTGTTGTCAAAATACTCTCAAGAGTTAGGATTGATCGATTTGTGAGACTTTCCTATGACTATTTGGGTATGGGGCCTTTCGTTGAGAGAGCGATTAAGCTTCTCAAATCGCATGGGATAAACGGCAGGAATATTTTGGTCTACACGCTTTACAATTTTATTGATACCCCTCAAAATCTTTTCATTCGGATCAAGAATACGCTAAGCTGGGGTGCGGTTTCTTATCCCATGCGTTATCAACCTACAAACACTCTTTCAAAGAACAAGTACATCGCACCGAATTGGGATGAAACAAGGCTTAATGCGGTTCAAAGGGCACGGAGGGTCATAGGTTCAGGCGGTGCTTTTCCTCCACACGAGGGAATGTTGAAAGTCAAAGTTGAGAAATGCAACACCTTTGACGAAGCCTTCGACGAGTTTACGAAGCCATTGGAGGTAGTTGAATGATTTGTTCATGTTGTGGATATGAAATCAAGGGAAAGAAGTATGCTGTGGAAAAAGGGGAAAAATGCGTATGTGAAAAATGCTGGAACGATCCTGACCTGTTCTTTCCAGAAAAGATCCAAGAAGATAACAGGCTGAGGCTTCTCTCACAAATCGCACAGGAAACGAGAAATCAACAAGGCGAAATTCACGTTAAAGTAATCAAACTCGCCCAAAAAGAAATCGAAATGTATGTTGGCAAGATGAAAGTAAAAGACATTCTGGAGCTCTACGAGTTAGATAAGTTCAAAGAAGAAGAACTCGAAGGCTATCAACGTGAGCAATATGAAGAAAGAACATCTGAGCTTGTTGAATATCTAGCCAAATGTCCTTTAGCGATCATGCCTGCATTGCTCGTAAGCTTAAGAAATATAAAGTTTGAGCCGCAAAACGGGGATTTTGGTGTCCTTAACATACCTAGAAAAAAAGGATCGATTTGGATAATAGATGGTCAACACAGAGTTGGTGGATTCGCCAAAATCCGCGATAAATTCATTTTTTCAAAGGAGATAGATTCTCTGCTTTTTTCACGCTTGAGTGATTACGAGTTTCCAGTTGTGTTTGTTGACTCGGCGGCGGCCTCAGAGAAGATAAGAGGCAAACTAATGCAGGCGGGGAATGGTTTTTCCTCAGAAGATATTGAAAGAACTATCTTCTTTATTGTTAACAAAACCCAGAAAGGTATAAGCCCCTCTCTTAAGGACGCTCTGCTTTACCGGATCAAGATTAGTGGCATTGAAGGACTGCCAATTATTGAAAAAGAGAGCTGGAGAATCTGTGCCGCAGAGATAGGCATCACCTTAAACTCCGAGGAAGATTCTCCCCTGAAAAATATGATAAACATAGGCGGTAGAAGAGGTACTGGAAAGCCTATCCAATTGAACTCTTTTGTCTCCTCGCTCCAAATACTGTTCCTCGATAAAGAATACTCAAAATTAAGCAATGAAGACAAACTAAGCTTTTTGAGAACCTTTTGGATGGCCATGAAAGAACTGTTTGCTCAAGCCTTCGATAAGAAGATTGGCAGAGAATACATGCTTCTGAAAGCGCTTGGGGTGTATTCCTTGCATTGGCTTGCTAAAGACATATTTCAAGCGTGCCTTAAACAAGGAAATGACTTTAGAAAGGCGGAAACCTTGAGATTAATGCTCATTTCACTAAAGTCCTTCGACTGGCACACAAAAACGTCGCCTCTTTCGGCTCTTGGTGGAATGAAAGGCGCTAGCAAGGCTCATGACCTATTACTTATCGCTCTCAACCAAAAAGCAGAGATAGCAGATGATAAACAAACGTTGCAGAATTACCTTGCGGACAGATATAGCTCTCGGGCTTGATTGACTTTCTGCTAGTCTTTTTCTTTGTAGTAGCTTAGTCCTGCGGTTGCGCCTGTTGTTATGGCAAACCATATGATTGTTGCCGTTATGTTTCCTTCCGCGCCCCCATCCGCTTTCAATCATAACATCGACAAAATTGTAGTACCTTCCCAGAGATTCTGCAAGAGTTTTCTCATGGGCATTTTTACGCTTGCTTCAATTAGCTTTATTTGTGGCATCGACGTCATTCTTTTAGG
>Ga0172366_10004081_pt1 | contig 11507 bp, 14 predicted proteins | sample LakKivSesite69cm_FD_114533 | JGI IMG/M metagenome (GOLD analysis project Ga0172366, IMG submission 114533) | Sediment microbial communities from Lake Kivu, Rwanda - Sediment site 69cm | ecosystem: Environmental > Aquatic > Freshwater > Lake > Sediment | place: Rwanda: Western Province, Lake...
AAAATCTTTTGGCGAGCGAGTTAATCTATCAATTTTGTAAGCCAAAATAATGTCAATTTTATTTTGCTTTATATCCTCAAGTAATTCTTGTAAGGCAGGACGGTTAGTATTAGCTCCGCTATATCCGGCGTCAGAATAGACCTTGAAGATTTGCCAATTATCCTGGCTTTTTATAAAATCTCTGATTTTTGTTTCTTGGGACTCGCAAGAAGAAAATTCTTTTTCGGCCTGCATATCGGTCGAAACTCTTGTATAGATAGCACAATTTTTGATTTGTGTTTTATTCATATTTTTAAAATTTATTAATTTTTATCAAAAAGCGGCAATCCTGCGGACACGGCATCTTTCGACACCGAAAGCAGAAATTGCCGCTCTTTATTGTCGAAAATAAAATGCCGTGTCCACTTTCATTATACCAAATTCTTATGTCAAGCAAAATAACCCTATTTTATTCGGAAAATCTGAAAGATTTTCAAATTTCTGAAACCAAAGAAAGCCCTACCTTGTTTTCGCAAGGCAGGGCAAATTTTCTCGGAGCGGGTAAGGAAAATTCGTTCCCCCCTCAACAGTCAGAGTTTGTATCTAATACTACGAGTGCTCGAATTAAACAATTTCAAACTTTCTCTATCATTTTACCTAATTTATTCCATAAATCAAGGAAAAAGAACTTAAAACCCTAAAAACCTTACCCCCGACTATATATAGTTTTGGTGTTTTTCTTTCTTGGCCCGGTCGCTCGCTTTCGCTCGCTCCCTCGCCCTAATTTATATTCAAAAATGGGGGTTAAAAGATGGCTATTGACAAAGCTTTTTGAATTTGCTAAGATAAGTTTAGTTTCCAGCAAAAAGGTTACGTTTAAAATATAACTATTTTAAAAATATGCCAAGAAAAAAAATCTCACCAACAGAAACAAAAAGAGAAAAATTTTTGCGGTTAGCTACTCAAAGAACTAAAGAAGTTTTAAGTCGCCTTCGTATTTTAGGTAATTGTGCGAATCGACAAATTTATGAATACAACGAAAAAGACGTTGAGAAGATTTTTTCCGCTATCGATAAACAATTGAAAGAAGTAAAAGCTAAATTTCACTTTCCCAAAAAAGAAGAATTTAAATTATAAACCAGATTATGAAGACTAAAAAAAGAAAAAAGACAACTCCTTACAGCGAAGAAATATATCAGAAAATTCCCACTAGTCACTTAATAGTTTTTGGTATTTACTCAATATTTCAAAAAAAAGGAAAGTGTACTTTTGAGAAATTGATTGAGCAATGTTTTAGGTCATTTCCTAAAGCATTTAGTTTTAGTAGGCATCCTAAATGGCCCGATTCTCTCAAATTCGATCGCACACTACGGAAACTTAGAGAACAGGGATTAGTAGTAGGAAACCCAAACACTTTATTTTCTCTTACTAGATTTGGTGAAGGAGTGGCTAAAAATACCGCCCAGAATTTAAAAACAGGATTATTCAAAAAAGTCATCATTGAAAAACCAAAAAGAGACGCCGAAATAAACTGGATTCATAATTTAAAAAAAAGTGGAGCCTTCCAACGATTTTTAAAGAAAAAAAGGGGGTTCACAATTACAAATATGGAGTTGAGAAATCTATTACATTGTACTCTTGAAACACCATTGCGAGTTGTAAAACAAAATCTCATTTATAGTTTAAATCTTGCTAAAGAATTTAAAGAAAAAACCTTAATTCAATTCCTGAAACTATGCCAGCAAATATTAGACAAGAAATAAGTAAAAATAACGAAACGCCCAAGAAAGTTCCAATTCATTCGCGAGTCATTTTGGAACAGGCTAAAACCACTATCCAAGACCTTATTGATGCAGCAGTTGAGCTTATTACAAATTCTGACGATAGTTACAAACAACTTGAGCAAGAAAAAATAAAACATAGTGGAGAAATTATGGTTTATGTCAAAAGGGCAAGAAAGGGTATGTGTAAAGAATTTTGGATTAGAGATTTTGCGGAAGGGATGAAAAAAGAAAACCTGAGAAAGGCGATTGAATATGGTGCTAAAACAAGTGCCTTTCATAGAGGAAGAAGTGCTAGAGGGCTATTTGGAAGAGGACTAAAAGAGGCGATTCTCTCTTTAGGAGAGGGAGAAATTTTTACAAGCAAAGATGGGATACTGAACATAGCCAGATTATGGTGGGATGAAAAAAGAGAGGAAGCACTATATAGATTAATCAATAATTTAAATAGTCCTTATTTAAAATACGTCGATGAAGACGTCAAGGAATTTATAAAAAAAGGATCTAACGGAACTTTGATAAAAATAGAAGTGAAGAATGAGAAAATGGTAATTCCAGAATACGATAAATTTAAGTTCCAGCTTACCAATCACTATGCTTTAAGAGATATAAATTCATCAAAAAATAGAGAGATAATTTTAGTTTTTGACGATGAAAGAAGAAAAACAAAATATAAATCAAAAATCGAATTCGTATGGCCTGAAGGAAAGTCAAAAGTAAAAGACCGGATATTAACAGTCTCGAGTTATAGCGATCAGGTTCGAGTAAATATATGGGAGAGTCCGGTTCCTTTGAGTTTACAACCAATTCGATATGATCCATATGCAAAAGCTGGAATTTTGATTAAAACAGAAGGGGCGATACTTGATAATCAGCTTTTCAAATATGATTATGATCCAGCCGCTTTTTATTTCTGGGGCGAAGTAATTTGTGATGGTATTGCGAAAAGAGTAAGGAAGGGCGAGAAAGGAATTATAGATCCTAATCGTGGGGGTATAAAATGGAGGCATGATTATTGTAAATGTATAAAAGAGGAAATAGAAAAATTTTTAGAGCCTTTAATTCAAGAGAAGAAACAATCATTAGAATCGGGTGAGAAAAAACCTATATCGCGGAAAACAAAAGAGATGTTAAAAGATATGTCTAAATTATTAGATAAATTAGCTAAAAAAGAATTTAAAGAATGGGAAGGGCCGGAAGATCCTAGTAAACTAGAAGTCGACTCTCTTATTATTATTCCCGCCAAAGCAAACATTGAGGTTAACGAACCACGCACTTTATCAGTCTATGCTCCTAAGAAATTAATTGAAATGGCAGGGATTAAAGCAATTGTTATGTCAGATTGTTCTGATGTCAAAATTATATGCCCCGGCACTAAGCGACTCACAATGTATCTTGAGATTAGTTTGAAACCACATCCAAAAGATCCAAATATATATTATAATTTCTTCAAAATAAAAGGACGAGAGTTAGATAAACAAGCTTATATTTCATGCAAACTTGGTAATCAAGAAGCAAGTGCATTAGTGCTCATAAAACAACCAACAACAAGAAAAAGAAAAAAGAAAGGAGGTTTTATTTCTGATATTAAGCCTGATACTACGCTAAATCCGATACAGCGAACCGGATATGATGAGAGCAGTGGCATAATAAAAATCTATATTAAATTTCCTGGCGTGGTTAGATACTTTCCTTCAGGTTTAGATGAAATTGAAAAGAGAGAAGAAAGTAGGATAATGTTAGCGGAACTTATTGGAGAAACATTTTGTAGGACATTGGCAAGGAGAAAAATAATAGAAACCGGTGGAATACCTAGTAGTCGAGAGGCACAAATCGATGCCTTTAATAGCGAAGTTAATAATATGCAAAGGAAATATTTAGATAAAATACACGAGATAATTTTAAATTGGAGATTTAAATAAAAAGTCGCCGGGCAATTTTTATTGCTGTAGTAAAAAACGTATGGCATTAGAAATTATCCTTATTGTTAACTCAAATAACATTTCAGGTTATCTGGTATGTTGTAGGAAATTATGCCTAATAATGATATAATATTTAGTGTAGAAGACTATCGTGGGGAAAAGGTCATTTTTACTCGCAAGAAATGGGAACAGAAGAAAAATGACCACCCGGAGCTTCAGAAAGAGGCATTTATAGAATGTCTTAAAAGAGCTATAATGAAACCAGATGAGGTATGGGAAGATTTTGGCGATAAAAGGAAAAGGTGTTATTATAAAAAATACTCTCAATTCACTTATGCAAAAGCCATTGTTTGGATTAGACGTAGTCCTTGTCAAGTAGTATCTGCTTTTGAAATTGACTATATTAAAGAGAACAATTACCCGAATCTAAGAAAATTTGTATAATTATTTAAAGGAAATGAAAAAAATGCAATTAGAAGAAAAAAAGAAAATACTTGATTCTATTAGTCGTTTATCAGAAATTGCTAATAAAAAGAACTGGATATCTCATTACGATACAGATAGCGATTCTTTGGCAATAAGGAAACCTAATTTGTCTAAAGATGCTCAAAAAAGATATATTACCGATGAGTTCGCTTTTTATTTGAATAGTGAAAGTAATTTAGAAGGAATCTTTATAGAATATTTTATAAGTAATTTTGTCCAGCACCACAAAGATGTTAAAGCTATTGTTAAGAATTTAAAAAAGAAGGTGAAAGAAGAGGAGGTGATTGAATTACGAAAAAGAGAGACACAAAAACTTGTTCCCCAACTTGAAATTGTGATCCTAAATTCTTTGATAAGAGATGGTGGTTTCCAAAAAGTAAGGTAGGTGTTTTTTATTTTTCTCTCATTTTTCCCCATAAAGTATAAAGTCGCCAAGAAGGCGATTTTTGGCTTAAAATTTTGGCTTTAAAACTTGGCGTTCTAGAACGCCAAGTCAACGACAACTTTTAAAAAAGTCTGCATTCCAGAATGCAGAGTAGACGCAAGGTTGTTTATATATAAATTCCGCCCTTTTTACCTTCAAAAACCCCATTTTTGAAGATAAAATAGGGCGAGGGAGCCCCCCACCAAATTTTGGTGGGGGCAACCGAGCCAAGAGAAAGAAACACTAAAAATGTATATAGTCCTGGGTCAGTTTTTGAGGTTTTTTTGTTTTGATTTATGAATTAAATTTGGTAAGATAAGAGAGAAAGTTTAAACTGATTTAAGTTCGAGCACGGGCACTTGGCGCAGTGGTAGCGCGTCCCCCACCTTTTGGGCGGTTAGCTCAGTTGGCTAGAGCGCAAATTTGACGTATTTGAGGTCATAGGTTCGAGTCCTATACCGCCCACACTTCGACCGCCCACACTTCGAAAATTTAAAATGCAAAAGTCAAAAGTCAAAATTATCTACGAAGACGATAATTTATTCGTAATTGATAAGCCGGCGGGAGTGGTTGCTGATGATATTCCAAGACGGGTTCATCGATTAGACAAAGAGACTTCAGGGATCTTATTAATAGCTAAAAATGATAAGGCCTTAGAGTTTTTCCAAAAACAATTCAAAGAAAGAAGAGTAGCAAAAAAATACATCGCTTTGGTAGTTGGTAATCTTAAAAGTCAGAGGGGAGTGATTGAAACCCTGATTTCGCGTTCGCCAAAAGATAGGAGAAAACAAAAAGTTTATTTAACCGGAGAGCCCGGTTCTCAAGGAAAGAGAAGGGCAGTTACCGAATATAAAGTATTGCAAAGATTTGAAAATTATACTTTAATTAAGGTTGAGCCAAAAACAGGTAGAAAACATCAAATTCGAACTCATTTGGCTTACCTCAGCCATCCTGTTGCTGGCGATAAATTATATGGATTTAAAAATCAGCCCCGGCCTAAAGGATTAAAAAGACAATTTTTACACGCCAGTTATCTAAAAGTTAAATTGCCCAATGGCGAAACAAAAGAATTTAAATCAAATTTACCCGAAGATTTGAAAAAAGTTTTAAACCAGATTTAAAATTATGCCCCGTACCACACAAAAAGGTGCGTGGGCTATATCTTAATTAATAAACAACAAAATATACTACACTATCGATCGTTTATTGAAAATAGTGTGGTACAGGGTATGTCTACAAAATTTGAAACTTTTATGAAAACGCAACTAAAAACCGAATTGCCCGACATTCGGCCGGGCGATACAATTTTGGTTTCCCAAAAAATTAGAGAAGAAGACAAAGAAAGAATTCAAGATTTCGAAGGTTTAGTAATTGCCAGAAAGCACGGCAAGGAAGCCGGGGCAACGATTACGGTAAGAAAGGTAATCTTAGGCATTGGCGTGGAAAGGATTTTTCCTCTTTACTCCCCTACTATTAAAAAAGTAGAAATTTTAAAAAGAGGCAGGATAAGAAGGGCAAAGCTTTATTATTTAAGAAAAGCTAAGGGAAAAAAGGCGAAATTAAAGAGAAAGGAATTTACCCAAGCAATGAGTGAAGAAATACCAATAGAAGAAAAAACAGAAGGGGCTGGAAATAAATGAATGCGGACGTGGCGAAATTTAGAAAACGCGCTACTTTGAGGGGGTAGTGGGAGTTAATCCTTTGTGGGTGCAAGTCCCACCGTCCGCACAAAGGATTTTGGGCGGTTAGCTCAGAGGTTAGAGTAGCTCTGCACTTTTATAAGGGCAATTAGCTCAGCGGAAGAGCGCGTCGCTTACATCGACGAGGTCGCAGGTTCAAACCCTGCATTGCCCATCAGATAAAAGAAGGAAAAGGTTTTGAGTTAAAATTAAATTACGCCGCGGTAGCTCATTGGTAGACGCACTTCTCTGAAAAAGAAGGGGTAGTGGGTTCGATTCCCACCCGCGGCACCAAGCGGGTGTCGTATAACGGTTATTATACAATCTTGCCAAGATTGAGAAGAGGGTTCGACTCCCTTCACCCGCTCAAGTATGATTTATTCGGGAATTTAGCATACAGGTAAAGATAGTTAGAACCAGTCGCTCAAAAGGCGATTTTTGATTTGTGGATAATACCTCTTGACAAGGTATGGTTATGAATATATACTCATAATAGAGACAACGGGAGTAAAGGTCGATTCCTCTAATAATAAAATTTAATTATTGAAACTATGCCAAGATATAACGGAACAGGTCCTTTGAGTTTAGGTCCCGGTACTGGTTGGGGTTTAGGTCCTTGCGGTGCTGGAATGGCTTGGCGAAGAGGATTCGGACGAGGTTTTGGCAGATTTTGGAGATTTGGTCCTCAAATAACCAAAAAGGAAGAGAAAGAAATGTTAGAAGAAGAAGTTGGAATTTTAGAAGATGAATTAAAGGCCGTAAAAACAAGAATTAGTGAACTCAAAGGACAAAAATAAAAGAGGAAGCCCTGCTTCTGAAATATAAATAAGGAGCAGGGCATTTCCTCAATTTTCATTATATAATAAAAATATAGATTATGGTTAGACCATTAAAACCAAGAAGAGTGTTATTTGACCCAGATGTAGTTTATTTCAAACCAAGGGCAGTACCATTATCTCTGCTGGAAGAGGTTGATTTAAGTATAGACGAATTAGAGGCGCTGCGACTTTGCGATTATAAGAATTTAGAACAAACAGAAGCTGCCAAAAAGATGAAGATATCTCAAAGCACTCTTCAGCGAATTTTAACTTCGGCTCGTAAAAAGGTTGCCGAAGCTTTAATAAATGGCAAAGCTATAAAAATTAGAAAAATATGAGAAAATACACTTTGATTGTTTTTATTACTATTATAGCTATCGCTTTATTAGTAATTAGTTGCATAAAAATTTTTCAAAAACCTGAAGAGGAAAAAGAAATTAAAAAGATAAACAGCTTGATTATGCTGATAGAGTTTGAAAAAATTGAAGGAATTTTGTGGTGGGAAAAAGAATTGGATAATAGAGGATTAAACGCTTTAGTTAGCATTCAGGAGAATGTTTTGAAGGAATATCCAGAAGTATTTAAGAGATTAGCGGAGAAAGGATATGAAATAGCGGGCTCTTATGCCGAGGCTCCATTTTGGGATATGCTTTACGAGCAGCAGTATCAATTTATGAAAGAAACGAAAGATTCAGTAGAAAGTATCATTGGAAAACCAATGAGGGTTTTCGGCAGCAGATATTTTGCCTATGACGAAAATACCTTAAAAGCAGCTGATGCTTTAGGGATTGAATATGTTTTGGCAAGGGGGACAAAAGATGTTGAGGCAATTGTTTATTCGCCAACAGAATATAAAACTAAGATTATTTCTGTTTCTAATATTACCTTTGAAGATATGGGTTCGGGGTCTTTGTGTGACTATAGTCTATGGGCGAGAGGAGCAACAGTTGAAGATTTTGGCAAGGTTGTTAAAGAAAGTATCAATAAAGAACCAACCAATATGATATTAGTTTCCCACGCCTACTTGGGCGGAACTCGCATCGCTTGGTGGAGAGTTTATGAAAATGCATTAAAATCAGACAAAGTTTCTTGGAAAGGATTTAATAATTGGATTTTGAATTTGGTGCCGTTAGTAATGAAAAATGCAGAAATTCCTATTAACAAAGAAGTGAAATATGTTGCTCCTAAACCTGCTGTTCCAATAGAAGATTTAGAATTAATCCCTGATTTAGATAAATTAAAAACAGACGAAACATTTTGCCCCGCCTGCTTTTAGTTAAAAGGTCGTAGTATCTTTATTTTAAGATTTTTGAATTATGGTAAAGAAAAAAAGAGTTTGCCCTGGTTCTAAAATTAGGTCTAAAGGGAGAGGGAGAGGATTAGGTAGAGGAAAGGGAAGAGGACCAATTTCTCCAAGGCCAAGCTGGAAATAAATTAACAAAGTGGTACACGATAGTATAAAAGCCCATTTTAGTTGATTCTTGCTTCTTCTAATGATAAACCCGGTACGAAGAAACGCTCGGTAGCGGTCTTCCAATAGTTTCTAACATCATCCACTATCCCGCTCCCTTGACAATCTCTGTGGATAAGTTATTATGATAAAACCCCTAAAAAGGGGTTTCAAAATGATAGATTGCTTAAAATGCCCCGCTTGGGGCAGAAATCTCGGAATCGTTTTAATTGGAATTGGAGTTTTAATTACTGCTTTGCCAGTTTTCGCGCCAGCAAATCGGGAAGCTGAAGCTAATTCACTCGCTGAAAATAGTGGATTTTTTACCTTAGAAGCTCTAAATGGCGTAGTAATAATCGAAGGAAATAGCTTATTCCCAATAGCCGATCCTTCCAACCCCCAATCCCAGCCAGTTCGGAGAATAAAAGTGGTAATAACTGGTTACTCTTCAACGCCCTGGGAAACTGACGGCGATCCCTATCTAACTGCTGCCGGCACCTGGGTTAAGGATGGAATTGTCGCCAACAATTTTTTTCCAATCGGAACAAAAATTAGAATTCCTGAATTGTTTGGAGATAAAATTTTTGTCGTTGAGGACCGAATGAGCTGGACAAAGGGTAATTATCAGATTGACATCTGGTTCCCCTCCTACTGGGAAGCTCTCAACTTCGGCGCCAAACAAACCTACATTGAAATTTTAGAAGGATGAATTTATTTAAAATCCATTAAATAAAAAGAGGCCACCTTTTTGGTGGTTTTTTTGTGCCCGGGGTGGGATTCGAACCCACATGGTCGTAAGACCGCAACATTTTAAGTGTTGTGCGTAAGCCATTCCGCCACCCGGGCGAAATTCATATTTAAATTTTAAATTTGTTTCGCAAATAATGCCTTCCTTTCTAGCCCTACTGGATAATTAGGATAATACATAAACTTCAATAATTTTATTGTATCATAAGTTCCGTATCCTAATTTCCACGAAGCACCATTATTAAATGGACATATTTTCTTCCGAATAAATCCAAGTGTGTTTACTAGAATATTTTGGAGATCTTCAAGAATTTTTGAATTCCCGGAAGTAAAATTACTTCTTAATTCTGTGCGAGGTTTTTTTGTTTTTGTGTGGATATCGAGAAATTTCTCATTCAATAAATGTTTTCTTTTATGCATCTGTGGAGGCGTCGGCCGGAATCGCACCGGCGTAAGCGGTTTTGCAGACCGCTGCGTAGCTTCTCCGCCACGACGCCATATTCATATTTTATCTTATTTTTCTTCCTTTTTCAACTCCTCTAAAATCTCTTCAATTCTGCCAGCTTTAGCGGTTTCTTTTTCAACAACAAAATAAATTCTGGGAAGAGGCCTCATTTTAAGACGTTTATTTAATTTTTGTTGGATATCGTATATCTGACGATTTAAAATTTGAAGAATTCTTTCTGTTTTATCTTCCGGCATTACCGAAACAAAAACCTTGCCTTCTATTAAATTAGGAGTAGTTTCAACTCTTGTTATTGTTACCAGAACATTCTCTGGAAATTCAACTTCCCTTAAAAGAATCTGACCCAATTCCTTTTTTATTAATTGATTAATTCGCTGAATCCGTTTGCTCATAACTCGCCTTTTCTCCTTTCCTCGATATATATTGCTAAAACATCTCCTTCTTCTACTTTCACATCACCCCCGAATAATATCCCACACTCCTGGTCCTTAATTACCCTATCTACATCTTTTTTATCTCGCTGAAGATTAATTAATTTTCCCTTACCAACTAATTCTTCATCCCTCAAGACTTCAATTTGGGTTCCTTTTTTAATTTCTCCCTCAATCACTTTGCCACCAACAATCTGGCGATTTTTTCCAACTAGAAAAATTGCCGAAATTTTAACCTTTCCCAACTCTACTCTAACTGCTTCTGGTTGTAGAATTTTCTCCATAAACTTGCGAATTTCCTCCACCAGTTCATAAATTACCTCGAAAGTTATTATTTTTACTTTTTCTCTTTCGGCAAAACTTTGGGCTGCAGGATCTAGTTTTACTCGAAAACCTAAGATTACTGCCGGGTAGCTAAGGGCTGGGTGAACTTTAGCAAATTTAATATCCGATTCATTTATCTGACCTACTCCCGATTTTAAAATTCTCAAAACTACTTTCTCTTGGGGCAAGGTGTTTAAAACTTCCTCAATTGCTTCAATTGACCCTAAAACATCGGTTTTCAAAATCAAATTTAAAACTTTTTGTTCTGGATTAAGTTTTAAAACTTCAGGAAGTTTTTCTTCTGCAACTTTAAGATAATTTTTAGCCTCTTCCAAATCAGAAAAAACTTTAAAATTTTCTCCAACTCTCGGAACATCGCCAAAACCAGTAACAATAACCGGATCTGAGGGCAAGGCCTTTTCAATAGAAAGGCCTTGAAAATTTTCAAAACTTTTGATTTTCCCGAAAGTAGAGGAAGTTCCCAAGATATCACCTTTTTTTAAAATTCCATCAGTTAAAATTAAGGTGGCTATTGGACCACGTTGGCTATCCAAATAAGATTCGATTACCATCCCCTCGGCTGATTTTGTAACATCTGCTTTTAAATCTTCCATCTCGGCCACCAATGATATCAATTCTAAAAGGTCTTCAATTCCCTGCCCGGTTTCAGCTGAAACCGCAACTGAGGGCACCTTTCCTCCTAAGGACTCAACCAAAACCCCTTCTTTTGATAAATCTCTTTTTGCTTTTTCCGGATTAGCCTCGGGCCTATCGATTTTATTTAAGGCAATAATGACAGGTATCCCGGCCTCTTTTATCTTTAAAATCGCTTCTTTTGTCTGAGCCTGAACCCCTTTACAACAATCAACTACTAAAATAGCAATATCAGCTACCTTTGCCCCTCTCGATCTCATTGCTGAAAAGGCTTCATGGCCAGGGGTATCAACAAAGGTAATTTTTCTTTGCCCTTCCGTAGCCTTTGGCGAAGGAGGGTTACCAA
>Ga0172366_10004082_pt1 | contig 11506 bp, 7 predicted proteins | sample LakKivSesite69cm_FD_114533 | JGI IMG/M metagenome (GOLD analysis project Ga0172366, IMG submission 114533) | Sediment microbial communities from Lake Kivu, Rwanda - Sediment site 69cm | ecosystem: Environmental > Aquatic > Freshwater > Lake > Sediment | place: Rwanda: Western Province, Lake Kivu...
ATGGAGGCGGGGGAGGCGTTCGCGCATCTAGCCGGCTTGCAGGAAAGGCTGCTCGCCGAGGGCGGATGCCCCTGGGACCGCGAGCAGACGCTGGCGTCGCTGCGCCGCTATGTAATCGAGGAGGCGAACGAAGTGGCGGCGGCGATTGACCGGCTGCTGGCGGTGGAAGCGGAGCTGCGAGCTGCGAGAGGGCTGCCCGCGGCGAATCCTACTCCGCCTGCCGGAGCCGGCGCTGATGCGCACGATGAGAAGAGCACGCAGGCGCACCATCCGGCACGGGAGGACTTCGACCCCGGCGAGTCGGCTTCGGGAGCTCCGCTGGGAAAAGGCTCGCTTCCGCCGGAGCTAGCGGCGAAGTGGGCGCGGGCGAAGGCTGAGCTTCGCGAGGAGGTCGGCGACCTCATAATGCAGCCGGTATTCGAAGCCAAGCTGGCGGAGAAGCTGGGATACTTCACGCTGATGGACGCCATCGACGGAATCTACGCGAAGCTGGTGCGGCGGCATCCGCATGTATTCGGCGAAGGACATGCGGACACTTCGGAAGAGGTGCTTGACCGATGGAACGCCATCAAGAGAGCGGAGAGGGATGCGGGAGAGGAAGGGTCGAGCGGGAACTACTTCTGAGCAGCGTCCTCTTCGGAGGATTCCTCGAACAGCGGCACCTCCAAACCGGGGCTGAATCTTCCCGGCTCGTAGGGCACTCTGAAGTAGTCGTAAGTCTTCTGCGTGGCCACGCGGCCGCGAGGCGTTTTCTCCATGAATCCCGCCTTCAGCAGATACGGCTCGTAGACATCCTCGATGGTGTCGCGCTCCTCGTTCAGCACGGCGGCGATGGTCTCGATTCCTACCGGCCCGCCCTGGAAGTTACGCAGCATCGTCGTGAGGATGCGGCGGTCCATCTCGTCCAAGCCCTCGTCGGAGATGCCGAGCTGCTTGAGCGCGCCTGCGGCCAGCTCCTCCGGGATGTCTTCTTTGCCTGCGACTACGGCGAAGTCCCACACGCGCTTGAGCAGCCGAAGCGCCACCCGCGGGGTGCCCCGCGACTTGGCGGCGATGGAAGCGAGGCAGCGGTCCGAGATGAGAATGCCCTCTTCAGCCGCACGCCGACACAGAATCTCCTGCAGCTCTTCCTGAGAGTAGAAAGTGAGGTGAAACAGCGCCCCGAAGCGGTCGCGCAAGGGGGCGGTGAGCAGGCCGCTGCGGGTGGTCGCGCCGACAAGCGTGAACGGATTCAGCCTCAGCGGGATAGTGCGGGCGCCGGGCCCCTTGCCGATGATGACATCCACGCGATAGTCCTCCATCGCGCCGTAGAGGGTCTCCTCGACCGGACGCGGCAGGCGATGCACCTCGTCGATGAACAGCACCTGCCGGGGTCTGAGACTGGTGAGAATCGCCACCAGGTCGCCCGCGCGCTCCAGAAGCGGTCCCGCGCTGACCGTGATGGGGACCTCCATCTCGCGGGCGATGATATGCGCGAGGGTGGTCTTTCCCAGCCCCGGCGGCCCGGCGAGGAGGATGTGCTCAAGCGCCGCTTCGCGCTTGCCGGCGGCTTCGAGCATCACCCGCAGATTGCTCATCACCCGCGCCTGACCTATGAAATCATCGAGCCGCTCCGGACGCCTGGTGCCTACCAGGGGAGCATCGGTGCCCCGCGGAGAAACCGTACGGGCCTCGGGCTGCTTGGAGCTCTCAGCGGATTTCGGCACAGTCAGAGTCTAGCACAATGAAGGAAGCTAAGCGGGGTCGGCATCGCCGTCGGTCGCGGAGACCGTGGATTCCTCCGCCGCCTCCTCCCGCTCGTAGAGCGGAACCGTCGTGCGGTCGGAGATGAGAACGCCGTTGAGGTGGTCGACCTCGTGTTGCAGGATGCGGGCATCGAGCCCTTCGAAGACCTCGCTGTGCTCATTCAACTCGTCATCCTGATAGCGCAGCCAGATTCTCGTATAGCGGGGGATAAGGCCGACCAGCTTGCCGAAGGAGAGGCAACCCTCCTCCTCGACCTCTTCTCCTTCTCCCCGGGTGATTCGAGGGTTAATGTAGGCGCAAAGCCGGAGTGGTTTTGGCGGTGTCTCTCCCGAGGAAGCATCCTGCCCATCAACCCGATAGGCGACGAAGACGCGCAGGCTCTCGCCAATCTGGGGCGCCGCCAGACCGACTCCGCCGAACTCCCGCATCGTATCCGCCAGGTCGGCGATCAGTTCCCCCGCCCTGGCGAGCGAGCCGGCGCCAACCTTCCTGGCGGACCGCCGCAGCGCTTCCGCGGGATACCGCAAGACTTCCCTCGTTGCCATGCCACCAGATTATACCCCGCAAGTTGCAGGAATCTCGCCAGGGCGACCGAAATCGCTCGCCGCGCGCCTCCTCACTTCCAGGATTCCTGTGCTATGATGGCGCCAAGACCCACCATGGAGCAAACCAGATGGCACAAGCCTCTCCGCTGACGAAGGCCAAAGTCACTCCCGCCGTGGCGGCGATGCTTCCAGAGGTTATCTCCTATCGCCGTCACTTCCATCAGCACCCGGAGCTCTCGCTGCGGGAATTCGAGACCGCCGAGTTCATCGAGAAGGAGCTGCACCGGCTTAAACTGAAGACCAAACGGCTGGCGGGCACCGGCGTGGTCTCCGTCCTCCGCTCGGGGAAGCCGGGCCCCACGATTATGTTGCGCGCCGACATGGACGCGCTTCCGGTGACAGAGGAGAACACCCACTCGTATCGAAGCCTCCACGATGGCCGGATGCACGCCTGCGGCCACGACTCGCACATGGCGATGCTGCTGGGTATGGCGAAGCTGCTCGCGGCTCAGGGCGTGCCGAGAGGCAGGGTCAAGCTGTGCTTTCAACCGGGAGAGGAAGGCACCGACGGCGGCGGGAAGATGGTGGCGGCCGGCGTGCTCGAAGACCCGGACGTCGATTTCGCATTCGCCATGCACGTGTGGGTGCCGCTGCCCATAGGCAAGATCGCGGTCATCCCCGGCCCGGCGATGGCGGCGGTGGACGAGTTCGAAGTGAAGGTCATCGGCAAGGGCGGACACGCCGCATATCCCCATTCCGCTACCGACCCTGTGCTCGCCGCCGCCAGCGTCATCCAGAACCTGCAAAGCGTGGTCTCGCGGAATGTCGCGCCCTGGCACCTGGCGGTGGTGACGGTCGCGTCGGTGGAAGCCGGCACCGCCTTCAACATCATCCCGCCGGTAGCGACGATGAAGGGCACTGTGCGCACCTTCGATAAACCGGTGAGGAGACTCATCGAGCGCAGGTTCAAGAGCATCGTCCGGCAGACCGCCAGCGCTATGGGCTGCGGGACAGAGATCAACTACATCCCGATGCTGCCGGCCACGGTGAACAACCCAAAGATGGCGGAGTTCGTGCGAGAGGTCGTTCGTGGTCTCGTCGGGCGGAGGGGTCTCGTGGACGTTCCGCCGACCATGGGCGGAGAGGATTTCTCGCGTTACGCGGAGAGAGTGCCCGCGGTGATGGCTTTTGTCGGAGCGCAGAACGAAAAGAAGGGTGCGGTCTATCCCCATCACCACCCGAGATTCGAGATCGACGAAGACGCCATGCGCTTGGGATTGGAGCTGGTCTGGCGCGTGACCCGCAGCTACGTGGAAGGCGTGTAGACCTGGCGGGAACCGGAGATTGCGATGCCGGAGTTCGTACACCTGCATAACCATTCGCAGTACTCCCTGCTCGACGGAATCGCCACGTTCGAAGACATCGTGCGGCGCCTGCACGATACGGGGATGGGCGCGTTCGCCCTCACCGACCACGGCAACCTCTACGGCGCGGTGGAGTTCTTCGACCGAATGAGCGCCGCCGGATTGCACCCTATCATCGGGTGCGAGGTCTATGTGGCCCAGCGCGGCTGCATGGGCGGCGAGGGGGATGCCGACCGCACGAGTCGCCAGCTTGTGTTGCTGGCGGGGAGCCAGGACGGTTACCGCAATCTGGTCAAGCTGGTGAGCCTCGGCTTCACCCAAGGATACTACTACCGTCCGCGCATCGATTTCGAGCTTCTAAGCGCGCATAAGGAGGGCCTGATCGCCCTTTCGGCGTGCCTGCACGGGGTGGTGAATGCGCCACTGCTGCAGGAGGGCGAGGCGAGAGCGGAGGAGGAAGTCGAGCGCTACGCGAAGCTTCTCGGCGAGGAGCGCTTCTTCCTTGAATTGCAGAATCACGGCTTGCCCGAGGAGGAGCGAGCCCGCGAATTCCTGCGCGACCAGTCACGTCGTCACGGGCTGCCACTCGTGGCCACCAACGACTGCCACTACGTCTATCCTGAAGACGCCTCGGCGCATGACATCGCTCTCTGCCTGCAAACACGCGTCAAGCAAGCGGACGAGGACCGGATGCGCTTTTCCGGTCCCCACTACTACCTGCGCAACCAGAAGGAGATGGCTGAGTTGTTCGCGGAGGATCCCGAAGCGCTCGCCAACACCGCAAGAATCGCCGGACGATGCCAGGTGGAGCTGAGAGACCGGGTCGTGCACTTCCCCGCGTTCTCGCTCCCCGAAGAGCAGGCGAAGATGAGTCCCGAGGAGTTCTTGCGCTCGCTCGCGTTCGAAGGCGCCGAGCGGCGCTATGGCGAGCCGGTGCCCGAGCAGGTGCGCGCGCGGCTGGAGGAGGAGCTTTCGGTCATCTCCAGTACCGGCTTCACCGCGCTCTTTCTCGTCGTATGGGACCTGCTCCGCCACGCACGGCAGGAGGACATACCGGCAGGCCCGGGGAGAGGGTCAGCCGCCGGAAGCCTGGTCTCCTACTGCCTCTTCATCACGAAACTGGATCCGCTCCAGCACGGACTCTTCTTCGAGCGGTTTCTCAACAAGGAACGGGTCGAGCTGCCCGACTTCGACCTCGACTTCTGCTACGAGCGCCGCGAGGAAATCATCGACTACATAAGGCGCCGCTATGGGGAAGAGAACGTCGCTCAGATCATCACCTTCTCCACGCTCAAGGCCCGGGCGGTCATCAAAGCCGTAGGACGGGTCAAGGACTACGAGTTCGCATACGTCGACCGGATTACGAAGCGGATTCAGGGGCTGAATCTTACCATCCGGCAGGCGGTGGAGCAGAGCCCGGAGCTGGCGGAGATGCTGGAGCGGGACCCGGCGGCGCGCGAGCTGGTTCAAGAAGCGGAGAAGCTGGAGGGGCTGGTCAGCCACGTGAGCGTGCATGCCGCCGGCGTCGTCATTGCGGACCGCCCGCTCATCGATTATGTCCCCCTGCGCACGGTCAAGGATACGCCGATGCTGGTTACCCAGTATGAGATGGGCTCGCTGGAGAAGGTCGGGCTGTTCAAGTTCGATGTGCTCGGACTGAAGACGCTTACCACCATCGACAAGTGCGTGCGCTACGTGCGCGAGATTGAAGGCAAGGAGATCGACGTCGACGCCATCCCGCTGGATGAGGGGGAAGTATTCGAGGAAATCTACTCCAAGGGCGACACTTTCGGGGTGTTTCAGTTCGAGGCGCCGCACATCGTGCGGGTGATGAAGGAGACCCATCCGACCTCGATCGAGGACCTGACGGCGCTGAACGCGCTCAACCGACCGGGCCCGATGCAGGGCGGGATGTTCGACATCTACATCCGCAACACGGCGCATCCGGAGAAGGCGCGCCCGCCAGCGCCGGAGCTGGAACCCATCCTCGCACCCACCAGCGGCGTACTGCTCTACCAGGAACAGGTGATGCTTATCGCCCGGGAGCTGGCCGGATACACCCTCGGTGAGGCAGACATTCTGCGCAAGGCGATGGGCAAGAAGCGGCGCGAGCTGATGACCAAGCAGCGCGAGGAGTTCGCCGCCCGCGCCGAGGAGCACGGCACGAGCAAGCGCAAGGCGGGCGAAATCTGGAAGATGATGGAGAACTTCGCCGGCTACGGCTTCAACAAGGCTCACTCCGCCTGCTACGCCTACCTCTCCTATCAAACCGCCTATCTCAAGCGCCACTTTCCCCAGTACTTCATCGCGGCTTTGATGAACACCTACATCTCGGACCCGGGCAAGCTGGCCGAGGCGCTGGCTGACGCCGCCAGACAAGGCATCGAAGTCACGCCTCCGAGGATCAACCGCTCCGCATTCGACTTCACGCCCACGGCGAAGCGCGAGATCGTGTTCGGACTCGGCGGCATCAAGCATCTGGGCCGGGCGGCGGTTGATGAAATCGTGAACGAGCGCGGGCGCGGGGGCGCTTTCGAGTCGGTGGAGGACTTCCTGGGGCGCGTGGGCAGCCGCGCGGTGACCAAGACCTCGCTCGACTACCTGATTCGCGCCGGCGCCTTCGATGAGTTCGGTCACGACCGCGGAGAGCTGCTCACCAACCTCGACGGCTATCTGGCGCGCCGCGTTCATCGCAACCAGATCGACATATTCTCTGATGCTAGCACACCCACCGTCATCTCGCACCGCCAAAGCACGCCGCAGGAAATCGCGCAGATGGAGCTGCAGAGCATCGGCGTTTTCCTCACCCACAATCCCTACGAGCAGGCGTTCGTGCTGCGGGACCCGAGGGTCAACCAGATCGAGCAACTGCTGCGCGAGCTTGAGGAAAGCGGCTTGCAGCTCGCAGACAAGAAGATGGAACTCGGCGGCGTGCTCGATCGCGTGAGCATTCGCATCTCGCAGCGCAAGCAGCGGTATGCGCTGGCCAAGCTCTGCTCGGTGAGCGCGAGCCTGACGCTGGTCGTCGGCCCGTCGGCACTCCAGCGCCATCAGAATCTCCTCGTCGACGGAAACGAGGCGCTGGTGCGAGGGGTAGTCAATCTGGATGACGCGCAGAGCGAGGAGTTCGAAGACCTCCGGGAATCGCTCAAGATGTACGTGGATTCGGTCACGCTGTATCGCGGGGATGGCGGCAAGGGCGAGCGAGCGGCAAGGGCTGCCACGGCGGTCCAAGTCCCCGGGGTGCGACGCGCAGCCGCCGCAAGTGTTCCTTCATGCCTGCTGCTCAAGTTCAGCCGACCGCCGACGAAGGAAGCTCTGTCCGCGCTACGCGAAGCCGCGGCGGAGATGAGAGGAAGCACGCCGACCTTCCTGTTCCTGCCGGTTCCCGAAGGAAGGCCGAAGAAGCTGTACTTGGGGGACGACTTCCTGCTGGACGCCGACCGCGCGAGAGAGCTGGAGCGCGAATTCTCCCTGCGGGTGGTGCCTGTGTTCCCGCCTCCGCGAAACCACAGGCTATAGGCCTTCCGGCAGATGAGCGGAAGCCCATATCCCTTTAACCCCTCGCACCTGTTCTCCGACCGATGGGGAAGGATGCCGAGCCTGCCGCGCCGGAGCCTACCGATCTATGAATGTAGCTGCTTCAGCCTGCAAGCGGCGCTCCAACTCGCGGGAGACCTTCACCGGATGGGCCTTGACCGCATCGAGCTTGCGCAGCCTGCGGGGAAGCCGTGCCACCTCGCGCTTCACGCGGTTCCGAATCTCACTCAGCGTTTCCTCCCGCCCCACCCGCCTGCCGCGATGGAGCACCCGCTTCAGCAGCTCCTTCGGGCTCCCCGCCACTCTCTCGTCCGCGCCGCAGACGACGTCCCGCGAGTAGGCCCCGTTGCGCACGTAGCGCAAGACCTGCTTCCTGCCGGGATAGAGAACCTTGCCCGCGCTCAGCTTGATGCGTCCGGAAGAGCGGCCACCACGGGCGACCTCGACGAGCTTGTAGACTCCGTTCACCACCGGCGCATCCGTGGAGACTATCATCCGCGTGCCGACGCCGAAGGCATCCGCAGGAGCGCGCTTTCTGAGTATCTCATCGATGCGGTCTTCATCGAGGTCACCGGAGAGGAAGATGGTGGTCTTGCTGAGACCCGCCCGGTCGAGAATGCGGCGCACCTTCCTGGAAAGGACGATGAGGTCGCCCGAATCCAGGCGCACGGCCTTCAGGCCCTCGCCGAGAAGCACCGCTTTGCGGGCGCCCTCGACGGTGTCGTAGGTGTCGATGAGCATCACTCCCGCGTCGGGAAGCGCGTCCAGGTTCGCCCGGAAGGCGGCAAGTTCATCGCCGAAAGCCTGCACCCAGGAATGGGCGACGGTGCCGAAAACGGGAATGCCGAACTCGCGTCCGCATTCGAGGTTGGAGGTACCGACGCAGCCGGCGATGTATGCGGCACGCGCCCCCAGCTTAGCCGCCTGCGTGCCGTGGGCGCGCCGGGCGCCGAACTCCACCACCCCGCGTCCGCAAGCGGCGAGCACCACACGAATCGCCTTGCTCGCAATCGCCGTCGAGTGATTGATGAGCGCCAGCAGCGCGGTCTCCATAAGCTGGGCTTCGATAATGGGAGCGGTTACTTGGAGAATGGGTTCGTTCGGGAACACCGGTGTCCCCTCGGGCATCGCCCAGACATCGCCGGTGAAACGGAGCCTCTTCAAATAGCGAAAGAAGCTCTCGGGAACGGATTTGAGAACGTCGAGACTCCGCAGATACTCCAGCTCCGCGTCAGTGATGCGCCAGTTGCGGATGAAATCCAACGCAAGCGCCTGACCGCAGGAGATGAGGAAGTTGCGGTTCTCGGGAAGGCTGCGAAAGAAGAGCTCGAAGGTCGCCTGCACGTCTCGCATCTCCCGGACGAAGTAGCCGGCGGCCATCGTGTACTCGTAGAGGTCGGTAGCGAGAGCCGAGAGCTTGGCGTCTGAGGAAGCCGCAGGCATCATTCCACCCTCCGATTATGATAGCAGCTTGCGCTCCGGGGATGCGTCCGCACCAAACGCACGCCGACTCAATGCTAGAATACGGATATGGCGGTTGCGCTTCATCAGGTGGCTCCCATCGTGTACAGCAGCTTCTGGCAGGGGCTGTCGCGCTACGACCCGGACTGCTTCAGGGGGCTGCTGGATGAGCTGCATACTTCGAAGGAGGCGGTTCTGCGCGTGACGAGCATCCCGCGGACGCTCTCGGATGTCCCGCTGCGGGGACTGCTGCGTCATCTCTACTCTCTCGAAAGCTACCCCTCCATCTCGCGGCTGGCAGGTCAAATCGCATTCACCGACAGTGCGCCGCAATGGTCCCGACCAGCGTTCATCAGACCCCCCGGCAGAAGCGTGCGAGCAGTCGTCGCTCAAGCGCTCAAGCTGCTGACTTCCCTGATGCCGGAAGTCCGCTACCGCCAGACTCGACGTGGGGGCGGCGGCATCTTCCAGCTTCAGGGACTGCCGTTCGTCGTGCCGGGTCTCGGGAGACGGACCTGCGGCTTTGCATCAGGTTTCATCGCGGCTGCGCTGACCATGAACGAACTGCCGGGTCTGCGAGTCGAAGAGGAAGCGTGCATGAGCGCGAACGAGAATCTGCGCGCGTGCGTGTTTGAGGCCGGTGGCGGCGTGGAGGCGACCTTATGAGACCGGCTGCAATGCGCAAGCGGCAATGCGTGCTATCCCCCCTGACGAAGCAGGCCTCCCTCCTCCTGGTGGCGCTAGCGCTTTCCTGCCAGTATGCCGCCGGCCAGGAGCCGCGCATCGAGGGCAAGGTGCTGGCTGCCCGGAGCGGGCAGCCCCTGCCGCGCATCCAGGTCGGCATCGCCCGCTGGGAGAACCTGCGGGGGCTAGAGCCAGACGCGGCAATCAAGCCCGAGCGGAGCACGCTAACCGACAACTTCGGGAAGTTCAGCTTCTACGTCTCGCGCAACCAGGGACCCATCGGGAGAATCGTCGTTTTCACCACGGACGAGCTATATGAGAACCAAGCATATCCAGCCAGCATCTTCGAAGGCCGGTATCCGACCCTTCGGGAGATTCAGCGAAGCGTGACGACGGTCAATGCCGCCGACGCTCCGGAAATGGAGTTCCTGCTGGAGCTGGCGGTTCGCGTAGAAGACCCGGTGACGGTACGGATGCGGGACGGCACCGAACTCGCGGCGACGATGTATCTGCCCAAGCGGGAAGGGCGGTACCCGGCGATTCTTCTGCGCACGCCCTACGGTCGGGAAGGCCTTCGCGACTATGCGTGGCTCGCGCGAAAGGGTTACGCTGTAGTGGCGCAGGATGTTCGCGGGCGAGGGGATTCGGGAGGAGAGAACCTGCCCTTCGTCGCCGATGGCTGGGGAAAACTGCAGGACGGATACGACACCGTGGAGTGGATTGCCGAGCAGGACTTCTGCGACGGGGGTGTGGGTACCGCCGGCGGCTCGGCGCTGGGCATCGTGCAGAATCTGATGGCGGGAGCGGCGCCGCCTCACCTCAAAGCACAGGTCATCGTCGTTGCCGCAAGTAATCTGTACGAGCAGGCGGCGTTTCCGGGCGGCATCCTGCGAAAAAGCCAGGTGGAGGGGTGGCTCGAAAAGAACAAGTTCGACCCCGAAGCGCAGACGATGATGGAAACGCATGCGCTCTACGACGACTACTGGAAGCAACTGGACCTCGCACAGCGCATCGACCGGGTGGATGTGCCGTCGCTTTGCATCGGCGGCTGGTACGACACCTTCGCGGAGGGCACCATCGAGGGATACTTCCTGCGGAGGGATAAGGCGGGTCCGAAGGCGCGGCAGAACACTTACCTCGTGATGGGTCCGTGGACGCATGGCGGGGTCTTCAGCGACAAGGTAGGCGAGCTGCAGTTCCCACCACCGGCGAAGCGCGACCTGATGCCGGAGCTGCTCGCGTTTGCCGATTACTACCTGAAGGGGGAAGGGGATTTCCCGCAGAATGTGCCGCCCGTTCAGTACTATGTGATGGGCGACCTCACGGATGCGCGCGCGCCGGGCAACTTCTGGGCGCTGGCGAAGGAGTTCCCGCCGCCGACCGAGAAGGCGGTGCTGTTCTTCGGCAGCGAGGGCGGGCTTTCTGCCGACCTGCCGCCTGATGAGGAGCACTTCGTAAGCTTCACTTTCGACCCGTCCAACCCGGTGCAAACCATCGGAGGGCGCAACCTCAATCTGCCCGCGGGGCCAGCCGACCAGAGACCGGCGGAACAGCGGCAGGATGTCATCGTCTTCACCACGGATACGGTGAAGCAACCCCTGTCCATCGTCGGACTGGTGCGGGCGGTGCTGAAGGTCAAGACGAGCGGCAAGGACGCCGATGTCTCGGTCCGGCTTACCGACGTGTATCCCGACGGGACTTCGTTTCTCCTGCTGGATGCCAGCGGACGGCTGTCGGTGCGGCCCCCATACACCGAGAAGTCGGAAGTGCGCCCGGGCGTGGTGTATCCGCTGGAAGTCGAGCTGGGTCACACCGCATATATCGTGAACACGGGCCATCGCCTGCGACTCGCGCTTGCGGGCAGCAACTACCCGCGCTTCGAGCTGAACAAGGATGCTTGCCCCGACGGGAAACCGATAAGGATTGATGTCTCCGTGGGACGGGACAATCCATCTTATCTGGAGGTCCCGGTCTACGAAGAGCTTCTCAGCGAGTCGGGGAAATCGGAGGAGAAGCCGGATGGAGGCGACTGAACGCGACCGGCTGCTCTACGGGCGCGATGCCACCGAAGCCATCGTAGGAATCGACTACGACGACGACGCGAACGAAGCGGTGAGCTTCGTTCGCAGGGACGGCGGGATGAGCGAGAACAGGGAGGGCTTCCAG
>Ga0172366_10004085_pt1 | contig 11503 bp, 7 predicted proteins | sample LakKivSesite69cm_FD_114533 | JGI IMG/M metagenome (GOLD analysis project Ga0172366, IMG submission 114533) | Sediment microbial communities from Lake Kivu, Rwanda - Sediment site 69cm | ecosystem: Environmental > Aquatic > Freshwater > Lake > Sediment | place: Rwanda: Western Province, Lake Kivu...
GAAAGAGCAGGAGCGTAAGGAGATGGAACGTAAAGAACAGGAACGTAAAGAGGCAGAGCGTAAAGAACAGGAACGGAAAGAGGCAGAGCGTAAAGAACAAGAGCGTAAAGAACAAGAACGTAAAGAACAGGAGCGGAAAGAGCAGGAGCGTAAGGAGATGGAACGTAAAGAACAGGAACGTAAAGAGGCAGAGCGTAAAGAACAGGAACGTAAAGAACAGGAACGTAAAGAGGCGGAGCGTAAAGAGGTAGAACGTAAAGAGGCGGAACACAAGGGACAAGAGCGAAAACGTCGTTCAAGAATGGAGGAGCGAAAAATGGAGGAGGAGCGAGAGCGAGAGAGACGAGATCGAGAAGACCAGGAGAGACGAGAGCGAGAGGAGAGAGAGAAAAAAGAGAAAGAGGAACGAGAGAGAAGAGAGCGAGAGGAGCGAGAGGAGCGAGAGCGTTTGGAGCGTGTTCGTGCGGAGGAGGAGCGTAAAGAGACAGAGCGAAGAGAGATGGAACGACAGAGAGTATCGCAGAAGTTTGGTGCGAAGAGGGGTTTTATACGAAAGGAGAGTCCAGAGGATAGAGCAAAGCGGGTAGAGGAGGAGCGTCAGGAGGTTGAGCGAAAGAGACGGGAGGAGATGGAGCGACGACAACGAGAGGAGGAAGTGAAACGTCAGGAGAGAGAGCGTATCGAGAGGGAGAATGAGGAGAAGCGAAAGATAGAAGAGGAGAAAGCGAGAATTGCGAGTATGAAGCCAGATGATGTGTTGAATCGTTTGAAATCGATGCAGACACAGATGAAGCCGGTAGGAGTCCAGCCAGAAGTAAAACCATCTGCATGGAATTTAAAGCCAGATGATGTGATGGCACGGTTAAATGCGTTGCGAGCGCAATTAAAATAAAAAAATGATTTTGATAGATTGTCTAGTTGAAATGATAATATAATGAATTTATTAAGACGATTTTTCAAGAAGACGGAGGTGAAGCCGGAGGTGAAGAGGGAGGAGAAGAGGGAGGTGAAGCCGGAGGTGAAGAGGGAGGAGAAGAGGGAGGTGAAGAGGGAGGTCGAGAGGAGACGATTTGTATGTCAGCACAAGACGACGGGAATTGAGTATAATATGGAATGTTGTGGTGTATGGCATTCGTGTGGAAATTGTCATAAGGAAAAGTGTGATAAATATGATTTATACAAGGAGCGTCGATTTCGATTACGTTGTTTGGGTTGTAAAGTGGAACAGGGATATGGGGATACTTGTATAAATTGTGGAATGAGTATGGGAAATTATTGTTGTGTTGTGTGTGAGATTATTATAGACAATCCGGAGAATGGGTATCGTCATTGTGATAAATGCGGTGTGTGTGTTTTAAAAGGTTATAAACATTGTGACAGATGTGATACGTGTTTATGTTATGGAGATAAATGTTATCGTTCGAATGAGTGTTCGATATGTTTTGAGGAGATAGAGATAAAACGGGTATTAGATATGGGAATGATAAAATTGAAGTGCGGACATAAATTTCATGATAATTGTTATGATAAATGGAGTCGTAATACGTGTCCTTTATGTCGTTGTAGTAGTGATGTAATAAAGAGAATTAAGCCATTGGAATCTAAATCGGGATAAATTAGTAATAAAAATATCTGTGATATATTTATTAATGTCAGCGTTAGAGTGGGTAGCAGATGAGAATATTTGTATTTTGTTTTGGTTTCCGGGTGCGACGATGAGAGAGGAGGCACGTAAATTTTTGGAGATTCGAGGAGAGATTTTAAAGGAATTTCGAGTTCCATCGAGTCAGCAGGATGTGTATGGTTGGATGTTATATTTATATGCGGATATGGAGAGACCTTATGTGGTAGATTTGAGAACGGTTCGAAACAAGTCGAGAAAGTGTGGTTGGGGGGATGGTCGTCCTTGGTGGTATATTTGGGTATGGCGTGGTCGAGATGGTTGGGCGGAGAAGGCGAGAGGTTCATCGGCGCCATTGAAGACATTTTTGAGGGCATTAGGTTCAGGTTGGATGTGGAGTCCGGGGACAGAGATACCGGAGAGTCCGGATGAGTTTAGTTTATGGTGGGGTAATTTGTCAGCCCGTTTAGGTTTAACATTAGAGAAGTGGAAGAGTGTATTACATATACCGGATTCAATGCGAGACCATCCAAGAATTTTTGCGTTATTATTTCATCGAGGGACAGGTGATTGGTTTCGTCGAATCAATTGGAAAGAAATTTATGAAAAGAAAGAAACGGGTCTCTTAAAATGGCTTGGAGATCAAAAGGTCAAAAGAGAGGAGGATATAAGGGAAGAATGGGGTAATCGAGACAAAATATACTTTATTTGTTGCTGGCTCGACAAAAATATCAATCTCGCCGACTTTATACAATAAATAACGGTATCATTTTCAAGAAACTCTTCCAAATTATTAATTTTGATTCTTTTAAATAGGTTTTAAAAATGCGTTTGAAAGGGTAGAGATAAATTTTTTTTCTCATTTAAGAGTAGAACCTTTCCTTTCCTTTTAAAAACAGACAACAGACATGGGTGGTGGCGGTCTTATGCAACTCGTCGCTTATGGCGCTCAGGATGTTTACCTCACTGGTAATCCACAGATCACTTTCTGGAAGGTGGTCTATCGTCGTCACACGAACTTCTCGGTGGAGGCGATCGAGCAGACTTTCAACGGTCAGCCCGACTTCGGCAAGCGTGTGACTTGCACGATCTCGCGTAACGGTGACCTCATCCACCGTATCTACCTCCAGGTGACGATCCCAGCCGTTTCGTGCCCGACTTCGGTTTCGAACTGCTTCCGTTGGGTGAATTACCTCGGTCATGCGCTCATCCGCAACGTCGATGTTGAAATCGGCGGTCAGCGCATCGACAAGCAATACGGCGATTGGCTCAACATCTGGAACGAGCTCACGCAGGCGCCCGGTCACCAGGTTGGTTATGACAACATGGTCGGCAACACCATTGCGCTCACGGGCACTGGTCTCAACAACACTCAGTCGACGACCCTCTACGTGCCACTCCAGTTCTGGTTCAACCGCAACCCAGGTCTTGCGTTGCCACTCATTGCCTAAATTGTTGGGCTGAAAAACATCCTGCCTACTTAAAAGCACTATAAAGTAGGATAAACCTGTTATTGGTTGTGCTATCTTCTAAAAAAAATGATTTAAGAAGACTTACCAAGGATGTTAGTATACATTGTTGTTTGTATGCAACAAAATCAAACTGCTGGAAACCGGTAAAGCTATTATATAAAATGAGCAAAGTTTGTTATAAATGTAAAAAGGAAAAAGTTCTTGAAGAGTTCAATAAAAACAAGTCAGAAAAAGATGGACTACATAGACAATGTAAAGATTGTCGAAGAAATGAAAGGTTAGTAAATCGTCAATATAATAATGATAGAAATAAAGAGTATTATAAAAAGAATAAAGATATATTAAGTGAAAAGTCAAAAAAGTATCGTGAGGAGCACAAAGAACATATAAAAGTTCAACGTGCTTTATATAGGAATCTAAATAAGGAAAAAATTAAAATAAAAAATAGTGAATATATACCAATACGTTTAGCAAAGATAAAAGAAAGGCGACGAAATGATATTGAGTTTAGAATTTATGAAGTTTATCGGGCGAAATTTTTTCGAATGTTGAAAGGTTATAATTCATCAATGAAAAAATATTTAATGATGACCCCGAATGAACTTATATCATGGATAAGTTATCAATTGCCTAAACAATATTCATGGGAAAATTATGGTAAAGATTGGCATATAGACCACGTGATTCCTATTAATAAACTTGACTTAACGAATGAAAATGAACGGAAAATTTGCTATCATTGGACGAACTTACAACCTTTAAATAAATTTGAAAATCAATCCAAATCTGACAAAATTGAACTACATCATTATATGAACCAAATAATAAAAGTGCATCGTTATATTCAAAACAAACAAGCTCATTTTAATGGATACCAAGCAATTTGCGAAAGCAGATTGTGGCTCAGAGAAAAACTGGGGTATGGTAATAATTCAATAGATGGAACAATCCGCAATCAGCAACCAAGCTCCTAACTTTAAAAGTAGGAGAAGGCTCAGAGACTAGATGATTTTGGGTTCTCTTTAAGAGGGCTTAAGGTATAGTCCATTCCCGATTGTATATATTTACGGAACGTATATACATGAGAAATATCCCGAAAGGGAGGGTATTAAAGTACAGTATCATGAGGTGAAGATCAACCTCGAGTTCCGCACGAAGAGCGAGTGCTATGTTTCGACTTCGACTGTTGGCAACTGCGACATCACTATTTCGGGTTCGACGACTTTCTGCGTTCCATCGCTCGAGACTGCGTCGCTCTATGTCGATTACGTTTATCTCGACACTGACGAGCGTCGTCGTTTCGCCCAGGTTTCGCACGAATACCTCATCGAGCAGGTTCAATTCACTGGTGATGAGTCGATCACCGTGCAGAACGTGAAGATCAAGATGAACTTCAACCATCCAGTGAAGGAGCTCATCTGGGTCGTCCAGCGTGATTCGGTCGTTCAGCCAGGCATCAACCAGTGGTCGAACTACACTGATGATTATGACAACGACACCCTCACCAACCTCGTCAATGGCAACCTCACTGCCCTCGCTGCGCTCCGCACCAACGTCGAGTCGGGCTGGTCGGCGACTTCGTTCCCCGATTTCGTGACCTTCTCGCAGGCGGTCTCGGCTTACCCATCGGGCACTGGCACTCCATCCTTCACTGGTGCCACTACCTACAACACCACTGCGGCTCAGGCGCCATACCAGTTCCCCCAGGGTCCAGGTGCTATCGCCAATGCGTTCGCCCCAGTGAACTTCGGCGTGGAGAACTCCGCCGGTGCGGGTTCGGATCATGCGGGTCTCGCCCCAATCAACGCTGGTCGCAACCCAGTCGTCCGTGCCAAGATCCAGCTCAACGGTCACGACCGTTTCTCGGAGCGTCTCGGCTCGTACTTCAACCTCGTGCAGCCATGGGAGCACCACACCAACGTGCCAGCCGTCGGCATCAACGTGTACTCCTTCGCACTCAAGCCAGAGGAGCACCAGCCATCCGGCACTTGCAACTTCTCCCGTATCGACTCCGCTGTCCTCCAACTCCAACTCACCGCCAAGGCGGCGATCTCATCCAAGGTTCGCGTCTATGCGACCAACTATAACGTACTCCGCATCATGTCCGGCATAAACTACACCACCTGTGCCAAACAGTCGGCATCCATTCGAGGTTTTGCGCCTTTCGTCTGGGTAAAATGTGTAAGCGCAAAGCGACAATATGGAAAGCAAGCTTCATATTGTGCGGCATATAACCGGCTAGTGCTATGTATAATCATAGTGCAACGATATCAAATTGCGGGAAACTCCGCTAAGAAAATGCTTCCAAGGTTGAACGGTGACGATCAACCAGCCAGGGTAATGACCTCGGGTATGGAAATAACGTATTTTCTCGGACAATCCGCAGCCAACGTCCTATTACATAGGATACAGGTTCAGAGACTAGATGGTATCGGGGACTCTAAGTCCTCAAGGTATAGTCCAATTTTTACGAACATAAATCAATGCTATCACGATTATGTTCGTATTGGGGTGGTCTTGCTTACTCAAATTAATGGGTGGGCTTGCTTACGCAAGTATTTGCTCTTTACTTTGTTGTATTCAAAGTTTCATTATTTCACGTATCTTTATACTACTAAATTTTCTGGATTTAATAATACAGAAAAAAAAATTTAAGAAAAATTGATTTGATAAAAAATTGCTAGGAAGGGGAAGTTAGGATGTCGGACGAGACGGATACTACTACGGTGGAGAGCACTGTTGATTTGTCTGGGGTGGCAAACTTACAAACATGCACGAATTGTAAGCGGTCATTAAATAAAAGTGAATTCATTGGGGTGAAGGGTAATAACGTGAGACGTTGTAAGAGATGTCGTGATAAGGATGCTCGTCAAAAACAGCGTCCAGAGGTAAAAGAAAAAAAAAACGAACGACAAAAAGAGAAACAATATTATAAAAAATATCGTGAGAAAAAAAGAGAGGAAAACGAAGAAGAATATTTACGCCATAATGCGGAAATGGCAAGAGAATGGCGTAATAAGAATTCAGATAATTTAACACATTGGAGAAGAAATAATATAAATTATAAATTATCTAAATTAATCATTCAAGCACGTGAAAAAGGTATTCCGTGGGAATTAACAGATGAAGTTGCTGAAAATTTAATGACTCAACCTTGCACTTATTGTAATCATTTTAATTTAGAGGATTCGTTAAATGGTATAAATCGTTTAAACGTTCATTTAGGATATACTCCGGAGAATTGTGTTTCATCTTGCACGAAATGCACTTTTATTAAAAAATGTCTTGACCCGAATACCTTTATAAAACGATGTATTCATATTTCAAATATCCATTCCGGACATAATTTATTACATCCTAATGCATGGACCCTATTACAAAAATCAGTTAGTTATAATGATTATAAAAAAAGAGCCATTGAAAAAGGTCTCGATTTTGAAGTTGAAGAAACAACTTTCAAAGATATTCGTAAAAACGCTTGTTATTATTGTAATCGTTATCCAACAATTGGATCGTTAAATGGTATTGATAGAATGAATAATGCGATTGGATATCTAAGCAATAATATTGTGTCTTGTTGTGGTGAGTGTAATTCGATGAAAGCAGATTTAGAAAGTGGAGAATTTATACAAAAATGTAAAGATGTATCGGCTAATTCTCACTCTAAAATATGGAATAACCAACCAGAACAAAAACTCAATATTATTAAAAGACTAATTTATGTTTAACATTATTGAATTCCTAAAAAAAATTTAGGAATCGTTTTCATATCAACATTACTTCCAGATTACCATCCTCTGCAAACGCACTCTGCGTTTAAATTCCAAAAAAAAATAAATGAGAATGAGTTGGGGAACACCCCCGCTTCGATAGCACAATTGGTTAGTGCGTGTGACTGTTATTAAGATAACAGCAATCACAAGGTTCTTGGTTCAATTCCAAGTCGGAGCGACTTCCCCTTTGTCAGATGCCATCATGCGACAAAGGATACATTTACATTCTTGCGTTTTTTGTGTTTATATTCTTAAAAAAAAATTAAAAATTGTATTATATATAGGTATAACCTAATCATGAGTGATTCATGTGTTGTAGATTTATTAAACCGCACTGTATATAGTTTATGTAAATTAGAGGATTATGTATATACAAATATACCTGTCACCGGTCCAACAGGTTCAACTGGTTCGACTGGTCCAACAGGTTCAACCGGTTCAACCGGTGCTACTGGTCCTACCGGTAAAACTGGTTCAACGGGTCCAACCGGTCCAACTGGACGAACAGGAGCGAAGGGTGATAAAGGAGATCCTGGAATTAAAGGGGACACTGGTATGACCGGACCGACTGGACCAACCGGACAACAAGGTCTTATGGGACCCACTGGACCCTCTGATTTGAATATTGAAATCGCTCAATTTGATTTAACAACAGACCAAACTCTCAGTAATAATACGGATACAACCGTCCAGTTCGTTCAAAACTTTAATGAAACAGACGCAACCATCTCCGGTGGTGTTATTACCATTAATAGTTTAGGATATTACACATTTGATGTTAGCGTCTTCTTTGGCATTAGTCCTGTGGCAGTAAGCACCAGAAGTGTATTTTTCTTAGTCAATGGAACAACTCCAAAATATTCCGATGAAAGGAATATCACATCAAGTGCCAATCAACCTATCACTTTGAACGCCACATTTACCTCACGTCTTGATGCCGGTGATACTATTGAAGTTCAAGCCTTTCAAAACTCCGGTGGAGTTGTTAGCCTTTTAGGTAGCACACTTCAACCTACCGCATATACTGTTTTACGTTTAACTTCATTGAATCAAGGTGCTCTTGGACCAACTGGTCCAACTGGTATTACTGGTTCAACTGGACCAACCGGACCTACCGGGGAAACAGGTTCAACTGGAACAACCGGTCCAACTGGGGAAACAGGACCAACAGGAACAACGGGTCCTACCGGCACTACTGGACCAACCGGCGAGACTGGACCAACAGGGATAACAGGACCGACTGGTCCTACTGGTATGACTGGACCAACCGGTCCAGGCGGACTTAACGCCACCGAAACCAATCTATATTTATTAAATGATGAAAGTATTGCCACTGGAACTCGAACTGTTATCCCAAATTGGGTTATTTCCGGGTCTAATGATACCAATATCTCATTAACCATTACCAATAGTTTAATTACCATCAATGAAGAAGGACTCTATATTTTTGATGCGGAAGTCTATTTTAGCCCATCTATGAATAGTTCTGGAAGAAGTATTAGTTTTCGACTCAATGGTAGCACAGTAAATTACGCAGAACAAAGTGAAATTGCAACATTTACCGGTCAAGTTGTCTCTCTTAGCACCAGTTTAGCCGGTAAGTTTATCCCAACCGATACAATTGAATTAACAGCATTTCAGGATTCAGGTAGTCCATTAAATCTAATCGGCTTTAATACAGATAATTTCAGTTATACGCAATTAAGAATTACAAAGGTCGCACAAGGTGCTGATGGACCAACCGGACCCACTGGACCGACTGGCATTACCGGACCAACCGGTCCAACGGGACCTACTGGAATTACAGGACCCACTGGATATACTGGATATACAGGAACGACGGGTCCAACAGGAAAAGGTGATACAGGTCCAACCGGTCCAACAGGTCTGGGTGATACAGGTCCAACAGGTATGACCGGAGTGACGGGTCCAACTGGTTTAACAGGACCGCCGGGACCTCCGGGTGGTCCCACCGGTCCAACAGGACCTGGTGGTTTGAATGCAACAATGTCTAACTTATATATTCTCAACGACCAATCTTTACCATCAGGGACACGAACTGCCATTCAAAATTGGACTGGAACAAATAATACCGGTGTTTCTATTAACACTGGCACAGGTCTGATTACGATTAATAGCGAAGGTTTATATATCTTTGAAGCAGATGTCTATTTTAGTGCGAGTTCAACTATTTCAGGAAGAAGTATCGCTTTCCGTCTAAATGGTGGAAGTGTCAATTATAGTGAAGTAAGTGAGATTACGACGTTTAGCGGACAAATTGTGGTGTTAAGCACAAGTTATACTGGTAAATTTGTTGCCACAGATACAATTGATTTAACAGCCTATCAGGATTCTGGAAGTGCCATTAATTTGATTGGATTCAATACAAATAATTTCAGTTATACACAATTGCGTATTACAAGAGTAGCACAAGGAGCGACAGGTGAAACGGGTCCAACGGGACCGACCGGTCCAACTGGTCCAACAGGAATGACAGGTCCAACAGGATTAGCCAATGTGACGGGAACAACTGGATATATAGCGAAGTTTGTTGGACCAAATACGGTGGGGGATAGTATTATGTTTGAAGATACGGGTAAAATAGGAATCGGGACAACAGGACCAACAGAAGTATTGGATGTTGAAGGAAATATCGTTTTAACAGGATATATTAAAGTGGATAAACCAGCAGGTGCGACAGGAACATGGTCGAACGGTCAAGTGCCAATTATTTACTATAATAAGAAGAATGAACTATTTGATAGTGTAGATGGTTCGAATGTTGCTCGAACAGAAATTTATGTGATGGAAACAAGTGCTTTTTTAAACACAAAGATAACGATGTCTTTTGTAATAAATCCGTCTGCGGCAAATACGGATACATCAACTGTGACAATGTTTAATACAGCCACAAATAGTTATGCTGCTTCTTCATTAAACCGTGCTAATATGATATCACAAACGACATCAGCAGGTGTTTCTACATTTAATGCAACTTTTGCGGCTAATACCGATTTATGTTCGAGTGTTATGACGAATCGACCTGTTGTTATTGAAATGTTATATCAAGTATCACAACAAACTTCCGTTCAAGCAAGAGATACTTTCTTTGTAAGAATCAATCATTCTATTTTTACAGCAGGATCTGAAAGAGCAGTTTATTATGATGGTATGTTAAGATTAGAAGGAAGTTCGCAATTCTGGTGGCTTCAAGCAACAAATGCCACAGGTGGCATTCCACGAATTGATATTACATTTGAAGGTTATAACATTATTGGTTATTCATCTTAATCATCTTTTTGATAAAAGTCTAAAAGATAACGTTTTTTTTATGAATATGTTATAGATATGTCAGTTAATCCATCATTAGTTGTGGGTAATGTTAATTTTAATAGTATATTATATACAGATTATACTCTTCGTTATGTTGGTATTGAAACAACAACTCCAAATTATACACTTACCGTAAATGGTAATGCTTATATTGAAGATGACTTATATGTCGCTAACAGCGCAATTGTATATCAAAATATGTCCGTTTTAAATGATTTATTTGTAGAACATAATGCGACTATTAATGATAACTTATATGTATTGGGTTGTGTAGGTATTGGAACAAATGTAGCAAATTATACATTAACAGTTGATGGAATAGAATATAATGAGAGAGTAAAAGTGGGAACACAAGTTTTACTTTTTACGCCTCCCAATTATTGGCAACAAATCGCTGTTTTTTCTGACACCGCATTCCTTACTGCCAGTTATGTATGTAATTATGAATCTACTTATTCTGATATTTGTGGAAATGGAAAAATTATTGTTAATATGCGAGATACCGGATTTGGGGCTTCCAATACAACATTTAACTTAATTCAAACAGATACAGCAAACGGTGGTCCTGCGATTGATGATGGTTATATTGTCACAAATGGTGGAAACGTCGAAATCTGGGTTCATTATAAAACAAATATTTTTTCATATATTCGTGTTGTGTCCGAAACTTTTGGTGGTTCTATTACACCTTCTATGGGAATAACAACACCCAGTTCAACCTTTACTGATGCCGGTTTTGCCACTTATTTAGGAACAGTAAGTGTTTTCTTACGAGCGCAGATTTTCCCACAAGTGCGTGCCACCGGTATCGGCACAACCAATACCAATACGAACTTTCTTGTAAGTGGTCGTGTTGGTATCGGTTCAACAACTCCTATCTATTCATTAGATGTAAATGGGATTAGTCGAACCACAAACTTACTCGTAAAAGACGGACAACCTGATAATGTCTTTACAGTAGGAACGTGTTTTGCACCAGCAGCAGCATTGGCTTTTAATACAAGTGATACCAGTTTGGTGAATCATTCCGCCGCATTAAGTTTAGCGAATTATGATATTACAGATAATTCTTCGGTTTTCATTTCATTTGATTCCAAGAATGGTTCGGGTGAATTTGTTTCAGGAGCACAGATTGCCGCAAAATTTGTTGCACATCCCAATGGCGGAGGTTATCCAAATACCGATTTAGTCTTTACAACTGTTTCAAGCACTTCACAAGCGACAGAACGGTTAAGAATCGCTTCCAGTGGTAATATTGGTATTAATACATCAGTTCCCAATAACACTTTAACGGTAAATGGGAA
>Ga0172366_10004086_pt1 | contig 11503 bp, 7 predicted proteins | sample LakKivSesite69cm_FD_114533 | JGI IMG/M metagenome (GOLD analysis project Ga0172366, IMG submission 114533) | Sediment microbial communities from Lake Kivu, Rwanda - Sediment site 69cm | ecosystem: Environmental > Aquatic > Freshwater > Lake > Sediment | place: Rwanda: Western Province, Lake Kivu...
CAGGGCATCGAGCTGCGCGACGAGCCCGAGGAGGCGCGGCGTGTCCCAGGCCGCGGCGGCCGCGCGGAGCCGGTCCTCGAAGTCCGGATTGAGGAGAAGCGCGCGGTCCCCGCCGAGGCCGAGGAGAAGCATGTCGCGGGCGAAGGAGGCGAAGACCTCCAGGACCTCGCCGAACTCCTCGAGCACGGCCTTCGGCACGGTGCCGAACCGCTCCAGGAACTCGCTCGAGCGGTCCTCCGAGGAGAGGGCCTTGAAGAGCCCCCAGGCGCTGTCCTTGAGGGCCGCGACCTCGTCCCACTCGAGCTCCTTGGCCCGGTCGAGGTTGCCGTCGACGAGCAGGGCCAGGATGCCGGCCTGCTCCGGGCTGAAGTCCCGGTCGAGCAGGGCCTTTTCGATCTCCTCGCGGCCGATCGGCGAGAACGTCAGCAGGCGGCAGCGCGAGCGGATGGTCGGGAGCAGGAGGTGCGGGCTGTCGGTGAGCAGGATGATGTGGCTGAAGGACGGCGGCTCCTCGAGGACCTTGAGCAGGGAGTTGGCGGCCTCGGCGCTCATGGCCTTGGCGTCGTCGACGATGAACACGCGCCGGGCCCCGGTCATGGGCCGCAGGTAGGCCATCTGCTTGATGAGCTCGGTCTGCTCGACCTTGACCTTCTGGACCTCGACCGCGAGGGCCATGACGTCGGGGTGGCTGCCGGCGTCGATGGCCCGGCAGGAGGCGCATTCGTCGCAGGCGTCGAAGACGGGGGGCTCCGGCCGGGCCTGGCAGTTGAGGGCCTTGGCCAGGGTCAGGGCCATGGCCCTCTTGCCGGACCCTTCCGGGCCGGCGAAGATGAGCGAGTTGGGGACGCGGCCGCGCTCGAGGGCCAGCCGGAGGATCCTCTTCACCCCCTTGTTGCCGGCGACGTCCTTGAAGGACATGGTCTCAGCCGTCCCTTCGTTCGGGCTCGGGCTCCCGGCCGGCTTCCAGGGCCTTCCGGAGGAAGCGGCCGGTGTGCGAGCCGTTGCCGCTCGCGGCGACCTCTTCCGGGGTGCCTTGGGCCACGATGCGGCCGCCGTCCTCCCCGCCTTCCGGGCCCAGGTCGATAATATAGTCGCAGTATTTGATGACTTCAAGGTTGTGCTCGATGATGACGACCGTGTTGCCGAGCGCGGCCAGCTCCGAAAGGACCTCGAGGAGCTTGCGGACGTCGTCGAAGTGCAGACCCGTCGTGGGCTCGTCGAGAAGGTAGAGCGTCCGGCCGGTGGCCCGCCGGCCGAGCTCCTTCGTGAGCTTGATGCGCTGGGCCTCGCCGCCGGACAGGGTCGGGGCGGACTGGCCGAGCCGGATGTAGCCGAGCCCGACCCGTTTGAGGGTCGCCAGCTTGCGCTTGAGCTGGGGGTAGGCCTTGAGCAGCTCGTAGGCGTCGTCGACGGTCATGGCCAGGTAATCGGCGATCGACTTGCCCTTGTAGGTGACGGCCAGGGTCTCCTTGTTGTAGCGCTGCCCGCCGCAGCGGTCGCAGGTGACGAAGACGTCGGGCAGAAAGTGCATCTCGATCTTCTTGACCCCGGCGCCTTCGCACTCCTCGCAGCGGCCGCCCGGGACGTTGAAGCTGAAGCGGCCCGGCCCGTAGCCGCGCATCCGGGCCTCCGGCGTGTGGGCCATGAGGTCGCGCAGGGCGGCGAAGAGGCCGGTATAGGTAGCCGGGTTCGAGCGGGGCGTGCGGCCGATCGGTTTCTGGTCGACGGCGACGACCTTGTCGATGCCCTCGATGCCTTCGATCCGGTCGTGGGCGCCGACGGCTTGTCGGGCCTTGTAGAGCTTTTTCTCGAGGGCCCTGAAGAGGATGTCGTAGACGAGGGTGCTCTTGCCCGAGCCGGAGACGCCGGTCACGGCGGTCATCGTCGCGAGCGGGATGCGGACGTCGATCCCCTTGAGGTTGTGCTCGCGGGCCTTGCGGATGACGAGCCACCCGGCCGGGTCGCGGCGCAGGGGCGGCACGGGCACGGACTTCTCGCCGCGGAGATACTGGGCCGTCAGCGAGTCGGGCGAGGCCAGGACGGCCGGGAGCGGGCCCTCGGCGACCTTGAAGCCGCCGTCCTCGCCGGCCCCGGGGCCGAGGTCGAGAAGGTAGTCGGCGGCGCGGATGGTCTGCTCGTCGTGCTCGACGACGATGATGGAATTGCCCTCGTCGCGCAGGGCCCGGAGAAGGGCGATGAGGCGGCCGTTGTCGCGCTGGTGGAGGCCGATCGTCGGCTCGTCGAGGACGTAGAGGACGCCCCGGAGGCGCGAGCCGACCTGGGCCGCGAGCCGGACGCGCTGGGCCTCGCCGCCGGAGAGGGAGGCCGTCGTCCGGTTGAGCTGGAGATAGGACATGCCCAGCTCCCCCATGACGGCCAGGCGCGAGCGGATCTCTTTGAGGATGCGGCCGGCGACGAGCTCGGCCGCGGGCGGGAACGAGAGCTTGGCGAGCTCGGCGAGAAGGGCGTCGATCGGGAGCTCGCCGGTGTCGTGGATGTTCCGGCCGCCGATCTTGACCGACAGGCTCTCCTTCTTGAGCCGGGCGCCGCCGCACTCGGGGCAGACGTCGTCGGTGAGCTCGACCTCGCCCCACTCGTTGTGGGTCGTCTGGTAGCCGAGGCCGTGGCACTTGGGGCAGGCGCCGTACGGGCTGTTGAACGAGAAGCTGCGCGGCTCGAGCTCGGCCAGCGAGACCTCGCAATGGGGGCAGAGCAGCGTCAGGGAAAAGAAGCGCTCCTTGCCGGCGTCGTCGATGACGAGGACCTCGCCGTCGGAGACCTCGAGGGCCTTCTCGACAGCGGCGCGGAGGCGGCGCTCCGCGTCGGGGCCGACCTTGATGGTGTCGACGAGGACCTCGATCGTGTGCTTGCGGTTCTTGTCGAGGGGGATGTCGTCCTCGAGGTCGCGGAGGACGCCGTTCGTCCGGACGCGGAGGAAGCCCTTCTTGCGGAGGCGCTCGAAGAGCCGCTGGTACTCGCCCTTGCGGCCCTTGACGACCGGGGCCAGGATGCGGACCCGGGCGCCGGCGGCCTGCTCGTGGATCCGCTTCAGGATCTCCTCCGGCGTCTGGGAGGAGACGACCCGGCCGCAGACCGGGCAGTGGGGCGTGCCGACCCGGGCGAAGAGGAGGCGGAAGAGATCATAGACCTCGGTGATCGTGCCCACGGTCGAGCGGGGGTTGGTCGAGATCGTCTTCTGGTCGATGGAGATCGACGGCGAGATGCCCTCGACGGACTCGACCTCGGGTTTCTCCATCTGGTCGATGAACTGGCGGGCGTAGGCGGAGAGGCACTCGATGTAGCGGCGCTGGCCCTCGGCGAAGATGGTGTCGAAGGCGAGGGACGACTTCCCGGAGCCGGACGGGCCGGTGACCACGATCAGCTTGTTCCGGGGGAGCGCGACGTCGATCTTCTTCAGATTGTGCTGCGCCGCCCTCTTGATGCGAATCTCGTCGAGCATAACAATCTATTTTAGCATAAAAGGCCGGAATTGGGGGGTTGCCGTCCGAGGTCGAATTCGCTAGGATGAGGGGGTCCCATGGCCAACGAAGAGAAGATCCTCAAGTCCCTCGAGCTCCTCAAGGATTTCGGGTACAAGAGCGACTCGATCAAGGCCATCAAGCATCTCCCGGCCCAGGCGGGCTCCTTCCGCGACTACCCCGATGACGTCCACCCGGCCCTGCGCCAGGCCCTGGTCGACAAGGGCTTCACCCAGCTCTTCTCCCACCAGCGCTCGAGCTGGGAGGCGCTCAAGGAAGGCAAGAACGTCGTCGTCGTGACCCCGACTGCGTCCGGGAAGACTCTTTGCTACAACCTGCCGGTCCTCGACGCCATCCTCAAGGACCCGTCGACGCGGGCCATGTACCTCTTCCCGACCAAGGCCCTGTCGCAGGACCAGCAGGCCGAGCTCGACGACATCAACGCCCGCCTGCCCGAGGAGATCCGGGTCTTCACCTACGACGGCGACACGCCGCAGGACGCCCGAAAAGCCATCCGGGCCCGCGGCCACATCGTCCTGACCAACCCCGACATGCTCCACGCCGGGATCCTCCCCCACCACACCAAGTGGATCAAGCTCTTCGAGAACCTCAAGTATATCGTCATCGACGAGCTCCACAACTACCGCGGCATCTTCGGCAGCCACCTGGCCAACGTCCTGCGGCGGCTGCAGCGGATCGCGCGTTTCTACGGCGCCAACCCGCAGTTCATCCTCTGCACGGCGACGATCGCCAACCCGGTCGAGATGGCCGAGAAGATGATCGAGGCGCCGGTGACGCTCGTCGACGACAACGGCGCTCCGCGCGGCGGCAAATACTTCGTTTTCTACACGCCGCCCGTCGTCAACGCCGCCCTCGGCATCCGGCGGTCCTACGTCAACGAGTCGCGGCGCGTGGCCTCGATCTTCCTCCGGAACGGCCTGCAGACGATCGTCTTCGCCGGGAGCCGGCTCATCACCGAGGTCCTCCTGACCTATCTCAAGGAGGACATCGAGACGAACATCCAGAAGGAGGGGCTCATCCGCGGCTACCGGGGCGGCTACCTGCCGATGAAGAGGCGGGAGATCGAGAAGGGCCTGCGGACGGGCGATATCCTGGGCGTCGTCTCGACCAACGCCCTCGAGCTCGGCATCGACATTGGGACCCTCGACGTGGCCGTCCTCGCCGGATACCCCGGCACGATCGCCAGCACCTGGCAGCGGGCCGGGCGCGCCGGGCGGAAGACGGGCCTGTCGGCGGCCGTGCTGGTCGCGACGAGCTCGCCCCTCGACCAGTTCATCATCAACAACCCCGAGTATTTCTTCTCCAAGTCGCCGGAGATGGCCCTCATCAATCCGGACAACCTCTCAATCCTCGTCAGCCATATCGAATGCGCCGCCTTCGAGCTGCCGTTCGAGGACGGCGAGAAGTTCGGCCGGGCTGAGATCGGCGAGATCCTGAGCTTCCTCGAGGAGGACAAGATCCTCCACCACTCCAAGGACAAGTGGTTCTTCACCTCGGAGGCCTACCCGGCCGACGCCATCAGCCTGCGCAGCATCTCGTCGGACAATTTCGTGGTCGTCGACATCACCGGCGAGCCGCGGGTCATCGCCGAGGTCGACTTCACCTCGGCGCTCACGGCTCTGCATCCCAAGGCCATCTACATCGTCGAGGGCGAGCAATTCTTCGTCGAGAAGCTCGACTTCGAGGAGCGCAAGGCCTACGTCAAGAAGACCGACATCGACTACTACACCGACGCCATCGACTACACCAAGATCACCATCCTCGACCTCTTCGACAAGAAGGCCCTCGAGGGCGGCGCGGGGCGCGTCTCGCACGGCGAGGTCCACGTCGCGACGCAGGTCGTCGGCTTCAAGAAGATCAAGTTCCACACCATGGAGAACGTCGGGGCTGGCGACCTGCAGCTGCCGCAGAACGAGATGCACACCACGGCCTGGTGGCTGACCGTGCCCTCGGCCCTCATGCAGAGCCTGCCCTGGCCGGCCGAGCAGCGCGTCAACGGCCTGTTCGGCCTGTCGTATCTCATCCACCACGTCTCGCCGCTGTTCATGATGTGCGACCTCCACGATGTCGGCGTGTCGATCGGCGACAACAGCTCGGGCGAGCCGGTCCGGCAGCTGACGCCGCAGGCGCTCGCGGCGGCCCAGGGCGCGGGCGAGATGCCCATTGCGATGGACCCGGATTTCGAGCCGAACATCTTCATCTACGACAACTACCCGGGCGGCATCGGGCTCAGCCCGTCGCTCTTCGCCCTCGAGGCCCGGCTCCTCGAGCACGCCTTGAGAACGCTCGAGGCCTGCCCCTGCCGGGAGGGCTGCCCCTCGTGCGTCGGGGCGACGAACGAGAGCGGCAAGGACGCGAAGAAGGTCGCCCGGGCCATCCTGCAGGGCCTCTTGGGCCTCGAAACCCCCCGCTCCCCCCTAATTCATTAAGACCCCAGAAGGGACCAGGTTCACGCAACGCCGCTCAGAAGGGACCTGGTTTACGCAACGGCCGGTCCTCCCCCAGAAACCGTGGCGTGAACCTGGTCCCGTCTGGAGCTCTTGTCTTGGGCGGCGTTGCGTAAACCAGGTCCCTTCTGAAGGTTACTTTGCGCTTTTGATGACCCGGATCGGCAGGATGATCGAGGGGATGCCCCTGAACTGAAGGATGCGCTGGATGCTGAAGGCCGTCTGGTTGTGGAGGAGCCGGGTGAACAGGTTCTCTTCCTCGAACACGAGCTTGCCGACGAAGAAGACCGACTTGTTGTGCTTCCGCTGGATCTCGTCGCAGCGCGCCTCCACGGCCGAGAGCGTGTCGAGCTCGACGGAGTGGATGGTCTCGGCGCTGAAGCCGAAGGCGTTGGCCAGCTTGACATAGCGGTCGAGCTCGGTGTTGATGTGCTGCTCGAGGTTCTTGACCTCCTCGGCCCCCTTGAAGTTCTTCCAGTCGACGACCCCGATGGAGATGAAAACGAAGTTCTTGAAGTAGTTCGGAAAGATGCGGTGGATGTTGAGGAAGGAGTGGATGCCCAACCCGCCGAAGTTCCGGACGAACAGGACGGCCGTGGGCGCCGCCGGGTCCTTCTGGGGCGGAGGCCCCGCGGGCCCGGTCATCTGCTGGACCTGGGCCATGACCGCGTCGAGCCGCTTCATCATGTCGGCGACCTGTCGGTAATGGCGCCGGACGAAGAGGCAGATCGCGATCAGGGCCGCCGTGATGACCAGGGTGATCCAGCCGCCCTGGCGGAACTTGATGGTGATCGTGATGGCCAGGATGGACACCGACATCAGGAAGCCGATGAGATTGACGGCGAGCTTCTTGCGCCAATGCTCCGACCGCGCCCGGACCCAGTGCGTGCACATGCCAAGCTGGGCCAGGGAAAAGTCCAGGAAGACGTTGATGCTGTACATGATGACGAGCATCTGCACGGACCCGCGGGTGAAAACGAGGATGAGGATCGAGGCCAACCCCATGAACAGGATGCCGTTCTGGACGACGAGCCGCTCCGAGAGATGCATGAACCGGTTCGGCACCCAGGAATCGATGGCCATGTTGCCGAGGACGCGCGGGCCGTCGATGAAGCCCGTTTGGGCCGCGACGAACAGGATGGCTCCTTCGGAGACGAGGACGATCCCTAGGAGCCAGACCCCGACCGGGATGCCGCCGATCGTCCAGGCCCCGATAAGCGTTTCGATGAGCGAGGCATTGAGCGTCTTTCCGGCGACGTGCTGAACATTGGTCAGCAGGTAGCAGATGAGAAGGCCGCCCGCCGTGAAGGACAGCGAAACGGCCATCAGGGCCATGGTCTTCTTCCCCGTCTTGACCCGGGGCGGACGCAGGATCTGCAGGCCGTTGGCGACGGCCTCGATGCCCGTATACGTGCCGCCCCCCAGGCTATAGGCGCGGAGCAAGATGAACATCATCGTCCCGAAGCCGAGCTGCTGGATCCCCTGCCTCGTCTCGCGGACGGTGTCCACGAACAGGGTCGGTGTCGCCGAGACATGGGAGAAGATGCCGTAGAGGATGATCAGCGCGTGGGAGACGAAGAAGAAGAGGAAGATCGGCATCAGCACCTGGACCGATTCCTTGACGCCGCGGAGGTTGAGCAGGACAAGGGCCAGCGTGATGACCAGGATGAACGTCAGCTTGTACTGGAACAGGCCAGGAGGCAGGAAGCTCAGCACGGCCTCGACGCCGCTCGAGATGGAGATGCTGATCGTCAGCATGTAGTCGACGACCAGGGCGCAGCCGGAGACGAGGCCGAAGACGGGCCCCAAGAGCTTGGTCGAGACGACATAGCCGCCGCCGCCCGTCGGGAAGAGCTCGATGATCTGCGAGTAGCTGGCCGAAATGGTGATGACCGTGAGGGCGGTCATGATGGCCAGGTAGAGGGCCAGGTGCCGGTGGTCGCCGAGGGAGAGAAAGGCCTCTTGCGGACCGTAGTTCGAAGAGCTCAGCCCGTCCGCGCCGAGGCCGACCCAGGCGAAGAAGGCGATGAGCGAGAGCCGGTGGAAGATCCGCGGGTCGCGGACGTCCTTCCCGCCGCCGAGGACGAGCTTCTTGAGCCGCTCCCAAGCCATCACGGCGCTCCGTCCGCGCCGGTCCGCGTTCTCACGCTCATCACGGTCCGACTGTACAATAAAATTCACGGGCCTTCAAGGCGGGTTATTTGACAGACGCCGGGGCGTGTGCTACTTTTTTTGACTGGATTATCATGAATATCAACATCTTCAAAATCATCGCCGACGCCGACATCGTCGTCCAGCTCATCCTGCTCCTGCTCATCTTCTTCTCCGTCTTCTCCTGGGCCATCATCTTCTTCAAGTCGAAGACGATCAAGGCGGCCAACCGCCAGTCGGACCGTTTCCTCGAGGCCTTCCGCCGGAGCAAGAGCCTGTCCGAGGTCAACGAGGCGGCCAAACGGCTGCGTGGCAGCCCGCTGGCCACGATCTTCCTCGCCGGCAACAAGGAGCTCGCCTACCAGTCGAAGTCGACCGGCGAGAGCGGCTGGACCGGCGAGAAGACCAACAGCCTCAACCGGGCCCTCCTCAAAGCCTCCAACGGCGAGGTCGCCCGGCTCGAGAAGATGATGTTCTTCCTGGCCACGACCGGCAGCGTCTCGCCGTTCATCGGCCTCTTCGGCACGGTCTGGGGCATCATGATCGCGTTCATCCGCATCGGGGCCATGCGCTCGGCCAGCCTTCAGGTCGTGGCCCCGGGCATCGCCGAGGCCCTGGTGGCCACGGCCGTCGGCCTCTTCGCCGCCGTGCCGGCCGTCATCGCCTACAACTACTTCCTGGGCCGGATCAAGGACCTCATCGCCGACATGGAGGACTTCTCCCTCGAATTCCTGAGCATCGCCGAGAGGCTCCATGGCTCTTAGCACCCAGGCCCTGCCGTCCGGGAGGGGCCGGCGGCAGATCGGCACGCACCTCTCCGAGATCAACGTCACGCCCTTCATCGACGTCATGCTCGTGCTGCTGGTGATCTTCATGGTCACGGCGCCCATGATGCAGTCCGGCATCGGCATCAACCTGCCCCAGGCCGAGACCGACACCAAGCCGGCCGAGGAAGGCCTGACCCTGACCGTCACCAAAGACCAGTATGTCCACATCGGCGACTCGACGATCAACATCAACCTCCTCGAGCGCCGGCTGACCGAATACTTTACTAACAAGCCCAAGAAGGTCGTTTACCTCCAGGCCGACGTCGACCTGCCCTACGGCGTCGTCGTCCGGATCATGGACATCACCAAGAAGGCCGGGGTCGAGATCCTCGGCATCATTACCGAGCCCATCGACGTTAAAGATACGAAGAAGCGATGACTCCCGCGCGCCAGGCCCTGCCGCAGGCTTTCAAGAGGGCCGTGATCATATCGGCGGTCCTCCATGTGGGGCTGTTCGTCCTGGTCATCGTCTCGCCGTCATTCTCCCGATCCCGCTCGCCTAAGGGCCTCGTCCAGTACGTCAATTTCATGGGCGGGGGAGGCGGGGGCGGCACCGGCGGCGGGGGGACGGGCGGAGGCGGCACGACGGTCGTGCCCAAGACCGAGCCCCTCCCGGCGCCGAAGAAGCCCGCCCTGCGCGACCTGACCGTGGCCTCCAAGCTCAAGCCCCAGCCGACGAGCTCTCTCACTCACCCGGTGGACAAGCCGAAGACCGCCAAAAAGAAGGCCCCGGACAAGAAGTCGGCCATTTCCAAGCCCGAGCCGGCCGCCCCGACCGCGGCCGACGCCGTCAACTCCGCCGCGGCGGCTTCGACGAGCGGGTCCGGCTTCGGCCTGCGCTTCGGCACGGGCGGCGGCAGCGGTCCCGGAACAGGCGGAGGCACCGGCGGCGGGACCGGGGCCGGCGCCGGCGATCCTTTCGGTGTCGCCGGCTTCCCCTTCCAGTTCTACCTGCAGATGATCTCGGACAAGATCACCTCAAACTGGTTCCAGGCCCTGGTCGACCCGGGCGTCGCCGGACTTCTCCAAACCCAGGTCTACTTCCGGATCTACAAGAACGGGACCATCTCGGATATCAAGATCGATGTTTCGAGCGGGGTCGAGTCGTTCGACCTTTCGGCCCGCCGGGCCATCCAGGCCGCGGCCCCGTTCGCGCCCCTCCCGAACGAGTACGACGGCCAGTACCTCGGGATCACTCTCGTCTTCGAGCATGCCAAGTGAAGCCATGAAAAAACTCATCTGTCTCAGCCTTCTTCTCGTCGCCGCTGCGGCGGGGGCCTTCGCCCAGCAGGAGGTCGTCCTCAAGATCACGGAAGGGATGCCCATGATCCCCCTGGCCCTGCCGGAGTTCGTCGTCCGAGGGGCCACGCCCGCGGCCCAGGCGGCCGCCCAGGAGATCCGCCAGGCCTTGTCCGACGACATCAAGTACAGCCGGATCTTCCAGCTCCTGCCGAAGGAATACTACGGCTACATCCGGCCCCTCGACCCGGACAAGATCTTCTTCAAGGACTGGGACTCGATCCAGGCCCGGCTCCTGGTCACGGGGGAGGTCAAGGAGGAGGGCGGGCGGATCGTCTATGACGGCAAGATCTACGACGTCAAGAGCGAGCGCTTCATCGTCGGCAAGCGCTACCAGGCCGAGAAGAACGGCCTCCGCCTGGTGGCCCACAAGATGGCCGACGAGCTGCTCAAGCTCCACGGCGAAAAGCCCATCTTCACCACGAAGATCTGCTTCGTCTCCAACCGGGACGGCAACGACGAGATCTACATGATGGACTACGACGGGGCCAACCCGACCCGGATCACCTTCAACAAGATCAAGGACTACATGCCGGCTTGGTCGCCCGACCAGCGGACGATCGCCTTCACCTCCTACCGCGCCGGCGGCGCCGGGCTCTACCTCCGCAACATCTACGAGGGCACGGAGACGGCGGTCGCGACCAAGGGGACGAACTACTCGGCGGCTTTCTCGCCCGACGGCAAGAAGCTGGCCTTCTGCTCGACCATGGCCGAGGAGGGCAACGCCGACATCTTTGTCATGGACCTCGAGACGCGCAAGATCAAGCGGCTGACCTATAACGCCGCGATCGAGACCGCCCCGTCCTGGTCGCCGACCGGCCGGGAGATCGCCTTCACGACCGACCGGCTCGGGGCCGGCAGCCCGCAGATCTACATCATGGACGCCGAGGGCTCGAACGTGCGCAAGGCCAGCTTCGGCGGCAACTATCACGACGCCCCGGCCTGGGCCCCGACGAGCGAGCGCATCGCCTTCGTCTCCCGGGTCGACAACACCTTCGACATCTACGTCCTGAACCTGCGGACGAACCAGATCTCGAAGCTGACCGAGAACAACGTCCGCAACGAGACGCCGAGCTGGTCGCCCGACGGCCGCCATCTCGTCTTCGCCTCGAACCTCTCGGGCTCGGTCCAGGTCTACTCGATCGACTACGACGGCTCGAACCTGAGGAAGCTGACCGACCGCGGCGAGAACAAGCTCCCGAATTGGACGAACTAGGGCCCCCGCCTCACCCCCCCTCGCCGAAAGGGGGGATATCGGCGCAATCAGACGGGAAACGTA
>Ga0172366_10004087_pt1 | contig 11501 bp, 7 predicted proteins | sample LakKivSesite69cm_FD_114533 | JGI IMG/M metagenome (GOLD analysis project Ga0172366, IMG submission 114533) | Sediment microbial communities from Lake Kivu, Rwanda - Sediment site 69cm | ecosystem: Environmental > Aquatic > Freshwater > Lake > Sediment | place: Rwanda: Western Province, Lake Kivu...
GACTTTTTTCTCAACCTCGAATGCTGGCAAGAAGTTGTGTATGTACAATTCTTTGTTCTCTTGCTTTAGACGCCATATCCTGCCTACTCTTTGTATGTAAGACACTGGACTCCAAGGTACTTCATAGTTGATCTCAACGCTGGCTGCCTGTAAGTTAAGCGATTCACCCATTGCATCCGTCCCGATTATTACTTTGTTCTGCTCTTTGTCTGTAAATCTCTCGACGATTCTATTTCGTTCTTCCATGTCAATGGCGCCTGTAATTTCCAGGGGTTCATAACCATTCTCTTTGAGCAAATCTTTTAGGTAGTTCACAGTCTCGATGAATCCGGTGAAGATCAGGGCCTTTTTGCCTGTTTCCGCTACTTCTTTTATCAATTGTAGAAGGTACTTGCCTTTACTGTCCACGGGAAAACTGTTTATGATGGCTTTTCCTTCTTCAATCACTGGATTCAGTATTGCTAATTCTCTTTCAAGATCCTCTCTGCTTTCAGGCCTAGCGCTAAGTATTTTCTCGATGTCTTCGTCTGAGAGTTCACCGCCTTCTCTTACTTTATCAAATAGGTCTTCGTACTCCTCCTTTGATATCTCTTGAAGTTCTCCAAGTAGCAGTTTGTTGTGGCGCCGTCGTAGCAATTTTACGCCAGCCCTTATACTCGAGGATACAGCTCTACCAATTACTACTGCAACAAGTGCCCCTGCGCCTGAGCTTTTATATCTCTCCTTGGCGTATTTTTCGGCATCCTTGTAAAATTTCAATTCATCTGGGCTGACTTGGAATTCTACTTTCAATTCATGTATTGCCTGATCGAAGATCCTATGGTTGTTGACGTCAACAGCTTCTTTTTTTGTGCGTCTTATAATTATTGGAGAAGGAGAGATTGCTTTTACTCTGAAGGCATATCTATCCGATCTGCCGTCATGAGGAGTTGCGGTAAGAGCAATGAAATGCTTGGTCTTGCTTGTTAAGAGCGATGTCAGCTCTCCGCGTTGGTTGTAAGGAGAGACTCTGTGATATTCGTCAACTACCGTTAGGTCCCACGTCTGCTCTACGAGCTTTTCTTTCCACTCTTTGAGTTTCAGAGTGTCCATTGAGGCTATCATAAGGTCGGAAAATACGGGATGTTGCGTGTCAAACGCTTCGAAATTTAACCCGAATTTCCTTTTCATTTCGTCTCTGAACTGAGGAAGCACCGCAGGCGGTGTGACTATTAGAATCCTTCGTATTGGTTTGTAGATGGAGGAGGCTGCATTTGCACTCGAACGCGTTAGCAGCTCTTTTATGATCATTCCTACGAGGATGGTTTTTCCCAAACCTGTTTCATAGGCAATTAAGGCGCGTATATTTCCATTAGTTCGCTCCTCTATTATGAGACGATTGAAATCATATATTTGGTATGGGACAAGATCAATTTTAGAAGATAGAAAGATTGCCATCGGATCGTATTTGGATTTTGAGTCGAGATAATAAGCGGTCACGCAGGCCATGAATTTGGCGTAGTCGCAGTATTCTGAGGAGACATCACGATCCTTGGATGCAACTTCACTACTTTTTTTGGAGTGTTCTTTGTTCTCCTCCATAAATTGGACTCCACTCCTCCAGGAATTTCTTGCAAGTCTCTCCTTCATTATAGTCATTTTTTGACGCGTAAATTTTGGCCAGTGCCTGAATTGTGTTGAGTATGGCCTTGCCTCCGAATGGCGAATTCGTTACGCTCTCTTTTGCCGCCGTTATCCCGCCTCTCATATATGCTCTGAGTGCAATGTGAACAGCATCTATCATGCTTTGCGCAATCAGAGGCTCCATTCCATCTATTTCTAGTGAGCCTCTCTCAGAGAAGTCAAGTAAACGTACTCTTGTGGTCTCTCCCCCTCTTACTCTTTCTATGATATCTTCAACTGCTTCTTCTGACACCCCCATTGCCTTTAATGTTTGATTGAAGACTGAGAATTCGATTATATCACTCATTGAATGTCTGAACCATGTGTATACCATGGTTTTAGGATCAGCTTGCGCAACATTCAACGTGCGTTTTGCGAAAGCTTCTATAAGGAAACGTTGCCCCATTTCCAGGGCATAGTCAGCAGTGTTGCGTGTGAAAGATGTTATATCAGAATAACCTGTGATCGCCTCTATTACGATGCCTGATGCAGCTAGCATCAAATTCATTCTATCTTTTCCGTAAGTTCTTTCCAGATCAGGATAGCGTTCTTCTATCTTCTTGCGGATTTCTTCTTCTAAGTCCATCAGACTTGTTGTCTTCTGCTGTTTTCTTTTCCTTGCAGTTAATAGCAATGAATGAAAGATAGCTACTCTGCCTCTTGTTATGACACTTTCCTTGTTCTCTGTCATTAAAGCAATTGTGGAAGTCACATTAAACCCGGTCTTTCTTAGGGCCTCCAGCAGATACTTCCATCCTTCAATGCTCCGATGCGCATAGAACATTGCTAACATGCCATCATCATCTAACAGGTTGTGCAAGTTCTTGATCGCAATAAGCATTCTGTTCTCGAAGGTTTTATCGTCTCTATCCCTTCCGACGCTCAGCTCCTCATTCGTAGATGGAGTCGGTGTCACGTTTAATAGATCGCCTATTGTTCTAGCGTGCCAAACTTGGAAGAATTGCAGCAATTCGGGATAGGGGACGTCATCGTAATATGGTGGATCTGTTATTATGAACTTGAATCTCCTGCCCGGACGCCAAGATAGCGCGGAAGCTTGGTATATCTCAAGCTGAGGCTTTCTCTTCCTCTCCAATCTATTGCGTGCCAATTCTTCAGTGGCAAAAGAAAGGCCCAGCAAAACGTACTCAGTAGCGACTAGAAGTGAACCCGACGATTTAGAGAAAGGATTTGCTTCTGCATGGTTCCATGACATACTAAGCCCCCGGTTAAAAAGTGAGTTGCTTATGATCTGATGAGTGTTAATCCAGACGGAGCATCGCGAATTGTGGCTGAGGTGGTTTGCCATTGACATTGACAGATACGTCCCTATTGCTGCTGAATACTCTCGATCCTGTTTAGAAACGCTCTCGACAACACTTCGTATCTCTCTCGCTAAACTTGCAATGATCAGCAACTGACGGGAATTGAACAGTCTATACCAGAATTTAAGATACTTCTTCGATCTTACATCATTCTGCATGGGTTCGGTCGGAATGAATCTGGCTAGGATGGCAGCCTTCTTTTTGAGATATTCTTTTGCTTTGTCTAGAGCTTGCAGATCTTCCTTTGTGGGGGGTTCAAAAGTTCCATCATCCAGGGAGACCGCCAGCAAGACCTCCTGTTCATTCTCTGAAATATCATCAACAATCTGATCATTCGTTATGTTAGAAGCGCAATTGAGGCACGTTGCATAACCTCTGCGGACGTTTCCCTCTATTTCTCTGCTGCTTCTCACTATATCAAAAATCAGATTTCCGTTCTTGACTTCGTAATCTAGTCGAATCTTTTTATTCTTATCGAGCCACCAATTGTTCATGAGTGGTGTTTGCTTACCACATGTCGGGCATTTGACAGACCAAGCGTAAATGTATGCTCGGGTCTGTTTCCCATCATGTTTAGGATATAACTCTAAAAACTCAGTCTTTAGTTTCTGAAGTATTTCCTCCGCGTATCTCTTAACATCCACGTAGAGCTTGCTCTCCCCCGTCTCTTCATCTACAATACTTCCGAACTTGAGGGGATATTCAAGTGTACCCTTCATTACTAGATAAGCCACTGCGTTATAATCAAAAGCAACTACATTCAAACCCAATCTTAAAGCCTCGAACGGGATCATTCCAGATCCAGCAAAAGGGTCCAATATAGTGATAGGACCGGAATATTGGCTTTCGATTTTGCCGGTAAGGTTTACTGGAACCTCTTTGTAGGCTCTTTTCTTAAGCTTTGGATCTATCCCTATTAGCCTGTTGAATTCGTCTGGGGACTTTACCGCATCTGCATTTAATAAAGCACCTGCAATCATCATGCGGGAGGAAATAAGTGGTTTTCTTGTGAAAAAATAGTGCATATTTGAAAGAGGTGATTTTGCCCCTCCAATTTTTTCCTTTTTCGCCTCTTCATTAATTAGGTCTACTGATATTCCCTTTTCCAGCAAGTTCCTGTCTGACTTCATCATTTCATTCTAAACCCCTTTTGGTCCTTTTCTACGGGAATTTATGTGAATGCAGTTGAAGGCATTAAGGGCTACCTTACCATAGGAATGGTATTGCCAAACCCAGAATATCGCCTCTTCAAGCGTTATTTCATTCATTGCTCTCCAAAAAGCGCCAACTTTCCTTGTATTATCTATACGTTTAAGTAGGTTCAGCGCTAAAAAAAGGCGATAGCCCCGCTCTCTTTCATCTTTGCCATCCAGCAATCGAGCAATTTCTGTTAACTTTTTTCTCCTCCACCCGCCTACCTGACCTATGACTGTTTCTGTGCCTAGGAAGCATTCCAATAGCCTAGTATAACGCGGAGTCTCAATGATTCGGTACTTGAAATTGCGATATGGAGCAGCGGATTCACTGTTACCTCTCACTGCTTGCGTCGCGATACAAGATTTTGCCACCATATCTCACGCCTTACTTCGCTTTCTTGTAGATTTTAGTGGTTACCTTAACTTGACCGAGCAGCGATGACGCTTTCGAGATTCCTTCAGCCAAGTCAACTATTGCACGTATCTCATTAAGATCCTTGGCGGTCACCGTACCGCTTATTATTCCTGTGAACGTCACTTCTGCCCGTGCTTCAATATCGCTCATTAGCAACTCGGTCATCTTATCACTTAATTGCCTGTAGAGCTCATTTGCATCAGCTACAAACATGTCTACCTCCTCTTTTTGTGGTAGCGCTGTTGATGGCCCACCTCGAGTCGTTTCTACTTTACCGACACCTTCTTCAGCGGGGACCTCAATTTTCTTGCCTTTTGCTCCTTTCAACTTTTCAAATAGCTCCTGCGCATAAGGAGCAGTGACCACAGTGTCTCCATCATTTACAACAACGCTTTCTCTGAAATGCACTTGTTCCCGCCCTGTCAACCTGTTTTCTTCTGGTAAAATACCTTCAACAAGACCCACTACGCCTTCATATACTCCCTTTTGTATGACATTTTTCAGGTCATTTCTCGTAGCGAATGGAAGTATAGTCATCGTTTCCACGTCACCGAAAAGCGCTCGTACTTGAACCGCTTTCCTGGTGCCAAGCAAGGGTGCCAAGTAATCCTTTGGGCTTACATTAGCAATATCGATGACCTTCTGAACCTCTTTCAGCCTCTTCATCAAAGCCTCGCCGAAAGTTGTGGCTTTAGTAGGGTCTAATGTCGTCTCCCGGACAGCTGTTCCCTGAAGGAACTTGACCTTTGTAAACATACCCTTGAATTGTTGAAGCGCACTAGCCTCGTTCATATCCTTCAGTTTCTTAGCTTCGTCCTGCAAGACCTTCTCTCCTTTTACTTCTTTCAATACCCGCTCGGCGCCGAGAACGAGCTTCGCATAATACTCGAGAGCTCCCTTCTGCTCTTTTCCAGGAACGAGAACGACCGCAGTGTTTTTTTTGTCGGCGTTTATGCTCAGCACGCTTGAGGTTATGGTTTCGGCGTTGTCCCAATACATGCACACTACAGCGTTAACCGTATTTGGTCCCGGAATGTAGCTGTTGAACCTGTAAAAAGTGCACTCATCACCTGCTTCTTCAAATACCGTTCGGTAAAGGTCGTTCTCAACATATTTCAGTATCTCTTCGGGCCTAACTTGATTAGCCCTTAGCTTTATCATGTTAGGAACATTTTGCCTTGATTTAAATAGATACTTGCCTCCTTCTAACCACATGAACGACGAGTAGTCGCTATAGAACTTCTCAAGTATCTGTTTAACATCGTCCTCAGACATAGCGTCCGTGAGACACTGATACACATCCTTGGCTATGGCTCCTCTCTTGACAGGTTCAGGATGAAGAGAGTACATAAATACCGTAGAGGCCGCTCTGCCGAATCTTCCGTATGCTTTGCTATTGTCAGCAGTTCTAGCAGCCTTAACTACATCTTGTGTAACGGCTTGCTCAAGGTTGCTACCAAAAACTTTTTCATTTGTCAATATTGCCTTTGCGTCAGGGTCATCTAACAATATATCGGATGGAGATAGAACAAAGAATCCTGCTTTCTCCTTGTTAAGAAGGAGTTCCTTTATCGCTAGTGCTATAACTTTTAGGGCGTCACGGGTCTTTTGGAATCCTGGGTAAAGCGAAATTCGATTGTACAATACGTCTATGAGAAGGGGATGGAAAGGATAGTAACCTGTGAAGTCCATATTGAGTCGTCTGCTCAGATAGTTTTCAACTTCCTTCGCTGCATCTGGGTCAATAGAATCCACAAGTCGAGTTTTGATAATTGAAACAAAGTCTTCCTTCTCCACCGGCACAATCGGCTGTGTGACTCGGCCTAATAGTGCTGATATACCAGTGGCTCCCTCCTCCTTTCTGCTCATTTCTATGATAGCATCCAACTGCTCGCTTTCTTTTCCATAAACTGCAGAACCTCTAGGGCTCGTCATTACCAGCACACAATTATCAGTAGACTTTACGGCCTCTATGAGAGTATGAAGGTTTGCTGTTTCTTGCCTCTGCTGTTCCTCGGTCAATTTGGCCAAGTAAACAACAAATTCGTCCACGAGTATGACTAATGGCTTACCTTCCGCATCCAAGGCTGTCAAAATCTCGTCTTTAGTTGCTCCCACGTAATCCTTCAAGTCCTTGCTTTTGCTCATAGGGAATGTCAAATTATGACCGTCAACAGCTATTACCCTCGCATCGGGCACGTGGTCCAAAGAAATCTCTGCAAGTATCTGATCATCTGGAACCCTTTTGGACTTGAATACATGATACAGAAGCGTCAATAGGTGACTCTTGCCGCCCCCGAATCCAGTCGCGAGATAGATAATTCCCTTGTTATTTAGCTCACGAGTCCTAGCAAGGCACCATTGCAGCACGTCTTTCATCCTTGGCGTCAAGAAAGTGATCTCAAAGAATTCCTGCGCTTTCAGATACATTGAGGGCCCCCTTCCTTTGATAACGTCAGAAAAATCAACCTCAAATATCTCAGGACTAAACGTACTTAGCCATGATTTGAATTTGAGGTCACCCTTACTAATTGCTTCCTTAAGGCTTTTCATCAGCCTCACCACTACGTATTAGACATGAATAGTTTATAAGTCCTAGAATAAAACGTTTTAAACACACACGATATAACACTCTTTGATGGTTATGGTCAAATGTCCCAACTGTAAGAAAGAGATAACCAAGCCAAAAAAGACATGGAAATATGGACCATTCGCTGTCCAAGCCTTCTCATGTAATAATTGCGGCACGCAATTCAGAGAATATACAAAAAACGCAAAACATAGCTTCACGCTAAAACTCCAAAAGGGAAAAGGCTACGTGAAAGCTTGGTGCTGACACCTTCTTAAACAGCATAACTATGAATAGCATCTTCGTAGCTAACGGACAGCGAAAGAAGATTTGCAACCAGAGTGGTCATTTTTCTTTGTGGTAACTTAATCCTGCTGTTGCGCCTGTTGTTATGGCGAACCGTATGATTGTTGCCGTTATGTTTCCTTTGCTCACTATGTAGGCTAAGCCCACTGAAGCTCGTTGAAAACGGCTAGCACTGCGAATAATTTCGGCTTAATTCTGCCTGTTTTAATCTGCGCTAGGCGCGTCTTCGATGCCCTTCTCTGTGATTACGAAGTATTCTTTTGACTCTGGAATATAAGGCGAGTCGATAACAGTAGCTAGCCTAGTGCCTCCCTTAGCCTTTCTGATATAAACCCGATGCGTACATGCGTGAGCTAGCACGTGGCCTCCAGCAGGCCTGTTTGGATCGCCGAAGCCTTGAGCTGGATTAGCTTGCACCTGATTTGTCACTACGACGGCTATGTTGTAAATCTCTGCTAACCGAAGCAGCTTGTGCAAGCACTGGTTTAGCTTTTGTTGCCGTTCAGCTAGGTTCTCTCTGCCCACGTATTCTCCTCTGAAATGACTGATCATGGAGTCAACCACCACGAGCTTGACGTTTTCCTCTGAACAAATCTTGAAGAGATTATCGATTAGGAAGCTTTGATGGTCACTGTTGTAGGCTCGGGCAATAATCACGTTGTTAAGCATCTGCTGCGGGTCCAAGCCCATAGCAGCCGCCATGCGATAAACTCTCTCTGGACTGAATGTTCCCTCAGTGTCGATGAAGAGAGCGTTACCTTCTAAGCCGCCTTGATCCCTAGGCAGTTGAGCCGTTACGCAAAGCTTTAGGCAAATCTGCGTCTTTCCCACACCATACTCGCCTATCAACTCCGTCATAGCTTGAGTCTCTATCCCACCAGCCAACAAAGCATCCAGCTTCTGAGAGCCAGTAGAACACCGCAGCATGCCCTTTCGTCTCTCCCACAACTCCTTCGCCGTTATCCAATCAGCCTGAACAAGCTTCCTGGCTTCCAGAATTATTTGAAGCGCCTTCTCAAAACCTATGTCAGTTTTATCAGTTATTTCCCTGATAGGCGTCACAGCAAGAGCTTCAATAGTTGTTATTCCTACTTGGCGAAGCTTCGAGGCTGTAGCAGGACCAACTCCAGGAACATCCTTTAACGAAACAGGCTCTCCCATTCCGTTCACTTTCCTCTAATCAACAGAAAATCACAATAAAATCATATAAAGAATGGATACGTTGAGCGAATAACAGAGACAGTTGAGTGAAAGTGATAAACCCGAAACCAAGTAAATAAGGAGAGGTGAAGAAAACGCCTCTATTCATGGTTAAGAAAGAAGTCTTCAGATGGATACAAACAGGCAAAAAGACGATTGAACTAAGAAAGGGCAAAGCTAAGTCTGGAGACCAAGCGGTTTTCCAATGCGGCAGAAACATTCTCAGAGGAAAAATAGTCAGAAAAGACGAAGGAAACCTGCGAAAACTTCTGCAAAGCCTTAGCTTCAAACAAATAATCCCTACAGCCAACAGCGCAGAAGAAGCAGAAGCCTACATCAAAAAGCTGTACGGAGCTACTGATGGAACATTTACGGCTTACCAATTTGCCTTATCAAGGTGAAAATATGAAACGAACCTTAAGAATGAAATGCCCCAGATGCGGACATTGGAACCGCATTCCAGTAAACAAACTCTTTATTGAACAGCCAAGTCCAGAGCCCAAAGTGAAAGTCATGATTCCCATGTACGAACCATTACAGGTTTTTAATTGTAAAAAATGCGGAAAAGTTATAGCAGAACCAAAAGAACTAATCAAAATAAGAAAAGAGATGATTACAAAGTGAGTAATGAAGGGCACATCGGTCTTTCAAACGAAAAAGTCAAAGAAGCGACAAGCGGAGATTTCAAACTTGCCCTTTCCTACCTGAAAGAAAGCGCACGTACAGCATACTTTGTCATCCATGCCTACTCAAACACTTTCGATTATTCTCCATACCTACAACGAAGCAATATCCGAGGAAGTGACAGAAGGAAGAATTTTCTTGAAAGGCTCGGTTTCGTATACTATGAATCATGTAACATACTTGGTGGTCCATGCTACTACAAGGTAATTGAAGAAGTTCCAAGAGAAGCTTACAGCGAGGATTTTATGGGGCATCGGCGAAGAGTGGAATTAGCTCACAGAAAATTTGATCAATTTGCTAGTCGATTTGGTGAGATTTTTCAGAAGATGTCTGAAGTAGACAGAATGCTTTTTGAAGCCGGATTTGAGCTTCCTTGGGTAGAGGAAAAGCTTAGCCCTATAGTTCATGGAAAAGAAGAGAAGATTTATGAAAAAGGGCAAATCTACGACTTCTATAGAGACATTCGTGAAATTACGCAAAGCGCTAAAAACGAAGCTTTTCTGGTCGACGCCTATGTTGACGAGGAGGCGCTTGACCTTTATCTTGACAAGATTCCATTAGGCATCAAGATTAGGATATTAACCAACAAACCGCAAGGAAATTTCCTTACGGTGGCTCAGAAGTTCAAGGCGAAACCAGGGGTGATTTTTGAAGTGAGACAAAACAAAGATTGCCACGATCGTGTGTTCTTTGTTGACAACACTTGTTGGGTAATCGGGCAGTCGGTAAAAGACGCAGGCAAGAAGCCAACGTACCTCGTGAGAATTGAAAGTCATGACCTTTTTCGGTCTGTTTTTGAAAACTTGTGGAACGCATCATCTGTTTTAGTCTGATCCCAAGTTGTAGACGCTTCTGTAGGTTGAGTAGGCTAGAGCCTTATTTTAGTGAAAAGTTCGACTATGGCCATTGCCCTTGAATCTTTCTTATTAATAGCATACAAAGGGATTTCTCCGTAAATCCTTCTAGAAACCAGTTGAGATTCCACAAGGTTGTTTAGATGACGAGCCACTGCGCTTCTTCCAAGTCCTGTACGCTGACATATCTTGTACACTGTTAGCTCCTTGTCCGATTTCCATAAGACTAGCAAAATCTTTAGTCGGGACGGGTTTCCAATAGCTTCAATGAACCTTTTCTTTTCTTCGTCTAACTTAAGCATCCGATTCCTTCCTCTTCAGGAGATCTCCAAGAAACTTTTCTAAGACTTCTGCCTTGACGCCGTTGAGCCCTGGTTCAAACTTCTCGTTAAGAGTGATTAGTCCAGCAGCCTTCAACTGTTTAACAAGAGCATGGAGCATAACTCGCCCAACAGCTTCTAAGTGGTATTCCTCGCAAACAATGCGATAGGAAGTTTCAACCTCATCTAATGGAAGGAAGATGGCTTCCTTGTCCCTTTTAAGATGGCGGGCAAGGGCTAGAAGCACAAGCTTTTCTTCATCCGTTAGCATTGTCACATCCTCATCGCTGACTTTCGGATCGGTTTTCTCCTGGGCTTCCCTAACGTGCTCGGGCATAATGGCTGGCTGTTCGTCTCTGTCTGCAGCAAAACCAGCAGACAACAAAAGCAGCAACGCATATCTTGCGTCTCCGTTACCATATTTAGCCGTGTTTCTGGCGATGAAAGTTATGATTTGGTCTGAAACAGCGTTTTCTCGAAAAGCTTCCTTCACACGCTCTTTCAAAATGTCCAGGAGCTGATCTTCCAAATATGGTGGAAACTCAAGTCTCTCTTGCGGCCTGAACCTGCTCAGGGTTTCCTGACTCATATCCTTCATAAACGAATGGTCTCGGGCTATGAACATGAAGTTTATCCGCTGAGGAACATTGGTTATGGCGTCTGTCAGCCTCGTCAACTCGTAAACTATGTCTTCCCCAGTTCGCCTAAGGTAATAGTCGATTTCGTCCAAGGTTAGGATGAGAAACTTGTTGTGTTCATTCAAGTAATCCCACAAAGCATGAAGCAACTCAATGGGACCGTAGCCCCTCAAAGGCAGAGTGGGCGCAGCCTGCCGAATGATGTTCTGAACCAAGCCGAATTTTCCGCTTGTTGTGCGACAATTGACGTGAGCATAGATGAGATCTATCCTGCGGTTCCGTGCTATCCTCTCTAGGGCAGCTCCAACATTCTTCGCCGTGGCTGTCTTACC
>Ga0172366_10004088_pt1 | contig 11501 bp, 7 predicted proteins | sample LakKivSesite69cm_FD_114533 | JGI IMG/M metagenome (GOLD analysis project Ga0172366, IMG submission 114533) | Sediment microbial communities from Lake Kivu, Rwanda - Sediment site 69cm | ecosystem: Environmental > Aquatic > Freshwater > Lake > Sediment | place: Rwanda: Western Province, Lake Kivu...
TCACCGAAGATAATTCTGGTTGGAGAATAGATAATGTATTCCATGGTTTACCTCCTGGTATAATCAACATTGAAAAGTCCCCCCTCACCCCTGGCCGTGGCCCGTGCCACGGCACGGGCAGGCCTAACCCTCTCCCTCAAGGGGAGAGGGGAACTTCACAAACAGATTTATAATCGCAAAATTCGCATCTTTTTGGCGGAACGGTCGGTTCAAAATTTTCTTCCTGAATTCTTTTTATAATTGTCTTAATTTTTTGTTCTATATTACGCTTCATATCCTTCCCAATTTCTATGGTGACGAATTGATTATGACGCAGCCAGTATAAGCTTAACTTTTCCACAGGACTATATCCTAAGACCTTCTCAGCCCCCCATTTGTAAAGAAGCATTGGCAAAACATAGGGCTCTTCATTCTTCTGGCGATTGGTCTTATAATCGATAATATGGTATCCATTCCCGGAAGGCCTATCAATTCGGTCGATTATTCCCCTGACCTCACAGTCTTCAATGAAAAGATGGAATGGCTGTTCTACTGTGACAATATTACCAATTTTGTTCTCTAAATTATCCAAAAATCTTAGAAAAATTGATTTAGCTTCTTTCTCATAAATATTTCGAATATCCCTGTCGGTGATTCCATGAGCTTTGGCCAGTGAACGGAATTTACTCATCAATCTCGACTCTCTCCATTCTTCTCCCCCTTTTCTTGATAGAACATATTCTTCCAGAGTCTTGTGAATTACTGTCCCGAATGTTGACTCTTCAATCATCTCCTCTTCTTTCTCTCTTTCCAATCCGGGGTCCGGAGGAAGATTTAATAGGTAGAGATATTTGTACCTTAATGGACACTGGTCAAAAGTGGCAAGCTGGGTAACTGTAAAAGAAGGAAGAGAAATTTCGTGAGAGGGAATTGACTTATAGGATGAAAATACTACCCTTCTTATCTCTTCCAGGAGTAACCTCTCAATCCCTTCCTCTCTTTGGCCTTGAGGATAAATTTCTTTCTCCCAGTCTTTCCTCTCCTCCTCTAAAAACTTCTCCCTCCTGTCTTCGACTAAGGAAGAGAACTCCTCTTTTACTTCCCCTTTCTCATCAATAAAATAGGAGATAAATGGACTCAACTTCCCTCCCGTGTTCCTACTGCCAGAAATAATCAGCTTCTCTCGAGGTCTGGTCAGACTAACATAGAGAAGCCTCTTTTCTTCCATGTCGATTCCTCTTCTCTTTCCTCTCCTTTCTTCTCTGGTAGATATAAGAGACTCGTCATCGTAAGCATAAAATGGGGAAGTTCCTCCTTTGAAAGGAAAAGCCTTATCCTTGACATTGGCTAAAAAAACGATGGAGAATTCCAGCCCCTTTGCCTGGTGAATACTCATTAGACGTACAGCGTTCTCCTCCCCAGGTTTAGCTTCACCCTCCATCACTCCCTGTTCAGTAACCTCCTTCACATAGGCAATGAAATCTTCCAGTGTGGAGAAGATATTTCTCTCCTCAAATTCCTGGATGAGGCTGAAAAACTTCTTAATATTTGCCAGGGTTCTCCTCTTTTCGGTGGGAGGCAAGCTCTGAGCGTAATGGAAATAGTTGCTCTGACTAATCACTTTATATACCAGTTCGCCTAAACTATAACTACTCTTCTCCAGGAAGAATCTCTCTAAAAGGGCTCTGCAATTCCTGAGCGCCTTCTTATCCTCCTCTCCAATATCAAGACCATCCAACTTCCCCAGGGCATCATAAAGGGGATAACGCTTCCTCACCATCTTCTCTTCGTCTTCGATTTCTCGCTCCGGAAAGACCCTTGCCAGAGAAGAGAGACTGGAATTCTTAATTCTGAAAATGGGCGACCTCAATAGCCTCACGAGGAAGATGTCATCAAAGGGATTATTAACTGTACTCAATAGTGCTACCAAATCCCTTATTTCTGGCCTTTCATAGTAACCTGTCCCTCCAGTAGTAACAAACGGAATCCCGTGCCGCCTCAGGGCCTCCTCGTATATTCCCACTGGAGTCTTAATTCCTCTCAACAGTATCGATATATCTTTGAGCTGTAAACTCCTTTCCCAATCTTCTTTTTTGATTGGATTATTTAACCGGTAGTCTCTCAGGAGCTGGAGAATTCTTTGGGCAATAAATTCAGCCTCCTCTTCCTGTGACTCTGCCAAAAATATCTCAACAGCCCATCCTTCTTCTTCCTTTTCTGAACTTATAGGCTCATAATCAGGAATTTCCTTATCCAGAGCCTTATTGACCACTTTCAGAATCTGATTAAATGAGCGGAAATTCTTAGTCAAAGAAAGGCTCAATTCAGATTCCTTGTTAAAATCTTCAATATTCTCAGGCTTAGCTCCTCTAAAAGCATAGATGGACTGTTTGGTATCGCCCACCACGAAGTAGTTATGAGAGAACTGGCGCAGGAGCTTATCCTGAAGGGGAGTGGTATCCTGGTACTCGTCGACCAGGACATATCTGAACTGCTTACGGTACTTCTCCCTTATCTTCGCATTATTTTTGAGAAGATGCAAAGTCTCCAGGAGAATCCCGGAAAAATCGAAGTAGTGGCGCCTCCTGAGCTCCTCTTCATAAGAAGCATAGACCTCGGCAATGAGGTGGGCTAAATTTATTTTCTCCTCACTTTTTGCTTTCGGAATCTCGTGCAGAAATTCCGAAGGAGACTTTGCTTTATTTCTTAGCTCCTGAACGTATTCATAAATCCCACTCAAGAAGTCATCCAGCCATTGGTCGATAATGACCCGGGGCAACTTTCCTTCTTCAAGCAGCGCTTTACCCACCTTGCAGAAAAGGATTTTAGCCTCTATTTCATTAATGACTCTGAAATTTGGCTCCAAACCTACTTCCAGAGCATTCTCTCTAAGAACCCGAGTACAGAAGGAATCGATGGTGCTGATGTAGGCTTTCCTTGCCAGAACTTCTCTGGGAAGAGAAATATTCTCCAGCTCTTCTTCTAACCTCTCCCTCATCTCTCCAGCAGCCTTATTGGTGAATGTTACTGCCAGAATCGACTCTATAGCCTCTTCAGGAGATACTCCCTTCTCCAGGAGATTAGAAAATATCTTTAAGTACCTGTTTACCAGAACCGATGTCTTCCCTGTCCCGGCTCCTGCCTTCAGGCAAACAGTACCTTCAATTTCATCAATTGCCCTCTTCTGTTCTAAAGTTAAATCTTTCATTCTTCTTAAAAAGGGGAACAGCCCCCATTTTCCTCATTCTTCTGTTATTTTCCTATCGCAAAGGAATTTGAAGTCACAATTCCAGCAGTTCCTTGGCCTCTGTGGATAGTATCCCTGGAGAATCTCCTCTGCCTTTTCCTTAAGATGGTTTAGTGCCTTTTTAAGGGACTCTTCGGTGGAAAGGACCACTCCGCCACTAGAGTATTGCTTACCCATCTCGACTGTTGCTTTGATATTCGCCTTGGAGTTCTGGAGGTCTTTACGGAGCCAGTAGATGGAAAGCCTCTCTACAGGCCTTTTCAAGTCTTCCCTGACACCAAAAAAATAGATGGGTAACTGGAAACTTTCTCCCTCGCTCATTTTCCGACAGAGGCTGAACTCCATAAATGGATTCTTACTGGTCTTGTAATCTATCACTTCCTCAACTCCTCCCTCAAGCCGATCTAAACGGTCTATTCGTCCAGAAAAAGTCAACCCATTAATTTGCCAGGTGAGTTCTCTCTCTATCTCCTCAATGGAGAAACTTTCTCTTCCCCTCTCTTTCTCAAGATACCTCAGAATAATTTTTGAACACAATCTCTGATAGACCTCTTTCTCAAACAGAGTAGAAAAACTCTTCCCTTCCTCGGAGAAGACCTTCTCAATTTCCTTCTCCATATCTCTTTCTGCATGGGAAGAATATAGAGCATCTTTACTATTGTATTTCTCATGAAAGGATGCAAGAATCCTGTGGAGGAGTCTTCCAAAAATTAAAGCAGGTCTCGGCTTAATCCATATCTTTAGGAGGCAGGAAAAGAAGAACTTTGCCGGACATTCGCTGTATGACTCAAGCTTATAGGAAGAGAATGAATAATCAGGAGAAATCTTGACTTTATCCCAGAGAGTCTCCTGGCCGAACTCTTCCTTAATTCTCATTATCTCATTATATTTCTCTCTATCAATCTCTTCAAGCAGGCTTTCTAAATCTCTATTTCCTGTTGTGAGCCAGAAGTTGACTAAATCCTCCCGCGTCAGAATTTCATCTATCGCCTCAGGGCCCAGAACGGATGGCTTATCGAGAAATTCTATACCTCTATTCCTGCATTTCTCAAGGAGTTCGTCTTCCCTTTCTGCCTCAACTAATTTCAAGACAAAAGAAGAGAGAAGAGAATCACGATTAGACTCATAGGTTTTTCCATAAGTTAAATATAGCCTCTCCCTTACCCTACTTATAGCCAAATTGAAGATTCTCTCCTCTTCTTTCAGGTGTTCGGAAAGTTCGGGAAGGGGCTTCAGTCCCAATTTCTTTTTCTCTCGAAGGCTTAAAAGGGAAGATTCGGGCAAATCTCGGGGAAACTTTCCTTCCACAAGTCCAGTTACGAAGACTACCGGGAAAAAGTTCCCGCTTGCCCTTTGCACAGTCATAATCTGGACGCTGTCCTTCTGGGGAATAAATGTAATTGCTTCCTCCCGACCGTAAGAAGCAAGCATCTCATCAAGATAACTCATAAAATCAAAAAAAGATAAATTGTTTTCTATCTTCTGGAACTTCTTCACCACCTCAAGAAAATAACTAAGATTTTGAGCCAATCTCCTGCTCTTCGTCCCTGCCTCAAGATAACCGAACCTCAAGAATACCCTATAAATAAGCCTTTCCAGGGATTCCTCTCTTGCCTCTTTCTCCATCTCTCCTAACGCTACCAGAAATTCCCGAAGGGAGGAGACAGTATCCTCCTTTAAACCCCATCCTGGATAGCTTACGCCAGACTCAGCGTCCTCGGAAAAGTCCTGGGGCAACTTCTTCACCACCATTTTTATAACAGCTAAGAAAGGCAATCCTTTCCTTTCACTATAGGTGAAGAGCCTCTGAATATCAACAGGGTCAATCTTGAACTTAGGCGCTGAAAGAGCTCTCAAAAGATGGGTGTTCATCTCTTCTTTCACTCCCCAGATGCACTTTAAAATGGAAATAATCTGGACAATTTCTGGCTGCTTGAAAAATGCTATGCCTCCCATTACTGTGTAATCGATATCGTAAATTTTCAGGGCATCTTCTAAATTTTTTATTTCTCGAGACACACCGCGGCAGAGAATAGCAATGTCGTGATAGTGGTAACCATGGCGAGTCAAACCGTAGACCTTGCGGGCAATGAAAAGAGCCTCCTCACTTCCACTGCCACATTTCACTAAAGTTATCTCGGGAGAGGAGGTGGGAAGTTCGGAAAGGGAGATTATGTGCGGCTCAAACTCAGTTAAGAACTTCCTCTTCACCTCGTGGGGTAGAGCTCCACGAAAACGAAAGACGCTCTCCTCTTCATTACCTGAAAAAAGTACCCCCTGTTTCCCCGAGGCTAAAAGAGAGAAGAGTTCGTACTGATTTAAATCGATGTTCTGAAAGTCGTCGAGGAGCATATAGCTAAATCTCTCCCTATAATTTTCAAGAATATCCGGATGGCTTTTAAAAAGTTGAACAGTTTTCAAAATCAGGTCTCTGAAATCTAACCGGTTCTCTTTGTGTAGGTAATCCTGGTAGTCTATGTAAATCCTTTTCAAATCTCTGAATTTCCCATAGTCAGGCAGGCTAACTTGAGGGTTAAGTTTCAAAAGGTCAATGAAGTCGACCACCTCATCTAAGAAACCTGAAGTGTGCTGGACTCTCCGATAGTAGTTCAACTTCAAACCTTTGAAAATTTTACTCAAGACCAGCCTCTCCTCCAATCCATCGAGGACCTGAAAGTTGGGATAGATGCCAGGAACCCTGCTATAATTTTGCCGGAGAACTCTCTTGCAGAACGCGGTGAAGCTATTGACCCAGAACTCTCCATATCCCGGCTGGAGATGGGGCCTTAAAGTCCCCACCATCTCCTCCTGGTCGGTAAAGACAAGTATCTTTTCAGGTGGAGCAATTCCAGAAGATATGAGATATTCAATTCTTCTCTTTAAAACTTCGGTCTTGCCCGACCCGGCTGGACCTAAAAGAAGAAGCGGTCCTCCTCGATTGGTCACCGCCTCCTTTTCTTCTCTATTCAAGTCCTTAAGAATATCCACCTTCATTCCTTCAAAGGTAGTGTAACCCTTTTAGAAATTTCAAATTTCAAATTATGGGCATAAAGCCCTACACTACAAATTTCAAATTATGCCGCCCTGTAATCATTAGGCTGGAAACGACTTTCGTGACAGCCTAATCTTTTCTTTTAAAGTGTCAAGGAGGTTCTCAAAAGATTTCTCGAATGCATCTACTCCCTCTCTCTGCAGGGTCTCACAGACCTCTTCTAAATTGATTCCCGCTCTTTCAATCCGCGAAAGAACCCTTTCAACTACATCCAAATTTTCTTCCAGGGATAATCTCGGCTTTCCGTGGTCTCTGAAGGCATCCAGCGCCACCTGAGGGATGGTATTCACAGTATCGGGACCAATCAATTCTTCCACATATTTCACATCACTATAAGCAGGGTCTTTAGTAGAGGTGCTTGCCCAGAGCGGTCTTTGGACTCTGGCTCCTCTTCTTTCCAGGTCTTTGAACTTTTCTTGAGAAAATATCTCTTTAAACTTTTGATAAACCTTCTCGGAATTGGCTATTGCTGCCTTTCCCAAAAGCTCTTCTAAATCTCTCTTCCTTTCAGGGTTTTTCTCCGACTCTATCAGTGAACTAATCTCTCTATCCACCAGTGTATCTATCCTGCTCACAAATAGACTGGCAACCGAAGCCACTCTCCTCAAATCTCCTCCTTCTCTGGAAAACCCTTCCAGTCCCTTGATGTATGCCAGGGCAACGTTTTCATAATGGGACAAAGAGAATATTAGAGTAGCATTTATATTAATGCCTTTCGATATGAGACTCTCGATTGCCACAGCCCCTTCTTTTGTTGCCGGGACTTTTATCATAATGTTTTCCCTTCCTATTCTCATAAACAATTTTTGAGCCTCATTGATAGTCTCGTCAATATCGTATGCATATTTTGGTGGAACTTCAATACTCACATATCCATCTTTTCTTTCTGTTTCCTTATATATTCTCCTAAGAATATCTGCCGCCAGAGTTACATCCTTTATTGTCAAGCTATTATAGACTTCTTCGGCGGTCTTCTTTTTTCGAGCCAGCTCTTCAATTTCAGCATCGTAATCGCTACTTTGAGTAATTGCTTTTTCAAATATAGTCGGATTGGATGTCACTCCCGAGATGCCATCCTCTTCAACCATCTTTTCCAGCATTCCCGAAGTGAGAATGGACCTCTCAATGTTATCATACCAGATGCTCTGTCCAAAATTCCTGATTTGATAAACCTGATTCTTTCCCATTTATATTTCCCTTTCCAAAGACTCACAAAAGACTCATCTGCTCGGGCTCTACTCTCTTTTCTTCTTCAAATATCTTTACTTTCCCGTAAACCCCATCATATCCCGGAGAAATCTTCACTTTCCTCTCCCTTACCCTGGCGATGCCTTCGGCAATTTTAGGATGGACTTTATAAATTTCATCAAAAGGGGCTTTTAGCATAATTTTGAATTCACTGCCAAATTTTTCAATCAGGTAGTGGTATAACTTATCCACTTCTGTTGACTTGGAGGTCTTTCCAACCACCTCGCCGATTATTCCTTTTAAAAGAACCAGACTTGTAAAAGGAATTGCGCCCTGGGGTTTGAAGCCGATTTCTCTGTCAGCGAGTTCGTCTACTCGATGCATAACTCCTATAGTGAGACGTTTGCCACACCGTGGACAAATGTTATTATAACTCTTTGTCTCTTTGGGAGAAAAACACACGTTACAATTCCTGTGACCATCGTAATGGTACTTCCCTTGCTGGGGAAAGAACTCTATAGTACCCAAGAATTTATCCTTTTCTTTATTCTTGATTGCAGAAATTATCTCTCTGTAATCAATTTTGCAATTAAAAATATTGGCTTCCCTTCCCAGATTTTCAGGAGAATGGGCGTCACTATTGGAAATTAAGGTGAACCTGTCAAGATTGGAAAGAGCCCAGTTCATTTCAGGGTCGCTGGACAATCCTGTCTCCAGAGCATAGATTTGGGAAGTCAATTCCCCAAAGCATTCTTTTATGTCATCAAATCCGGAATTTGCTCCAAATAGCGAAAACCAGGGAGTCCAGATATGCGCCGGCACAACAAAACATTCACTGGAGACCTCCAATACTATCTTCGTTAACTCCTTTGCTGAAACTCCCAGGATAGGTCTTCCATCAGCATACAAATTACCGATTCTTGAGAGTTCCCTATTCAACTTGTGGACTATCTCAAAACTGGGAGCAAAAACGAGAATATGAATTTTTCTTACGCTTCCACTCTGGGAATAGATACAACTTATCTCGCCAGTCAGAAAAAAATGGATACCGCCATACTCATAAACACCATAGGTCACTGGCTTGAGGCAATCTTCAAGTTCATCCAGCCAGTGGGGATGAGTAAAGTCCCCTGTTCCAAGAATATCAATCCCCTTGACTTTAGCATACTGACTTATCTCTCGAACCGTCATCTCGCCCGAAGTAGCCCTTGAATATCGAGAATGGACATGAAAATCAGCGATTAACATTTTTCTTCCTAACTATCAAAAAATAGAGCATCAATCCTATCCCCAACCCGTCTATCAGAATGTCGTAAATAGACCCATGTCTGGTGGGAACAAAACTCTGATGGATTTCGTCGGATATTGCATAAAGCGTGGAAAGCGCCCCGGACCACGCATAAGTTTTTGACAGATTAACCTTAATTGAGTGGAAAATCGCCCTCCAGATAAGAAAGGCAAGTATTCCATATTCAGTAATATGGGCAATTTTTCTTAAGATCGTATCCCAGATTCCCCAGGGCGTTTGAAGACTGGGAATGCTGGAGAGGTAGAAAATGGCGCCACACCACAACCCAACTGGTAGCCACAGCCTCAAAAACAGAAGAATCTTCCTCATCTCTCTTTGCCTTGAACATCAATCGTTACTCACTTGTAGCATTCAATAAATCTTTCTAAAGACCTATCGTAAGTCCTCTCCGCCTTTGGAGGAAAAAAACATGCTGGAAGTTCTCTCGACCTCCAGTGGTATTTTATACACTCGCAACAAATCCCCTTTCTGGAACAAGGCTCATAGGTACAGGGACAATTCTTTCGATTGCCCTCTTCGTTACATTCTCTCATTTATGTCTCCTCCCTTTCGGGAGGACTCCACGAGTTTTTGGAGTCCTTGCGAATCGTGTAGGGGCGACCTTTATGGTCGCCCGAACCTCCCTTTCGGGAGGACTCCAGACTTCTCTCCGTTTTTCACCTCTTTTTAGAAACCAACTTTTTTGGACGGTTCACCCGCTGCTTTTATCGCTCCAAATTTCTCTTCATAATTTTTGATATTCTCTTGCAGGGCAAGGAGGAACCTCTTGGTATGACCAGGACTCGAGATTATTCTCGCCCTCACTTTCGCTTTTGGCTCCTGGGGCTGAACGTAAATAAAATCCATTGTAAACTCAGTCTCACTATGTCTTATAAAAGCCAAATTCACATACACCCCCTGAGCCATAGCATCGTCCAATTCGATTCGAATTTGTACCTGTTTCTCCTGTTCATCGGGCATAACCTTAACCTCCTTGATTTGTCCTCCCCACTTAGTATAAATGTGGCGACCTTTCTGATATTTTTTCGGTTCAACCATCTTTACCCCTCACCCATAACTGTAGGGGCTCAATTTATTGAGCCCGTCTCTATTTGTAACCTTTATCAAAAGCTTCCTTGAAATCGTACCCGGCCTGGAAATCCTCAATACTATCTTCCTTTGTCTTAGCCAAAAGTCCAGCATCAACCATGTTGAAAACTATGTTGCCGAAATCTTCTGTCCTTCTAACTCCCCAATTATCAAAAACTGTGCGAGTCATCAGCCCAAAACATTCCAGACCATATTCCCTGATGCCCTCAAGCAGTTCCTGACCACTAACATGTCTTGGCTTATTGAGTTTACTCTCCGTGTAGTTTAAAGCCCCCATAACGAAACCGTAAGCCTCAACTTTATAGCGGGGGTCCTTAGCCACAATTTCTTCCACAACCTTCAGGAAATTCATTCTATTCTTCATCTCTAATAGCTTTATATTTAAACTTCGCTCAGGCAAACCCTCCTGAAATTACAGGAGCTGCAGGTTTCCTGGTTGATTGTCTTGGCAAAATTATCTTTGGAAGCTATATTTTGAACAGGATCTGCCAGTAACGCCTTCATTTCCTCGATACTCTTTCTCATATATCCCTTAATCTCTTCTATCTCTCCGGCATCCAACCTGTTTGTAATACCCCTCTTATGGTGCAAATTGTACTCAATCGTTTTAACTTTTTCCGGACCCACATCCCAGTGGTCAATTGCAAATAGAGTGTAACAAGCGAGTTGAACGTCACTTCCAGCACGTTCAGATTTACCGGTTTTCCAGTCTACTATGGTAATACCGCCATTTCGGTCTCTGTAAGCGAAATCTAACTTGACATTGATTTTGGTATCTTCTAAGAGGAAATCCTGGAACTCCTCTATGGGCAACCAGAGTGAAAAGTCGATATTCCTAACCACATTAAAAATATCTGAACTGTAAAAATTCTGAATGCACGTGTCCACGTGATTCCAGAGGTCTTTCCATTTCTCTTCTTCCACTTTTACATTGTATTCGTGCTCAAATAAGGCACAGCTTTTAGGGTCTTGCCAATACTTTTTGTTCTTCGAGGATTCGAAATCGTGACGCATCTGCTCCCTAGTTAAACCTATGAGGCGATTCATCAATGGCACTCTGCCAGACTTTGTCTCCTCCAGGACATTTTTGATAGAGTTATGAACTATCCCCCCTGCCCACATATATCTATTCTTCAGTTTCCCCAGAATGTATATCTGCCTGACTTCGTCAGGAGCATCAAACTCCCATCCACCCCAGTGTCCATAATAGCTGTAATAGTATTTCCTGTGGCATTCCCTGAAAATATCATTTCTCGACTTTGACCAAGAGAACTCGTTCTTTAATTTTCCCATTTCTCCCTTCCTTTTAGTCCCGATTTATCGGGACAGCCACATCCAATTATTGTAGCAGCAAAGCGTAAGCTTTGCCCTTAGCAGGCCTATCACTTTAGAGCTACATTCCTAGTAAGTAGCTAAAATTCAACTCCGGGCACTTCAATTTCTTCCTCTTCAATCTCAAAATAAGTTCGTGGCTCAGCCAGACCTCTCCTTTTGGCAAAGAAGCGGCCAAAGACTTCTCTAATGTGGGCATTAAAGGTCTTGACAGCCCGATTATACCTTACCCTGGCCACAGCGATTCTGTTTGTGGTTCCCGCCAGTTCATCCATTAGCTTGAGGAAGGTCTGATTGGCTTTCAA
>Ga0172366_10004089_pt1 | contig 11499 bp, 11 predicted proteins | sample LakKivSesite69cm_FD_114533 | JGI IMG/M metagenome (GOLD analysis project Ga0172366, IMG submission 114533) | Sediment microbial communities from Lake Kivu, Rwanda - Sediment site 69cm | ecosystem: Environmental > Aquatic > Freshwater > Lake > Sediment | place: Rwanda: Western Province, Lake...
GATTAGCAGGAAGGGTTGAGGACCGGGGAAATCGCCCGAAGTGTGGGTGTTGGCCGGGGCAGGGTTCGGCGCTGGAGGGCTGGCGTGTTGGAGGGCGGGGGGGAGGGCATGCAGGGCAGGATTCAGAGACGAAGCCTCTCGGGAATCGTCCAGACTTTGACTTTTTGAGCATCGAGGTCGGCGCTCAGAAGGTAATATCCTGCGACATGAATCGCTGCCTGATACCAACTCCATTGTTGTCGGTAAGGCATTCAAGACCAACTCCGCAAGTATGCCAAGGCCCATGTCATCTCTTTCCTTTGCGCGCGACGACGATCAGCGTGTCGGCGAAGAGAGATGTCCCAAAGTGCGAGTATGTCGAAAAGTGCCAAAATCTTTTCTTGGTCGTGAAGCGCACCTCCGGCGTCCATCCCAACCCCACGGCGAGGCCTCTGGCGAAGGATGGAATCCAGTCGGGAAGAATGGCGTACATATTGCGTCCCGAAACCTTGAGGTCTGCGAATCCCGACTGTTCCATGACCCGAGTAAGGGATCTGCGAGAAAAGAACTGAAGGTGCTTTGGGTGCTGGAGTTCGTTACAGGGATACCCCAGAACCGCGGCAACGCGGTACAGCCAGAAAGCTGAATTTGGGACCGTGAGAATCAACTGACCATCGTCGACAAGAACATCCTGAAGTCGCTTCAGGGTTGATAAGGGGTCAATTAAATGCTCGAGAACTTCCGAACAAAATATCACGTCAAATTTGTGTTCGTGGGGTGGCAAACCTGTTTCGACATCACAAACGAAACCGGTCATTCCAGCCTTAACGTATTGGGCAATCGCGGCTTCTGAAATATCAAGTCCCGTGACTCGACAACCAAGGGCTTTGATTGCCTTTGAGTTGACGCCGGTTCCGCAACCAACGTCAAGGACCCGCTGGCCATCCCCAGGCGGGATCAAGGCAATCGCAAACTGCTTCGAGGACTTGGGCACCTCTGTACCTGACTGGTATTTGCGCTCGTAGAAGTCTTTCAGGGCGTCCTTGCCGACCGCCACCATTGGATTGGCTTCAGAGAATGTCAAAAAGTATACCCGAGAATAAACGAAACGTTGGAATTGATGTCGCTGTTGCGCATGCCCTTCAAGAGCTTTTCTGAGTAGCTGATGCCAATGGAACCTTTGTCCAGATTGCCGTAAAGGCTGCCGCCTACGAAGTTGTATTTCTCGTCCAGCCGGTGGAACGGTTGCTTACCTTTGTTCTTCTTGACGGCTTTTTGCCATTCAGGATCCTTGGGATCCAATGGGATTCCATCCAAGGACTCCACCATCCCATAAAATCCACCTAACGAGAATCGCGGATGGACGTAGTATAGATCGAACCTTAGTTTTGTCTGATCCGGAACATCGTCCTCGCGGTAGTCGTAAGTAAGATCAACCCCTGCCATCAGTGGGAAGTTTTCTGGCTCATAGTATGCCGCGCTCAATGACAAAGGAACAGATTGAGAGTGCGTGCCCGGGGCGTCGATGCTGTTCGTCTCGTAGTCCTTACCAGGGTTGTGGTAGCCGAGGGAGACGCCAGTGTAGAAAGGTGTCCACACCCCGAACATGTATTTCCACTTCAGCATGATGTCGGTTATGCCTTGAAAGTCTTTTTTCTCACCGTCGACACTTTTAAATGTAAATCCAAGGCTAACATCCATGGCGTCGGGCAAACCGTAGGTTGTCATCAACGTATGGGATGTGGTCAGGATGTCGTAGGACGGACCACTTCCTTCCGAATTGGCGCCTTCGATTATTTTGCCGTTCTGGCCGACGATGTTGCGGGTCAACCCCTCGGAGTAGATGTACTGTGCTCCGCGCTCGCCTGGCCCCTTTACAAAAGGACTTGCGACGACGCCATTTGCCAAAACCAAACATGCCAAGGGCAAAATACTGAGTCGCATCATCGTGGTGTTCCCTTTGTCCAACCGAGAGTGTTCGCTGCGCCTGCCATTTCTGGTACACACGTAAATAGTGTACTTACGCCCAATTCGAAGTCAAACACTTCCAAGGATTGCCTTTCGCGAGCATCCGCCCCGACGCAGCGATCGCCACTGTCAACTCACAGAAGAAAGTTGAGTCTCCGGAAAATTGTCGTTATGCTGGAGTCAGTTTCCACACTCTTTAGAAATCTCGAAGGTTGCAACGGGGAGCGCATATGGGTAGCCAACTCAAATATGGAATTCTGTCTGCACTGCTGCTTTTGGGTGCGACTGGCTGTAAGAAAGGTCTCTTTACCAAGAAACCGGCTGACAAGGCTCCTGTCGAGTACGAAAAAGAAAAGTCGCGTGAGTATCCATATGAGTACGGGTCTGCGCCCAGTCCTGCGGCTTTGGAACACTTGCCGCAGCTCGGACTTTCACAATCCATGTTTCAATTTGCTGAAGGTGTGGAGAAACAGTCGCGACCTTGTCAGAAGTCGCAAAATCTTGGCGCCTCTCTTCGTGTCCTCGCTCAGGTGGCGGAGTCCGTATGTCTTGCGGAGGCCGATTCCAACAGTGTTTGGTTTGGTACGAAGTACCAGATCGATACGCGCCCTGATGACGTCGGTGTGCCGACCCTTGGCGTTTGGATCGACGATAGCAAGGCGGATGTGTTGGCGGTCAACCTTTGTACCGATGGCGTGCTCTCAACGGTGGTTCAAGTTGACAAGCCGAGTGTAGGTGCCGAGGTTGTACAGGGCCGCTTCAGGGAATTGACGAATGAGCATGATGCGATTGGAGAGTTTCGCTTCCCTGTGACAGGGCAAGCGGCCGCAGCCGAAGGCTCGCTTAGGCTTCTCCTGCAGACTCCACTTGCCAAGGGTGATTTTCAGCTGACGCCGACGACCGGTTTGACTTTGGGCAACGAACCCGTTCAGCAAGTGGTCCACAGCCGCTGGAATTGTGCTCCCGAGAAGATTCTGAAGTTCGCGGCCACTTCGGCGAATACGGATTATGTTGCTGCTTGCCGACAAAAGGCCAACAAGGTGCGCGCACTTGCCAGTCAGTGCGGACTCTGACGCGGCGGACGGTACCTTCAGCATCGGATGAACTTGAGCGAAATTGGCCCACGTGCAGGCGAACACTATGGGCTCGCACGTGGGCCATGTTTTACCTGCCTGAATCTGGCGATCTCGCGTTCTACAAAGGCTTGATGTCTTGGTCAGCTTGGACACCAACTTGGTCCGAGCGGCCCGAATGCGTGAATATCCAGTAGTTACGAATGAAGATGTCCTGTCTCGTAAATCGGCGAAGAAAGTCGTCGCGACGCTTTAGAAAACGAAATCGGCCGAACTTGTAGTCCCGTTCGTGGATCACAAGGTAGTCGGCGTTAAGTCTGCTGAACAGGGCATCCAATTCCGCCAAGCTCGTCCGTTCGTAAACCCAATGGAACCCCGTGCCTTGGGTTTGTAGAGCGATCTCGAGGGGCGTCGGTTTCGGGATAACCATGATCAGGCCGTCTGGGCGACTCTTGCTCTCGTCATTGATCCAGCCGATCAGCTCGCTATTCTTGGCATTGACTCGTGGTTTGAGCATGGCCAGTTTGTCCTGCGCCAGATCGATATTACTGTATAGCCCCAAGCAGAACAAGACAGCGGCACCAATACGAATCCAACGGTTTGGTTGCAAGAACGCGAAGTAGAGTGCCATTAGGAACAAAATGGCCGCGGCAAGCGCGTGCCGTATGCCAAAATTCCAGGTCACGTAGAGATTCTTATGGATCATATGAAGGGAGAAAAACCCCGCGCAGCCGAGCAACAGGAGTAGAAGGTAAAATGGTGATCTTCTCCCGAGGACCAAGGCTTGCCACTTGGCGAGTTGGGCTTTATTGAAGCTGCCAAATACCAGCAAAAGTGCCGCGACCGGCAGGAAGAGAAAATGCCAACCAAAACTTTGGAAGTACGAGTGATAGCTGTTGTAGTTGAACGCGATCAGGAATCCAGGCAGTTTATCCAGAAAAAATTCCAAAAGGCTTGATTGCTTAACCAGGACTGGCAGGGGTTCGAGGTAGGTTGTGGCCTGATACTGGTCGTAACGGAGAAACTCGTGTAGCCCAACCTTGGCCATAAAACTCTTGAGATGGGCGTATTGTGGCCAAAGGCAAAGGCCAAAGCCAAGCGCTGCGCCGCCGCCGTGGACGAGTATCCTTCGCTGCCAGGAGCCGAAAAACAGCATAGCAAACCACACCATGGTGGCCGCGAAAACCACGAGCAGTTGGGCGCGCGTCAAAAAAGTCATCGCGCTCAAGCAGCCAATGAGAACCGCCAAGCCAAAGCCCGGTTTCTGGGTGTAGCTAAGGCCAGCATGGAGGAATAAAACGACGCCGAAAAAGGCAAGTCCCTCGGTGTAAGGGACGGAGGTGCACGCAAAGAAGTGGGGGTTTGCGCCAACAAACAGCACTGCGAGCAAAGGCGCCGGGATTTTCCAAGTACCCAGAGCGATCGGAGACAGTTTGAGCCTCTGTACCAACAGCCACGCCCCTGCCAAGGTCATGAAGTACAGAAGAGTCGGCAACCAAACGGCCGCGACCGTCAGGTCCAGAATCCATGCAGCGTAACCAAGAAGCAACGGCCACAAGGGATAGATTGGAGTCGGGTGAGGAAAATACGGCAATCCCTGATGAAACATCGAAACGTCTGACTTTAGACCGATCCCGTCGCGAACGTTCTTCGCAACGTTGGCGTAGTAGGAGCCATCGTATCCGAGGAACTCGGTATCTTGATTCGCAATCACCTTCGCGAAGAGAGCCACAAGTCCCATGGCCGCGAGGATGATCCACGTTGATTGGATGCGTGGTTGTGTCGCTCCTTGCTCTTTCGGTGGCTGCGGAGAACTGGTCTTGTGCGGTAACTCCATCTGGCCTCAATCGCCCGGAAGCTTGGCGTATTCTTTGATTGAAATCCACTCAACGGGCACTATAATCGGTGCGTAAGAATAATCACAACATGGGTTGCCAATCTATGCGAATTCTCGTTGCAGGTGGTGACGGCTACATTGGCTGGCCTCTCACAGTGAAACTCGCTGCCGAACATCCGGAAGCTGAAATCGTCGTTGCCGATAACTTTACCCGTCGGCAATTGGTGGCCTCCCAAGGCGCAGAAAGCGTTGTACCCGTTGCTTCCATGGACCGACGCTTGGCTGCGTTGAGAAACGTCGTGGGTCAGGAGCGCGTTCGTTTTTGCGAGGTCGACTTATCAAGCGACGCAGTCGATAGACTGATCAGACAGTTTCAACCCCAGTTGATCTACCATCTGGCCCAGATACCTTCGGCGTCGTTCTCGATGAGCTGTCCGGAGGCCTCTCTTCGGACAATTGTTAACAATGAGTGTTCCAATATGGGCCTCTTGTGGGCCGTGCGGCGCCATTGTCCAGACGCACATATCGTTAAGCTCGGATCATTTGGCGAGTATTGTAAAGCTGGTATCGATATTGGTGAGGGCTACTTTACTCCTGAGTACCTCGGAAAGACGCCCACGAGGCCGATGCCGTTCCCAAGGGAAGCGGATGACGTCTATCATATCACCAAGATCAATGACTCCAATTTCGTATCCCTTGCCTGTCGAAAATGGGGGTTGCGGATTACGGATGTGATGCAATCCACGGTTTTTGGCGTTGGCATCCCGCAGACCATGGCCCATGCCGATCTCTTCACACGTTTCGACTACGACACTTTTTTTGGGACTGTGTTGAATCGTTTTGTTGTCCAGGCAGCGGCCGGGCACGATCTCACAGTTTATGGGACAGGTCACCAGCGCACCGGACTCATGGCGCTTGTTGATGCCATCGACTCATTGCACAACTTAGGTTTCGATGTCCCGCCGAAGGCTACTCATCGGGTGATCAACCACGTAACGGAGAAGCATTACTCCATCAACGACATCGCTGATCTCGTGGTCGCGGCTGGCGAGCGACGTCGACTTGCGGTGAAGGTGGTCCGTGAAGTCCACAACCCGAGGCAGGAGTTCGAGGCTAGAAAGCCGCAGTACAACATTGAGTCCCACTATGTTGACCAGTTGCGACCAGCGTTGATTGAAAGTGTCGTCGATGAGGCGTTCAGGGTGGTCTTGGATTTCCGAGACCGGATAAACTTGGATCTGCTTACGCCAAAGCAAGCATGGTGACCCTTTTCCAAGCTGATCGCCGTTTTGGAATGGCTGCTGAAATGCGGCGCAGAACAGCCCGGGCTGTCTGTTTGGGCGTGTCCTCATTCTGTTTTGGATCAGCGAGATCGTTGGGTTTTTGCAGCAGCGCAAGGAAGGGGAGGAGAATCAGCGCAGGCGTACCAAAACGTACTTCGAGCATTGCTTTTGCTCGGATGACGCAGCGATCTGCAAATAAGACTCGATCGAGACTGAACCAGAATTAGGACACGCCTTTGCCCGGATGTTTCATGAAGTCTCCGGGCAAGGTCAGCCGCACGTCAGGAGAAGAGGCTGCTGACCGCGGCAGGTCACCCGCCACCACGCCCGACCGATCGCAAAGCCATAGCGCAATCCGTATCGCCAGTTGGCGCCTTGTTTGGTGGTCCCCTCAAGGCGGTCTGTAATCGTTACCGGTACTTCACAGATCCGCAACCCTTTACGCCCGGCGCGAAAAATACCCTCTGGCGTATAGTGCCTCGGATCCGAAGCGATCAATTGCTCGACGTGTTGTAAGTTGTAACCGCGAAAGCCGCTCGAACAATCCGTAATGGTGCGCTGAGATAGAAGCGAGATCAGCCAACTGAATAGCCTGACGCCACTTATCCGAACTTGGTCAGCCATGGTGGCTTTGCCGAGAATTCGGCTGCCAATCACCAAATCAGCCTCACCCTTCAGGAGAGGACTCAGCAGCTCTGGTAAGTCTTCAAATCGATGCTGACCATCGGCATCGAGCGTGATCGCGAAGGAATAGCCGCGACGCGCGGCGCACAAAAGGCCCGTCGCAACCGTGTGGCCCAAGCCAACGTTCACGCCTTTGCGAACCACCATGCATCCTGCAGACTTGGACACAGTGCATGTGTCATCCGTAGAACCATCGTCGACCACAATGTAGTCCACAAGTTGATTCTGTATCGCCAACGGCCGGTTGGGAAGAACGCGACGAAGATTCGCTGATTCGTTGTATGCAGGTATAACTACCGCGATATCGGCCTGGCGTCCACTGGGCAAGGCCGTGGCGGCTTGTTGCAGAGCTTCCCTGCAGACGTCCTTTAGGTGCGCACTGGCCCTGTGAACAGACTTTCCCACGAAGGTTTCCTTGCTGGAATTTCAGATGACTTAAACTTAGAGTAGCAATCTGATCCTTGGCTGACAACCTCCAAGAAAGTGGGCGCTTTGAACCTCCGAAAGGCTAGTCGATACCTTTTCGCCGCCATACTCATGGCGTGGATCTTCTATTGGGTCCCGTTTGGTGCCACCTCTCAAGCTATCGCCGAGGCTTCAACCGGCTACCTAAGTCTTGCCTTTGCTTTTGGAGTGACCACTTTGGGGTTACGTGTCGCAAGGTGGTTGATTTGGGTCGACTTCGCTTCCCAGCCACACCAGTCGCTGGCGAGGCGGCCTTTGATCGTCGCCTATTTGACATCAACGCTGTATGGCGTGGTGACCATTGGTCGCCTCGGAGAGCTTTGGAAGGCAAAGTCCTTGTGCGACAAAGGGTGGCCCTGGCAGTCGGCGCTCGGGCTGGTTGTGCTCGAGCGCGTGCTGGACGTCGGCGTTATTCTCGCTGTACTGGCCGGTGCGGCACTCGTTGTGGGTGGCGTGGCCCCGGCGGGTATCGGGATCGCGTTAACAATAGCGTTGCTCATGGCGTGGCCCTGCCTGGGTGAACGGAGCGTTCATTTGATGGCCACGACCGTCAGGCCAATCGCCGGCAAACTGGCGCCCAAATTTATGTTAAATTTAGCGACCCCCATGGTTCAGTTGGGTACAGACATGGCGCGGCCCAAGGAGTATGGCTGGATAATGGGCCTTACCTTATCGGGTTGGTTGACCTATGTCGCAACTCTCATCGCCGTGGCCACATCTTTGGGCCTGTCAGTTTCGTGGACGGTGCTGGGCCTCCTTGGAATTCTTGGGGCCTTATGTTCGGTCATACCCATCACGTGGAATGGTCTGGGCCTGCGGGAATTGATGTATATCCATTACTTGGCCCGAGAGGGCATCCCCGAGCATGTCGCTGTATCGATGTCCTTCTTGTTTTTTTCGGTATTCCTGCTTGTCTCTGTTGTCTTCGGACTGATTGGCTTTGGGGCGCACCGAGGCTCAACCGCGCTTGATGTAGGGGGCGATCTCCGCCAAAGGTTTGAAGGGCGACCGGTTGGCCTTTACAGGTTCAAGTGACGGTTTTAAGTATATGCCCTCGTCCAGGTTAAAGCCTTTGCCATATATATGAAAGGTCACCACTTGAATCCCGTGGCTAAGGGTTCTGACTTTATGCCAGTCCGATACCGGAGGGCAGAATGACTGCAGGGAGCCTTGGGTCAACACGGACTCGCCAAGTTTGCAAAATGCCCCCTCACCTGGTTGTTGCCACTGCTCTACCAGGAGGGTCCCCTTGGCGACGCCCAGCATGCCCCAAGTTTGATGACAATGGACTGCGCCTTCGTAATTTTCAGAGAAGATGTCGAGCTGGATATTGAAGCGGTCGGAAGAATCACGGTGTACCAGGTAGCGTCCGTAGGGGAGGTCGTTGCGTACAAACTGGTAACTGCCAATCAAATGTGAAAGCGATTCCACCAGGTGGGTTAAGGACGAAACCGTGTGGGCTGACTGTTGATCGACGTAGCGGGCGCAGGGTTCAATGAATTCTTGCCACATGGAATATTTCCTCCTCCAGGGCTGCCGCGAAAGCCATTAGTCGAGATTTGGATTCGTAGTAGGGGATCCCGAGTCGCAAGAGGTGCACGCCCTGGTCTCGTTTGATGCATTTTGTGTAGAAGCCACGCCGGTTCAAAGCTCCATATACCGGGAACAGGTCGAGTCCTCGGCTATGCAACAGCAGGACGGGGCCTTGTTCCTCGACGCGGAAATAGGGGCTGGAGCGAAGCTGTGCCGCCAGATGATCTGCAAGCTCGAGGGATCGGCTGCGAATCCCATGGAGTCCGATGGCGCGGTAAAGCTCGAGGGCGGCGACGATTCCCGGAAGCTGCGAAAAGGCTTGGCCCCCTGTGGCCTCAAAGCCAGCGGCGCGGTGCTCGGAATCAAAGCGTTCGCCATAGTGAAAGGGTTCGAGACAGGAGAGTAACTCCGAGCGCAGCCACATGACACCTGTTCCATGGGGACCAAACAGCCATTTGTGGAAGCTCCCAACCAGAATATCCCCGTGCGGCCCGATGTCTTCAATAGCAAGCGCCTGGGCGACGTCCACCAGCACCAAGGTATCGGGCCGACGTTGTTTGACGATTCGGTTGACCTCGGCGACCGGTAGCAATCGGTAGAGGTCAAAAGTGCGTTGCGACAACAAGACGATGTGGGGCCGTGAATCTCGCAGCAATTGATCAAGGCGCCGTGGGTCCTGAAAATCAAGGGCTGAGCCACGGTAAATCTCATAGCCAGGGTGGGCCTCGAATCCGGCGATAGCTCCTGTATGTTCGTGTTCACTGGTGATGAGGCGCACGGGCGCTGCATCGGCATGACGATCTTTGAGGAAGTGGTACAGGCACACAACCAGTGCATTGAAGAAAGATGTCGCGCCCCCGCCGATCGCAATTTCGTAGCCGTCCAAAGGCCAGAGTTCGAGGATCAGGCTGCGTATCTCTTTCAGATGGGTGCGCGCGGCTTGGTACTGTCCAAGGGGAAAAGCAGAATTCTCAAGGGCGTCGACGATGGAGCGCTTGACGGGCGCAGACATACAACCAAGCATTGCGGGATTCAGATTGACTGCAGAGATGTCAAAATGAGCCAATCGGAAAGATTCCCAATCGGTTACGGCGGATGGCCGGGATCCTATTGGCGGACCTTCGTCCGGCAGAGATTTCGCGCTCCAGGGCGAACCCTTGATCATAAAAACAATGCTTGGTTAGGGTTGGACTTCAAGAAACCCTAGCGATAATGGGTCTGGAAGTATACGAAAAACATGTCTCGCGAATGAATCGATCACCCAAGCGGGTTGCCGCGGTTGGGTTGATCTCGATCAGGTTCTTTTGAGTGGTGCTGCGCGCGGCCACTGCGGAAGCTCACTCAACGCCGATCGCTTGTCACGAACCATCGTGAGGACGTGCCCGATGTTCGACCAACCGGCCGCTCGTCGATTACAGCGCGTTATTTCATGCTACGAGCATCCGCGATTCTCCAGTCATAGAAGAATTCGAATGCGCTCGAGATCTTCAGCGACACGACGTTGCGATCGTTGAAATTGTTCTTGAGGTGAGACTTCATCCATTCCGCATTTGGGGTCTCAGCTTTGATGAATTTCTCCAGATAGTCGCCAGCTCCCTTCAGTTTCAACTTCTGGCGCGCCACGTCATCGAAATCAGAGTAATACCAAAAAACGATTTGGTTGCATTTCATCTTGGAGTCACTGAGCTTGGCGAATTGTGCTGGCATGTTGAGCCATTCGAACATATTCTCGTTCAACATTGCGTCGACGTTTTCCGGTCGATAAGCCTTTTCGCGTGTACGTGGGCAGCTATAGGCCGCACAATTGACCGCCGCATGAATGCGCGGATCAAGTTCCTTGACCTTGAGTTTGCCCAGCTCTCCGGTTGCCAAGCCGCGGATCAGCCCGTGTTCGATCTCGTCGAGATGGACATTGATGCCTTTGATTTTGAATTTCCATTGACCGTTCCAAATGTTGCCGCCGGGAGCTTTGATCTTGTTAACCGCCTGCTTCAAGAATTTGTCGGACTTGATGTCGACCTTCTCCGCATTCGCCCACACGATGATATTGTGAATCATGCCGGCATTATAAAAATTGATGTACAAAGCATTCTTGGCTGAATCACTCAAAGCCGTCGGGTCCATGGTGGCATAGCTTCCAAGAAGTTGTTTGAGTTCGTCAAAACCAGATCCTCCGACGATGGCCTGGTAATCAACCCCACCCTTCGCGTTGACGTACTTGCCAAGGAAAGAGTCCCATGCTTGGGCAGCATTTCTCATCTCGGGAGACCAACCGGCTTCGGCCGAGGCCAACCCAGAATATGTGGCAGCACACGTGACGATTGCCGACGCGAGCAGATTCCGCAGCATGATCGGACCCTTTCGAGATTGATTGCAGATGATTGTAGCACTACCATTCTCGCCGGTCGAGTCAGCCTGGATGAATGCACGACAGCCGTGTCGGCGGCTCCTTGACAGCAAACTGCATCTATAGTTGAATGTCGTAAATTATCAGTTTACACGGGGATATACGATGAATACGCTGAAAATCGGCACGGTCATTGGCTTTGCCCTTGGTCTCACCTCAGAACTCCTTGCGTCGGGTACCTTTTTGCCACCGCCACCGCCGCCCAAACCAAAGGCGCCGGTCGAGGCTCCCAAGAAATGTGACGGTAGCAATGCTGAAACTGCGGAATGC
>Ga0172366_10004090_pt1 | contig 11495 bp, 11 predicted proteins | sample LakKivSesite69cm_FD_114533 | JGI IMG/M metagenome (GOLD analysis project Ga0172366, IMG submission 114533) | Sediment microbial communities from Lake Kivu, Rwanda - Sediment site 69cm | ecosystem: Environmental > Aquatic > Freshwater > Lake > Sediment | place: Rwanda: Western Province, Lake...
AAGGCACCTTGACCAGCCCTTCTGTGGCGTGAGCCCTTAACCCTTGGTATCCTAGATATGCCTCTGCCGACCCCGAAGGACTCGGCGGTTGTCCTCTTACCCGCCATAACGTCACGACCTTGTGGCTGAATTCTATGCGATTGCAGAGCTACAACAACTCTCCTTATGACGTCTGGTCTAAAATGCGTCTGGAAAACCCTCGGTAAGCTGGTCTTCCTCGTGGTCTTGCCACCCAAAGTGTAAACATCAATTTTCTTCAAAAGGACACATCCTACTCGGTGGGCGCTGAACTTAAATAGGTAACTTGTGGAAGCTTTTCAGAAACGTGAGAGGGCGGTCTAGCCGGATGCCTGATCTTTATCAGCCGCTTTGCTGGACCCGGGATACTCCCACTTAAAACGATGTAATCGCTCCTAATAACCCCATAGTGTGGGAATCCGCCCTTAGGCGTGACCTCCTCGCCCTTAGAACCAGTTTTTAAAATCCTCTTGTTTTTCTCTGTTCTCTGATGAAAACCCATCTGACCAGCCCTGGGGACGGTATACATCACGTAGCTAGGACTCCACGCACCGAGAGTGCCCACACCCCTAACTGTCTTCCTAGACTTTTTCTGGAGAATTTTGACACCCCAACGTTTGACTGGACCCTGAAAGCCCTTGCCCTTCGTGATGGCAACCACGTCCACAAACTGTCCCTCACTAAAGACTTTTGAAACGCTGGCTCTCTTACCGAGGCTCTCTTTCAAATACTTGAACTGATCGTCGATTTTTCCCCCATCAACTTTAACCTCCATAAGTACGCCCTTCTTCTGTTTAACACCAGCTAGCCTCGGCTGCGTTAACAATATAGCCCTAAACTCAGAGATCTTATCCAGGGACCCCTCGACCTTCTTCAGCCTTGTCTCTGCATCAACCTTCTCCGGGAGTGTAAATGTCTTTTTCAAGTCCTTCGGAGGTTTCTGCATCCACACCTCGGTTATAGGCTTGGAACCATCAACACTCTGGACATAGGCTCTAAAACCGCAAACGAGCATAGGTGGAGCTTCTATGATGGAAACTGGAGTAAATACTTCCTGACCATACGTTGGGGAGCCACGATGGTCGCTGACGAGATAAGCGTAAACCATCCCGACTTTGTAGCCAGCGAAACCCAGCAGTGTCGGAGAATCGGCCTCAATCTTAGGCCAATAATTTATTCTACCAAAGTGTCGTTTAGCACGTCCCCTAGGAAGATACGCAAGTGAACCACGCTTTGGCGCATTTTTCCTTCTTCGCCCCATCACAAACACCCCATATATACAAGTTACTGTAGAGTGTATTTAATGCCGCTTGCTGGTTTCTATGTTCCCTAGCGGCTCCTTCCGCATCATTTACTTCAACGCCAATTTTAATGTTTTTACTCTCCTTCTTCTCGGTTGGTCGGAACTATATAAATTTTGTGAGTTTCACTTAAAGCCTTCTTGGTTAGCGCCTCACACAGTTTCCAATCTTTTCGAAATTTGGGATGACCATCTTCAAATGTTTGGGATACCAGACCATTCAGAATATTCCCTTTATTAATCCCAATAAAAGTAAATAATGTTAGGGAGAAATGAAAAATGGTTTCAGGCTGCGTTTTAGTGTGTTGCAACCCAGGGCTATTTTCAGAAGTTGCAAAGGATATTCAAGGACTTGAAGGCGTGGTAGTGGCTTTCTCAGCCAGTGGAAGATGGGATGTGATCACAGAAATCGAAGTGGCAAATATGAAGACCTTATCTGATCTCGTGCTGAAAATCAACGGATTGCCAGGCGTCAGAGCCACAGAGACTCTTGTTGAAGCAAGTCTTTGAGGAGGTTAAGGATGATGAATTCTTGCGTCTTAGTTAGGGCGTCAACAGGTAAAGCAATGGCTGTGCTTGATGAGATCAGGAAAGTCAAAAACGTTCGCAAGGCGTTTGCGGTTTACGGAAGATACGACATCGTTGCGTTTGTTGAGGCGCCGGACTTTAAGGCCGTAGCCGGGGCATCTAGAGCGATTAACGCTTTGGACGGCATAAAAAGTACAGAGACGGCTATCGAGGCGTAAATATTCTCTCAACCCCTCTTTTTTAATGTCATAAAGATTTTTGACGATGCGCATAGGGTGCGAAAGACCAATGGTGTTTTTGAGGAGTAGAAATAAAAAGAGCCATGTAAATTCTGTCTAACAACAACTAAATCATTAGGTTTAGTGCAGCTAGGGAGGCTGAAACGGCCTCTTCTGTTCGTATCGTTTCGGTTCCCTGTTGAGGAACCGTGTTAACCGTGAAATCAAAGAAATCCTTGAGCTCAAGTTTTTCGTGCCCTAAGATTTCCCTTAACCCCTCGTTTGGAGAACCGAAGGCCACTAAAACTCTTTTAGCTTTACTCCACCTTTCCCGCATTTCGTCAGCTATCTCCATGATGGGCACTCCATACTTAGATGTCGCTATTGCTAGGTCATATGTTCCATTCTTTATTGTGCGCCCCAACGGATAGTTTGAGACAGTGACGTTGTAACCCCAATACTTTTCTATCTCTCCCTTGTTTGCCAGAATCACTGTAGGGGCCCCGTCTTTTAAACTGATTATTTTAACTGTTACCCTTTCTCCTAAAGGTAATTCTAATCCTCGCAGAACAGCCTCCTTTTCAACTCCGATGTCAATTTTGGATCCTTTATTGCCAGAGTTGACGACTACGCCCTCCCGGAACTCACCTAACCTCAGATCTCTAACGTGCGCGGCTGTCGGATGATGCGGTGTTCTTAACGGCGGAAGCACCCCGAAATATCTGAATATGGGCTTAAATGAGAAGAGTTTTTTTCTCAAGTACTGTGGCGTTTCCATGTACGCAAGGGTAGATGAAACAAACCGAGACTCACTAGATTGATCGCGGCTAGAAAGGTCCGGGTAGATAACTATTTCATCAACGCGGAAGATCGCGCAGGCCCTACCGATGACGCCGATTTTGGTGGTCTTCTCTCGAAGATGTGGGGTGTCTGCTACTATGGATGACGGAATCGCTATAGAAAGTGGTGCAAAACGTTTAACAGGCTCCAACAGCAGTCTCGGCTCTTGCAGTTATAATTAAAAAGACCGCACCGATATAATTAAGGATTTTAAAAGTGCATAACTTCGTATAAGAAAATTGTTGGAGGCTGTTTAATGAAAAGTTACGATGAGCAAATTATAGGGTTGGTGAAGGAACATCAAATTTGGCGTGAAAAATGCCTCAATATGATCCCATCAGAAAACCTTACGAGTCCCGCTGTTACGGAAGTCACTAGTTCAGACTTCATGCACCGATACTTGGATTTAGACAAGCCCTTCTATCGTGGAACCAAGTTTATGAATGAAGTCGAGAGTTTTGGGGAGAGGCTTGCTGAAAAAGTTTTTGGGGCAGATTTCGCCAGTTTGGAGCCTTTGTCTGGAAATACCGCTGATATGGCAGCTATAATAGCCTTAACAAAGGCTGGCGATAAGATAATTTCAATACATGAGAGGAACGGGGGCTATTATGGATTTGTTAAAGGCGGGTGTGGCGAAGTGCTGGGCCTCAAACTTGAACACTTCCCATTTGACGATTATGAGATGAACATTATAACCGAAGAGGCTTATGAAAAAATTATGAATACTCATCCCAGGCTCATCATTTTCGGTGCAAGTTACATACTTTTTCCCGAACCAATAAAGGAACTGAGCGAGGCGGCTGCGGACGTTGGGGCTGACGTTGTTTACGATGGATCCCACGTCCTGGGGTTAATCGCTGGTAGGCGTTTCCAAGACCCGCTGAGAGAGGGTGCAAGCTTATTGATTGGAAGTACGCACAAAACATTTCCAGGTCCGCAGGGAGGAATAATAGTTGGCAAGGCTGAATTCAAGGAGAGGATTGAAAGAGCCTGCCTACCTATGTTTGATAACCACCATATGCAGAAAGTCGCTGGCATATCGATGACCCTTGCAGAAATGCTGACATTCGGAGAAGAGTATGCCAAGCAAATCGTGGAAAACTCGAAAAGACTCGCAAAGGTACTCGACGATTTTGGGATTCCAGTTAAGTGTTCACATAAGGGGTATACTGAGTCCCACCAAGTTTTGTTAGACATTCATAGTTCAGATGAGATTGAAGACGTTACAGATAGACTTGAAAGGGCTAACATCATCGTTGACAGAGGAATTAGGATTGGAACACAAGAAGTAACCCGGCTTGGAATGAGGGAGAGAGAAATGGAACAAATAGCCGAGTTCTTTAAGAGAATCGTAAAAGACCGTGAAAAACCTGAAAAAGTCGCTGTAGATGTTATGAAAATGCGTACTGAGTTTAATGAGGTCCAGTTCTGCTTTAAGAGGAGTGACCCCATTTCTTTCCTCTTATAGCTCTAAAATACCGTTTACGGGGTTTAGAAAAGTTGAGTCTTGTGTCTGAGCTTGACGATCTGCTGAGGATAAAAAGGATCGATAGATCGGGAATCTGCGGTGTTCAAGAAAGGTTTCCGGAAAGCTGCGAGGACGCTGTCGAGAGGGGCAAAGGGCTCAAGATACCGAGAAAATTGAAAATAGGAGAGAAGTTGGAAATCCATTATGGGAAGCCGGATAATATAGTGGTTGGTGGTATGGGTGGCTCAGCGATCGGCGGCGCCGTTCTGAAAGACTGGCTTCGAGATGTTGCACCTATTCCTATTGAGGTTTGCAGAGAATATGAGCTTCCAGCCTACGCTGATGAAAAAACACTTTTTTTTGCTGTAAGTTATTCTGGCGATACGGAAGAGACCATAAGTGGACTTGTGGATGCTGTTGAGAGAGGATGCATGCTTGTGGCGGTGAGTTCAAACGGAGTTCTCCAGGAGTTTAGTGAAAGGCTGAGAATACCCTTCGTGAAACTGCCAGAAAAAATTCAACCGAGATTCGCCTTTCCATATTTATTCTTCCCTCTATTAATGGTTTTAAAAAAGCTAGGAGTCGTTGAACCCGAATGGGAGGAAGTTGAGGAAGCAATCGAGATACTCAGAGAGATCAGGAATGAGGTTAAACCTGAGTCGCCGACTAGTAGAAATTTGTCGAAGCAGCTGGCTTTAGATGTTAAAGGTAGTGTGCCGATCATCTACGGGTTCGGAATATACGGGGGTGTGGCCCAGAGGATAAAGACTCAATTTAACGAGAATAGCAAGATTCCCAGTAAATGTGAAGCGTTTCCTGAATTGAACCACAATGAGATCGTTGGCTGGACAGGACCAGACAGGTTAACGAAACACTTCACAGTCATCCTCATCAGGGATAAACAAGAAAAGTCTGAAATTAAAGCAAGAATTGAAGTCACTAAGAAGTTGGTTTTGGAGAAAAAGGCTGGTAAAGTCATAGAGATATACGCGAGGGGCAAGTCGAAGCTCGCAAGGGCGCTTTCCGTCATGTATGTAGGCGACTTCGCCAGCGTTTACTTAGCCATACTTTACGGTGTGGATCCTAGCCCTATTGATGTAATTACGAGAATGAAGGTGGAACTAAAAAAGAGAACGGATATCATTGAAAGGTTAAGAAATAGACTGAACTCCCACCTCACCTAAAATTTTTTTGATCGCTACAACCGAAATCGACCCAATGCGGAGTACGACTGGAGGACTTTTGGTTAAGTCAAGCACAGTCGATGGCCTTTGAATTTCTGTTCTCCCCGCATCTAAGCAGAGGTCAACGTTTTCACCGACCTGCCTTAGGGCTTCTCCAGCCGTTACCGGGCTAGCCCCATCATGTTTGTTGGCACTGGTTGCAATTAGCGGAAGACCAGATTTCTTGATAATTGCTATGGGAACGGCGTGATTTGGAGCCCTTAATCCAACATAGTTGCGTCCACCAGTTGCCTCAAATGGAACTATCGGCTTTTTTCTTAGAATGATAGTCAACGCACCAGGCCAAAACCTGCCAATGAGTTCCCTCGCTTTCTCAGGTATGAAAGCAAGTTCATCGGCCATGTCAATTCCCGAAACCGCTATTGGCAGAGCCTCGTTTAACGGCCGTTTCTTAATTTTAAATATTTTCAGAATGCCTTGCGGATTCAAGGCACTCGTTCCAATCCCATAGACCGTGTCAGTCGGGTATATTATTACCCCTCCTTCATTGATGATCTTCGCAACCAAGTTAATCGTCTTTGGATCAGGTTTTTCTGGGTTAACTCTGACAATCTTTGGCATAGACGGCTCCCACAGAAAAAGTTCACAGAAGTTAATAGCTCCTTATTCTATAGTTTTTATTATAGCACGAAATGTAAGAGGCTAAAATCACACTGGAATGCGATCGCACATTAAACTACGGGTTCTGACTTAGCGTTTTAACTGTTATGTTAACATCGCCCGGTATTTTAGAGAGCACCATTTTAAACGCTTTTCTCGCGACTTCAACATCGCTTCTCTCCATGACTCTGGCAAAGGCTATTGTTTGCCCTCTCTTAACGCTTGCCGCCCTAAATTTTGGTTTTCCAAACGATCTCCTCATGCCCTTAGAAATGCGGTCTGCGCCAGCAAAGGCCAACCATTTGGATTTTCTAACGATAATGTGCGGGTAAACTGGGATTTTGAAGTAATACTTACCTTCAGAGAGTTTTGCAGTTAACGTCCTGTTTACATTCATTCTTATGCTTTCTAGGGAACCGCCGCTAATCTCAAAACTATTCTTAGCGGTTAAGGAAACCTCATACTTACAGTCTAAACTAGGGGTTCCCATTTCAAACATTTTGATCTCCGGTGGCGGTGCGCCTTTGGCGTACTTCTGACGGGTGTAGTCCATACCCAAAACCCCCCTTTCTTTATTAATCAAGTAAACAGGTAAGTTATAAACCTCGTTTTTCTTGGTTGCTATTAAGCGTACATAATTTGGCGGAAGGTTGCTGAACTTATTTACTTAAATTATTTTTAAAATCTCATGGGTTGTTTGTACTTAGAACCGAATTTTGTCGTCCTTTAAAGCCCTCTAATCCGGATTCTGTTTGGTCTTCAGAACCAAAAAGGAAGTTTTTTCCGTTTGTTGTGCGGGTGGCGAAAGCAGTATAATGATCATGCGCATTTATTCGTTAATTGTCGATTTAAACTTCGTTAATCATCTTAAATCTTTTAAGATCTTATCATAAAATGTTGTATACTTTGAAAGGATGTAGAGGAAAAATGGGGAAAACATCGAGAATTTCAGGTTTTTACAAGTTGCCGATGGAGAGTAGGCTGGAGATTGTGAGAGAATTTGCAGGCCTCGCAGCCGAAGAAGTTGCCCTCTTAAAGGCTTCAAGTTCTCTACCACTTAGCATCGCTGATAGAATGATTGAAAACGTGGTCGGCGTCATTCCTGTCCCATTAGGCATCGCCGTCAACTTTCTAGTCAACGGCAAAGAATACCTGGTTCCAATGGCAATTGAGGAACCTTCTGTAGTGGCCGCAGCGAGCAACGCCGCTAAAATTGCCCGGGTTAAGGGCGGATTCACCGCAAGCACTACTGGATCCATTATGATTGGGCAAATACAAGCAGTAAAAATTAGGAACGAAAAGGAGGCCAAGACGAACATTCTGGCTATTAAGAAAAGCATCCTGAAGAAGGCGAACGAACAAGATCCGATAATGGTTTCGCTTGGTGGCGGAGCGAAGGATCTAGACGTTAAGGTGTTAAAAACTTCTAGGGGACCCATGGTTATCGCAGAGCTTTACGTAGACGTGAAGGATGCTATGGGAGCCAATGCGGTGAATACGATGGCAGAGGCGGTTGCACCTATGATCGAGAAAGCTACCGGTGGGCGAGTCTATCTTCGAATAGTTTCGAATCTGGCAACAAAGAGGCTGGCTAGAGCGACAGCAGTATTCGATAAAAAGGCGCTCGGTGGGGAGGATGTCGTTGACGGCATCATAGATGCCTATGCTTTCGCCGCTTCTGACCCATATCGTGCTACTACTCACAATAAGGGTATAATGAATGGGATAATTGCTGTTGCGATCGCGACATGTAATGACCACCGGGCGATAGAGGCAGGGGCCCATGCCTACGCTGCCAGAACAGGACACTATACATCGCTGACAGACTGGAAAAAAGATGATAATGGAGACTTGGTTGGTTCCATTGAGTTGCCCATGGCCGTCGGCGTCGTCGGCGGCGCCACTCGAACACATCCGATAGCTAAGATAGCTTTGAAGATACTGAATGTTAAAACTGCTGACGAATTCGGAGAGGTCTTGGCGGCTGTCGGCTTGGCTCAAAACCTTGCTGCCTTGCGCGCGCTCGTTGCTGAAGGAATTCAGAGGGGGCACATGGAATTGCATGCTCGGAACGTCGCCATAGCGGCTGGCGCTACAGGACCTTTAATCGAAAAAATTGTGGATGAGATGGTTAGAGAACGGGCGATAAGGCTCGATCGGGCAAAGGAACTCCTTAAAAGATACAGAGAACTTGTTTAATGATGTCTTGGCGTTAATGGATTTAACCTTTCAAAGAAAAAGGTCGTATGAATACACTGAACTTTGGGGTTGAGGAGAAGAAAAATTGGTTAAGAAATCCTTTATGGGTGCATTTCATCGTTTACTTCATCCCAGACCGGTCGTTCTAATAACTTCCGTTGGAAAGAACGGGAAACCTAATATTATGAGCGCAACTTGGGTAACTCCAGTCTCCAAAAATCCGCCTTTGATCATCATTTGTGTAGGTGAAAGCCGCTACTCTCACAAATTAATAGAAGAGACTGGTGCGTTTGTCGTTAATATCCCCACCAAAGATCTCTTGGAGCAAGTTGAATTATGCGGTAGCGAGTCTGGAAGGTACTTAGACAAGTTTGAAGCCTCCGGACTGACAGCTAAACCAGCAAAGACTGTGAGACCTCCGATAATTGATGAGTGCATTGGGCATTTAGAGTGTCGTGTTGTAAACAAGTTTTCGGCGGGAGACCATACAATCTTTGTTGGGGAGGTCTTGGCCGCTTATGCGGATGAGGGGCTGTTCGTAGAGATTTACCATTTCCCAATCAATAAAAGCGTGAAGCAGAGCAAAAGCCTCAATTATCCTGCCTTCTTGATATGCTTCATTCGCTCCCTCCAGAACATTTTCCATCTACGAGGATTGTCCCATCTGGATATTCCTTAACCTTCAATCCTGCCAACCACCGCTACAATACCTAAGCTACCACCCAGAAATAAACACCCAAATACAACACCCAGAGATTCAACAAAACCTTTTGCCTTCAACCTTATATGTCTTGAAATCTTAGCTAAAATCGAGCGATCGAAAACTATCGCGCGAGATAAGTGATTGATGTGAGGGCTCCTAGAATCGAAATTACCGAAAGTGGTTTTTCTGTTCTGAAGGAGATAATTAAGACAGCTGAAAAGTATGTTTGTTTCGTGAGTTTTCTTTTCTACGACGAGAAAGTTGCTGACCTGCTGATTGAAAAGTGTAGATCTGGAGTATCAGTTGAACTTCTTACTACGCCTCCGGAAGCCGCAGGGTCAAGTGAACTTAAAGAATGGTCAAGCAAGTTGCAAGAAAGACTAGAATCTTCTGGAGTAAAAGTAGTCCCTTGTGAGTGGGAAGTTGGTCAACCAGAAAGAACAGTTTCTACTTTTGCTGGAGGAAGAAGACCTACCTGGTACGCTTTGCATACAAAATTTTTGGTGACAGACAAACATGCCGTTGTAATGTCTGCGGATTTAACAAAAGATTTCAATGAAGATAAGAAATGGGATTCCTTTATAATCTATGACGGGCACAAAAGGGTTCGACTGCTGCAAGAGAAATATGAACTTGTAAAAAACTTCTTCACTAACCTGGAAGATTATGTTTCTGAAGAATACATCGATTCTGCGATAGAGGAAAGGAAGCTTCTAAAAGGTTATCCGTTTGAAGAAGCTGCAGCTTCAGTTAAAGATGGTTTCCATATTCTTCCCTTAGACGCATACGGCAGACATATTGTTGAAAGACTAATCAATGATTCTGAAGAGTTCATCTATTGTGTGTATGAAACCATTTATGACGATGAACTGAGTTTCAATTTTCTGAAGAAGATGATCACAAGTCCTCATGTTGACTTCAGAATTCTTTCTCCTCCTTTAACTGTTTATCAGCAAAACCCTCTAAAAGCGAGAACTAACTTTGTCCAATTAGCAGCGCACGGGGCTGAAATAAAGAACCTTAATGATCTACGAGCAAAGATAATGATAACAGATAAAGCGGTCTTAAGCGGTTCTTTTGATCTATCGGTAATGGGAGTAGGCAGGTTCAGAAGAGAAAAAGGACTCAAGCTTTGGGTTGGAAGCACAGAAATAATGGACATCAATACAGACAAAAACTTCATTTCGCAAGCCAAACTATCCTTCTTAAAGCTCTATGAGAGGGCCTCAAAGCAATACGGTAAATGGTTCGAGAAAGATGCGGGGAAAAGTCTTCGTTCGGCAGGCGCTACCAGAATTGCCGGTGAAGCAAAGGAATCTTTGGGATTGCTCATTTTCAATGAAGGCAGAAAATCCAGTGATCGGATAAAGAGAATCTCTGTCATAGCAGTGGAAATCGCCCGACTTTCAAACAAGAATAAGCCTTACGTCATGGCCAAAGATATTCTTGGTGCGGAGCAGATTTTACTACTGAAAGAAAGAAGTGAACTGGACTCAGAGACTGTTTGCAAAGTGCTTGGCTTGCTAGAAGGCGATTCCTTCTTGAGAAGGCTGGAAGAACTTCTCTAGTCTAGTCGGCTCTTTTTTCCAGGAACTTTTCCAAGTTGCCAAATTTCTTCTAGATTTGGTGTAAATCTGTAGTAGTTATAATGCTTTGAGACATCGTCTGATGGTCTTAAAGACCTCAGACGCCATCTAATAATATTCACATATTCAGGATCTATTTCTATGCCCACAGAATTCCTTTCTAGCTGATTAGCGACCACCAAAGCCGTTCCCGTCCCGGCAAGAGGATCCAAGACAGTGTCTCCCAATATAGTAGACGATAGGATTATCCTTAGAAGTAATTCGACTGGGGACTGTTGTGTGTGAGCTCTTTTTCCCTCACGGTCTCTTATGGCTTCGTCTCCAGCAAAATATCCAGAGGTTAGTTCCCTAATGTCATCCCAAACATCTGTGAGATAAACACCATTCTTTCGGGGGTATTCATGCTCTGGACGAAGTGGAAGATCCACTCGCAATTTGTTGAAGACTCTCGGCTCATGACCTTTAGTAGCGAAAGCTATGACTTGATATTGTTTTCCGAATCTGTATTGAGATGGCACAGCTGATGTTCTTTTCGTCCATACTATAAGGTTTTGAAAGGTCCAGCCACTCTCTCTAATCGTTCTTAGGACCCATTCAGCGTTTTTCTCCCTTTGCATGAAGTAGAGGGCTCCGCCCTCAACTGTTACTTCACGAACCTTCGTTAAGATCTCTTTTATCCAAGCCCAATATTTCTCCTCAGGTTGGGCATCATCAAAAAATCTATAGTCTTTTCCTTGTCTATAAGGAGGATCAAAATAAGTGAGATGAACGCTGCCCGCGGACCCCTTATT
>Ga0172366_10004092_pt1 | contig 11495 bp, 13 predicted proteins | sample LakKivSesite69cm_FD_114533 | JGI IMG/M metagenome (GOLD analysis project Ga0172366, IMG submission 114533) | Sediment microbial communities from Lake Kivu, Rwanda - Sediment site 69cm | ecosystem: Environmental > Aquatic > Freshwater > Lake > Sediment | place: Rwanda: Western Province, Lake...
AATTTGACTAGTCACCAAAGCTAAAAACGGGCCGTTAGCTCAGTTGGCAGAGCACCTGACTTTTAATCAGGTGGTCGCAGGTTCGAGACCTGCACGGCCTACTTCAAAGCTAGACGATTAACTGACTAGGTCTAGTTGACAAAGCTAAGATAAGTCTGCTACTAATTAACTGACTAAGCAAAATACGAATTATGGACCGACCGCAATGAAAGGTGAAACATAATGACACGAGGTTGGGACTTAGGGAAGCGGTAGAGGGATTCCTGTTTTCCCTCAAGGCTGAGGGGAAAGCTGATAGAACGGTCGGTTATTACAGTGACTTGCTCAAATGCTCTCTCCGCTATGCAGAAGGCAACAGTTGGCCGGACAGCATTCATGCAGTAGATTCCGGACATCTCAGGCAATCCTTTTAGGTGCCTTCCATATGTTACAATACAAAAGTATACTCCCCTCATTGAGTTTTATCAAAGCTCAATAAACTGGGGGTTTATGTGTGGAATTTAAAAAGTAGAGAGAACAAATCGTCATGGAGTGAAATCATACATCTTGAGTTATTGGAACCCAAACCACTGCATCACTTCTGCAAAAGTGCTAGCGCTTTGTCAACAGCAAATCGCAATCTTTGCGTGCATTCGTAATCATGCACTCTGGCGTAATATTCCTTGAACCCTTCCGGTGTTTTGACATCTAGGTGTGTTAACTCCCTACAAGTTGTTGCTCCGAATTTGTCTCGAAAGGCAGCCACATACCCATCAGCCATATCCCAGGCCGGCTTCGGATTCTGGTCAGAGCTGCTTCTGCCATATTTCGCTCCTATCAGCATAACTACGCTTGAGATAGAGCCGCAAAGTAGCCCATTCAGACTAACCCCAGCTCCTATTGCTGTGCCCAACTTCGGGATAAGTTCGGAATCTACCCCCAAGGGCTTCGCTAGAGCCAAAAGAACACTTTCACAGCAGTTGTAGGGTCGCCCTGCTGGGAAATTACTCGGTCGATCACAGAAGTATCGAACCGCCTTTTCTTGCAGTTCTTCAGACTGGGATCTTTTTTCAGACATGAGAGGCCTCCTCCTTGAGTTATTTGGAGACATACTCAGGTAATCCTGCATTGGTTTTTCAACATATCTCCGTGCTTATATTCTACAACTGACCTTTACCTGGGACAATGGCCGCCTAACAAAAAGAGCGATTGTAAGTCCGGAACTTTTTATTACTTTGTCATCCCCAACAAAATGCAAAATTGTTACATATTTATGCCCCACCACTTTGTTTACGCATTGAGGGGTAGAAATAGCTAATCAGGGTGAACGCTAAGAAAATAAAATAGGCAATCACCTCTAATAGTGATGGGTTGGCGTTGTAGCCAAATATAGCAGTAAAGAACCTACCGACTACTGAAGCTTCAGAGAGAATGTGATTTATGTCCCATACGTGCTCGATAATAAAAGGAATAATGCCCGCCTCTTGAAGTTCGTGAATCCCATGAGCAAGCAAACCAGCGGCGAATAAAATTAGCAACAAGCCCGTGACTTTAAAGAAGGTACTCAAGTTAAGCTTTGAGGTTCCCTTATAAATACTGTAACCGACGGCTATAGCGATAGTTAAACCAAGCATACATCCCACAACTGATAAAAAAGCTGACTCAGATACTCTCATGGCAGCAAAAGGAAAAAGCACTGTCTCAATGCCTTCACGGACCACTGCCACAAAAGCAATTCCAAGTAAGCCCAGCGTCGAACCGCTCCCAAGCGTGGATTGTATCTGTGTGTGCAAGTGTACCTTAATATTGATCGCCTGTTTACGCATCCAGAAAATCATCCAGGTTAGCACGCCGGCAGCAGGTCAATGTAGCGATACCTTCAAATATCTCTTCGCGACGACCTTCAAGTTGCCCTGCCGAGAAATATATCACTGCTCCAGCTACCAAACTGACAGTGACCGCAAGTAGAGTTCCTATCCATACGGGCTTAGATCTGCCACGGTTTCCAGTGCTTACAAGGTAAGCCAATATAATGCCGATGATAAGAGCAGCTTCAAGCCCTTCTCTGAGTGTTATCAAAAGTGCACTAATCATTCACTCCATCACCTCTTATGTGAGAATCTTTTATCCATAGTCATTATACGAATAAGATGCTTTATAGTGCATATGATTTGTATCATCTTGGCCGATATAAGGAATAGTATTCTCTGCTACGATATATTTCCAGCGCCTGAAATGTCAAAAATATTTTTACAGAACCGAGCGAAATTCCACAGGTGCTATTGGTAATGCCAATGTGTCTTATTCTCCCCTGACAATTGACAACTATCAAAGTATTGACAACCCCTCTATCTTATGGTATTATTGAGTATATTGGTCATAATTATCAACAATGAGGTGAGAAATGAAACTTTCTACTAAGGGGCGATATGGAACCAGGGCACTGTTAGAACTGGCCCTTCACTATGGAGAGGGACCGGTTCCCTTAAAAGATATCGCCCGGAATCAGCAGATTTCATTACAGTATCTGGAGCATATAGTCACTCCTCTGGTGTCATCAGGGATAATAAGGAGCACACCGGGGGCAAGGGGTGGGGTCTGGCTAGCTAGACCTCCTCAGGAGATAAAGCTTAGTGAGGTGATAGGACTTCTTGAAGGTTCAATTGCTCCAGTGGAGTGTGTTAATGATCCCAAATACTGCCCTCGCTCTGAGTTGTGTGTTACCCGCGATATATGGAGCGAACTGAAAAAAGTGATGAACGGCGTTTTGGAATCTACGACTCTGCAGAATTTGGTAGAGCGGCAAAAAAGAAAAGAGCAACCTGAAGAAGTAATGTACCACATATAAGCTTGTTAAGCGGGAATCCTAACGAGCTATGTAAAAAGGAGAGTCATTACTGTGATTGATAGGTATTCAAGACAGATCCTTTTCCCTGGGATAGGTGAAGAAGGGCAACAGAAATTAGGAGACAGCTATATAGTCATTATTGGCTGCGGAGCCCTGGGAACAATTATTGCCACTTCACTGGTACGAGCTGGCGTGGGCAAGGTTAGGATTATAGATAGAGATTTTATTGAGTACCATAACCTACAGCGCCAGGTACTATTTAGTGAAGAAGATATAAGAGCTGAATTGCCAAAGGCGATAGCGGCTGAGAAGCACCTGAAGATGGTGAACTCTTCGGTTGAAGTTGAAGGAGTTGTCAGCGATGTAAACTACACGAATATTGAAAGACTTGTCAGCAGTGCCGATTTAATCTTGGACGGGCTGGATAATCTGGAGACTCGCTTTCTTATAAATGATGTTTCCCTAAAACATGAAATCCCGTGGGTATATGGTGGAGCTATTTCTTCTTATGGAATGACTATGAACATAATCCCGCATGAAACCCCCTGTTTCCGATGTCTCTCGGCCAGCCGGAGTGGAAGGGGGATAGCACTGACGTGTGACACGGCAGGAGTAATTAGCCCGGCTCCTTTTATTATCGGCTCCCTTCAAACTGCTGAGGCAATGAAAATACTGGTTGGCGCTAAGGATATAAATCGGGATCTTATAATAATTGATGCCTGGAAAGACGAATTTAACCGCTTCAAGATCAGCCGACGTACAGATTGCCCAGCCTGTCGCGGCGAATACCAGTTTCTAGAGGCGAGATTTGGCACCAGAACTACTTCTCTCTGCGGGCAAAATGCAGTACAGGTCTTAAATCCTGAAGTAAGGGAGGTCTCCTTTGAAAGGCTAGCGGCAAACCTTAGACCTGTGGGGGAAGTAAACTACAACGAATTCATGCTTCGTTTTCGAGTCGATAGCCACGAGATGGTTATCTTTCCCGATGGACGTGCCATTGTGAAGAATACCGATGATGAAATGATGGCGAGAGGGCTTTATGCCAAATACATTGGTGCGTAGGTGATTTTATGATTTATCTGGATAATGCAGCTACATCCTGGCCCAAGCCGGAAAGCGTTTACCAGACCACGGATGAATTCCTGAGAACAAAGGCAGGTAATCCCGGTCGTGGTGGCCACAGTATAGCTGTAGCCGCTAGTGAGACAGTCGAAGAGACGAGGCTGCTCCTGGCACGGCTGATTAACGCTCCGGATAAAGATCGGGTTATATTCACCCTAAATTGTACAGATTCGTTGAACCTAGGGCTGAAGGGGCTGCTCAAACCGGGAGACCATGTGATTACCAGTAGTCTTGAGCATAACTCCGTGCTTCGTCCCTTGGCAAAGCTGGAAAAAGAGGGGGTCAAGGTGATCAGACTCTCTCCTTATCCGGTGGATGGTTTTGTCTCCTCCCATGATATTGAAGAAGCCATAACCGAAGAAACCAGACTGGTAGTAATGACCCACGCCTCCAATGTGACTGGCGTCATTCAACCGATTGATGAATATGGGGTAATTGCCCGAAGGCATAATTTGATATTCATGGTGGATGCGGCTCAGACCGCGGGAGAGTACCCTATTGATGTACAGGCAAATAACATTGACCTGCTCGCCTTCTCTGACCATAAGGGTCTGTTCGGACCGCCGAGTACCGGAGCACTATATATAGGTGAGCGGGCTGAACTTGATTCGCTACGTGAGGGCGGTACTGGCACACACTCAGAGCTAGAGGAACAGCCAGTAGACCTCCCCGGTAAGTATGAAAGCGGCACGGTCAACTGTGTCGGCATTGCTGGACTGGGTGCCGGGTTAAAATTCATCCTCAAGGAGGGAATGGATAAGATTCTAGAGCATGAGAAGTCTCTGACTGAGCAGCTACTTGAGGGTCTGGCTGGCATTTCTGGGGTAATTGTCTACAAAGCTAAAGATAGTTCCAGACAAGCTCCAGTCATCTCTTTTAACCTTGAGGGCTCTACTCCAGGGGAAGTGGGAACTATTCTTGATCAAGCCTTTGATATCAAGGTCAGGGCCGGGCTGCACTGTGCTCCAGCAGCGCATAGAACTATCGGCACTTTTCCGCTGGGCACTATACGTTTAAGTCCAGGGCACTTTAACACGAGGGAAGAGATTGACTCCACTATTGAAGCAATTAAGAAAATCGCTATGACAGAGGCATTAACAACAGCGAGTAACGCTGTGTTGAAGCACTAATTGTTAAGGAGGAAAGCACAATGGCAGAGATTAGTCAAAAAGTAGAGAGACTGAAATATAAGACGATAGAAATTCCAAAGCTCACCAGAGGGATAGCCAGGGACTCCTCTGAGCTAATCGGGAACACCCCCCTGGTCAGACTGAACCGACTGACTAAGGGGGTAAAGGCTGATGTAGTGGCCAAACTCGAGTCTTTCAATCCCTTAGGCAGTGTAAAGGACCGGATAGGTGTAGCTATGATTGTGGATGCCGAGAAGAGGGGACTCATTAAAAAGAACACGGTTATCGTTGAGCCCACCAGCGGTAATACCGGCATTGCCTTGGCATTCGTCTGTGCTGCCAGAGGCTACAGACTTATCCTTACCATGCCCGACACCATGTCTTTGGAGCGGAGGCAACTCCTCTCCATCTTCGGCGCCGAGCTGGTGCTAACCACCGGGGCTGAAGGGATGCCGGGAGCAATAAGGAAAGCAGAACAACTGGTGGCAGAAAACCCCAGCTACTTCATGCCGCAGCAGTTTAAAAACAAGGCTAATCCAGAGATACACCGGTTGACTACCGCCGCAGAAATCTGGAGAGATACTGATGGCAAGATAGATATTCTAGTCTCTGGTGTGGGAACTGGCGGGACAATTACCGGGGTGGCTGAGGTAATCAAGCCAAAGAAACCACAATTTAAGGCTGTTGCTGTTGAACCGGTGGACTCTCCAGTGCTTTCTGGGGGGAAGCCAGGATCACATAAGATTCAGGGCATCGGTGCTGGTTTTATCCCAGATGTTCTGAGAAGAGACTTAATTGATGAGGTTGTCAAGGTTAGTAATGAGAATGCCGGAGCAACTGCAAGGAGGCTAGCCAAAGAGGAAGGAATATTAGCCGGTATATCATCAGGGGCAGCCACCTGGGCAGCTCTGGAAATAGCTAAAAGACCAGAAAATGAAGGTAAGCTCATAGTGGTCGTTTTACCCGACACCGGTGAACGCTATCTTTCTACCTGGCTGTTTCAAGAACTATATCAACCTGGGCAAAGTATATAAATTAGAGAAGGAAGGCCATCTTGTTTAGAACTTTGAAAGAAGACATTCAAACGGTATTTGCCAAGGACCCGGCGGCAAGGAGTGTGCTGGAGGTAATCTTCTGCTATCCAGGACTGCATGCTCTATGGTTCCATCGCTTGGCTCATTTTCTCTGGTGCCATGGACTTAAGTTTCTGGCTCGTCTCGTCTCCCATGTCAATCGCTTTCTAACTGGCATCGAAATCCACCCCGGCGCCAGAATCGGCAGGAGATTCTTCATCGACCACGGAGCAGGCGTAGTCATTGGAGAAACAGCGGAGGTAGGAGACGATGTACTCATGTATCAGGGGGTCGTCTTGGGTGGGACGAGTTTAAAGAAGGAGAAGCGCCACCCTACAATCGGTAATAATGTGGTAATGGGGACAGGCTCAGTAGCTCTGGGTGCTATCACAGTAGGTAACGGGGCCAGGATTGGCTCAGGTTCGGTAGTAATAAAACCAGTTCCGCCTGGAGCCACGGCGGTTGGAATCCCCGGAAGAATTGTAGAGGATCGTCATAAACCACTCGCCGACCTAGAACACGGGAAGCTACCCGACCCAGTGGCGGACGCGGTAAGGCTTATCTTAAGAGAACAGGAGAGGCTGGGGAAACGTCTGCAGAAGCTTGAGAGCTTAAGTGGACTTGTCATCTCTGACGATGAACCGGAGGATAGGCGAAGAGAACTAGTCAGAGAGTTCAGTCAAGGAGGAGGAATATGAGATTTGAAACACTAGCTATTCACGCTGGAGAGAGACCAGATAAAACCTTTGGCGCCATCTCAACACCTATCTACCAGACATCAACCTTTGCTTTTGAGGATGTTGGTAAAATAAGAGGTTATGACTACTCCCGTACCGCCAACCCGACAAGGAAGGTGCTGGAGGATACTATCGCCCGGTTAGAGGGAGGAAAAGCGGGTTTTGCCTTCGCTACAGGGATGGCTGCCGAAACCACAGTTATGCACCTACTTAAGGCAGGTGACCATGTAATCGCCGGCGACGATATCTATGGGGGGACTTATCGGCTATTTCAGAATGTAATGTACAACTTTAGGCTACAGTTTACCTTCCTCAGAATGGATAGCAGAGAGAGAATTGAAAACGCCATAAAGCCTAATACTAAAATGCTGTGGCTGGAGACTCCCTCTAACCCTTTGCTCAATATCACTGATATTGAGATGACGGTGGATATTGCTAAGAAACATAGCTTACTGACAGCGATAGATAATACTTTTGCCACCCCTTGTTTCTTGAGGCCGATTGAATACGGGGTCGACCTTGTTATTCACTCCACTACCAAGTATCTTAACGGGCATTGCGATGTTGTTGGTGGCGCAGTAGTCACCACGACCGACGAACTAACTCAGAAAGTTCAATTTCTCTTAAATGCTATGGGAACCTGCGCCTCTCCATTTGATTGCTGGCTGGTGCTTCGAGGAATTGAGACTCTACCAGTCCGGATGAAACGGCACGAAGAGAATGCCATGGCTGTAGCAAACTACCTTAAAGGTCACCCGGCAGTAAGGAGAGTTTTCTATCCCGGGCTTGACTCCCATCCCGGGTATGAAATTGCCAAAAAGCAGATGAAGGGATTTGGCGGGGTAGTCTCCTTTGAACTAAAGGGGACAATTGAGGCAGTCAATAACTTCCTGAAGAGAATCAAGGTGTTTGCGCTGGCAGAGTCGTTGGGTGGTGTTGCTTCTCTTGCTGAACACCCGGCGACGATGACCCATGCCTCAATGCCCAAGGAACATCGAGAAAAAGTGGGCATCACCGACGAACTAATCCGTCTATCGGTAGGTTTAGAAAATATTGATGATTTAGTTGAGGATTTAAGTCAGGCATTGGAGCTTGGCTGAAGGAGTTGGAGGAGTGTCTTATACCAGAGCACTGATTTGCCGGAAATGTGGGCAGGAGTATTCAATACAGCCTATCAGCCGGTGTGATTTCTGCCTGAGCCCGTTAGAGGTCAGCTACGACTACAAAGCCATGGCTAAAGGAATAAGTCGGGAGAAGCTTGCCGGAGGACCATTTAGCATGTGGCGGTACCGCGATATGCTACCCGTTGAAGGTAAGACAGTAGATATTGGCACTGGCTTTACCCCCCTCGTCAAGGCTGATAATTTGGGGCGCGAGTTCGGGCTTGATGAACTCTATATTAAGAATGACTGCCTTAATCCAACATACTCATTCAAGGATAGGCCAGTATCGGTTGCCGTCACCAAGGCGCAGGAATTCGGGTTTGACACCGTAGCCTGCGCATCGACTGGTAATCTAGCGGCCAGTGTCGCTGCCCACGCCATCAAAGCAAACATGAAGGCCTATGTTTTCGTCCCCTCCAGTGTGGAATCGGGCAAGCTGGTGGGGATAGCAATCTATAACCCGACTCTGGTGACCGTTGACGGCAGCTATGACGATGTCAACCGCCTTTGCGCCCGATTGGTTGAAAGATATAACTGGGGTTTCATCAACGTTAATCTCCGCCCATACTACGCTGAGGGTAGCAAGACCCTGGGGTATGAGGTGGCTGAGCAACTGGGGTGGCATGCCCCCGACTGTATTGTGGCTCCGGCTGCTTCTGGGCTTATGTTCACTCGGATATGGAAGGGATTGGATGAGTTGGCTATGCTGGATTTAATCGAGCCAGTTAACACTCATATGTATCTTGCCCAGGCTGCCGGTAGCTCACCCATCGTGAACGCTTTTCAGTCGGGCACCCTCCATGTGCACCCAGTACAGCCTGACACCATTGCTAAGTCTATAGCCATCGGGAACCCAGCTGATGGCTACTATGCGTTGAGGGTCGCCAGGCAGTCAGGAGGTGGCGCTTGTGCTATCACTGATGAGGAAATTATCGCTGGGATGAAGCTTTTGGCTCAAACTGAAGGTATCTTCGCTGAGGCTACCGGTGGAGTGGTTATAGGTACGTTAAGGAAGCTGGCAGCTTCCGGAGTAATTAAGAGAAACGAGCTTACGGTGGCTTTTATCACTGGAGCAGGACCAAGGACTCAGGATATAGTGTCAGACCTCGTTCGGCCCTTCACTGTCCAGCCTAGCCTAGAGTCATTTGAGGAGGTGCTTGGTGCGCGAGTTTAAGTTCGTCACGCTTTACCCAATGCTATATACTAAGCCCGATAAAGATAAAAGGGGGCTAAGATGACCAAAAGACAAGTAATGTTTACCTTTCCGCCAGAGTTGATCAGGGAGCCGATTATCTATACTCTCAGTCATCAATTCAAAGTAGTGACCAACATACGCCGTGCTGATGTGTCGGAAAATAAGGGTTGGGTTGTTTTAGAGTTGGAGGGAGAAGATAGTGAGATTGAGCATGGTATCGCCTGGGTGATCAGCAAGGGTGTAAGAGTGGATCCGGTTGTTGGCGACATTGTGGAGGGTTAAAGTGGGAAGGATATATCTTGACTACGCCGCTACCACGCCGACACATCCAGAGGTGGTGAAGGTAATGCTACCCTATTTTACCGATGCCTTCGGTAACCCCTCAAGCATTTACTCCTACGGGCAAGAGGCGAAAGGGGCTGTTGAGGAAGCCAGGACCAAGGTTGCCGGGCTCATTGGTGCCCGTGATGAGGAAATCGTCTTTACCAGTGGCGGCACCGAAGCAGATAACTTTGCCTTAAAAGGGGTGGCTTTCGCCAATGAGAGCAGAGGAAACCATATCGTTACCAGCTCCATTGAACACCACGCAGTGATAGAGACATGCAAATTTTTGGAGAGGAGAGGATTCAGTGTGACCTACGTCCCGGTAGATGAGTATGGCCTGATTGACCCCGATGATGTCAGAAGAGCAATCACTGATAGAACCGTCTTGATCTCTGTGATGCACGCTAACAATGAGGTGGGCACTATAGAGCCGATTGACGAGATAGGCAAGATCGCTAGAGAAGCGGGAATCTATTTTCACACCGACGCTGTGCAGACGGCGGGGCACATTCCGGCAGATGCGAATGCGATTGGGGTGGATTTACTCTCTATTTCGGCACACAAGCTTTATGGTCCTAAGGGTGTAGGGGCATTGTATATCAGAAAAGGCACAAAGTTGCTCCCATTTATGCACGGTGGTGAGCAAGAGAGAAGACGGCGGGCAAGCACGGAAAATGTCCCCGGTATCGTGGGCTTCGGCAAAGCTGCTGAAATCGCTCAGCGGGAGATGAGCGGAGAAGCAGAGAGGCTGACCTATCTTCGTGACAGGCTAACTAACGGTCTCTTAGAGCGTATTGAACATTCCCGCTTGAACGGTCATCCCGTAACCAGATTGCCCAACAATGTCAACATAAGTGTTGACTTCGTCGAAGGCGAGTCAATGCTTCTGAACCTTGACTTAGAAGGTATCTGTGCTTCCACCGGCTCCGCCTGCAGTTCGTCAAGCCTCGAACCGTCCCATGTACTCTTGGCAATAGGGCTTTCCCACGAACTAGCGCACGGTTCGCTGAGGTTTAGTTTAGGTAAGTGGACAACCGAGGAGGAGACAGAAAGGGTGCTGGATGTCTTGCCTGGAATTATCACCAAGCTCAGAGCTATGTCGCCTCTTTTGAAGAGCCACGGATAGGAGAAGAAGAAAATGGGTGATATATGGTCTTTGTATAGTGAAAAGGTGATGGAGCACTTCAAGAACCCAAGAAATGTTGGGGAGATAGAGAATCCCGATGGTATCGGTCATGTCGGAAATCCGGTATGCGGCGATATTATGGAGCTCTACATCAAGGTGGATGATAGCACTATTACTGATGCCAAATTCAAGACCTTCGGTTGTGGGGCAGCCATCGCCACTAGCTCTATGGTCACTGAGCTGGTAAAGGGGAAAAGTATAAGTGAGGCGCTGGATATCTCCAATCGAGCGGTAGCCGAAGCCCTGGGTGGACTGCCCCCGATTAAGATGCACTGCTCGGTTTTAGCTGAGGAAGCGCTTAAATCGGCTATTGAGGACTACTTCGCCAGAAGAAAGGGAAAGAACAATGGAGATAAATCAAATACCTGAAATTGGTAAAATCTCGCCAGCAATCTTCAACGAGTTGATATTCCCCCGCTTAGGGGCCAAGAGTGAAAAGGTTCTGGTGGGACCACAACATGGGGTGGATGTGGGGATTGTAGAAATCGGGGACAAGGCGGTTTCATTTACCTGCGACCCAGTATTTATCGTTCCCGAGTATGGCTGGGAGAGGGCAGCCTGGTTTGCTATTCACATCCTCGCTTCTGATGCTGTGACCTGTGGGCTAAAGCCTAAGTTCCTATCCATAGATTTAAACCTACCCATGGAGATGACCAAAGAGCAGTTGGAAATAATGTGGGATACTATGCACCAAGAATGCAGGCGGTTGGGTATCTCCGTCATCACCGGTCATACTGC
>Ga0172366_10004097_pt1 | contig 11487 bp, 14 predicted proteins | sample LakKivSesite69cm_FD_114533 | JGI IMG/M metagenome (GOLD analysis project Ga0172366, IMG submission 114533) | Sediment microbial communities from Lake Kivu, Rwanda - Sediment site 69cm | ecosystem: Environmental > Aquatic > Freshwater > Lake > Sediment | place: Rwanda: Western Province, Lake...
ACTTTCCCCAGATACCGAGTTTCCGTTCCTTTTCAGCCATCCAATTGTAGCTTAGCAGAAGCTGTTATGCACATAACCGCATATCAGTCGCAAAAAGTTATTTCTTTATTGCTCTTGACCCAACCCGCACGGCACGACTTAACCACTTTCTATCATGCAATATAATCTCCTCGTCGACGAGGGAGCCGCGCAGCAGTTCAATGAGCGAGGTCGCATAGTTGTTCAACTCTTTTCGGTCAACAAAGTAAACTATCAAGGGGCCGTCTCTCTTGAATTTGATAAAGCCAGCGTCCTCAAGTATGCCCAGATTGCGTGAGGCACGGGACTGAGAGATGTTCAGTGCCTACATAATCTCACAAACACAGCACTCTCTTTCCAGGAGGGCTTTCAGTATTCTGATTCGGATCTCATCAGAAAGGGCTTTAAACAACTTTACAAAATCTCGTATCGCCATCCACTAAATATATTTATCATTGTATTTGAATATCTGCATATATCCTAATCACGAAAATCTTGCTTGTCAAGACGGTTAAAGAATGGTTGTTGTATCTTAATTGATGCTCCGGCCTTGAATAAAGCGACCGGGAAGATTCTCACCAGGGGAAAGATTCTTCTCTTTGCTCAGAATGACGATAAGAAGGTGGTAAGAATGGCAAGTGGGGCAGCCTCTAGAGGTTGATGCGTGTACCGGCATTATTGAAGAAGAAAGCCTCGCCAAATCTCTGAGCCAAGACAGCAGATGCTGGTAAGCCAGTGCAGTGAGATACTCCCAGCCTCTCGATGCCCAAACTCAATAATTCGGCAATCGTTAAATCCAGTTGTTGCGGTGAGGCACTAACGAGGTGAGTGCCACCAATAACTGCATAGACTGGCTCTAACCCGGTCAACTTTTGGGCATGCCTTATGGTATTGATTACTCCTCGATGGGCACAACCCAGGAAGATGATTAAGCCCTTCTCGGACTTGAGAAAAAGTGCTTGGTCGTCCCACAGTGGGTCGGGTTTCAGTTCACCCTTCTCCTTGACATAAAGAACGGGGTCAATCATTTCATATTCTGTAATCATGGGTATTTCGCCGCTGGTAACGATATTTTCGCTAATCCACACTGGTTTCCTGGTTAAATTAAAGAGAGCTCCAAGTGTTTCCGCGGCTTCTTTTGGGAAAGGCACGCCGCCATATTCCTCTTTTTCTCCAGGGTAGCGGCTGTATTTGGCTGCCCAGATATCGGGGTGGGCGATTACCTCGACCCCGCCCTTCACCATTTTAAGGATGTGTAATAGTCCACCTGTGTGGTCTGAGTGGCCATGGCTAAAGACAATTTTCTCAACCTTTGATAGATCTATTCCTAAAATATGGGCATTATAAGCTGCTGAGAAACTTAGCCCAGTATCAAAAAGAATTTTGTGGTCATCTGCTTCCACCAAGATACTCAGTCCCCATTCAGCAACAACACCCTCTTCACTGGCAGTATTTTCGCTCAACGTGGTGATTTGGATTGACATGTTATCTTCTCACTCTGTAAGTGAAATCACTTTTATCTCGTCGCCCACCACCATGCCCAGAAAGTCGCAAGCGCTCCCATTTCTTAGCGATATTTCGAGATAACCGGTGCTGCCCAAGGTAGCCATTACGCCTTTATTTTGTGAGTAGTACCTACTGATGCCTTGAATACAGTGTCCAGCTGCCTCAATCATAACATCTTTACCTGGTAAGTCGCCGCTTCTAATATTTGTAATCAGGTTGCCAAAGCGGTCAATATGTAAGACCTGGCCAACTATATTACCATCTGGATCAATGGACGGCTTTGGTATAGGGAAGACATGCAGTGAGTTAATTTTCCCACCAAATTCATATAGTGAAATATCTAAAGAGAGGCCGGCAGCCACCGGGGCAAAAACATCTCTCCCGTGGAAAGTTGGGCTGACTGGATGTCGCCAAAAACGAGGGTCTGTAATGGTTACAGCTTCAAGACCTGTCTTAAGTATTATCTTGTTAAGGTCACTAGCATATGGAGTTGTGGGAGTTTCAACGGGAAATAAATCATTAACTACATAGCTGAGGATGCCATTATCGGGAGCAACGAAGAGGGCCGAAGGGGTCTTCAGTATTATCCCCTCGCGCTCGCTACCTACGCCAGGGTCAACAATAGCCATATGAACCGTTTGTTTAGGAAAGTAGCGGTAAGCAGCGTTCAGTATGAAAGCAGCCTGCAGGATATTCTGCGGCTCGATAGAATGGCAGACGTCTATGATATTAGCTTCGGGGTTAATGCTTAAGATGGCGCCCTTTACAGCAGCAACATAAGGGTCATCATAGCCAAAATCGGTGGTAAGGGTTATTATGGCACTCATCTATAGATACTAAGACCAACTAACGATTAAAATAGCAAAAATCACAAGCAGGATAATTAATACAATGGTCAGCTTGAAGAGGGTGCTTTCTATGCCTCGCCGTGTCCGATATACTGAATCAGCCTGCCCAAAAATACCTCCTATGCCTCCACCGCGTAACTGAGATAGTATAGAGACAATTAAAACTATTGCTATTAGTATCTGAGTGACTAAAAGATAAGTAGGCAATTTATTTACCTCCCAGTTGTTGTATAATAATCTCTCTCGCCACGCTCCGGTTAGCCATCCCTCTGGCAGCTCCCACGATCTGTCCTGTAACGAATGTCAAGGCTTGCTTTTTGCTAGAGCTACAATTTGACACCGTCTCGCTATTGTTGGCTATTACTTGTTTTACCAACTCTCTTATTTCATCAGCATCGCTAATCTGGCTGGGTTTCTTTTTAGTTATAATCTCGCTGGTTCCTTTGCCAGTGTGAAACATGTCATCTAGCACCACCCCGGCAGTCAATCTGCTTATAATACCCTTATCTATCCGGTCAAGCATTTCGGTTAAATGTTTCGGACTTATTCTAACATTTTCAATCCCGGTGTTGGTAGCGTTAAGTAGCTGGCTAAAATCCTCTGAAAGCCAGTTGCTAACTTTGTTTGCCTTGTCGTTGCCCGTTATCTTGGCGCAGTTTTCAAAATAATCTGCCACGGCTTTTGGAGTTAGTTAAAATATTAGCGTCGTATAAGGATAAGCTGTATTGGTTCATAAATCGGTCCCTGCGTGCTTCGGGTAATTCGGGGAGCCTGGCTCTGATTTCTTCTATCCAGGCTCTGTCTAAAACCATGGAGTGTAAATCAGGTTTGGGTAAATAGCGATAATCCTCAGCGTATTCTTTAGTTCTCATAGACACTGCCATGCCCTGTTCCTCTACCTAACCTCTCGTCTCTCTGACAATTTATCCACCTTTTTTTGACTTGCACCATGGGGAAAGATTCTTCTCTATCTAATAAATGCAGGCCTATGTTAGCATCACATCTAAAACTTCCCTCCTTGCAGCTACAAATCATCTTACTCCTGGTTAATAGCTGGGCATTAACCTCCAGTCCGACGACAACTTTATGGTTCATATCTCTGGCTCAGTATATCAGTCTTATCGGGTAGGGGCAAGGAATTGTGATGGCCAGTAAATCGCACAACAATTGTTTGACTTAAAAAATGCGCACCCGATATACTTGTCAGCAATCCCCTGTTGCAATTTCAATAAATAATCAAGAAGTCTGCAACAATGGAAAAGTATGAATTAGTTATTATAGGAGGCAGTGCTGGTGGAATACAATCTGCAATCTACGCTCAGAAACACCATGGTCTGAATGACATCCTCGTTATACGTATGGAGGAGAAGGTCATGGTTCCCTGTGGTATTCCGTACATTTATGGCACGCTGGGATCGGTAGAGAAAAACATTATACCGGATAAGCTCATTGGGGCAGCTAAACTAAAGATTGCTGAAGCCAGCAGCATCGACCGGCAAAACAAGACTGTGCAGCTGAACAATGGTCAAGAGGTTGGCTACAACAAGTTGATATTAGCTACCGGATCCACCCCCCTGCAACCACCAATTCCAGGACTGAATAAAAAGAATGTCTGGTTTGCCTGGAAGAATCCTGATTATCTTAGGGAACTGGCTAAGGTTATTGATGGCAAAGGTGATATTGTGGTTATTGGGGGTGGCTTTATTGGATTGGAATTTGCCGACGAGTGTCGCAAGCGGGGTCACAAGGTCACAGTCGTAGAAATGCTTGAGCATTGCCTCCAGCTTGTCTGCACCATAGACCTTTGCGTCAAGGCTGAGGAATCTCTAAGGAAAAATGGAGTAGAGGTAGTAACCAACAATGGGGTCAAAGCCATAGAAGGTACTGAAAAAGCCGAATCAGTGCTTCTGCAGAGTGGCGAGCGCAAGAAGTGTAGTATGGTGATTGTGGGAATCGGTGTAGCCCCTAATGTAAAATTAGCCAAGGATGCTGGGTTAGAAATTGGCTCTACCGGCGGTATCAAGGTAGACGAGTTCCAGAGGACTGTTGACCACGATGTCTTTGCTGTGGGAGACTGCGCTGAAAAATACTCTTTCTTCAATGGATTGCCGGTGCCGATACGGCTGGCTTCAGTAGCAACACGTGAGGGGAAGATTGCTGCGGCTAATATCTTTCAGCCCCAATGGCGTAATGTAGGGACTATTGGTGCTTTTTCCACAGTAGTAGCGGACACTGCTATTGCTATGGCAGGTTTAACGGATTCTAAAGCACAGGAAATTGGCTTTGAGACGGTTATAGGAGAAGCTGAAGCTGCTTCTAGGCATCCGGGAACGATGCCGGATGCACATCCCATGAGGGTAAGGTTGACCTTCGACCGCAGATCCGGCAAAATAATAGGTGGTTGTGCTTGCTGTACTCACACGGTTGGTGAAGTAGTTAATATGATTGCGGCTGCTATTGTTAATGAAATGACCATGGAACAAATAGCTATGTTTCCAATGGGCACTCATCCCTGGCTAACCGCATCACCGCTGGCATATCAGTTTACCGACGCCGCCAGCAATGCTCTCCATAAGGCAAAAAAGACCGTGAAGTCGTGATTTGCACTCTGGCTATAAGGTATCAAAACTGAAGCGAAAATCATCACAAGGTAATAATCAAGAGAGGAGCAATTTTGCTCCTCTCTTGGTTGTACGACATAGTGCTAAAATAAATTTCAAGAAACGTTTTCATTAAACTCGGGGGTATCGAGGGGAAGGTCAATAGCAAGACAGAAGTGAGACAGCGCATCTTGTCAAAGTACCAGATAGCGGGAGATACAATGGTAGCGGTGGTGTAACTGTAGTGAGGGTTGTCAACGTACTTGTAGCTTTGATACAAAACAGGATGATGGCCCATGAAGCTGCTACTTTTCGATACAGTATGCATCTTTTCTTGACACCTTCACCTATACCTTACCCTGTTGTGAATGCTGTCGAAGTAGCGCTAACTAAACTCTGCAATTACTGTCTGTTCGGCCTTACAAGTTTGACCAGGGAGCTTGGCCCTTGCTAGAATTCAAGTTGCGGGGATATAGCTCAGTTGGGAGAGCGCTGCGCTCGCATCGCAGAGGTCGGGGGTTCGAATCCCCCTATCTCCACCACTCACAAATCCGCAAATACCTGGGGGGCTATTTCCTTCACTATCTTCCGCATTTCCTCGGCGACAGCCCTGAACTCAGGAAGCGCTCGTTTGGATGTGCGCAGCTTAATGATATGGCGAATTTCGCGGAAATTCCAGGTGCAGATTATCTGGGTCTCACAGGCATTGGGAAGAACATAGCGAGCAATCTCGGCTTTTATCCCTTTGCCCAATAAGTCGCCATAGGCTTGCCAGCATGCCGTCATTGCCTCCTCGAACTGTCTATGGGCAGCTTCGTTATCTTTAATTGGAGGCGGCTCGATATATCTTGGCTCGGTCTCCTTCACATACCGCTGGCTTCTCTGGCTGTAACTTGCCAATCTGTGCCTGACAAGTTCATGGGTCAGGACGCGGCTGGCACGAATGTAGAAGGTAGCGCAGGCATGTTCAATCATTGACTCATGTCCAACCTCCAGCCACTGCTGAATTCGGTCGGAGACCGTGCCTGTTTTATCCTGTGTGTTCCAACACAGCCTGCCTGCCTTCTCTATCAATTTTTCGGCATCAGGGGTGACAGCAAGTAACTTTACTTCTATGTCATACTTATCGGTCATCGCCTAGCTTATAATACCATCAGTGCCAACTTAGTGCCAACATTTCATTCCTACAATCGCCGTTCTAAGCGTGGCACTGGTAGAACGCCCCTTTTGCGCTTAATATCCTTGACTTTATGTTCACTGTTTCATACTATTATTAATATCTAATACTCCTTTATGCTAAACAAAGGCTATTATGATGGAATGGGAGCAGGCTTCAAAAAAAGATGATGCCATAGTCATTCCCGACGGCTGGATTCACATTCATTATTACGAAGCATTAAATACCTTATTTAGGATAGAAAATTCACTTCGAATATTTGTATACATAGTGTTAAAAAATCGTTTCTTTGATAAATGGTGTGACATCAACATAATGAGCGATGATGTGGAACAAGCTACTATCAAAACTATAGCCAAGAAACGCAAAGGCCAAGCTCAAGATTATGGCTATTTAGGTTACAATGTCAATTGTCCAGTAATGTACCTTACAAGCGGTGAATTAATCCGTATTATCACAGACGATAACTATTGGAAGTATTTCAAATCATATTTCCCGGCAAGTAAGCAGATTATCAAACATAAATTGGATGAAATTGGAGTAATACGCAACTCTCTAGCACACTTCCGCCCCCTGAAACCAGAGGATGTAGAAGTCATAAAAAATAATGCACAACATGCTCTATCACAAGTAGACCATTTTCTCCAACAGCTCGGCTCGTGCTTTAATATTGTGCCCACTAATACCCAAGATAATTGGTACTTATCCCTTAGCCCTTTGAGTAACGAATTGTGTGATCTCGCACTCACTCAATGTGAAGATGAAGTATGGGTAAACTTAACATTTAAGTATCACGCGAAGTCCATTTATAGTCCAAAGATTTCGCCTCAACGTAAATCTTATGGATACCTACTTCTCAACCCAATTACCCCTTCGATACTCGAATATTATGGAAATATTACCAAATACGCTACATGTCTTACTGAGACATCTGCTGACGCGCTCGGTTACAAGCCAGAAAAACCTTCTTTCTCTAAGTCTTTCTCTATTTTTTTCAATCGTGATGTTATAAAGGAATACTATCCGGATATAAAAAACGATATAGAGCTTTTGCTTAGTACAATGAAAGAGGAAACGGACCTAATTCTAAGTGATAATCTTGCCAGAGGTAAGTTAGTCTCGGTTGCTCGAGTATCCGCTACATTAAGGCAAGGCAAGGAAGGCAACCAATATTGGCATGTTGATACTGATGCAACTCTGTGCCCTGATACCAAAGGTTCATTTCCCGAATATTGGGGTGATACTTGGCTTTTTAGTAGTATGCTTACATCCACTTATAAATATCCTTGGATGCCAATCGAAGTATCAAAATTTGCTTTGTGACTCCAACTAAATTCAACTCATATGGGCAAACCGCGCTTTTTTCAGTAAACCAGATACCATGAATCGTGGTGGGATTTATTCTATCTTCGAAATCTGGCGTCCCTGGAGGGATTCGAACCCACGACCCGCTGCTTAGAAGGCAGCCGCTCTGTCCAGCTGAGCTACAGGGACAACCAAATTAAGTATAGCATGATAGGGCGTGGATGATAAGAATATTGGTGGGAGCTAGTCTTTGTGAGCCTGTGCTACATGCCTCTGCCAGCATTTCTAATGCACATAGACGGCACATCTGGAAAAATAATAAATATGGGTCCTGGCTTCTTTGCCACAAACAAGACACTTCATGATTCACTACCTCCACTACCTTTTTTCCCTACCCCTCCTGGACTAGCCCTTCTTTCTCTCTCCTCCCTGGAGTCGGTTACATAAAAGCCCGGCCCGTTAAATATGATGGGGACCGGACAGAAAATGCGACGGGCAACTCCGTGGCAGGTAGGACAATCAGCTATCGGCTTATCGTTAAAGCTCTGCTTAAGTTCAAATTGCAAGTTGCAGTTCAAGCAACGATATTGATAAGTAGGCATTTATTTGTATCCTCCTTTATTCCAGGAGAGGTGTTGTCTGTTCTTCCGGGCTTTGTTCCTCTTGGCTTTGTGCTTCCGAGCTCGGTTCTTCTGAGGCTTGCGCCATCGAGACCTGTTCCTCTATCTTGCTCTCTGTCGCTCTAAACTCGCCATCCAAATTGACGCTACCTATCTCAAAGGATGGTCGATGAGCTTGCAGTACATGCTCATCCCAACAGTAGGCGTGCACAAAGACACCACAAGAACAATGGAAAACAACCCTGTCGTAGAGTAATGGATTTCCACATACGATACAATTCATTTACTTACCTCCTGTAATTAGCACTCTTGCTATCAAAGTGCTAATTATAGCGCGCCGATACAGTTTCGGCAAGCTTGTTGTAGGTTTAGTTGACAATCTGTCTTCTGAGCCGTTAATATGGGATTACTCCTATGGGCACAAAATGCAGATTGCCTGAATCTTGCACATCTTATCAGGACGCAGTACGAATTGAGTTGCATAAGATCATCGAGAGTTGTCCTTCGGTTCTTCGTAAGATACTACAATACCACATGGGCTGGCAGGATGAGCATGGACATTCTTGCAGCAGAGAATCGGGTAAATTTATTCGCTCTACCCTTTGTCTTCTTAGTTGTCAAGCGGTGGGGGGCGACATGTCGCAGGTGATGCCTGCCGCAGCAGCCGTCGAACTCATCCACAATTTTTCTTTAATCCATGACGATATAGAAGATGCCAGCGATGAGCGTCATCACCGGCCAACTGTATGGAAATTATGGGGTCAGTCTCAAGCAATAAACGCCGGTGATGCCATGTTCACTCTAGCTTATTTAGCGCTGCTTAAACTAAAAGGGAGGGGAATAGCTGACGAAAAGGTTGCCAGTTCCGTTAAAATGTTGAGCCTGGCTTGTTTGGAGCTTTGTGAGGGACAATACTTAGACGTCGAATATGAGGACCGTCTCGATATCACCATTGAGCATTATCTTAATATGGCAGCCAAAAAAACAGCTGCCCTGCTTGCCGTATCAACTTCTTTAGGAGCGTATCTGAGCAGCGAAGATAGTAAGTTAGTGGACTTTTTTCACCTGTTCGGCGAAGAATTGGGCATAGCCTATCAGATTTGCGATGATATATTGGGAATTTGGGGAATGAAAGGACGCACTGGGAAATCTGTTAGCGATATCTCTCAGAGAAAGAAAACTTTGCCCGTAGTTTATGGATTGCAAAATAGTGAGGGTAAGGAAAAAGAAAAGCTTGTGAAGCTTTATTCTCAAAAATCTATCGAGGGCGAAGATATCACGGAGGTTAGGAAGATTCTGGACCACTTAGGCGCCAGGGATTATGCTGAAGATTTAGCTGAACAATATTATTACAAAGCTTTGGAACAGCTCGAGGCTACCCGGCTTGATACATCCAGGCAAGCTCCACTTAAAGAGACAGCTTGTTTTCTCTTGAAGCGCGACTTCTAGGAGGAGAAATGCCAAAGAAAACCATTGAAGATATAGATGTTAAAGGCAAGAAAGTTCTACTCAGAGTCGATTTTAATGTCCCGCTAGATGTAAATACTGGCGCTATTAGCGACGATAGCCGTATCCAAGCTTCGCTACCTACTATCAAATATCTCGTTGTCCATAAATCTAAGATAATCCTCTGCTCTCATTTAGGACGCCCTGGAGGCAAAGTAGTTGAAAATTTGCGAATGGCGCCAATAGCACAGAGGTTGTCACAGCTTATGGATATGCCTGTCAGCAAAGCATCCGACTGTATAGGCCAGGAAGTAGAAAACAAAGTTGAGACACTCAAAGAGGGCGATATTTTGGTTTTGGAAAATCTGCGCTTTCACTCCGAAGAGGAAACAAATGATGCCGGCTTTGCCCGGAAGCTAGCCAGGTTGGCTGATATTTATGTTAATGATGCCTTTGGCAGTGCTCACCGGACTCATGCTTCTACTGTGGGTGTGGCTAAATATTTGCCCGCGGTGGCTGGCTTTTTAATGAAAAGGGAGCTAGAGGTTATGGGGAAGCTCTTACATAATCCAGAGCGACCCTCAGCTTGCCTTATAGGCGGTGCTAAGGTGAGCGATAAGATAGAGCTATTGCAAAATATGCTGAGAAAGGTTGACATGTTGCTGGTTGGTGGTGGCATGGCTGCTACTTTCTTAAAGACACAAGGATACGAGATAGGGCGTTCTTTAATAGAGAATGATAAGTTGGGCCTGGCCAGGAAATTGCTACAAGAAGCCCAGGAGTGGAAGGTGCCATTTTTACTCCCCATTGATTTAATTGTGGCGGAAGAAATCAAAGTCGGAGTCCCCGCCAAGATAGTACCAACAACCAATATACCATCGGGCAGCCATATCGTAGATATTGGCCCTCAATCCATTGAGCTTTTCTATAGTGAACTCAAAAAATGTCGTACCATCATATGGAATGGTCCCATGGGGATTTATGAAATACCTCAATTTGCTCAAGGTACCAGGTCTATAGCCAGTTTTCTATCCACTCTCAATGCCACTACTATTATTGGCGGTGGCTCTTCTGCTGAAATAGTTCAAGAAATGGGATTAACTGATAAGATGACCCATGTTTCCACAGGAGGTGGTGCCAGCCTGAGGTTTTTGGAAGGCGTTACCTTACCTGGCGTGAAGGTTTTGTTAGATAAAAAATGAAAGGAGAGTGTGAAATGCGAATACCTTTTGTTGCTGGTAATTGGAAAATGAATGCCACGGTTACTGAAGCTGAAAGGCTTGTTATCGAGATGCTTGAGAAGCTGAATAGGGTAGAAGGAGTAGAAAAAGTGCTTTGTCCGCCATTCGTATCCTTAGTTTCCATAAATATGATGCTCCACGATTCGTCTGTTAAGCTCGGTGCACAAAACATGTATTTTGAGACTAAAGGAGCTTACACCGGTGAGATATCCCCGCTGATGCTAAGAGAGCTATGTGAATTTGTCATACTGGGACATTCTGAACGAAGATGGTATTTTGGGGACACTGATGAAATAGTTAACAAAAAAGTAAAGGCAGCACTGGCAAATAAGCTTAATCCCATCCTGTGCGTTGGAGAGAGGCTTGAAGAGAATGAAGCTGGCAAGACAGAGGAAGTGATTAACCGGCAGGTGACAGCGGCTTTGAATGGTGTAGAACCTGCCGCTTTGAGCCGAAGCTCTGACGAGGTGGCGAAGAATATAGTAATTGCCTATGAGCCAGTTTGGGCTATCGGCACGGGCAAGGCAGCCAGCGGTGAGCAGGCGGCAGCTACTATCCAGTTCATTCGTAACGTTGTGGCTAAGATATGGAATGAAAACATAACCCAGGATTTACGCATCCTTTATGGCGGCAGTGTTACCAGTGCTAACATTGCTGAGTTTATTTCCCATCCGGAAATTGATGGTGCCCTGGTCGGCGGAGCCAGCCTCAAAGCTGAAGAATTCG
>Ga0172366_10004098_pt1 | contig 11483 bp, 9 predicted proteins | sample LakKivSesite69cm_FD_114533 | JGI IMG/M metagenome (GOLD analysis project Ga0172366, IMG submission 114533) | Sediment microbial communities from Lake Kivu, Rwanda - Sediment site 69cm | ecosystem: Environmental > Aquatic > Freshwater > Lake > Sediment | place: Rwanda: Western Province, Lake Kivu...
CACTCTGTCGCTGGCCAAGGAGCTGATCCCCATTCTGGTCGGGTTGATGATATCCGGGCGGGTCGGGTCGGCCATGGCGGCCGAGATCGGGACGATGAAGATCACCGAGCAGATCGACGCCCTGCATAGCCTGGGGGCCAATCCCATCCGCTACCTTGTCGTCCCCCGGACTCTGGCCGCCTTTTTCATGATGCCTTGCCTGGTCCTCTACGGGGACATCATCGGCATCCTGGCCGCATATTTTTACAATGTGATCGTCATGGGAGTGAACCGCATCATCTACGTCCAGAACACCCTGACCTACCTGGAGATCTGGGATGTGGCCACGGGGCTGATCAAGGCCTGCGTTTTTGGCGTTGTCATCGCCATCGTGGGTTGCTGGCAGGGCATGGAGACTGAGGGAGGAGCCGAAGGAGTCGGCCGGGCGACGACGCGGACGGTCGTCATCTCCAGCATCTCGATCCTGATCCTTAATTTTTTCATCAGTAAGCTCCTTCCGGCGACGCTCAAAGGCGGGTGATATGATCCGCATCGTCGAACTCCACAAGTCTTTCGGCTCGAAGAGAGTCCTGCGCGGAGTCAACCTGGAGATCAGGAGAGGCGAAACGATGGTGGTGATCGGCCAGAGCGGCTCGGGGAAGAGCGTGCTGATTAAGCACCTGATTGGTCTTCTCAAGCCCGACTCCGGAAAGATTTATGTCGACGGCATTGAAATCACCCGACTTCGCGACGACGAGCTGATGCAGGTGACTCGGAAATTCGGTTTGCTGTTCCAAGGAGCCGCCCTGTTCGACTCCCTGACCGTTGCCCAGAATGTCCGTTTCGGCCTGGAGCGCTACACCCGTCTGAGTGAGGAAGAAAAACAAAGACGGGTGGCGGAGAGCCTGGGACTCGTCGGGCTTAGCGGCGCCGAGTGTCTCATGCCCTCAGAGCTCAGCGGGGGGATGAAAAAGAGGGTCGGCCTGGCCCGGGCCATTGCCTACCGTCCGGAGATCATGCTCTACGACGAGCCCTCCACCGGGATTGACCCCATCCGGGCGGACGCGATCAACGACTTGATCAACAAGCTGAAGTGCGACCTGGGAATTACATCGGTGGCCATCACCCATGACATGGTCAGCTCCTACAAGATCGCCGACCGGATCGCCATGCTCTACAACGGGCAGATTATCGAGGTCGGCACGCCCGAAGAGATCCGGCGCTCGAAGAACCCGATTATCCAGCAGTTCATCCACGGGCAGGCCGAGGGACCGATCAAGGATTGGTGAGGACGGGGGACGCAAATGAAACGAGAGGCAAAGATTGGCATCTTTTTGGCCGGGACTTTCCTGATTGTCGCCGTGTTCATCTTTGTGGCCGGTGATATGTCGACCTGGTTTCGGAGGCCGGGCTATGAGCTCTCTGCCCTTTTCCCCTCGTCCACCGGGCTGGAGAGACACGCCGCGGTCAGGCTGGCCGGCGTTAAAGTCGGTTATGTCAAGGATATCCGCCTGGAGCAGAGGAAAGCCAGAGTCGTCCTGACCATTTGGCCGAAGTACCAGGTGCCCAGAGGCTCCCGGGTGACCCTGGCTTCGATCGGCCTCGTCGGGGAGCGCTACATCGAGATCAGCCCCAGCGAGCAGGCGGATTTTATGCAGCCCGGGGAGACGATTGAAGCCTCCGTCTCCGTGAGCTTCGATCAGATCGGCGGGTTGGCCGCCTCGATCGGCGACGAGCTCAAGGCGGTCAGCCGATCGATCCGGGAGATGACCGACGAAGAAGCCCGGAAAAATCTGTCCGGCATTTTAAGGAACTTGAGCGCTCTCACCGAGGAGTTGGGTCAATTCGTGGCCGCCAACAAGGGGGAGCTCCAGGCGGGCATCCGCGAGGCCTCCCGGGCGGTCCGCGAATTCGACCAGAAGATCGGCACGGTCTCGGTAAGTCTCGACGAGACGATCCGGGCGGTGAGGACGATCGCCGCGGAGAATGAAGAGAGCATTAAGTCGAGCCTCCGCAAGCTTGAAGACGTGCTGACCGAGCTTCAAGAATCCGTCCGGCTGCTTCGGAATTCTCTCGAAAGAATCGACCGCGGCGAGGGAACCGTGGGGAAGCTCGTCCAGGACCCCAAGCTCTATGAGGAAGCCAGGGAAACCGTCGGCACGGTCAAAAAGGCTGTTGAGCCCCTCCGTCAGGTGCGCGCCGCTGGGAGCTTCCGAGCCGACTACCTCAATGAGACTGGGAAGTACAGGGGGACGATCAGCGCCGCCTTTTATCTGACGCCCCGGAGTTTCCTGCTGGGGCAGATTGTCGACGACCCGCGGCGGGAAGGCTTCCTCTATACCGCTCAGGCCGGCGCGCGCCTCGGTGCCTTTGCCCCCCGGGCAGGGATCATCGAGTCGGAGTTCGGAGCCGGCGTCGATTTCCTGGCCTTGGGCGACCGATGGGTGTTCAGCCTCGAGGGTTTCGATTTCGAACGCGACGGCGGCCCGCGCTTCCGACTGAGCAGTCAGTTTGCCCTGCTCAAATACGTGCACCTTGTTCTGGGAATCGACGATTTCGGGTCGGATTCCCGCCGGGAAGTTTATTTTGGGCTCGGACTTGGCACGCGATGAAAGATAAGCTCCGGACGGTTTTCATCTGCCAGGCTTGCGGCACCCGGTCCCCCAAATGGCTGGGCCGCTGTCCGGGCTGCGGCGAATGGAACACGATGGTGGAGGAGGTCGAGGCCGAAGTCCCGGCCGCCGAGTATTCCTTCCCTCCTTCCGATGCCCTTCTCTATCGGGACATCAAGGAGATCCCCAAGCAGAGGATTCGGATTCCGGCCGAGGAGTTTAACAAAGTGTTGGGCGGGGGAGTAGTCCTCGGCTCTTTGGTGCTGATCGGCGGTGAGCCGGGGATTGGGAAGTCCACCCTGCTCCTCCAGGTCTGCCGGGATTTCGCCGTCCAGGGGGAGCGGGTCCTCTATGTCTCCGGCGAGGAGTCGCTGGAACAGATCAAGCTGCGCGGCGACCGTCTCGGTGTGGGTGAAGGAGAGTTCTATCTTCTGGCCGAAACCAACATGGAGCGCATCATCGCCCAGGCCGAAAAAATCCGGCCTCGAGTGCTGGTCGTGGATTCGGTTCAGACAGTTTTTTCGGCCAAGCTTTCCTCGAGCCCGGGGACGATCAGCCAGGTGCGGGAAGCGGCGAACGAGATCTTCCGCTTCGCCAAAAAGAATAATGTCTCCTCCTTTCTCATCGGCCACATCACCAAGGAGGGTTCCCTGGCCGGGCCGAAATCGCTCGAGCACATGGTCGACGTCGTCCTCCTGTTCGAGGGCGAAAGGGACCACAGCCACCGGGTTCTCAGGGCGCTGAAAAACCGCTTCGGTCCTGTCTCTGAGCTGGCCATCTTCGAGATGGCGGCCTCGGGGCTTCAGGCGATCCCCAACCCGTCGGCCTTCTTCCTCAAGGAGAGGCCGGCCGAGGAAGCCGGGAGTGTGGTCGTCTCGACGATCAAGGGGACGAGGCCCCTGCTGGCCGAAGTCCAGGCCCTGGTCTCGCCGACTCTTTTTGCCGGCAATCCCCGGCGGATGACCATCGGGCTCGACCATTTCCGGGCGTCTCTTCTCCTGGCCGTCATCGAGAGGAAGATGCGGACGAGCTTCGGGGGCCAAGATATCTATCTCAACGTCGCGGGCGGCCTGGAGATTGAGGAGCCGGCGGCCGACCTGGGGGTCGTCCTGGCCGTTATCTCTTCTCTCAAGAACAGGGCCCTCCCCCGGGATGTTGTCGTCTTCGGGGAGGTCGGGCTGAGCGGAGAAGTCCGCTCGGTGTCGAGCCCGCTTCTTCGAATCAAGGAGGCCCTGTCTTTGGGTTTTGAGACCATTCTCCTTCCCAAGGGGAACCTGACCATGCTGGAAAAAGAGGACCTTTCCAAGGCCCGTCTTCTCGGCGTCCGCAATATCAAAGAGGCGTCGCCGCTCATATTTTCTCAATAAGGATTTATTTTATGGGCATTCATATTTTTCGGTTATTCATCATCGGCTGCATTACTGCGGCAGGATACTTTTTTAGTCCTTTCCGGCTGCCCCGGCTCGCGGGGGCGGGAATCGCTTTTCTCCTCGCCGTCATCCTCATGTATCTTGAGACCCGGATCCGGCGGACCCAGTTCAAAATCATCTGGAGTTCCACCATCGGGACTTATGCCGGCGTTTTTCTGGGCTGGTCGCTCGGCCTGGTCTATAAGAACATCACCGACGATGCTGCGACGGCCCTATTCATCCGGATCTTCTTTTTGATCATCATGCCGTACATTGGGTTCCTGGTCGGGACACAGAAATCGGAGTGGCTCGACCCAGCTCATCTGTTCCGTTTCTTCAAGGAGAAGAGCGTCGGGCGAAGCTACAAGATTCTGGACACGAGCGTCATCATTGATGGCCGGATCACCGACCTTTGCGATACGGGTTTCATCGAGGGGACATTGGTCATCCCTCAATTCGTCCTCAAGGAGTTGCAATTCATCGCCGATTCCCCGGACACCCTGAAGAGGCAGCGGGGCCGACGCGGGCTCGATGTCCTCAACCACCTCCAGAAGTCCTCCCAGATCTCGGTTGTTATCTGGGAGATGGACTTTCCCGAGATCCGCGACGTCGATTCCAAGCTCATCGAACTGGCCCGGCAGCTTGACGGCAAGATTGTTACGAACGACGTCAATCTCAACAAAGTCGCCAAGCTCCGAGGCATCTCCGTCCTCAACATCAACGAGCTGGCCAACGCCCTGCGGCCGGTCGTCCTTCCGGGCGAATCGCTGCGGGTGTTCATCCTTAAGGAAGGTAAAGAGAAGGACCAGGGGGTCGGGTACCTGGATGACGGGACCATGGTGGTTGTCGACAACTCGCGGCGGATGATCGGCCAGACTGTCGACATCATGGTGACATCGGTGCTTCAGACGACCGTGGGAAAGATGATCTTCGGGCGGTATAACGAAGAGGAAAGATGAGCAAGGTGTCGGCCATCGTCGTCGCGGCGGGAGCCGGACGCCGTTTCGGGTCGGCGAAGCAGTTCGCGGAGCTGCGGGGCCTGTCCGTGCTCGACCGGACTCTCAGCGCCCTGGCCGCCCATCCCGAAGTGGACGAGATTGTGCTTGTCCTTCCCGTCGGAAAGAGCGGCAGCCGGTACCGGAAGCGCTTCGGCAAAGTCGCCGCCGTGGTCAGCGGCGGGAAGAGAAGACAGGATTCGGTCGCCCGGGGGTTCGAGCGGCTGGATTCGGGTTCGGATGACATCGTTCTTGTGCATGACGCCGTGCGGCCGCTGGTGAGCCGGGAAGTCATCACGCGCGTTGTTCAAAAAGCCAGGAAGTGTGGGGCTGCCGTCGCCGGAGTTCCGGTCGAAGACACCGTCAAGGAGGTGGCGGAGGGAGTCGTCGTTCAAACCTTGGACCGCGCGAAGCTCCAGCGTATACAGACTCCTCAGGCGTTTTTTTACCGGGTTCTCGACCGGGCCCTGAAGAAGGCGCAGAAGGATGGTTTTTACGGGACGGATGAAGCGGCCCTTGTGGAGAGGACCGGTCATCCGGTGGCTGTTGTGCCCGGTGACATCCGGAATATCAAAATTACGACGGCCGCGGACCTCAAAATCGCGGAGGCTCTGCTTGAAGATTAAAATCGGGTTTGGTTATGACATCCATCGTCTGTCACGAGGGAGAGACCTCTATCTGGGCGGCGTCAAAATCCCTTACCCTATGGGCCTTATGGGGCATTCCGACGGCGATTGTCTGATCCATGCGCTCATCGATGCGTTGCTCGGCGCCGCCGGACAGGGCGACATCGGCCGGCTCTTTCCGGACACCGACCCCGCTTACCGGGGGGTCCGGAGTCCGGAGCTTCTCCGGCGGGCTATGTCGCGGCTGAAACGGCTCCGGATACAGGTCATGAACGCGGACGTCGTGGTCGTCGCGGAGCAGCCGAAGCTGGCCCCTCACATCGAGGACATGAAGGGCATACTCTGCCCGATTCTGGGAATAACAAAGGATCAGCTGGGGATCAAAGCCAAGACCAACGAAGGCCTCGGCCTCATCGGGCGGAATAAGGCTGTGGCCTGCTGGGCAGTCGTTTTGGTGGAAGATAAGGCGGGGGAAAAGAGATAAAAAAGAGGCCGCCTAATTCCGGGAATTCAGGCGGCCTCTTAAAAGACGGGAAGCAACATTCTCAAGTCCCTTAACTCAGGACCGGTCGGCGGGCATCTGCGCCCTGGCCACCACGTTGGCGATGATGTTATAGCCGGCCTTCCTGGGACTGAACCTGAGGCCCTCCGCTCGGGGAAAATCCGCCGCCGGTAGCCCGGCCGCCGATCTTCTGTTTGAATCTCTGGCGAACCTTTTCCTTCAGAGCCTCGTATTTAGCAATGAGATGATATTCCGAAGCCGGCGAGTCTTCAGCTTGATCCTTGTGCTGATGGCCCTCCTCTCGGTCTCTGCACTGGCTCTCGAGCCCGTGGTGGCATCCCAAGCGTTGGCCCCTCCCGTTATCGACGGTCGGCTGGAAGACGCGGTCTGGGCGTCGGCTCTCAAGTTCACGGATTTTAAAACATACAAGCCGGACTATGGAAAAGAGCCCAGCCAGAAGACCGAGGCCTATTTCCTGTTCGATCCCGAAAATCTCTACGTTGCCTTCCGCTGCTACGACACCGAGCCGGGAAAGATCAAAGCCAACATCTCCAAGCGGGACGACATGTACGCGGACGACTATGTGGCTTTTTGCCTGGACACTTTCAGCGACGCCCAGAACGCCTATTTGCTCATGATCAACCCTCTCGGAATCCAGGGCGACGGCCTGATGAACTCCGTTGGAAACGCCGACCCGAGCATGGACTTTGTCTGGTACAGCAAGGGTCAGATCGATGATCAGGGATATACCGTGGAATGTCGGATCCCCGTGCAGAGCATCCGCTTTTCTGGCAAGAAGACGGTGATCATGGGGATGGCCTTTGTGCGGCAGATCGTCCGGCTTTCCGAGAATTCCTGTTGCCCACCGATATTCCCGGGCAAAGGAAGTCTAATCTCTCAGCTTCAGCCAGTCTCGATCACAGGATTGAAATATGACCGGGTTGTTGAGATACTGCCCGCCCTCACCCATTCGGATCATTCGGCCATGGAGGACGGACGCCTCCGGCGCGACTTGCGGCAGACCGATTTCAGCCTGACGGCCAAGGTCGGTCTCACTTCAGACCTGACTGCGGACGCCACCTATAATCCGGACTTCAGCCAGGTCGAGTCCGACGCCGGACAGATCGATTTCAACATCCGGTATGCGCTCTATTATCCCGAGAAGAGGCCGTTTTTCATGGAGGGCGTCGAATTTTTCCAGTTCGCGGCCAACCCCGAAGACTCCCCGTTGCGGGCAATCGTTTACACCAGGACAATCATCGACCCCGTCTTCGGGTTGAAAGCCACGGGCAAACTCGCTCCGAAGAGCACAATCGCCGCAATCTATGCTCATGACGAGTTGCCCGGTGACCCAGTCGATCGCTACCCAGACTTCGGCATCGTCCGGTTCAGGCAGTCACTCAAGGATGACTCTTATTTGGGCGGGTTTTATACATCCCGATTCCGGGGGAACGGCTTTAACCAGGTCGGAGGGATGGACGGCCGCTTCCGCCTGACCGGTTCCTCGGTAGCGGAGTATCATCTTTTCGGCTCGTTTACCAGGAGGCCGGGAGAGGAAGCGACGACAAACGGCCACGCCATGAGCCTTTATTACAACTACGGCACGCGTTCCGTCTATACAGGGGCGAGTCTCCAGGATATCTCCAAATATTTCCAGGTGGATTCGGGCTTTGTCACCCGGACGGGGATCAGCCGGCTGGCCTCTCTCTTCATGTACGCGTTTTATCCGAAGTCCCGCTTCTTCCAGCGGATCGAACCTTTCTACTGGGGCGAACATGTCTATGACAAGTTTTTCGGCACCTTCGAGACCATCAATGTCTTTGTCCTTCGGTTCTGGCTGCCGCGGAATTCCATGTTCCGGGTTGACGGCCTCCTGGGGAACGAGGTCTATGCGGGCCGCAAGTTCAACCTGGACAGCTATCGAATCCGCCTGGAGACCCAGCTGACCAAGCATTTATACCTGCAGAGCATGTTCCGGCGGGGCGGCCTGATCTATTACGACCCCAACGACCCCTACCAGGGATACGGCAATCAGGCGCAGCTCTCTGCTGAATACCAGCCGCTGGAGAAGCTCGCTGTCGGTTTGAGCTATACCTATATCGATTTCTACCGGAAAGCCGACCGGCAAAAGGTTTATGACTACGGCATTGTTCGCAGCCGGAACACCTTTCAGGTCAACAGGTATCTCTTCGTCCGGGCGATCTTCGAGTACAACACGTTCTACCGCCGGCTGACCACGGATGGCCTGATCTCGTTCACCTATATTCCCGGGACGGTCATTCACCTCGGCTATGGTTCGGCTTACGAAAAGTGGGAATGGACCGGGCGGGAATATGTCGAAAGCCGGCGCTTCCTCGAGACCCAGCGCGGCTTTTTCTTTAAGGTGTCCTACCTCTGGCGGCTGTAGGGAAAGAGGGAGTGCTATGCTAGGAAGTCGGGCGGGACATCCCGAAGCCTGACTATGTCCTTGATCCGGCCGGCTACGTCGAAACCCTTGGCGCATCTGACGGTGCAGGCGCTGCAGCTCTGGCAGGCTGAGGAGGGGACATTGAGCTCCTTAAGAAGCTCCTGGGCCAGCCCGGGATTCCTGTAGCCGTAAGCGTACATGTAGCTACGCATGAGGTCGGGAACGGGAAGTCCCTGGGGGCAGCCGGGCAGGCACTGGCCGCAGTGCTGGCAGTAAAGCCCTCCCTGGACATCCATCTTCAAGTCCTTGAGCTCCTGCTCGGTCAGCGTCAGGTCGGTCATCACGGCCAGATCGTCCTCGAGCTGGTCGAAGGTGGTCATGCCGGGGATGGCGGTTGTTACGTTGGGGTCGTTGAGGACCCATTTCAGGGCCGCCTTCATGTTGATCGGGTGCTGCTTTTCTTTGTCCCAAAAAGCGCCGGCCTGAGTCTTCATGGCGACAATCCCGACGCCGGCGGCAGCGGCTTCGGCGATGGCTTTTCGGACCTCGTCGCGGTGATCCTGGCGGAAATTATAGGCCGTGAGCACGACGTCGTGGACCTTCGCCCCGACTACCGTCCGGATGATTTCGGGCTCGTTGCCGTGGGTGGAGACGCCGATGAAGCGGGCCTTCCCTTCTTTCTTGATTTTCTGGAGGGCGTCGAGGATGGGCTCGAAAAGAACCTGATCGCCGGCCAGGACATTGTGCTGGTAGAGGATATCGACGTATTCCAGGCCGAGCCTCTTCAAGCTGGTGTTGAACATCTCGAAGAATGGCGCGGCCTGGGCGGTTGCCGGGATAGCGCCTGTCTTCCGGTCGCGTTCAGGAGCCGGGACCTTTGTGGCGATGACAAATGAATCCCGCGGCCGGCCTTTGATGACCTCGCCGATGACCACCTCGTTGGTTCCCCTCTGGTAGCCGTGGGCCGTGTCGAGCATGACAATGCCTCGATCCAGGGCGGCCCGGATGAGGTTGGAGCTGTTGGAATTCATAACGCCCATGCTGACCACGGGGAGTTTGAGCCCGGTCCGGCCGAGCGTCCGGACGATCACGTCCTTCTTTTGAAGTCCGGATTCCGTCGGACGGGACGATGAGGTCTTCATTCCGGAGACCGGACAGACCGCGGCGCCGGCCAGTCCGGCGGCGCTCCACTTCAGGAATGACCTCCTGTTCAAGGGATTGATGTTCTTTGGCATTGGGCCTCCTCGTTGACGAGCGGTAATTATACTAAATATATAATATCTATCGCAATAGTAAGAATAAACGGGACTCCTTGGGGTCCCCTGAACTACCGCCCGAGTCTATAGGTCTTGATTTTATAGCTCAACATCCGCTCGCTGATTCCGAGGGCCCGGGCGGCCCGGCTCTTGACCCCATTGGCTTCAAGCAGGGCCCGCTTGATCTCTCGCGCCTCAAGCCTTTTCACTTTCTCGGTCAGGGAAAAAGCCTCCTCTTCGAGCTCCGCTTCGGGCTTTTCTCGGAGAAATACGGGGAGGTCGGCCAGAGTGAGGTATTCGCCTTCGCCCAGGACGGCGGCCCGCTCAATGATATTCTCGAGCTCGCGGACATTTCCGGGGAAGCTGTAATGAAGCAGAGCGGCCATGGCCTCCCGGGTGATTCCGGTGATCTTCTTTTTTTCCCGGGCCGCGTATTTCTTGATGAAATGATCGATGAGCGGGGGGATGTCTTCTTTTCTCTGGCGGAGCGGGGGAACAACGATGGAGATGACGTTCAAACGGTAGTAAAGGTCCGGCCGGAATTTCTCCTCCTGGAGCATTTTCATAAAAACGAAGAATGTCTTCCGGAAGGCATCCCTCATCCAGGAGGTGAGCCAAGCTGACCTTGAAGATCTCGGCCGCCGGAAAACGGTCTGGGGCTTCCGGAAAACGACTGTGATCCGCCCTGGCCGTTCCGGTTTTTATACCCCGTTCCGTCCTTGGGAGGCGTCCAGTCCGGATCCTGGCAGTTCGGAATTCCGTCGTTATCGTGGTCCCGCTGAATGTCGTTGATTCCATCGCCGTTCTGGTCGCGGAACTGCTGGCGGTTCTGGGTCCGGTCTTTCGACTTGATCTGGCACCCGTTCTGGTTCCTTTCAGCGACTGCGGCCTGTTTTTGCTCCTGGGCCAGGGCCAAGCCCGCTCACATAATAAGGAGCACCCCAACGAGGGCGAGCGCTTTCTTCGTGCTCATCTTGAGCCTCCTTTATTTTAAAATCGAGGCACTCTTTTAAGCAAGTTCTGTGCCAATATGTAAATATATTAATATGTATAAGATACGATTTTTCTCATACCGATTTTTCCGACAATATTGTCAGCCGGACGACATTTTTGTTCGTTTCGAGATTGGACTCAGGATTCTGCCTCGGTTGAGAGGCGCCGGGAGTTAGGATATTATGGAGTAGCGCCGCTTATGAAGAAAAAAACTCCGATCATTGGGTTCTTCTTTCTGGCGGTCTTTTTTGTCCGTGAATTTTCTCTCCCTCAAACAACCGGACGAGACCGTAGCCTCGATGAGCGAGTGCGGTCGTTTCTCGAAAAAATGGAATACCGCTGGCAGGACATGAACGTCCCGGCTTCAGACGGAGCGTTCCTCTACGATATCGTTCTCAAAAACAATTATAAAAATGCCCTGGAGATCGGGACCTCGACGGGGAGGTCGGGGATTTATATCGCCTGGGCTTTGAGCAAAACCGGAGGGAAGCTCACGACGATCGAAATCGACCGGGAGCGCCACGAGCAAGCGCTCGAGAATTTCAGGGAAGCCGGATTGAGCGGTTATATCGATGCCCGGCTGGGTGACGCCCACAAGCTTGTCCATGAGCTCGTCGGCCCCTTTGACTTCGTCTTTATTGATGCCGACAAACACTGGTACAGGAACTATGCCGAAGCCTTGATCCCCAAGCTAGTCCCAGGAG
>Ga0172366_10004100_pt1 | contig 11482 bp, 8 predicted proteins | sample LakKivSesite69cm_FD_114533 | JGI IMG/M metagenome (GOLD analysis project Ga0172366, IMG submission 114533) | Sediment microbial communities from Lake Kivu, Rwanda - Sediment site 69cm | ecosystem: Environmental > Aquatic > Freshwater > Lake > Sediment | place: Rwanda: Western Province, Lake Kivu...
GGTAAGGCGGACGACGATCCTGCCGGGCTTCAACGGAGCCCCGGCCGTGAGGCCGGGGATACGGGGATCCGTGACAACGGTTCGATCGAGATCCAGGCGCTTCAACGGAGCCCCGGCCGTGAGGCCGGGGATACCCCTTCCACCCGAACTGGTTGATCGACAGTGGGTTGGAGGATCAGTTGCGAGCGTGGGCTTGGACCACGCTGAACTGAGCACAAACGGTTGTTGTGCCCAGTGTAACTCACGGCAGGTATTTCGCTTGAGGGTTCGAGCGAATGCCGGAGTTCCCTCGGATCGTCGATGCTCGAAGCACTCGCCCCTCCGATCACCCTGTTCAGATGCACGATGCTCATTGACAGTGTCGATGTCAAAGATCGAGCGGTTAGACCACCGTGGCTCCGCGACTGCTTATCACCAGGGGCTTGCCACACGTATGTATGGCCGATTCAGCTCGTCCACAAGCAGGACCGAGGTAGGCGATCATCGCCTGATCCTCAGTGCTGTTGATTAGATCAGTCAGCTCGGCTTCCAACCTTAGAAGCTCCTCTGGACTGAGTTCGCAATGGAACACGGAGAGCTGGAGATGGTCCCCCCAGTTTCGCATCAGCTTGAAGACTTTCTTGAGCCTCTTGGGATCAGCGATGTCGTACGAGACGATGTAGGTTCCCCTCATGTCAGCGTGTTTCGAAAGAGGGATACTGGGCAATCTCCCCAGTTACTAGCTTGCCCAGCAGGCGGGCCTGGATTTCCAGAACCCTGCGATAACTCACTCTGTAATTGAAAACGGGATGAGTGACGAGTTGGCTCAACCTGGACTCGTACATGCGGATGAAGCTCCTCCTACCGGCTGGAGTCAGATTGCATCGGTCACCCATATTGATGAAGTCTCGCTCCGACAGCATGCCCTTGTTGAATGCTGTGATGACCGCAGAATCAGCAATAAGTGGACGGAAAGGTTCCATTAGGTCGAGAGCGAGGGCTGGTCTGCCCGGTCTGGGCCGGTGGTAGAAGCCATGTGCAGGCTCGAAGCCGACAGAGATGAGAGCGACAGTCAAGTCCTTGACGAGGATACCATAGGCATAGCCGAGTACTGCATTCACTGGATCCCGAGGAGGTCTTCGATTGCGGCTCTCAAGAACAAAAGGGACAGTCTCTCCAAGAAGCTTTGAGAAGCTTTCGAAGTAGAGGCGGCCGGCGCGACCCTCCAGGCCGAGGAGGCTCTCGATCCCCGGCCTCTTGGCGGCACTGGCCGCGAGGTCTGACAGCTCGTGGAGCACTGATCTGTCAAGACACTTGGCGTTTCTCCGCAGCATGGTCCTGCAATTGCGGATCTTGCTTGCCACGAGAGCCGCCGATAGCCTGCGGCAGAAGTCCACATCTCTAGCCTTTTCGAACTGCGCTGCCTTCAGGTAACTCCGACGCTGGTCTGGTACAGTCGTGTGACCGAGGAAGTACCCTCCGGATGTGAAGTACAGCATAGGGACTCCCTCACCCATCAATGCATGCAGGGCCTGCGACGACACATGAACGCTCCCGAACAGGCAGACTTCGGAGAGCTCGTGAATCCTTGCTTCAGCCAGAAGTTCGTCTCCTTTCTTTATCTGAAGGAGCTTGTCACAGACGCCGATCCTGGCACCCTGCTCTTGGACATAGAGTGGCTCCTTGTCTCCCCTTGCCGGGACAATCCGTCTGGCACCCGCTTCAGGCAGTTCCTTCAGGAACCAGTACTCCTCTGGCAGGCATATCGGCGCTATAGAGCAGCCCTCGCATCTCGCATCATGCCGGAGGGGCTCTGGAAGATCTTGAGAGTCGAGGGCGACTCGGGCCTCGGATGCGTGTCGGACAACGGCCTCCTGCAGGCGGCCATCAAGCTGCACACGCACTCTGGCGTGAGAGTCGGCATAGTAGATTTCTCCGCCGGTACACTTCCGGCCAGAACGTGCGAGGAGCATGCAGTAGGCGGCTACTTGTATCCTCTGTGAGAAGCTCGGTCCCCTCTCGGGTTTCTTGCCGCGCTTGTACTCTATGGGCAGGCTCCCGTCCTCGGTATCCTCCAGTATGTCGATCCTTCCAGACAGCCCCAGCCCCTGATCCTGGATGTGCACAGCGGTCGTCCGGATGCCTTCCACATCCGTATGCTCGGTGTACTGCTCCACATTGCGGTGGGCCCGCTTTCCGTCTTGGGTGAACCAGTTGTCTCTGTCCTCACCGATGACGTACTCCAGATGGAAGAGTCGAGGGCAGAAGACGAAGTCAGCGAGCGCACGGACCTGGAGAAGGTCCCCGCGCTCGAAGATCCCTGGCTCAGTCCTGGACGGCGGGTCGGAAGAGCCCGATACCGAAGTGACAGGCATAGCCAAGAGAGATCGGCCCCCGTACCGGCTCTTCGAACAGGATTCTCACGCCATACGGAAGGCGGCTGCCCCTTGCCCCACCGCCCGCCAGGCGCATCGTCCTGAACTCGAGCCAGCTCGTAAAGTGCCCCTGGAGGAATACTCCGTGACCGAGGCCGGGATACGGCGGCAGCAGTCCTACCGCCACCGGCTCCGGCAGTCTGTGGTACGAGAGCTCATGCCTGACCGCCCTGTCGACCTCCCGGGCAACGGCCTCGGCGTGGGTCCAGGGATCGTGCGTCTCGCTCCGCTTCACCTTCAGGTGCCTCGAGGGTATGAAGGGTGAAAGGGACACCCACTCCCTGGCCTCTGCCATGACGGGGCTGCGTCCTTCTCCCGTGCCTCCGATACTCTGCGGAGTGCCTGTAGTCAGAAGGGTCAGGCGGATGTCATGCCCCCCCGAGCCCCAGACCCTGTCGAGCCGATGGAAATTCTCCTTCACGGGATCGGGGAATCCGGCGGGGCAGTACAGGTTCAGATAGGCCACCCATCGCGAGTCGTTTCCAGGCTCCGGGATGAAGTAGATGTGCGAGTGGTCGGTTGCGGCCGGCCTACCATCCGGCGTCCGTCCCGACAGTTCCAGGGGGATCTCGCCGGCGTTTCTGGCTCCCACTATCCCCATGAGTATCTTCCTCGCCCGCTCGGAGATCGATAGCAGCTCGGTATAGCCGGGCAGGACCTCACTGCTGATCAGATACCTGGCCACTGTCACTGCCTGCGGAGCCTGCCGGGTCCTTCTCCTCGCAACCGGCCGCGGCTCGCCGGTGACCCACCTGTACCCGACATCCTGTGAGGCGGGAGGAAAGGACCAGCCGCCCTCCCTCAGGATGCCGGTATCCACGCCCAGGGCTTCCCTGAACTCCTCGGGAGCAACGGCGTCGAGCGCCGTCTTCTCCTTGCGTGTCATAGACGCCCTCTTGCCTTCCTCCGTCTTCTTGGCAAGGAGGCGTTCTTCCTCCGACTGGCGGATCCCGGCCCGCCTCGCAGGCCAGTCTCCGGCCGATGCAGGACAAAGCATCTGCACATCAGCTTCTTCGCCCGCGCCGGCAGCAACCAGATTGGCCTCGGGTGGAGTCTCCTCGATCCTCATATCCACCCAGGACTCGCTCCGCCCGAGGTAGCCCAGACGCCCCAGCAGGATGTCGAGGAGCCCCTTCGTGGCTGCGTCCAGCTCCAATCCGCTCCAGATGACGAAGACCGGCCCCTGCGGGGCCGTGAAGGAGTTGAAGATCTTGTTCTTTTCGCCCTCGGCGTAGCCCGGCATGTAGTGTCTCACATGTCCGGAGGTCGCAGGGGGTACGCTGAAGGCCGGCAGCTCTGAGAGAGCCTCGATCAGCCTGTCGAAGACCTCGGGCTCCTGACCGCCGTCCCTGTACCAGGCGGCCAGGAGGGCCCTGAGTAGCCTGAACGGCGATGGGGGCCACTCGGGTGTACCCTCGTTCACGGAACGGCCCCAGGGCGTCGCGTAGTACCTGCCTGCCAGGAAGTCGATCTTCAGAGCCAGCATCTCATTTCCCGCCGATTTCGTAGTGGACGGTCGTCACCCTGGGCTCTGCGAAGCCCTGCACCCTCTGGATCAGCGAGGGCAGTTCTCTCTCCAGCTCCTTCAGAGTCGTCATCCCGTAGCCCTCGGGCCTGGTGACCCTGGGCTCCCCGGCGAGCTCAAGGTCGCACGCCGTGCGGAGCCTGAGCCCCGACGCCAGGAACTTCCTGATCTTGAAGAGCGCGACCGCGGTGAGCATCAGCTCGGCATCGGCGCCGAGGTTGTACCCCTTGATCTGGCTGAGATCCACGTTGAAGAAAGCCGTGATCCTGCCTGCGGTGTACTCGGAGCGGTGGAACGGAACATGGCCGAATCCCTTCTTCGTGTCGCCGCTCGGGTCCACGTCGTCCCGCTTGACCCCGCCGCTGCTGACCATCGCGACGTCGCGCGCCTCGATGAATGCGGAGAGAGCCCTGGGGACCCTCAGCCGTCCTCCGGCGATGTCCGACTTCGCCAGGAACAGACCGTGCAGAAGGGAGTTGGCGTCGTACCGCAAGAGCACCTTCGCCAGGAGGTTGAAGTCCACCTTCCCTTTCTCCAGGACCGCGAACTCTTTCTTCAGAACGTCCCTGAACGATGAATCCTTGCCCTCCAGGATGTACGGGCTGTTCAGCCTGTGCGCCTCGAGGATCGTGTTGGTTAGCTCCTTGCCCTGCTGGTCGACCACTTTGACGTATGGAAGGCCCCGGAGAGGTTCGACCAGGTCTCCCGTGATGTCGTCCCAGCAAGCCACCTCCATGCGGTTGGCCATCGACTGGTTCGACTCCACCAGGAGCATTTCGGTGCCGTCCGGTAGCGTGTAGCCGGCATGGCCGAGGTCCGGGAAGCCGGTGGGCTGGAACCTGTCCCCCTGAAGTGGCTTCAGATCGGCCTCTACCAAGAGCCTGTCCTTCTCAAGGAGCGCGCGGATGGCCTCAACCGACATTGTCCTCTCCTTCCGAGCCCGGCGACTCCATGGATGCCGGGGCTAGCTTCTCTGCCTCTCTCGAGATCACCCGATCAGAAACCGGGAACAGCAGTGCCGCGGAGATCCGGCTGGCTCTGGATCGGGGGGGCGCGGCCTCGACGGTGATCGGCCTGCGACCCAGAGCCTTCATCCTCACCGCCGCTAGGCGCGAAGCCAGCCGCAGGTTGCCGGCGACTGCCGCCCTGACCACGGAAGGGTCTATCCCGGCCCAGCCGGGCAGATCGTTCTCACGCGTGAAGCACAGCTTCGGCAGCCAGTATTCGGCTCCAGGGGAGGTCCTTGCGGGTTCACCCAGAGTCGTGGGCCGCCCTCTGCCCTTCTCGTACCAGTTCACAAGGATCATCGCCTGCAGGAGGCTCTGCAGCTTCCTTTCGTCAATCACCCCCTCGATGAAGGCCGAGATGTCGCCCGGCCAAGCATCGATAGCAGCATGAAGCCTCGGCTCGTCCGTGAGGGTGATCCTGGCCAGGAGTGCGTTCATCATCTCCACGGGACGTGAAGAGAGCGGGACCTCCGCCTTGTCCGGTCTGTATTCGAGCCTGTGCCTCTTCCCCGGCTCGACCGGGTCCAGCAGGAATCTCAGACGCTTCCCATCCGCCATGATCGAAGCGAGAGCCGCCGCGAGCCTGAACTCCGGGGAGCCGTCGGAGCACTCGTCCACCCACCTCATGGTCAGCCACGGGAGCGGACTCACGGACCTCTTGATGGGTAGCTCCGGATTGCGCCCGAGAAGCCCGCATGCCTCGCCCACCAGCACGAACAGCCGCCTCAGCCTCTCCCTCATGGGCGACTGGCAGAAGCGTATCATAGCTTCTTCTATGGTGTTATGGATGGCGGCCAAGGCGTGACTCGACTCCTCGGCACGGTGCAGGCCGTCGACCCAGGGCGCAATCTCATCCAGCAGCTCTGTGTCCGGGGTCCACGACACCTTGAACCTGCCCACCGGGACAGCGAAGTTGAGCTTGCCGAAGCGCTCCGCGAACATGTACCGCACGAAGCGGTCCAGTCCCCGGTCGACCCCGAGAGAGGAGACTGCGCGTGCGAAGTCGAGACCCGAGCCAGCATTGCGGCCGGTCAGCGTGGCCCTGCCCTCGCTGAACAGGGCACGTATCTCACCCCAGGTTGCCGGATTCGTCCAGACCGGCATCCAGATCTCGCCCCGCAGTTTCTCGTCAGGGCTGCTCGAGGCATATCCGGCCCTTGTGGGGCGCACCGCAAAGGGATGGCTCAACTGGGCCGTGGCCTGGCTCTCGAACCTGCGTGAGGCAGAGGAGGAGAACGCAAGGGAACCCTCCATCGCCAGGACGAACGACCAGGGATTCGACAGGCTCCCGCCCTCGAACGAGGAAGAGGCGTTCGCCCCTCCCGCTCCTCCCGGGTCGAACTGGCCGACGGACTGGCTCCCGAGCCCTCCCATCTCCGACCCGTCGAGAGCAGCGGCGAGCCAGAACGGCGACTGCGCCGCAGGGCTGCCTGATTCCGGATCCATCACGTCTAGCACCGACCGCATGAAGCAGTTGACGAAGTCCAGCCTACCATCGTTGCCTCCAGAGCCTAGCAGGAAGGGGAACTTCGGATCCGAGTCGGTGAGAACGAATACGGAGTCCAGCCATTCCACGGCATCGTCGGGAACGGATGCTCTCAGGATCGAGAGGAACTCCTTCTTGTCCTCCTTTCCGTCCGGCTCGTACCTTGACTTCAGATCGTCGCACATGGCGGCCATCTCGGCGTATCTCCTGAGCCTAGCAGCCTTCGCCCCGGCAATGGCCCTCACGGCTCTGTGGGAGACCTTGTCTCCGCCCGAGGACGGGAACCCGCTGTCCTTGTTCCAGGGGTCCGCGAGCGGGGATGGGGAGTAGTTCCGGAGCAGGAAGTCGTCCAGATCCTCGCGCTTCAGCGCCGTGTCCAGTCGCAAGGAGTCGCCATACCAGGAGGCGCGTGCCCCAGGATCCCTCTGAGTTGCGATGACACGGATGAGCCCCAGAGCCTTCAGGTAGTCGAGCAGAGGCTCCGGGCTGCAACCTCGGAGAAGATGCTCAGGCATCCCCAGCCTCCTTCATGCTAGCCCTCCAGTCCGCTATCCGGATCATGGCCTCCATCCAGGCGAGCCTGAACGGCCCGAACTCCTCCAGCAGCGCCTCCGTGATCTGCCTCCACGAAGGCTTGTCGCCTGCGCTGCCCATCTCTATCGGCGAGAGATCCAGAACTGTCTCAGGGAAGACAATGCCCTCGGGAAGGACGACTTCCGGCATGACGTCGCCATCGAAGACTCCCCTCGCATGCCTCGTGGCAGGATCGGCCGGGCTCGCCTCCGATCTATGGCTCCTGAGGCTCATCCTCACCTTCCCGTGGTGAGCTGCCACAAGGTAGCAGAGCAGAGGAGCCTCGCCGTTCTGAAGAGCCAGGAGAGCCGAAGCGAGTTCGTGTCTGAATCCCCTCCTCGAGTAGGGCTCGATGGCAGGGGCCTTCGCCACTGGCTGGCCGCCCGTGCGGCCTGCGGCCGCCTGGAAGACGGGATGCGCCTTCCCGGCATCGTGGACCATCGCAGCCCGCCGCAGGACGTGCAGGATGTCGTGGCCTATTAGTGGGGCAAGGCGTTCCAACTCGGAGGCGGCATGAAAGGAGTGCTCGGTCAGCGGCACCGGCCTGCTCACGACCTCGCTGGCGTAGTCCGATCCCTGCTGGTCAGGGACGGCGATTCCTTCCGTTGGTGTCGGCCTGTCTTTGGGACTACCCGTCCAGCCGAGCTCGTCCGAGTACCCCCCCGCAGATGCATCGAGCATGTAGATCCGCCCCGGGATAAGAGCGTCGGGGTAGGCGAATGCCCACCTTCCGTTCAGGTGGTCCCAGGTGAAAGCCGACTTCGAGGACTTCTTGAGGAAGAGGGCGAACTGCCTGAGGCTGACCCTGCATAGCTCCTCCGCTGAAGCATCATGCGTTGTCGGGGCCGGCCGATCCTCGGGGAGATCGCGCCAACAGACATGGACATCCGGCTCGTCCAACTCCCTGATGAACCTGGCCACGTCGAGGTCGAAGCCCAACAGATCAGGCGTCGTGTCGAACAGCTCTACCAGGTCTTTCCTCCTGAGGAGGGGAGGGGCCTCGGCCCTCCTTGCTGCGGAAACGGCCGAGAGGACGTCGGGAGAGGCGTCATGTATCCCCGCCAGGAGCCTGATGCCGTCAAGGACCTCCTGATGGTCATAGGGCAGGTGGTCTGACTCCTGCCCGGAAGGATGGGTCCAGAAGACCGATGCCTCGACATGCTCGCCGTACCTGTTGCACCGGCCTATCCTCTGGACGAGCGAAGACCAGGGCGCCGACTCCGTGACGAGCGTGCACGAGGAGATGTCGACGCCGGCTTCGATCACCTGGGTCGAGACCAGGATCCTGCCTGTCTCGCCCGCCGGCTGTGTCATCAGGTCTTCTAGCCTGTCCCTCTCCCGCCCGCGGAATCCGCTGTGTATCAACGAGACAGGCACACCACCACCCCGGAGCCTCCGGAACACCTCCTGGCAGCGGCCCACGGTGTTGAGCACCGCTATCGTGAGGGTCGAGGGCTTGTGGACATGTCCTATGAAGGACGCGAGGTCCGCCGGATATGACGGACTGCCCAGTGCAATCGGCGTACCTTCGGGCGTGAGGGCACCTGCGCAGACCTTGTGCGCCGTGGAGCGCTTCCGCACCTCGGGATTCACGAGGTCCTCCGCTGACAGCGCATCAACGGACTTGCCGTCCGCGTTGTCGAAGGTGTCCAGCTTGCAGGCATCCATCGTCGCCGACATCCAGAGACACCCGACAGGGCGATCCACCCCGAGCTTCCTGCGCAGGCCAGCCAACTGCGCCGTGGTGTAGAGGCCCGGGCCCATCAGCTGGGTCTCATCGACTACCCAGAGAGCGTCGTTGTTCAGCAGGGCGAACGGGATCGGCCACGCAAACCTGCTCATGGCGTATCCCCGGTTCAGAGCCCTGCTCAGGAGCATGTCCTGCGTGCCGACCAGGATCAGGCCGTCCGCCGGGTCGATCAACCAGGAATCACGATCCTGAGGGGTGGCAGTCTCACCTCCCATCAGCGGGACGACCCGTAGCCGTCCGCCCGACGGCTCCCCTGGCAGCTCCAGCCTCTCAAGCCACGACTCGATGGCCCCGACGACCTGCTTCACCAGGACTCTTGTCGGCAGACAATAGACCAGGCGCCTCGGAGTACCGTTCCTGATCCCTCCATCGGCCTGATACCGCCGCCAGACCCATGCGAGCACCACCGCAGCGGTCTTGCCCAGCCCGGTGGGGACTGACAGCACCTCGGGAAGAGAAGGCTCCTCCGCTAGACGCTTCTGGTAAGGGTACGGCTCGAACCCGGTTGCCTGAAGGAAGAAACGAGTGAAGGTCATGACACCCCCTCACAAGTACGGACAGTATCAATCGAATCGGCTTGGATCTGTAGGAATCCGGGTGGTTCCGGCCGAGTCGGCTCCCATCACCGGATGATTGCCCCCCGATTCTGTACAGGCAAGGCCGAGTCATCGGATGATCCAGGCATGGGGGGAGAGTGCTACTTCATATCACAAGACGACTCGCCACCGGGTGTCCGTCGTGCACCTACCGTACCGTCCTGGTTCGCCTCAGTTTCCTCTCCGTCACCACCTGTCTCTGCCAGTGATCGCCCAGGGCCTCGACCTCGCGGAGCACCCGCTCCGGCAATTCGAGCAGCTCCAGCCACTGGGTGACTCTTGCCCTCGATACCCCCAGCCTCCGGGCCAGCTCGGCACGGTTGATGCCCTCGGTTGTCATCCGGTCCCGCAGCTCCCTGGCATAGAGCAGGGGATTGCGGAATATCTTAACTGGCTTGGGCTTGCGATATCTGGCAGTGAGCTTGAGCGGGATGCTCAGTACGGGTCCCCGAAAAGTTCGCCTGGATAGCGATACGGGGAGCCAGATCGCAGATGAACAGCATCAGCCGTTGTTGACATCCCGCTGCGTCCATGGAGCAGGTTTCTCCCTTCTTGCTCGCCTATCCTGTCGTATTCGCCTAATCTCCCTCTCACTTACCACACGCCTCTCCCAGTTATCCCCCAGAGCCGATATCTCCTCGAGCTGATTTAGCGGCAACTTGAGTAACGCGAGCCACTGGATCACCCGGTCCAGGCTGATGCCGTGGCGGTCGGCCAGCTGCTGCCTTGTCAGGTGGTCCGTGCGCATCTCGGCCTGGAGCTCCAGCGCGAAGATGACCGGGTTGCGGTAACGGCGGGTCTTCCGCTGAGCTATCCTGATGTCAGGTCTGGGTATAGATAATATGAAGGTTGCCCGTGGGCTGGTTCGACTGGACAAAAGGCCGGTGTACCACGTCATCCCATTGGTAAATATGGAGATCCATCGGTCGCCATGCTGTGGCCAGAGGCTTCCAGCAGCCTGATAATACCGGTGCCCTCTTCCGTAGGGCTCTATCGATGCTCCTCCCTGCTGCTACCTGCCGAAGACCGCCGTCCCGCCCAGATTCGCCTCGATCTCGAGGAGGCGGTTGTACTTCGCCATCCTCTCGCTCCGGCATACCGATCCGGTCTTGATCTGCCCTCCGCCCATAGCCACGGCGAAGTCGGCCATGAAGGCATCCTCGGTTTCACCGCTCCTGTGAGAGATCACGAAGCCCCAGCCGGCCTTCCTGCAGAGGTCGATGGCCTCGATGGTCTCGGTGACGGTACCGATCTGGTTGAGCTTGATGAGCACCGCATTGGTAGTCTTCTCCGCGATACCCCTGGAGATGAAGCGGGTATTCGTGACATAGATGTCGTCCCCGACTATCTGGACCTTCTCCCCGAGGGCGGCCGTATGCGCCCTGAAGCCGTCCCAGTCGTTCTCCGCCAGACCATCCTCGATCGATACGATCGGGAACCTCCCGATCCAGTCCCTGTACAGGACGGTCATCTCGGCGCTCGACTTCCGTCCTTGTCCGGACTTCGAGAGGTTGTACGAGCCGTCCTCGAAGAAGGAGCTGGCTGCCGGATCGAGAGCAATCGAGATGTCCCTACCCGGTCTGTAGCCCGCAGCCTCGATCGCCTCCACAATCACCTCGCAGGCTTCGTCATTGCTCTTCAGGTTCGGAGCGAATCCTCCCTCATCGCCTACATTGGTCGAGTATCCCCTGCCGGACAGGATCTTCTTGAGAACGTGGAATGTCTCCGACCCGAAACGCAGCGCTTCTGCGAAGGTCGGGGCTCCGACTGGCATGACCATGAACTCCTGGAAGTCCACGCTGTTGTCAGCGTGCTTCCCACCGTTCAGGATGTTCATCATGGGGACCGGAATCCTGACCGCTCCAGGCCCTCCAAGGTATGCGTAGAGGGGAAGGCCGGATGCCGTTGCAGCAGCTCGCGCCACTGCCATGGACACCCCGAGGATCGCATTGGCGCCAAGCTTTCCCTTATTCGGGGTCCCGTCGAGCTCGATCATCAGTCGGTCGATCTCCGCCTGCCTGTCCGGACTCATGCCTGTGACGACGGGAGCGAGCACATCGTTCACCCCGCTCACTGCCTTCAGGACGCCCTTCCCTCCGTACCGACCCTTGTCCCCATCGCGCAGCTCAAC
>Ga0172366_10004101_pt1 | contig 11481 bp, 6 predicted proteins | sample LakKivSesite69cm_FD_114533 | JGI IMG/M metagenome (GOLD analysis project Ga0172366, IMG submission 114533) | Sediment microbial communities from Lake Kivu, Rwanda - Sediment site 69cm | ecosystem: Environmental > Aquatic > Freshwater > Lake > Sediment | place: Rwanda: Western Province, Lake Kivu...
GCCGTAGGAGATACCGCCTGCGGAATTGCCGAGCATGTGTGAGCCGAGTGAGAACTGGTCGATCCGCTTGGTCTCGTGCCCCTGCTGTTCGAACTGCTGTGCGAGCGCCTGTACGTGGGTCTTGATGCCCCCGCTGACGTTACGATGATAAAAGGCTATCTTCATCGCAGTACGGCGAACGGCTCGCGAGCAAGAGAGAGCACGTGCTTGCTATATAATGCTCATCACCCCGTTAGATATAAATAAATACTCACACGGGAATAGCTGATGATGATGCGATTAGACCGACGCGAGCTCGCCGTTATAGCTGCGCTTACCACGCTCTTTCTTGTGCTCGCACTCCTCAATCTGGGCTCGCTCGCGCTGCCCTCCTCCTCCTTTACACCCACAGCGGCTGATGAGCTGGACGTGGTGCTCGAGTTCGAGAGCGTGCAGCAGATCGGAACGCTCTATCTCTTCTTCCCTGATGCGAAGCGCACGAAGTTTGAGCTGTATGGGCGCGAGGAACCGGAGCAGTGGTACCTGCTCACGTCGTACGATAACGATCCCTCGAAGCATGTCCATTTCAGCTCCTGGGAGCGGCTGGTCATCGGGAACCGGAACGCGGACGCGCTAAAACTCCGCTTCGCTCCAGAATCGGATGGCGCGATTGGCGAGCTGCTTGTGCTCTCCGAGGCGCGTGAACGTCTCACGCCGGTTGCCGTGGTGGGTGCAGGTGCGCAGCGGTTGGTGGATGAGCAGGAGCTGGTATGGCTGCCGATCACGCAGCGAAGTGGTGCGTACTTCGACGAGATGTACTTTGTGCGTACCGCGCAGCAGCATCTCCGGCTCGAGGAGCCGTATGAATGGACGCATCCACCGCTCGGCAAGCTGCTCATCGCCCTGGGCATTCTGCTCTTCGGGATGACGCCCTTCGGCTGGCGTATCCTGGGTGTTGCCGCTGCGGCCGCGATGATCCCGCTCATCTATTATATGGCGAAGCGGCTCTTCAAGAGCACCGCAGCGGGCTTCATCGCGGCGTGCCTCCTCACCTTCGAGTTCATGCACTTCACCGTGGCACGCTTGGCGACGGGTGAGGTGTACCTCCTCCTCTTCTCGCTGGGCATGTTCTTCTGCCTGCGCGAGTACCTGCGCGCGCGAGATGAACCGCGGGGCGATAGCGTGCTGGGAGCATCGCACTGGCTCTTCCTCAGCATGATCTGCTTTGGCCTCGGCTTCGCGGTGAAATGGACCGCCCTGTATGGCTTGCTCGCCCTGTTTGTGCTCCTTATCGTGGCGAATGTGCGCACGAATAAGCCGGTCTGGTATGACGGTCGAATCATCCTCGCGGGCATGCTCAGCGCCGGTGCGATCTATATCGCGACGTATATCCCCTATATGCTCTCCGGCGGGGGCCACGCGCTCTTCGGCCTCCAGCAGCTGCCGCTCTACCTCGGGTATCTGAAGGAGTATCTCGCCACCGGGACCATCAGCAGCTCGCCACCCGGCCCGCTGACCGTCTTTGATCTCCAGCTGCAGATGTTCGGTTACCATGCGGGCATCGAAGCGACCCACCCGTACTCCTCGCCCTGGTGGTCGTGGCCGCTGATGCTGAAGCCCCTGTGGCTCTACTCGAACTCCTTGAACGGCTCGGTCTCCACAATCGTGCTGATGGGCAACCCGCTCATCTGGTGGAGCGCTCTGCCCGCGCTCATCGGCATCGGTGCGGCAGCCGTGATGGCGCGCGCGAGGAAAAAGGGGACTGCGGACAGTTTTGTCGCGCTCTTCATCCTCGTCCCGTATCTCCTCCTGTGGCTCCCCTACGTGCCCATCACCCGGATCCTGTTCATCTACCATTATCTGGCGAACGTGCCGTTCCTCGTCCTGGCGGTCACCTACTGGTTACACCTGCCGTTCGAGCAGCGGTGGGGCGCCACGAGGCGCGCCCTGCTCCTGCAATGCCTCGTGCTTGCATTTCTTGGTGCGGTGGTCGTGCTCTTCTTCATCTTCTATCCCGTGCTATCCGGCTATCCTGTCGCGACGGCGTACAAGGACTCGTTGCGGTGGCTGGCTGGCTGGACCTTTTAATCGGGCCCGGCATGCGACTATGCGAGCTGCCGTGCGGTAAGGTAAGTATTTAAAGTGATTCTGCGTAATGTACGATCATGAATCCGCGATCATTTTTAAAAGCGCTGATTCTGCTCATGCTGGTGCCCGCACTGCTCTGCTTGCTGCTCCCTGATTCGATCGCCCGGAGCTATACGCGGATCATGTATCCGCTCATCCTGCTCCTCAGCGGTATCCTGGCGATGCGGGTATCGACCATTTATACCAACTGGCTGCGGAATGCATTCGTCTTCCTCTCGCTCTTTCTCGTCCTCATGATCTTCCCCCATATTGACTTCCTCTGGTCGTTCTATGCCGCGCATCCACTCTTCGTCGTGCTGCTCCAATGGGTAACCTACGCGATGCTCGTGCTCTGCTCGATCTACGTGCTGAAAGTGACGGAGGTGCGGCAGATCAGCGTCAAGGGCTGGCTCCTCATCGGTGCGATGCTCGTCACAGGGATCGTCATCCTCGCCTACCACCTCCCCCCCCTCTTCCAGTACTACCCGGCGATCTACAAGCTGCCGTTGACGCTCATTTATATCCTTGATGTCGCGATCGTGATAATGCTCATGCCGGTCGTGCTGCTCTATGCGCAGCAGATGCAGGCGGAGGGGCGGGAGAGTATCACGTTCACCACGATCGTGAGCGGTCTTATCCTGAGCACGATCGCGGTCTACCTCTACGTGATTGTCACGGGTATCCAGCTCTACGAGGCGCCCTTCCTCTTCCATACCGGCTCGGCTCTCGATGCGTTGTATCTCTTCAGCTACCTGCTCATTGTTGCGGGCCTCTACGTGCACGGGAAGTACGACGAGTGGGGCTTTGCGCAGATCGAGCAGGCACTGGCTGGCGGGTGAGTAGTGATGGTGTTAGAAGGTGCGGCAGGGCTCGATGCACTGATCGATGAGGTCTGGTCTCTCTTTCTGGACGACCTGAAGCAGAAAGGGCATCCGCAGGTTCGCACCACCTTTGGCGATGAGGTGAACCTGCTTGTGCCGCAGGTCCGGCTCCTGCTGCCACTGCATGCGAATCCGCGGTTCCCCATCTCACTCTACACGGCATCGTATCTCGGCGCGCGCCGGAACGCGTACGCGATCATGCGTAAGCTGGATATGCCGCCGGATTTCTTCTGGAAGTTCGAGTACTGGACGAACGAGCGTGCCTTTGAGGTGCTGAGCAAGGTGATCAACCGGATATTTCGTGAGATCATGCGAACGACGAAGGAGGGGCTCTTGAGCGTGGAGAACGCCACGACGGACCCCAAGGAGCTGCACATACTCCTGGCACTGGACGAATGTGTGGAGTGCTTTGGCGTTGCGGCGAACCATCCCGTTTGCTACTACCATGCGGGCATCTTTACGGGTATCATCTCCGCGCTGCTGGGCAAGGAGCTGGATTGCTACGAGACGGCCTGCTGCGCGACCGGCGGCGCGACGTGCGAGTTCATGGTGGTGAACAAGGGCACCGGTGAAGCGCTGGAGCAGTACCTCAACCCCGCAGCGATCAACTTCGCTTTGCAGAAGCGGCTCACGAGCGCCCTGGACGGCCAGATCCGGCAGAGCATCGGGAGCGAGGCGAATTTGCACTATTACCACCTCGTGCTCCTGAACAGCCTGGTCACGAACCCGAAGTTGTTCAACGCGTCCAGTTACGAGCTGGGCAAGGACTACGGGAAGAACCTGGTGCGGTTCCTCGCGCAGTACTACCAGAAGCAAGAGCACGAGTTGCTGGAAGTCGTCGCGCAGTATTACCGTGTCCTGAAGCATCTGCAGCTTGAGCTCACCCCGGACACCGCGGTGCTCAGAGCAGCGGAGGTTGCAGAGATCTCAGGGTTAGCGACGAGCGCGGATTTTTTGGGCTTCCTCATCGGCGAGCTGGAGGGTATCGTCTCGGTGCTGCGGCACGAGCCGCTGCGGTGTATCGAGCCGGTCGTCGAGGGCAATGCGCTCATTCTGAAGCTCAAGCCGTAGTAACGCAGTAACGCAGTAACGGCTCAACCGACGATACCCGCAGGTTACACTCAGTCAGCTAGGCCCAGAGCTCGGAGAAATCCGTGCCCTTCTCGAGATACTTCTCGATATCCTTCCGCGCAAACTCGATCTGGTTGATGATCACGTCGAACTCCTTGGATTTCGATTTGTATTTGAGCGTCTCGCCCTCGACCTTCAGCAGGTGGTCAATGATCCGTTCGGCGAGGTTGACCGAGCCCTTTGGCGCGTTCCAGACGATCTTGTCGCGGGCGCAGGCGAGCCCGATCTCGTGGAGCAAGTGCACCACCTGGTAGAGCACGTCGCGGATGTCGAGGTTGACGGCGAAGATGCCGATGCTCTCGAGCAGCCCGCCGGTACGATCGATCATCTCGCCCTGCTTTTGCTCCACCATCGTCTCGGCGAGCGAGGTGAAGGAATTAGTGAAGTACTTCACCATCCGGTATTTCTTCAAGGTGTAGAGCTCGTCGGAAGTATCATGGTAGAGCGTGAAGATCTGATTACGGAGCTCTCTTCTGTTCTCGCCCTCGAGCTTCATGAGCTCACGCAGCATGCTGTGGAGTGAGTTGATCATCTGCTGCGTGGCGACATCGTACTCCTTCAAGCCCTTGAAGCCGATGACGTCGAGGTACTCGAGCGCTAACCTCGTGGTGAGGTTCATGTTCTGGGCAATAGTATGTGTACCCACTTCACCGAAGATCTCAAGCACCTGGACGACGGTGTCGTCATCGGCCTCAATGATCGCCTCGCGGCCAATCCCGAGTATATGCCCGAGGAAATAGGGCGATACGTAGGCCTCATTATCCTTCGTGAGATGCGCCATGTAGCGGTCGTAGATCTCGCCGAGCCCGAACCGGACGGTGCCGCGATCGCCATTGCCGATGGATTTCTCGATGATCTCGATGATGGGGAGCAGTTTATCCCGCTCACCGGCGATTCGCGTCTCCCCATCCGTCGTGAGTTCCTTGATCGAGTTAAGGTACGCGGTATCCACTTTCGTCAGCATGTTATCGATCACGGTCTCGGGCCTGAGCCGAACCATGGTGATGGAGAAGAAGGGAATGAGCATGAGGAAGCAGAGCGCGGAAAGCAGCATAGAGACTTCGATATACTTGCTCTCCACGGGCGCTTCCAATCGCCCGAGCATGAAGACGTTGTAGAGCAAGCTGCTGAGGTAGACGGTGATGACCGCCCAGAAGGTAAGGCTCTTGATATGGAGATCCATAATGCGATGCGTGTACTGCTGTGAGGCGAACTGCACGGCCATCAGGGTGAGGGAGATGACAATGGCGAAGATCGCGGAGAGCCCCTGGACACCCACACCTTCCATGATGCTCCTGGCATTCTCAAGGTCATCGTTCGCGAGCGTGAAGGGTGAGCGTTCTGTGAGCGCGAGGAGCATGAGGAGCAGGAAGAGACCAGCTAAGGAGAGGACACTGATCCGCTCCAGATTCTCGATGCGCATTCGTTTCATCGTTCTTTCTTCTGTTTGATTAATTATGCCCAAGAGGCGATAGGTGCCGTTGCCGCTTGGAGGAGATGTCGCAAGGCCTCGCGGTTCTTCGCGATCACGGTCGGCACGGCTGCGTCGATGACGGACGCGCCGCGTTTCTGGATGGCCAGCACCTTCTTACCGGTCAGTGGATGCGCCTCGGTCGTATTGGAGCCAAGAATGAAGATGCAGCCCGCGGCTTCGATATCGGTGATGGAGTTGGTCATGACGCCGGAGCCGGTGGTGGAATGGCAAAGACGTGCGCAGTTATCGCGGTTGTTCGTCCCGATGACGATGCGAGCGAGTTTCTGAACCAGATAATTCTCCTCGTTCGTGTAGCACGATGATGAGAAGAATGCACGGGAATCGGGTCCGTAGATCCTGCGCAGCTCGAGGCGCGTCGCGGCGATCTCCGTAACGGCCTGGTGCCAGGAGACCGGTGCGAACTCGCGCTCGCGCGAGCCGCGGAGCCGTTTCAGCGGCCTCATGAGCCAGTCGGGATGGTGGACAAATTCGTCGCGCTCTCGCTTGCAGAACTTAGCGGGTGCGATGTTGGGCGGCTTGCCGGGAGACTTGCCGGGTGACGTGCTCTGCTTCTTTGCCGTCTCACGCGGCGGAGGCACGACCTCTCGCGTTTTCCTCTCGTCCTGCTGTACGCCCATCGCGGTTCCTCACTGGAAGACCCTGAGTCTATCCCACTGGTACCCAAATTTTATCGGCTCGCTCCATTTTTATAAGTTGCCGTACCACTCGTCGGTGGGCCGTGTTTAGCGTACTTCGGAAACAGTGCCATCGCTCGCTCCTTGAAGTGAGCAGTGAGCGATCGTGGTCGCGTTACGTTCGCCGTTTCCCGCTCCGGGTACGGGCTGCTCGAAGCAGCGCGGAGGCGAGCACGGCGGCGATGACCACGATCCCGCCTGGCACGGGTATGCGGGCTTTGGGTGTGGGTGTCGCTGCTACCGGTGTCGAAGTGGGAGCTGCTGGTAATGGTGTGGGCGGAGCGGCTGGCGTAGTACCGGGCGCTGGTGGGGCTGTGGGCGTAGTGGTCGGTCTGGCCGGTAAGGTTGGATCCAGCGGATAGGGATCGAGGGGATCGGAGAGGCCATCACCGTCGGTATCAGGGTTATTCGGGTCCGTGCCTATCACGAGCTCGTCTATATCGGGCAACCCATCGCCGTCCGTGTCGCGCGTCACCCCACCGCGGGCCGAGCGGCTCACGGGACTGACACTCGAGGTGGGCTGTGCGATGACGGCGAAGACGCTGTAGTGCGAGATATTGACCCATACGAAGTGCTCGGTCGTATTGACCTGTCCGATGAGCTCTTCCCACTGCTGGGTGGCTTCATTGTGATAGAGGATGGTCAAGCTGCTCAGGTTGTACCCGGCGAGCTGGGCCGGATCGTAGTAGATCTTGAGGAGCAGCCAGCCGGTGCTGTTGGCCAGGTTCTCACTGGCCTCGACGAAGTAGTACTCGCCCGTCGAGTTCTCCCATTCGGGAATGCCCCCGGGCGGTAGCACGGCCTTCTGGACGCTGAGCGAGCCGGCGAAGTAATCTTCACCCGCGCTGATCTCGAAGCCCATGGTGGCATTCGCCGCATCGAGCACGAGCAGCTTCGTGTTCTTGAGCCCGACGAGGTTGCTGTCACTGCTGTACGAGCCGAGAACGAGTGCAGCGATCGAGGTCTCCTTCTGGATGACGTAGCGAATGCCATTCATCGTGATTGCGCCGGTCCAGATGGTGCCGTTCTCGACGATTGCATCTTCAAGGATGACCGCATTCAGTACCGTGCCCATGACGGAGCTGTTCGTAATGAGCGAGTGCGTTATCTTCGACTTACTAATGCTCGAATTGCTTATTGCGGATTTACTGATGCTGGACTCGATGACCGAGGCATTGATGAGCACTGACTCAGTGACCGAGGCATTCTCCACGGTTGAGCCGACCGCGCCCTGCACAATCGTCCAGGTCTTCACGAGATCCTTCACCGTAGGGTCGCGCCGTGACGTCACCTCGACGGTTGCGCGATAGATGCCGGGCTGCGTATCGCTTACTTTCAGGTTGATCGTCACGAGCCCATACTCAGTGACCCTTGCTGAACTCTCACCAGGGCCGAGTGCGATCGTCTCGAGATCCAGGCTCAGCAGGCCGGGTTTCTCGCTGCTGGAGGCGGTCAAGGAGAAGTTATCAGCCATGATCCCGAGATTCTCAACCACGAGGTAATAGGTCGCATTCTCCCCGGGCGCAACGGCCTGCACGGCTGGTGTGAGAGGCTCAGGAATGACCATCCGGACGCCGGGAATGATCTTCTCCTGTATATGGGGCGTTCTATCGATCGTATTTCCAGCGGAGTCGTAGAGGAAGACTTCGTAGTAGTAGCTGAAGTCCGCGATATTCTCCATGATCGTATTGTTCTGCGAGGAGTAGAGCGAGATGCCGAAATAATTGGAGGAGACATTATTGTGCGAGATTGTGTTCCCGTGGGAGTGTGCGAGATGCACGCCCTCGTAGATATTGAAGGTGGCGGAGTTCGCGGTGACGTTATTCGTGGAGGAGTTGAGTAAACTGATCCCGGAGAAGGTATTGAAGTCCACCTCGTTCTCGATGACCTGCATCGCGCGTGAGTCAATGAGCCCGATCCCGCGCTTGTTCTGTCTCGCGGTATTGCCGCGGATGACACTCCCGGTGGAGTTGAGCGTGACGATCCCGAAGAGATTGTTCTTCACGACCGTATTATTGGTGACGGGATTTGCAACCTGGAGATTGCCCAGCATGATACCCGATTCACACTCGCGCGCCATATTGTCGGAGATCGAGTTGTTGCCCGGTGCTTCCCCCTCGAATCGAAGCACGCCGATCCCGACCAGGTTCGAGCAGAGCTCGTTAGCCGCAATGGTATTGTCCGTAGCTGACCGGAGTAGTGTAATACCGCCGAGCTTATTGGAGCAGACGGAGTTATTCAGGAGCAGATTATGATGCGCATCATTGGTGAGTTGCATACCATGGAACCGATTGTAACTCACGCTAGTATTCGTGAGAGTATTATGGTTAACGGAATCCCAGAGACCGATGCCAACACCATCATTTGACGTAACCGTGTTGCGATCAATGGTATTGTTCCTGCTCGTTCCCTGCAGCTCGATACCGTTACCAAGCTCAGAATAGCTGCAATTATTATCCATAATGGTGTTATTGCTCGCATTGACAATGTACATGCCGCCAAAATAATTGCGGATAATGGAATTGTGAGCTATGAGATTATCATTGCAGTCGTCCCATACGACGAGGCCATCCTGGTTATCATCGAAGTGGTTGTTTACGATGGTGTTGTTGCGACCACCCCCACCGCTATAGAGCATGAGCCCGATCGAATTAGAGCTTGCCGTGTTGTTGGCGATTGTGTTATTATCGCTTGCATTGAATACCGCAATACCCGCGTAGTGCTCATTAGAGATCGCTATATTATCGATGATCCTATTATTACTGCTGAAGTACCAGAGCGCAATACCCGATGAGAACTGAGTGTATCTGGCGGCATTTTCAGCGATGAGGTTATGCTCGCAGAACGCATCAAGCGAAATGCCTTCGTAATAATTGCGTTCGACTAAGTTCCTCGTGATGTTATTATTGGTGCAGCCATAGTAAAGCACGATACCTATATAATTCAAATTAGCCGTGTTATCCGCCACATTATTACCCTTGGACGAATACCCCAGGAAGATACCATAGTCATAATTAGCAGTAACGTTATTATTACAAATGCTATTATTATTGGATGCATCAGCAACTACCCCACTACCTTCCTCGCCGATACCGTTGAAGCGTGCACTGTTGTTGCAGATGTTATTGAAATCGCTATATTCCAGATACAGACCGGTACCGAAATTAGCATCAACCTCGTTATCTGTCACGTTGTTCTGGAATGAGTTGCTCAGAACGATGCCGTAATAATTGCCATTGAGGATATTGTTTCGTATAATATCCCTGCCACTGAACCTGTTCTCGCGCACGAATCCCGCGGGGTGCGGCGAGGCCGCGGTTTTGCGGCTGCTCGTGTGTTTCAGCTCGGTGGACGATGCTGCGCTGCTCATAGCCCACTCTGCTGCGGTTCGCTTGCGCAGCTCCATGTTTGACTCGTTCGAAGCCTCAGGAACTTCTGGCAGAGTGGCCTGCGCGTCTAACGCCTCTGCTGCGCTGCGGTTACCGATCTGAAGACCTGGCTGGGCGAACCACTCGGTTTCTGAGCTCGCGGCTAATATCCCATAGTAATCATCGCGGAAGCGATTATGTTCGATGGTGTTGCCGGTGGAGGCGAGATAGATGCCCGCGGCATAATATGCTGCTTCGATACTGAGCCCGCGAATCGTGACGTTATCCGCAGCGACGGTGAAGACATCGTCATTCGGGTTAGCCGCGCCGACGATCGTCGTTTCCGGCACATCGTAGTATGACCGAATCGTCACGGACTTGTAGACATCGACATTTTCCGAATAATAGCCGGGCGCGACCTCAAGCACATGCCCGTTTTCAGTTTCATTATCCTCGATCGCTTCCTGGATCGTCTCGAAGATTTCGTCCGTGTTCAGGTTCCGTACGGGCGGCAGCGGCAGGCCAAACGGCGCGAAGATGCTGAATGAGGTGAGGTTCGCGTAGACGAAATCCTCCTCAACGTTGACTCCGTTCTCGCCCGGTGTCAACTCCCATCCTTCGCCGACATAGCGATAGAGCTGCAGCGTCGATTCGTTCACATTGCCCAGGTCGACGACGGTGTAGTGGATTTTCAGGTCGAGCCACGCGTCCGGGCTGAGCGACTGAGCATGCAGGTATTTGTTGATATTCAGCAGCCCCTCGGGATCTTCCGGTGGCTCGTCAACGCCGCTCAGGGCGAGATCGCCGCTATACGCGAAGGAGATGGTGCTCGGATAACTGGCGAGCGTATTCTCCCTGAAGGAATTGCCCGCCGAAGCTTGAAGATAGAGATCCCATTGCGTGTTGTCGGCGATCACATTACCGGCTATGAGGTTATTCGGCGCATCAGTCAGCAGAATGCCGAAATCGTTCCCGATAATAGCGTTGTTCGTGATGCTACAGGCGGTCACGCCGTCAAGGCATACGCCCGCGGCGTCTTCACCCGTCGCGCCGGTGACCGTGAAGCCGTTGAGCGTGCAGCCGTCTGCGGTAAGCCGAACAGCAATGCCGGTGCCGTTCGCCTGCACGATCGTGGCTGCTGGGCCGTTGCGGGAATAGAGTATCAGCTGCTTATCCACGCCGACGTTTTCAGCATACGTGCCGTTCCAGACCTCGATGAGGTCGCCAGCTGCGGCGGCATCGATGGCAGCTTGAATAGTCGTGAAGTTGGCGTGGGGATCGCTGGGGTGAACCGTCCAGCGGGTGGAGTTATCCCTGAGCGGTGCAGCACGCGGCAGATTGCCCGAAGTTGTCCCGGCGCTCAGTGCTCCGGCACCATCTGAAGTCAGCCCGCTACCATCTGAAAAGGGCAATAGTCCCAGCGCGAGCAGCAGCCCAAGGACCACGAACAAGCTCGTTGGATTAACCCGTCCTTCTCTCACACCCCTTCACCCCGGCTTTCTTCTCTGCATGACCGCTTCCGACTAAGGATACTCAGCGCTCAGTGGGAGAAATAAACGCTCTGTACCTTAAGAATTTGGTAACGTGCACGCCCAGCAGACCTGAGATCAGCCCCGGCAGTGATAAACGTTGCGTTATTGCTCGTCATTACTTCGTGCTTGACCCTCTCGTACGAACGCTAACCAGAAGGGATTGAGTAGCGTGTCCAGATCATTCGAGTTCCCGCGCATTCACCATCTTTCGCTTCCGTGGCTCGGTCGACTCTCAGTTCTCAGGCAGGATGAACGTAGTCCACCGAGCATAGCGAGCGGGATAGCACTATATCC